>ENA-OQCB01000145-OQCB01000145.1-human-gut-metagenome-genome-assembly--contig:-NODE-145-length-33641-cov-4.733007_pt1 | contig 33641 bp, 34 predicted proteins | sample MGYA00242493_ERZ504568 | MGnify/ENA primary metagenome ERZ504568 (study PRJEB26092, sample SAMD00036229) | human gut metagenome | host: Homo sapiens | study: EMG produced TPA metagenomics assembly of...
CAAAAGAGCAGTCCCACATATTTATGTGGTTCATTGTTTTTATCAAAATAGGAAACTCTGCGCCCCTTTCTTATTTGCTGAACCCTATCAACTCTTCTTTAGAAATGATTGCCTCATGTGCATCCGGCACCGCTCCATTTCTTCCAGGGGAATTGCCTTTTTGTATTTCAGCTTATAAGACGGTCTTTCATGTTTCCGAATCACAACCGCCCAGTATAGACCGGATTCTTTAAAATTCCACTTACAGTAGACGATGTTCCACAGACCATTTTCCCGAATTCCCATACATAATTGGCTTTTTTAAAAACTTCCCTTTTTTATATCCGGGATTTTGCTGAATTCCTGCACATAAGTCCTTGCTTTGCTTTGAACTTGCGGAAAGCATGGAAAACGCATGACGCAGCTTGCCTTGGATGATATAATAGGCATGGAATGCTTGTAATAAATACTGTGGAATGCCGCTATATTGCATAGGAGGCGGTAGCTGTACATGTGATCCGTGTTGATACCGATGCGCATAATAAGGGGATGCAGTATATTTTACAGTGAGCTGAATGTCTATATTGCGGCACTGTGATTTTCCAAAATGGTCCCAAGCTTGCCTAGGGGCTTATGTTTTCGGAAGATTGTATCTTACAGACATGACATTGCATGAAAAGCAGCAGGGGGGGCAGCTCATAGAATTGATGCGAAAGTATGCGAAAAAAAATCCGTAAGCTGTATGCTTGCGTTCGGGTGTGCTGAGCGCTGAATGAGTCGGGATTTGATACGCAAAGGATTACAGGCAGTAGGGGTACTGTGGAGGTAGACACGAAGAAGTGTAAGGCAGGGTGAAGAATATTGAAAGAGAATTCGTTACGCATGATTTTGAAAAAAAGGGCAGGACAGCTGAAGCAGGATTTGCCGATTATCTATCTGGTATGGAAGGATAGGGATACGCCGGTGTTAGCGAAGGCACTTGCGGCTATGACGGCGGTTTATGCACTTTCTCCGATTGATTTGATTCCTGATTTTATACCGGTGCTTGGCTTGCTGGATGATGTGATCCTGTTACCGGCACTGATTGTATTGACCTGTAAACTGATCCCCGATGAAATCTGGGAGCGAAATCGTTGGCTATGCGAAGACATACAGGAGAAGAAGCAAAGAAAATGGTATTATGCGGTTCCGATTGTCGTCATATGGCTGCTGATGATCTGCCTGATTGTTAAAGCGGTGCTCTAGGATGGCTTCTGGCCTTGATATAGAAATATATCGGTTACCTGTAAATGAAAAAGGAGAAGTGAAAGATGTACACTAGGTTTGAGGATACACAGGAAGCGGTGATCAACCCGTGGGATATTGTAAAAAGAAGACCGGATTGTCCAAAGGTAGCTGTAACCTGCTTCGCACATAATCTGATTGCATATGCAATAGAAAAATACCAAGCGCAGGTTTATGATTATCTGCATACAACCAATGGTGATAAACCAATTTATGTGTGCAAAATTGAAAGTCATCGTATTGCGCTGTTTATGAGTGGAACTGGAGCCAGTGCTGCAGTGAATGAATATGAGGAATTATTTGCCCTCGGAATAGAAAGTATCGTTGTTTTTGGTACCTGTGGTGTGCTGGATTCATCAATCAAGGACTGTGCAATCCTCCTTCCAACGCTTGCCTATCGTGATGAAGGAACAAGCTTTCATTATGCATAGGCAAGTCAGACGATCGCAGTCAATGTAAATACGCATACTCAGATGAAGCAATTCTTTCAAACACATGCGATCGCTTATCGGGAAGCAAAGGTATGGACTACAGATGGGTTTTATCGTGAAACGAGGAATAAGGTTGAACGGATGAAGGCGGCCGGTTATACCTGTGTGGATATGGAGTGCTCGGCATTGGCTGCCCTTGCTCAATTTCGCAGGAAAAGGATAGCACAGTTTTTTTATTCAGCAGATAATCTCGATCAAAAGCAATGGGATAAACGAAGTCTGGGAAATGCTGAAAACATCGAAGTAAAGAAGAATATTGTCGATATCGCAATGCAGCTGTCTCTGCAGCTTGCAAGTGAGTAAACGTGGTTGTTATATGGAATGTAATAATGACTAATTGCTGTACATCATATTTACATATCCTAGCGGTCAACACCCTTTCATAGCTTTCATCATATAGCTGTTAGATAGATATGCAGTTATCTGTTTTTCCTTCGATTGATGATGTTTGTGAGAAAGGCGTGGCAAAGATAACTGCGGCGTCCTCCTTTTAAAGGCAGTAGCTGTTATTGATGTAGAATTCATAAAACACGTATACATAACACTGTTAATGAAGCAAAGACAGTATGAGAAAAAGGGTGGTCATTTTTACAATTTATGAAAAATGTTACAGAAAACTTTGTGATTCAGGAAGACTGAGCATGGAAACCTTTACCAAAAAGTGTTATAATGAAGCACATAAGGAGTGTGAATCATTATGAAGATTGGAATCCCTAAAGAAATAAAAAACAATGAAAATCGTGTATCCTGTACACCTGCGGGTGTATTTGCATTGTGCAAGGCTGGACATGAGGTGTATGTGGAAACAAATGCCGGAGCAGGAAGCGGCTTTTTGGATAAGGAATATGAAGAGGCCGGTGCACAGATCAAAGCGGCCGATGAAGTATTTGCTTTGGCTGATCTGATTGTGAAGGTCAAGGAATATCTGCCACAGGAATATCATTATCTGCGTGAGGATCAGCTGGTTTTCACGTATCTGCATATCGCGAATGATGAAGCCTTTGCGAATGCATTGCTGGAATCAAAGACAACCGCCATTGCCTATGAAACAGTACGTGACAGAAAAGGCGGACTTCCGCTGCTGACACCGATGAGTGAGGTAGCGGGGCGCATGGCGGTTCAGGTCGGAGCGACAATGCTGCAGAAAAACAACGGCGGACGCGGGTTGCTGCTGGGGGGAGTTCCCGGTGTATTCCCTGCCGAGGTTGTGGTGATCGGCGGAGGTACCGTTGGTCTCAACGCGGCAAAGATTGCCTGCGGCTTAGGCGCAATCGTAACAATCTTCGATATCAGTGCCGATCGTATGGGCTATATTGATGATATTTCTGGAGGAACGATTCATACAGCCTACAATAATGAATATAATCTGCGCAGAGCGCTGCGCACAGCGGACCTCGTTATCGGGGCAGTGCTTGTACCGGGCGCAAAGGCACCGAAAATCGTGACCGAGGATATGGTCAAAACAATGAAGCCTGGAAGTGCGATCGTCGATGTGGCGATTGATCAGGGTGGATGCATTGAAACAAGTGATCATATCACAACACACGATGATCCGTATTTTGAACGCTATGGTGTTATGCATTATTCTGTGGCTAATATGCCGGGTGCGGTACCTCGTACCTCAACGATGGCTCTTTCCAATGCAACGCTGCCGTATATCTTAAAGCTTGCGGAAAAGGGTGTGGATGCTTTGAAGGAGGATGCAGGCTTCCTTGCTGGATTGAATACATGCAAGGGGCATATCACCTGTCAGGGAGTCAGTGATGCTCTGCAGCTGCCGTATGCTGATCCCATGGAGCTGCTGTAGGCACAGAAAGGATAAAACAAGTATCATGCATGTTGAGAATGGCTTTGCTTAAGGCTGTTCGTCAGCCTTCCTTATCAGATACAGATAGCATAAGAATTCAAATCAGGTGGGATTTGGATTCTTTTTTTATTTGGGGAGGAAAGGACAGTATGTATTGTTTCATGAATTTCTATCGTAAATTGCATTGCACTTCTTTAAAAAAGTTAACAATTTTCATATGTATGCTGTTCTCTATATGATTCCTTAACAGAAAAGCTGCAAAATCTTTATATTCTTAACGGAAATACCATCACTCTTAATGCAGTCTTTATACGTTCTTAACATTGGCTGTGATTTGCTTACACTGTCTTTATATGCAACCTGTTACTATAGGGGTGGGAAGAAAAAGGTAAGAGGTGTTTACTATGTTTACAAGAAATCAATTTAGAAATCAGAAGGTGCTGGTTGCAGGCTGTGGAAGATTTGGAGCCTGCCTGGCTGCGGCATTGAGTGAGGCGGGGTATGATATACTGGTGATAGATAAACAAAAAAGTGCCTTCAGGCGTCTTTCTGACAGCTTTCAGGGGTTTGAAATCGAAGGGGATGCTGCGGATGTGAATGTGCTGGAAGCCTGTGATATCAGCCATTGCAATATTGTGCTGGTGGCAACGGACAATGACAATACCAACTGCATGATTGCCCAGATTGCCGCAACAATTTATCATATTGAGCAGGTGTATATCCGATTGAATGATCCCGACAAGGAAAAGCTGCTGGAGCAGACCTCCATTCGAGCAATTTATCCTGCACGGCTTTCCGTACAGGAATTTGAACAAATCAGCCATATTGCATTAAAAGGAGCAGCTGTTTTATGAAAATCGTTGTAGCCGGAGGACGCAGCAAGGCGGATTTTTTAATCGGATCTTTGCTGGAAAAGAAGCACGAGGTAACGGTAATCAACGATGAGGAAGCATATTGCCGGTATCTTTCTGAAAAATATAATATCCCGGTCGTTGTGGGAAATCCCTGCAAGCGGTATGTGCTGGAGGAGGCGGAAATCGATCATGCGGACATTCTCATAGCACTTCGCCCCGGTGATCCGGATAATCTGGCAATCTGTCAGACTGCAAAAAAAATATTCCATGTGGAACGGGCAGTGGCAACCGTTTCCAATCCCAGAAATGTTTCTGTCTTCAAAAAGCTCGGTGTAAATACGGCCATATCCGCAACGTATACGATTGCAAAGATTATTGAACAGGCAAGCACCATCGAGAATCTGGTCAACTCACTGTCTATAGAGCAGGAAAATATCGTGTTGAGCGAGCTGCTGCTGACCGGAAAGTGTGCGGTAGTAAACAAAAAGCTGAAGGAGCTGTCCCTGCCAAAAAACGTTATCATCTGCTGTATCCTGCGCAATGTGGATATGATCGTACCAAATGGAGAAACCGTGCTGCAGGAGCATGACAAGCTGCTGCTTCTTTGCCCCACTGCTTTGCAGGAGTGTGTGCTCGATATGTTGACAGCGCAAGGGTTGGCATCATGAAAGAAAGGCTGCTACTGAAACAGCATGAGGTAACCGGATTTGAGCTGATGCTGGGCTATATCGGGGTTCTGCTGATGCTGATTGGAGGCATTGTACTGCTGCCGCTGCTCACGTTATTATGGTATCCAGAGGAGGCGTACGAGGCGAAGTACTTCATTCTGCCCGGTATCGGAAGCATTCTGCTTGGCTATCTGCTATTCTATAATATCCGGGGAAGAGAAACAGGACGGCTCCAGCGCAATCAGGACGCCGTTATCGTTGTGACCTGCTGGATTCTGGCAATCATGATCTGTGCATTGCCCTTTCTGTTGAGTGGTAACTATACGTTCACGCAGGCGGTTTTTGAAACAACCAGTGCCTGGAGCACCACGGGGTTGAGCGTTGTTGATGTGGAGCATACCTCCCACCTGTTTCTGATGCACCGCAGCACCATTCTGTTTTTCGGAGGTATCGGACTTGTGCTGGTCATGCTTTCCGTCTTATCCGACACGTATGGCATGCGCCTGTATGCGGCTGAGGGTCACAATGACCACCTTCTTCCCAACCTGTTAAAATCCGCACGCATCATACTGACGATGTATCTGTGTTACATCCTGTCCGGAGTCGCATTGTATTGTCTGTTTGGTATGCCGCTGTTTGATGCACTGATTCATTCCATCGGAGCCTTATCAACGGGCGGCTTCTCCTCACATGCACAGAGTATCGGATATTATGATAATATCTGGATTGAAATGATTACAATCGTATTGATGCTGCTTGGCAATATCAATTTTCTGGCGCATTTGTTTCTGATTCGCGGTAAGCTGAGAAATTTCTTTCAGTATTGTGAAATTCGTTTTTCCTTTCTTGTGATTGCACTGGCTGTACCGGTTTTGGGATTCCTGTTATGCGCGGGTATGGGGACCGCCCTGCCGCATGCGCTGCGAACTGCATTGTTTCAAGTCGTATCCGCATTAACGACAACCGGCTTTCAAACGGTGGACACGTTTGTGACGCTGCCCTCCGCAGCTCTGCTTTTATTGATTGTACTGCAGCTGATCGGTGGAGGCATCGGATCAACTGCAGGCGGAATCAAGCAGTATCGCATCTATGCGCTATGCAAGGGCATCTGGTGGAATATAGAAAGTCAACTGCGTTGCGGAAATGTGATTCGTTCCCATAAAATCAACCGTGTTGATAAAAAGGAGGCTATCAGTCCTACCGAGCTTTCGCAAATGGGTCTGTATGTAGTACTGTATTTCTGTTTGTTTCTTCTGGGAAGCTTTATCCTGTGCTGCTATGGTCATCCGATTGCATACAGCATGTTTGAATTCTCCAGTGCACTTGGCACCGTTGGACTTTCCGCTGGCATCATGACCTGTGATGCACCTTCTCTTGTCCTGTGGACAGGAACGATTGGGATGTTTATCGGCAGGCTGGAAATCTATGTTGTACTGCTTGCGGCAGCAAGGCTGGGAAAAGATATCCGCAGCCGTGTAAGGCGTAGGAAAACGGCATGAAATCTGCTATAATTGGAACGGAAAAGAGGGGTCTGATGAAAAACAGTCATATATGGAAAAATCTGTGTATTACGACAGTGATACTGTTTCTCTGCACACTGGTATCCTTTGTCTTTGATGATATAGAAATACGCACCGAAAACATCATGCTGATCTATCTGATCGGGGTACTGCTGATCGTTGTGGAAACCGGAAGCTTTCTGTGGGGCATCACCTCCAGCCTGCTGAGTATTCTTACCTTTAATTACCTGTTTACCAATCCGACATTTTCATTGCAAATTGATGATTTCAATTATATTATCACGATTATCGTGTTCCTGATCGTATCCTTTGTGACGGGCTCTCTTGTCAATAAGCTGCAGCAGCATGCCCATAAGGCCAGAAGCAGTGCACGTCAAACCAGTGCCTTATATGAAATCACGAGAGCCTATCTAACCCTGTCCGGTGTGGATACGATTCTGCAGCATACGATTCGCTCACTGTATACTGCCCAGCAGACCATCTGTACCGTTTACTATACAGATGGGGAAGCCTTAAAGAAAATACAGGAGCCAATGGATACAGCTGCTGAGCCGGATGACGGTATGGCGGCGTGGTGTATGGAAAAGGACTGCGACTGCGGCAGGGGAACCTCCTTTTATGAAGAACAGGTCTGGACCTATCATCCCATGCACTGCAACAACCAGCTGCTAGGTGTGTATGCGCTGTATGAGGAAACCTCCCTGCGTGAGGAACAGCGTCTGTTTGTTCATACGCTGATTTCACAGATGATGATGGCAGTGGAACGGGAGATGCTGTATGCGGAGCAGGAGCAAAGCAGGGTCGAAATAGAAAAGGAAAAGCTTCGCAACAATCTTCTGCGCAGTATCTCCCATGATCTTCGCACCCCCCTGACCGGTATTGCAGGAAGCAGTACGCTGATCTGTGAAAATTATCAGGATCTGGATGATGATACCATCTATCATCTGGTGAAATCCATCAGCAGTGATGCCCTGTGGCTCAATCAGCTGGTGGAGAATCTATTGAATATGACAAGGATTCAGGATGGAAAGCTGCTGCTGAAACAGCAGGAGGAGGTTGTGGATGATATCATCTGTGAGGCCGTATCGCGATGTGAAAGCAGAAAGCGGGAGCATACGCTGAAGGTGACGCTGCCGGATGAGGTTTTGCTTGTGGAAATGGACGGACGGCTGATCATACAGGTGCTGGTCAATATGATTGATAACGCCATCAAGCATACACCGGATGCGACAATGATCGATATTCGCTGCTATAAGGACCACGGCTGGGCGGTGTTTGAAGTCATTGATCAGGGAGAAGGCATTGATGAATCCATCCGCGAGCATCTGTTTGAAAGCTTTGTGACCACCAAGAGTGAGTGCAGCGATTCCAGACGCGGAGTGGGTCTTGGCTTGACCATATGCAAAAGCATTGTAGAGGCACACCACGGTGAAATCTTTGCCTATAACCGTAAGGATGTGCAGGGTGCAGTGTTCGGCTTTCAGCTGAAGCTGGCCACAGAAAGGAAGGAATACCATGCATGATAAAATATTGCTGATTGAGGATGATGCCAGCATTATCCGATTTCTAAGCCTGTCTCTGGATAAGAACGGATATAAGGTGATAGAGGCACGAAACGGCATTGAGGGAATTTCATTATTCATGAGCGATAATCCGGATTTGATTCTGTTGGATCTGGGACTGCCGGATATTGACGGCAGCGAGGTGCTGCGTCAGATTCGTTCCCAAAGCGAGGTGCCGATTCTGGTAGTATCTGCCAGAGGGCAGGAAAGGGAAAAGGTGGAGGCACTGGATCTGGGGGCGGATGATTATGTTACCAAGCCCTTTCATATCAATGAGCTGCTTGCCAGAGTACGGGTGGCACTGCGCAAGAAAACACCGCGTGTTGTTAAGGAAAAGGTGTTTGTGCTGGATGGTCTGCGGGTGGATTTTGAAAAATACAAGGTCTATGTGGAGGACCGGGAGGTGCATCTGACACCAATCGAGTTTAAGCTTCTGGTGTTACTGATTGAGCATGCAGGCAAGGTGCTGACCCACAGCTTTATCATCCGTAATATCTGGGGGTACAGCTCCTGTGAGGATTCACAATCCCTGCGTGTCTTTATGGCAAATATCCGCAGAAAAATTGAAAAGGACAGCTCACATCCCCGCTATATACTGACAGAGGTAGGCGTAGGATATCGTTTTGTCGATGAATGACCGGTACAAACCGGTTTTTTTCATTCATTAGCATCCCGCTAAAACAGATGGCAATGTGCCATGTCAGAGGACGTTGTAAAACTCCATGCACATGTTCGAGCTGTGCAATTACCTATTGATGCAGGGACTATGCAAAACTCATAAAAAAACGTATTGTGCAATGAAATATGCAAAGCAATGACCATACGGAGGGCCGCACAGAGCAAACGCTGTATCATTATGCACCTTACAGCAGTATGCAGCACACGAAACTGCATGGCATATAAAGACCATTTCTAAACCGCCTTCTTATCCGTGAGGGTATTTCCCACACATCTTCCACATCATGAAGAGGGATTGCATTTACAGCAAGAGTCTTTCTCGATTGTGGGCCAACCTAACATAGGGAGACTTCTATACGATTGTAGTTATCAATAGAAGTTGAAGTCTCCCTTTTGCAAACACCCTAAAGTAAGAAAGAACCTACAGCAAGCAACCCTCTTTTTATCTATCTTTCTCCCATCGCATCCCCTCTTGTTCCTGCCCTTTTCATTTTGCTTGAGCGGATTGTCAGGCGCAATCGCTTTCATAAAAAATCCTTACAGCTTCTTAACATTCGCCCTTAGTTCTTTACACCTGCTTTATACGGGATTCGCTATAATGGAACTCGTTAAGAAAGGAAGGGTTTGGATATGGAAATGATCGTTATCTTGTTTTATGGCGTTGCCATTGTCCTGTTAGCATATTTGTTTTACATGCTGTTTAAGGGTGAATCCATATGAACAGCGCATTGATTTTGCAGGATGTCGTTTATGTCGTGGCACTGCTTGCCATCGGATATCCGCTTGGCTGTTATATCTACAAGATTTATAACGGGGAGCGTGTAGCTCTCATGCGGATTTTTGCACCGCTGGAGCAGCTGCTGTACCGTGTGATGGGAGTCGATGAAGAACAGCAGATGCATGCGAAAAAATACGCATCCAGCGTTCTGTGGTTTTCGCTTTTCGGTTTTCTGATCGTTATGGGGCTGCATCTGGTACAGGCATGGCTGCCGCTGAATCCGGAGCAGCTGGAAAACACCAGTGTGCATCTTGCCTACAACACAGCCGCAAGCTTTGTATCCAATACAAACTGGCAGGCATATTCGGGAGAAACCACACTGTCCTATCTGACGCAGATGGCAGGACTTACCGTACAGAACTTTGTATCTGCGGCTACCGGAATCGCTGTTTTGTTTGTCCTGTGCAGAGGCTTTGTGCGCAGGGAAACAAAAAATCTTGGAAACTTCTGGAGTGATCTTGTAAAGATTACACTGTACATTCTGCTGCCGCTGTCTGTCGTGGTATGCCTGATCCTGGTCAGTCAGGGGGTTGTACAGACACTGGATCCGTATGCATCCTATACGACACTGGAAGGAACACAGGGCGTGTTGCCGCTGGGACCTGCGGCCAGTCAGATTGCCATCAAGCAGCTGGGCACCAACGGCGGCGGCTTCTTCGGTGTCAATTCGGCATTCCCGTATGAAAATGCAACACCGCTGTCCAATATTATTGAAGCGCTCTGCTTACTGCTGATACCGGCTGCTCTGTGCTTCACCTTTGGAAAAGCGGTCAAGGATACCCGGCAGGGAAAGACGATTCTTGTTGTTATGACGGTAATCTTTGTCGCTGCACTGGTGGGCCTGAGCTGTGCGGAAATCTTCGGTGCCCCATCCTGGGATAGCGTAGCATCTCTTGGCGGAAGCATGGAGGGAAAGGAAACCCGCTTCGGTGTCGGCGGAAGCTCTTTGTGGGCTGCGGCAACAACTGCCGCAAGCAATGGCTCGGTCAATGCAATGCATGATTCTCTGACTCCCCTTGGCGGCATGATCACCATGTTTCTAATGCAGCTGGGCGAGGTCGTTTTTGGCGGTGTGGGCTGCGGCTTGTACGGCATGCTGGCCTTTGCCCTTTTAACGGTGTTCATGGCCGGGCTGATGGTCGGACGCACACCGGAATACATCGGCAAGAAGATCAATGCCTTCGACATGAAGATGGTCTGCATCATCATTCTGGTACCGCCGCTGTGTCTGCTGCTGGCGACCGCAATCACCACCCTTTTCCCAGCAGCACAGCAGCTGCAGGCTGACGGCGGGTGGCTGAGCAACACCGGAAGTCACGGCTTCTCTGAAATTCTGTATGCCTACACCTCCATGGCGGGGAACAACGGAAGTGCCTTTGCCGGCTTCCAAGCCAATACGGTGCTCACCAATGTGATGGGTGGTACGGTGATGCTGCTGGTACGCTTTCTTCCCATGGTTGCGGTTATCTATCTGGCGCAGAGTCTGGCCAGCAAGAAATATGTACCGGCCGGTTCGGGTACACTTGCGACAACATCCCCGCTGTTTGTCGGATTTCTGATTGTGATTGTGCTGATTGTCGGAGCGCTGACATTTTTACCGGTGTTGGCGCTTGGGCCGCTTGCGGAATTCTTTACGCAGCTGCATGTACTCGGTTGAAAGGGCAGGTGATATGCTATGAAGCAGGTAAATAAACAGGCAGTATACAGGGATTCCATACTGCAGGCATTGAAAAAGCTGGCACCCGCTGTTCAGGTGCATAATCCGGTTATGTTCATCGTATATATCGGGGCAATCTTTACTACCATATTGTTCATTGCCAATATCGCGGGGATAACGGATGAACCGTCCTGGTATGTATTCGTTATCGCGCTGATTTTATGGTTCACCGTGCTGTTTGCCAATTTTGCGGAGGCAATCGCAGAGGGCAGAGGACGGGCACAGGCGGAAAGCTTGAAAAAGTCAAGGAAGCAGGTAATTGCACATAAGCTCTCAAGCATTGCAGAGAAAGAAGCATATACCGATGTATCCTCCTCTGAATTGCAGGTGGGTGATATCTGCTATGTAAAAAACAGGAGAAATAATACCGATGGACGGGGAAGTGATAGAAGGGATTGCTTCTGTCGATGAATCGGCAATTACCGGAGAAAGCGCACCGGTAATACGGGAATCCGGAGGTGATCGCAGTGCGGTGACAGGAGGCACGACCGTTGTCAGTGACTGGATCGTACTGCGGGTTACTGCCGCAAGCGGTGCGTCCTTTCTGGATAAGATGATTGCCATGGTTGAGGGAGCGGCACGAAAAAAGACGCCCAACGAAATCGCTTTGCAGATTCTGTTGATCACTTTGACCATCATCTTTCTGATGGTTTGCGCAACGCTGCTTCCGATTTCCCGGTATGTGAGAGATATGGTGGGACAGGGATCGGCAGTATCAGCAATGTGGTTGCCCTGCTGGTGTGTCTTGCCCCGACAACGATCGGTGCCCTGCTGTCCAGTATCGGCATTGCCGGCATGTCCAGACTGAATCAGGCAAATGTACTGGCAATGAGCGGACGTGCCATTGAAGCAGCCGGTGATGTGGATGTACTGCTGCTGGATAAAACCGGTACGATAACGCTGGGAAACCGGCAGGCAGTTGCCTTTCAGCCCGTACAGGGGGTGCAGGAGCAGGAGCTTGCGGAAGCAGCTCAGCTTTCCTCTCTGGCGGATGAAACTGCCGAGGGAAGAAGTATCGTTGTACTCGCAAAAAAGAAATTCAATATCCGTGAGCATTCCATGCAGCAGCTTCATGCCAGATTTATCGAATTCTCCGCAAGAACCCGCATGTCCGGCATTGATATGGACGGCGGTATGGAAATTCGCAAGGGTGCGGCAGATGCGATCAGAAGATACGTGGAGGCCGGTGGGAACACATATCCGAAGGAGTGTGAAGAAGCGGTTCAATCCATAGCTGAGCAGGGGGGGACACCGTTGGTTGTCGCTAAAAACCATAGGGTGCTCGGTGTTATCTATCTGAAGGATATCGTAAAGGACGGTATACAGGAAAATTTTGAAGCGCTGCGCAAAAGCGGTATCAAAACGATTATGATAACCGGGGATAATCCGATGACCGCCGCAGCCATTGCAGCGGAAGCAGGCGTGGACGATTTTGTCGCTGAGGCAACACCGGAAACCAAGCTGGAGCTGATTCGGGAATACCAAAGAAAGGGGCACTTAGTTGCTATGACCGGGGATGGGACAAATGATGCACCGGCCCTTGCACAGGCGGATGTCGCTGTGGCGATGAATTCCGGTACACAGGCAGCGAAGGAAGCAGGCAATATGGTGGATCTTGACTCCAGCCCGACCAAGCTGATTGAGGTTGTTCGCATCGGAAAACAGCTGCTGATGACACGCGGGGCACTGACCACATTTTCCATTGCCAACGATGTAGCGAAGTATTTCGCCATCATACCGGTGCTGTTTATGGGAATCTTTCCAAATTTGGCCGCTCTGAATATCATGCATCTGACAAGCACGACCACGGCAATTCTTTCCGCGGTTATCTACAATGCCTTTATCATTATCGCATTGATTCCCTTATCCCTGCGCGGCGTGAAATATCGGGAGCTTCCGGCGGATAAACAGCTGCGGCACAATCTGATGATATATGGTGTCGGAGGAATCATCCTGCCATTTATCGTTATCAAGCTGATTGACATGGCACTTACCATGTGCGGCATTGCTTAGGAGGTAGAAAGATGAAAAAAGGAAAAAAGACATGGATCGCGGCATTGCTCTGTATGTTGTCGATGAACGCTCATTTGCGGATTGCTCTATCCGCTGGTTATGACTGTCTCGGCATCGCTGCTCTTTCCTGAACAGGCCAATGGCAGCCAGCTTACGGTGACAAGGAATGGCAAAACACAGATGTGGGATCTGCCCTGATCGGACAGTCCCTGGACAAAGCCGGAGTATCTGATCGGACGACCAAACAGCGGCGCACCGACAAACCGCAGTGCTGTTTCCGACGAGCAGCAGCAGGCGGTTGCTGATTCTGTGGCAATGGTGGCATGCATTTGATCCTCAAACCAGGGGAAAGGATATACCGGAGGATCTGGTAACGGCATCCGGCAGCGGTGTCGATCCGGAAATCAGTCCGCAGGCTGCCTAATTTCAGGTGGAGCGCATTGCCCGTGTACGAAAGATATCACAACAGAGTGTTCGCAAGATTATCGACAAATACACCACAGGCAAAACCTTCGGATTTCTGGGAGAGGAACGCGTCAATGTGTTAAAGGTCAATCTGGAGCTGGATGGTTATACAATCAGTGAGTAAAGGTATTTGCATCATCTTAACATCACCTCCTATCTGCTAACGGCACATTAACCTGACCGCTGTTAGAATATAGGTGTAAGGAAGGTGATGGATATGTTGAGTACCATCGATATCGTAATCAGTGCGGGAGGTATTCTGCTTGCGGCTGGTCTGCTGTATGCAGCCTACCGTCTTATGAAATCTGCCGTTGATACCAAGCAGTGCCATATGCACTGAAGTAAGACATTTTAAACAAAGCAACAACGATGTAAAGGAACCCTCGCGGTACCTGTAAAAGTAGCGTGTAAGCACACAGTGTCCTACATGCTCTAGCAGGTACCTTTTTTTATAGAAATCTGCTGCAGCTGAAAAACAGCACGGATAAAAGAAAGCGCCCGTATCTTGTCGAGGAACAGAGAGAACCCTACTTGTTCATTTCATTTTATACTGAAAAAAGCACCTGATCATATCGGTGCGTTCATTCACCGTACGTACAGGTGCTGATTGAAAACAGTGCTGCGGTTTCCCTGTTTTTTGGATGATCATCTGCCATGGCGGTATGCACGCTCCAGCGCTGTATACGCTGCACCTTGCGCGCTGTACCTGCGAGCATGTAAATCACGATCACGATCACGATACCCAATACAAGGCAGAACAACCGGTTTTCGATGGCTGTTTTGGTGTCCAGAATGACAAGGGATGCATTCAAGGCTGAAATGGCATTGATCACCTGCTTGTATTTGTATTCCGGTAGAAAGAAACCGATATAACCCAGAAGCATGATGACCAGCATTGCATACTGCTGAGGAATCAGCAGCTGGAAGAAAACGAAGAACAGCATGATACCGGCTAGTGTACCGATGAAACGGTGGCGTATCCTTTCCAGTGTTTCGGAAAATTCCAGCTGTGTCAGGGACATCACGACGATGCTGATCCATAACGGCTTGGAAAGCTGGAGGATGGAGGCGATGAGCATGGCAAGCGATATTCCCAGCGACATGCGAAGAATATAGCTGCGATGCACCCTACTGCGCTGAAACTGCTCTTTCAGGGTACAGCCGTTTCTGCCGATGCCCTTTCGTTTCCAGTTCAGGACGATACAGCCGCAGATCAGCAGTGCTCCAAAGCTCACGCATGCCAGGCGTGCAGGAAACTGCGTCCAGGGAACATAGGTGGATTGTGAAAATACAAAGCAGAGCAGAAAGGAGATGTTCGCCTTCATTTCCATTGGCTCACTGATGAGTGCCAGCAACAAAACGAGAAACCAGAAATTGATGAGGAAAGCGAGAGCGGGGTGCAGCAATGCACTCTGCGCAGCGATTCCCCCGCCGATATACAGCAGCAGAACAATGCAGCACATAGCGCCGGGGCGTATATGCAGCTCGCTGTTGGGAAGCATGGTGAAGCCTACGGACAGTGCTACGGCAGTCAGCGTATTCTCCGCATGAAACATCATTTGAAACAAAAAGATAAAGCCGACATTGATAACAAACCGAAAAGCATTGTAGAGCGCTTCTTTAACAAAGGACATACTGATTTTGCGCATGATATCACTCCTTTTTTAACCTTTTCTTGCTTTTTTACAAAGTTTCCGTTATGATGTGCATATAGTAAATATCAATGAATAGTACATAATTATGTACTAATTGTATTGTATCCGTTTTTGAAAATATGTCAATACCAAATGAAGGAGGATATTCACCATGAACCACACGACTTCCATGCAGGAACTGATTCGATTGCTGCCGCACTGGCACTATAAAGTAGAGCGCAGCATCCGCCGGCAACAGAAATCAAGACAGATCAGCTATGAAACTTATTTCTGTCTGATGACGCTGAAAAACTGCGGACAAATGAAAATGGGAGAGCTCGCAAAGGCAATGCGTCTCAGCAAGCAGCAGGCTACCCACATGATTGACAGTCTGCATCGCTATGGTCTTGTGGAACGAAGTGAAAATCCCGGCGACCGGCGAAGCATCTATATAGGAATCACAGCACAGGGCTTTCGCTTTCTAAAGGAAAATGCGCTGGATGCCACAGCATTATATGAACAGATGCTGCAGAAGCTCAGCGACAGGGAAATCGCAGCTTTTGAACAAGCCGTCCATACCATGCTGGAGGTACTTACAAAGCTGGATTAGCAGGTAAGTGCTGAATACAAATAGTTGCAGCGCAGCATTACCATATAGAATAGAAACCGGTTACTTTATGAAGCTATATCAAAATGGGGAAAGGAAGCTGATCACCGGTGTAAACCATCATTCGCTTCCTTCTGCATGGGCTGAGGCATTTCAAGTAAGAAGCCTTTAGCCACAATGAAAAGTAAAATGCTGTTTCAGAGCTGGAAAAAAAGCGTGTAAAACGCAGGCGATCGTTAAAGCAAAAGAAAAAAGACGCTTCATGATTTCAAGTTCTTTCTAATTTAGGGTGTTTGCGGACAGAGGAAATTCAGCTTCCATTGATAAAAGTGTTGAATCTCCTGTTTAAAGTTACCCAAATCGATTAAGAACCGATAGTAGATGAAACGCCTTTTTTTAATGCTGCTTGATAAATCGAAGTCCTATGAAATCCACCCGAATTTCAGGCATGCCTTATAGATACCGTCATCGACATTGCGCTCGGTAACGTAATCCGCCTTTTTCTTCAGCGCATCGCAGGCATTGCCCATAGCAATACTGAACCATGCATCATCAAACATAACCAGATCGTTATAATCATCCCCGAATACGACAACATCCTCCACAGGGCCGCCAAGGCGCTCCATCATATCCAGAATGCCTTCCTTCTTGCGGTCATGCTGAAACATCAGATACGTCTCGACAAAGCGAAGATTCCCCAGCGTATCCTTTTTCGTAAGTCTGTGCTCCTCCTCTTTGGGAACGGATATGTAAAGCTTATAAATATCCTTTACCTGATCAATGTCAAAGTCCGCATGGAATATGTAATTGGTTGGTTCCTTCCGCTCTCCGCACTGCCGCAAGAAACGATCATCCACATCGTATACATCGATCGAATCATCCAGCATCACCAGTGCACCATAGCCCAGAGCGCGTGCTTCCTTATAAACTGCGATTGCCTTCTGCCGGTCTAGCGGTGTATTCATGATCAGCTCATCATTGATCACCAGACCGTTCCCTCCGCAGCATACCATGTTATGCAAACCCGAAGCTTCCATAAAGCCCCTTGCTTTATAGTGAGCTCTTCCTGTGGCGATTGCGACAAAATGTCCTGCCTCCTGCAGTCTGTCCAGCGTCTTTTGGGCACTGGGAACAATTTTTTTCGTCGCATTATCCGTCAGCGTACCGTCAATATCGAAAAACATATACTTTTTCTTCATGTAATCCATCCTCCTTTATCGTCTTTATCATAACGGCTAGGAGGGAAATTGACAAGAAAAAAACGATGCTGGGCAGCGATTGCAGGCTGTTGTCTTTCCCTTACCGACAGCTGTAGGCATCCTGTTTTTCAGCGTTTGCTCATAATTTTTCAGCTTATGCACAAGCTAAGTAAAGAGAAAAGGAGTTGTGTTTATGAAAATCGGATACGCCTGTATATGCCTTGATGCGCAATTTCATTTTGAAACCTGCATCCAGAAATTTGCGACAGAGGACCGTCTGCGCAGTATTATCCGTGCTAATCTGGAAACACTGCAAAAGCTGCTGGAGTATAATGCAGGGCACAACATCCGTATGTATCGTCTGTCCTTCGACCTGATTCCCTTTGGCTCCAGTCCGGTCAATACCATACCCTGGCTGGATGAATTTGCTGCGCAGTTTCAAAGCCTGGGGGACTATGTACGAAAAAACAATATGCGTGTATCCCTGCATCCCGGTCAGTACTGTGTGATCAATTCACCGCGAGAGGATGTCGTAGAGCGCAGTATCGATGAGCTACTGTATCATGCGTCCATTCTGGAGGCGATGGGATTGGATGCAACACATAAAATGGTGCTGCATGTCGGTGGCATCTATGGCGATAAGCAGCAGGCGATGCAGCGCTTTGCAAGGGTATACCGGCGTTTGGATCCCATCATTCAAAAGCATCTCATAATAGAAAATGACGACCGCTACTATACAGTAGAGGATGTCTTGTATTTGTCAGCGCAGCTTTCGATTCCGGTGGTATTCGATAATCTGCATCATGCCATACTTCCTCCACCAGTAGAGCGCACACAGCTGGAATGGCTCCGTCTGGTATCCGGCACATGGAAAAAAGAGGATGGCATCATGAAAATACATTTCTGCCAGCAGGATGTGAAAAAGCGTAAGGGAGCACATGCGATGCACATTGATGCCGATACATTTCTGGAGTTTATCCGCGAGCGGGAAGGGCTGGATATGGATATCATGCTGGAGGTAAAGGATAAAAACATATCCGCAATCAAATGCAGGAATCTGTTAGAGAAAACGCTGCAGGATGCACAAGCGGAGTGGAAGCGATACCGGCTGTTGTTTTTACTCGACAGTACCCGCCTGTATGAGGTCTGGAATACGCTTATGCACAGCAGCTGTGGGATTCAAAGTCTTGATTTTTATCATGTATGCGAGGATATCGGCAGAAGAGTGCACACCGCTTCGGATGTTTCGCGTATGCTGCAGCATGTAATACAGAATATGGACTGGACACAGCGTACAGCCAATCTGCTGCTACGTGCTGTAACGGCATATGAAGCCCGGGAAAAAAGCCTGGAGCAGCTGCTGGACACCCTGCTTCGAGCGTGCGAGCGTGAACAACGGTATGACCTGTATGATGCGGTGCTGCTTCTGAAAACCTATGAGGTATAAAACCGTAAGGATGAGACATACTACCTATGACAGGAGGCTGGAATATGAATAAACTAGTACAGAAAGCAGCGTGTATCGCGCTTTTGGCAGCACTGATGGTCGGCTGCAGTATGAATGACAAGAAGGATGCAAATACGAAAACAAACGAGACCAAGGAAGCTGCGGAAAAAAGCGTAAAGGACGCCAAGAACAAGACGGAAGACAGCATTGATAATGTCATGAATTATTTCAAGGATAAAGGTCTGAAATATGAAAATTCCAAGGCGATCACCGATATTGACTTTGCGGCTTATGAGGGCAGAAGCTTTGATTACAACGGAAGCACCGGATATTTGTATCGCGTGAAATCCGATGATGACAATATGAAAAAGGTCCTGAAGGAAGCAAAGGATAACGGCAAGGTGAAGGTCAGCATCAATAATAAGGAACAGGAATACGGTGCCAAGGTAAACGGTGATTTCCTATTCCTCTACGATACCAATGCAGACTGGAATGATGTTGTCACGGCATTCCCGAATTATACCTATGCAGGTACGGGGACAACCGGAACCAACGGAACAAATGGTGTAAGCGAGCCCTCCAATCCGGGGACTACGAAGAATGCGAATGAGCAGAACAGCAATGTCAATACACCAAATGATGCCAAAAACGGAATGGAAGACTAAACAGCTTATATAGAAAAGCGGATGCACCTCATTGTGAATCTGCATTTTTTTATACGGCCATCGTATGAATCTTTCAAAGATAGGGTAGGGAAGCTCACTTGCAGTAATAGCATGCATTTTTTTATATAGGACAGCGTATAGGGTAAGCCGCTATGCTGATGATATTGCTGTGTTCCCATATTTTTATAGATAAATTGCATTGTTACATGTATAATGTAACAATAGGGCATATCATAAAGACATCAAGAAAGGATGTGCCTTATGATGAGTGATAGAAAACTGGCAACAATGATGTTGAATGCTGTATGGAATGAGGATGTCAGAGGTCTGCGTCGCGTACTTCGCATGGGAGCGGATCCAAACTGGATATTCAATGGATATCCGATTCTGATTCATGCTGTTTTCACAAGAAATGAAAAAATTATGATGCTGCTGATCAAGGCAGGGGCCGTGCAGGTTGAGGAGGCACTGGGCTTTGCACTGGATCGCTGTGTGGGAGAGATGATATTTCCGCTGGCATTTCTGGGAATCGTGCCAAAGGAGGAAGAGGTCAAGGAGGAATTCGGACCTTACCCGTCCCGGTACTGTCCGCTCGATTATCCGCTTCCTGCACGAGCATAGACGGGAGGAATTATGAAACGATGTGCTGCCTGTATCCGTATGCTTCAGCTTTTGCGTTCCCGCGGGTTTATGACGCGCGAGGAGCTGGCACAGGAGCTGAATACCAATGTTAGAAATATTCTGGAATATCGCAAGGAGCTGGAGGAAGTGGGGTATGTGATTGAAGGGACGACCGGAAAATACGGCGGTTATCAGCTGAAATCCGGAACGCTTCTTCCCGTGGCGGGGCTGTATGAGGAGGAGCTGCGCTCCCTTCAGGAATCCAGACGCTATCTGGAAAGCCACCGTGATTTTCTGCCTTATGCAACATATTGCAGAGCAATTGATAAATTTCTGGCAACAACCACGCTGCAGGTGCGGGAAAGCGGCGTGTATGTGGAAGAGAGCGCGGATGTAACCGGTGCAATGATATCGATGATACGCATCTGTGAGCAGGGAAGAGATGCCCTTTTTGCAGTGGAGCTGCAATATAAAAGTCTTCATGCTTCTGATTTTGAAACCATCGTCATTCAGCCCTATGAAATCATCAATGTAAAGGGCAGCTATTATTGTCTTGCATATTCGCTGAAGGCCAGAGCTTATCGAAACTTCAAATTCAGTGAGGAGCGTATGCGGAATGTGCGGCTGACCAGACGTCCGTTTGTACGGGATGCGGACTTTCATATCCGTGATTATATCGGGAAGACAGGACTGATCCGTGATGAAATCATCGAGCTGAAGCTGTATGTCTATGGAGAAAGCGCCCGCCTGATCAGTGAAAAAAAGCCCGGTATTTCTCCGGTGCTGGAATGGGTGGATGAGCAGACACTGTATCTGACCACCATGATGGAGGGAAGAATCAGTGCGCGTAATTTTCTGCTGTCGCTGGGAAACCAGTGCCAACTTGTCAGTCCGCAGGACCTGAAGCAGGAAATCCATGCGATTGCAAAAGATATGCTCGCTTTATATTCCTAATTTCTCTTACATCTGGTATAATTTTACCTGGAGAGTGAGTTGATACGCAATGCTGCATCTTACAGATATAAAGAAATATGAGCGCTGTCCCAGAGCCTTCTGGCTGTCACGGCGCCAAAAAAAGGAATTTGTTCCCTTTGTAAATTATAATGAAAGCATGAGCGAGCTGGTAAAGCAGCTGCTGATGATCCGCGAAGAGGATGCGTTCGTCGGACAGGCGAATGACAGTGGGGAACTTGCATTACAGGCGCTGCATGAGAAAAAAGTGCTCATCCACGCCCGCTTTGTCTATGAAGATTTAAGAATCAACGTACCGTTTCTGGTACAGGAGGATGGCAGGCGTATTCTTTATTTCACCTATCGCAGCTGTTTTCCCAAGGAGCATGAGGCTGTCCGTATGGCACAGTATCTGGCGGTGCTGGAAAAGCTGGGGGTCTCGATTGATGCAGTGTATGCCATTCATCTGAATGCGGCGTATGTCCGAGGAAAAGAGCTGGATGTCAGACAGCTGCTGATCGTTGATGAATATTTATACAACGGTAAGAACAAGGCGCACAAAACGATTCGGGAATTGCTGGATAAGCAGGAAATCGATTTGGATGCCATGCTGGAAAAGCTGCATGCCTGTGAGGCTATGGACGATATCCCCGTCAAGCGAAGTCATGTGTGTACACGCGGCGGCAAGTGTATGTATTATGACGACTGCTTCCCGGAAGTGCCGGCGGATGATTCCATTTTGAATCTGGTGCAGGCTGCTCAAAAATATGAAATGCATGAGGAGGGGATCACCACCCTGCGGGATGCGGATATCGATCGAATCGAGGGAACACGTCATCAGTATGCGCAGATCATGGCGGCCCGCAATCACGGACTGTATGTGGATAAGGGAGCGCTGCGCTGCTGGAAGAAGGCACATATCCAGACACCGGTTTCCTATCTGGATTTTGAATGGGAAACCTATGCGTTTCCTCCGTATGAGGGTATGAAGCCCTTTGATGTCCTGGTTTTCCAGTATAGTCTGCATATTGAGGAGCAGCAAAAGCTGCGTCATGTCGGCTTTATCGGAGAGGGGGACTGCCGCAGGGCTTTCCTTGAGCATCTGCTTGCCCATATTCCGAAGACGGGAACGATTCTCGTCTATAATATGGAGGGGGCGGAAAAGCTGCGTCTGGTACAGCTGGCACAGCAGTTTCCGGAATATGAGGAGCGTTTACGTGCTGTGTGGGAGCGTATGGTTGATCTGTCACTTCCGTTTTCAACCGGAAATGTCTATGATATCCGGATGGCAGGCTTTTACTCGCTGAAGAGGCTGGTACCTGTATTCTCTGATTACAGCTATCAGGATCTGGAAATTTCCTATGGTATGGATGCGGTTGAAAAATGGAGGGAATACTGTACGGCTGACGCAGAAAAAAAGCAGGAAATCTATGGGCAGCTGGAGCAATACTGTGCCATGGATACCTATGCTGAATATATCGTGTATCATGCCCTGGAGGATATGATGCGTGACTAAGCGACATATGGGAGCCTATTTGTGTGCTCTGCTGTTATTTGGCACACTGGGTCTGTTTGTACGGCAGGCGCATGTCGCAGGTGATGTGCTGGCCTTTCTGCGAACGCTCATCGGTGCCGCGTTTCTGGGTGTTCTTCTTTTGCTTCAAAGACATCGCATACAGAAAATCGGTGGCAGGCAGCTGCTGTATGTACTGCTGTCTGCCGCCTTTCTGGGCTTTAACTGGGTCTTTCTGTTTGAAGCCTATGTCGCAGCTACGATTTCCATTGCAACGGTGATATATTATACAGCACCGCTGCTGGCGCTTCTGGCGGCGGTCTTCCTCTTTCATGAGTCTGTAACTTTGCGTATTGTATTGGGCATCGTACTGACGATGGGAGGCCTTTTGTGCATAACGCAGGTAACGGGCACTGCTGTGCAGCTCAAGGGAATACTGTTTGCGGCTGCCGCTGCACTGTGCTATGCGGGTGTGTTGCTTACAAACCGGTTCCTTCATGATATCGACGGTCTGTACTTTACCTTTTTGCAGCTGCGTGCTCTGCAGGTATTCTGTTTGTTTATCTGCTGCTGGAAGGACGCATTCAGCTGATACCAGAGCTTCCGGCAGCCTCATGGCCCTGGATCATGTGTATCGCCGTGGTGCATACCGGAGTCGCCTATGCGCTGTATTTTACTTCACTGCATCATCTTACCAGCTCGCAGGCAGCCGTTGGCAGCTACCTTGATCCCTGTATAGCGCTTCTATTGTCGATTTTTCTTCTGCGTGAGCCGTCCACCCTGATGCAGGGAATCGGAATTGCTGCCATAGTAGGCGGTATTATAATCAGTGATTCACCAGCATGAACCGTGTCTGGTGAATTTTTTTGTCAGCAGTCTTTCTGCCACTGCAGTTTCTTTGACAAAGGCTGTACAGCGGGTGAAGACTGCCTGTGCTGTTCATAAGGGGGTTCATCAAAGAGCTGTCAGTACAGCTGCACAGTGAATACGGGCGGTACTGCCGTAACTTCAGGCAGATGTATCACCTGCAGAAGCAGGGACTCCCATGGACATAAGAGCCTTGTTTCCTATGAATGCTGGAATCATCCGGACAAAGGCGGGTAAGGGTCACAGGGATACTCTTTCAAATTCCGCCAAAGCTGTGGTACAATAAGCAAAAGGAAGTGAGCATATGCTGTATGATCTTTACCGGAAGCAAAAGACTTCCCCACAGAAAGCAATGGAAGGTCAATTTCTGTTTGGCATATACAGGCTGGAGGAATGGAAGGGTCTGGTAGAAGCCTTCGGGTTTTCACCGGGGACCCTTGTGGAGCTGAATCACATGGATCAAAGCCGCACGCTGCATAAGCTGGACAGCTATTACGGCTACTGCTTTGGCTTTGTACATCCGCTGAAAGTCCGTAAGGAAGCCGCAGCAGGTATTGGTTTATACTGCCGGCAAAGGGAAGTGATTCTAATCAGTGAGAATACGGATCAGCTGCTGGATTTTTTTCGGCTGCTTCAGCAGCTTCCGGCAGCACAGCTCAGTGCTGAGCATATTCTTTCGCTGTTCTTTGAATTCCTTTTGAAGAAGCATAAGGAGGAGCACGATCAGCTCGAGGATTTGATTGAGGAGCTGGATAATGATGTTCTGAATGATAATCTGCAAAATTTCAATCAGCGGATTACCGGAATCCGAAACAGGATTCGCTACCTGCTGCAATATGATGAGCAGTTCAGCGATGTATGCGAGGAGCTGCTGGAGGATGAAAACGACCTGTTTGCCCGAGAGCAGCTGCACCATCTTCGCATCTGTTCCGATCGGGTGGAACGACTGGGACAGCATACCCGCACCCTGCGCGATTACAGTGTGCAGGTTCGTGAATCCTATCAGGCGCAGGTGGATATCCGCTTGAATCGCATGATGTATATATTTACGATCGTTACGGTGATTTTCCTTCCGCTGACACTGATTGTCGGCTGGTATGGCATGAATTTCACAGGAATGCCGGAGCTGCATTGGAGGTATGGATATCCCTTTGTCATCATTCTTTCTCTTGTTTCCATCGGTATCTGTGTATGGTCTATTTACCGAAAACGGATACGAAAATAAGAGGGAGGAAGACTTCACGGATAGCGTATGCGCGTCACTCTGGCTGTATTGCATAGGGGAAACGTATGAGATGGAGCGGTATGTGTAAGGATTTAGACAGGCTTTGCAGAGGACAGGTCATGGATACTCATCGGTTGTCTGTTATAGACCTTGTGGGACATCGGTAGAAACAACGATATAGAAATTACTGCCACGCATATATTTGTTTTCGCCCTTATTCAAGCTGTTTTAAAGATATAAAGCGGTGAATGGTAACGAAACATAGGAAGGAATGTGTAAAAAATAGCGGAAATAAGTTGACAAAGGCTAACAAATTGCATATACTAAAGGAGAAGTTAGACAAATATAACAAGATTGTGGTACATTCCTTCTCACGTACTGTATTCTTTTTCCTCTATAACTTTACAACCCAATGATAATCAGCTCTGACTTCTATTTATAAAGGACGGTTCCTCGACCGTCCTTTTATCTGGAAGACGTGGAATTCAAATGGTGAAATCCACAATGCAACGCCCAATCAAATGCTTAACTAGACTCGTGAACTGTCTTTTGGACGCAGGACTCTATATTTCATTGTAAGATAGATACGCCTGCTTACCGGAAGAGGTGGTGTAATTTTTAAAATAAAAGTTGACAAAGGCTAACACATGGTGTATTCTATAGGAGAAGTTAGATAAAACTAACAAGACTGCAGAGCGTTCCTTTCTCACGTGCTGCTGTATTGTATCCTCTATAACTTTACAACCAATACTATCATCTGACTTCTTTTCTGAAAGGCGGTTTCCTCGACCGTCTTTTTTTAGTCCCTTTAAGAAGCCATGCAGGCAGCCAGACGGGATTAGCATCCTGTCTTATCTCTGGGACAGGCAAGTGTAAGGGCTATCTTAAAAAACATCATCAAAAACACGTAAAATCCGATGGGAGAAGCCGGAAAAGTATGGTAAGATTATAGCGCAAGTGAGGAGTGTGTATTGCTATGGCTTTTTTACCAACGACCAGAGAGGAAATGCTGGAGCAGGGATTCGAGAGTGTTGATTTTGTTTATGTGAGCGGAGATGCCTATGTGGATCATCCGTCCTTCGGCTGTGCAATTATAACGAGAACATTGCAGGCATACGGCTACAGCTGTGCTATTCTGCCGCAGCCCGACTGGCACAACGATGAGGAATTTACACAATTCGGTGAGCCGCGTCTGGGGTTTCTTGTATCTGCCGGAAATATTGATTCCATGGTGAATCATTATTCTGTCAATAAGCGAAGAAGAGATAAGGATTCCTACAGTGATGAGGGAGTTATGGGAAAGCGGCCGGATCGCCCGACCATTGTCTATACGCAGATATTAAAGCGTCTGTTTCCGCATAAGCCGGTTCTGATTGGCGGTATTGAGGCAAGTCTGCGGCGTCTTTCCCATTATGATTACTGGGATGATAAGGTGCGCAGAAGCATCCTCATCGATTCACAGGCTGATTTATTGATGTATGGGATGGGAGAAAACACCATCATCGAGGTTGCCGATGCATTAAACAGCGGATTGCGGGCAGAGGATCTCTGCTATATCCGGGGAACCTGCTGGAAAACCAAAGCTCTGGAATACCTGAGCGATTATGTGCTGCTGCCCTCCTATGAAGCGGTGTGTGCAGATAAGCATACGTATGCAAAGAGCTTTCACATACAGCATGAAAACATTGATGCCATCGCAGCCAGTGTGCTGGTGGAGCCATATGACGGCTGGTATGTCGTACAGAATCAGCCTCCGCTGCCGCTGACGCAGGAGGAAATGGATTTCACCTATTCGCTGCCCTACGAGCGCACCTATCATCCTCGCTATACATATATTCCTGCGATTGAAGAGGTACAGTTTTCCATTGTCAGCAACCGCGGCTGTTTCGGCTCCTGCGCTTTCTGTGCAATTACGCATCATCAGGGACGCGTGATTTCCACAAGAAGCAGGGATTCCATCGTCGATGAAGCGAAGCGTATTACGGAAATGCCGAATTTCAAGGGCTATATTCATGATGTCGGAGGACCGACTGCCAATTTTTCAAGAGAAGCCTGCGATAAGCAGCGGGAATACGGCGCGTGTAAGAATCGGGAGTGTCTGTTTCCCAAGGGCTGTGCAAATCTGAAGGTGGATCACAGCCGCTATCTGGAAATTCTTCGGACAGTGCGCGCACTGCCAAGAGTGAAAAAGGTGTTTATCCGTTCCGGTATCCGCTATGATTACCTGATGTATGATAAAAATGATGAGTTCTTCGATGAGCTTGTACAGCATCATATCAGCGGTCAGCTGAAGGTCGCTCCTGAGCATATCAATGCGGCAGTGCTGGATAAAATGGGGAAGCCGAGAAAAGAGCTGTATCTGAAATTTGTGGATAAATTCAAGCAGAAGAATGAGCAGTTCAACAGGAATCAGTTCATTGTTCCCTATCTTATGAGCTCTCATCCCGGCAGTGATCTGCAGGCGGCGATCGAGCTTGCCTGCTATCTGAAAAAAATCCACTATACGCCGAAGCAGGTTCAGGATTTCTATCCGACTCCGGGGACACCGGCAACCTGTATGTATTATACCGGTCTGGATCCGAAGACGATGCGTCCGGTTTATGTTGCACGAACCTATGAGGAAAAAGCGATGCAGCGGGCACTGATGCAGTTTACCTATCCGCAAAATTATGATCTTGTCTACAAGGCGCTGAAGACAGCCGGCCGTATGGATCTGGTGGGGAATTCACCGAAATGTCTGATACCGTATCGCAAGGGGCATACCGGAAATAAGTTTGCAGGAGGAAGACAGAAGGAGCAGCACAGAAAGTCCTATGCAAATAAAGCTTCGAAACCGCAGCGAAGGGGGCAAGCCGCTCATGAAAATACTTTCGTGAGGTGCTCGTGATCTTCGGACTGTATTATGTCGGAGAGCTGATCAGTACGACGTTGTCCCTGCCGCTTCCCGGAAGTCTGGTCGGTATGATTCTGCTGTTTGTGCTGCTGCAGCTGCATATTGTTGAGCTGGAGCAGATTGCGACGGTTTCCGATTTTCTACTGGGACATCTGCCGTTTTTCTTCCTTCCTGCCGGTGTGGCGCTGATGGCCAGCTTTTCTGCGATGAAGGGCTTATGGATCTGGATGATGGTCATCTGTCTTGTGACAACGATCATCACGATGGGCTGCAGCGGGCGTATCATCCAGCATATGATGGAAAGGAAATCAAAGCCATGAAAGAGCTGCTGAAAAATCCGATGTTCGGCATCCTGCTTTCGCTGGCAGCCTTTGAGGCAGGACTCTTACTGCAAAAGAAGACAAAGCTGATTTTCCTCAATCCGCTGCTTACCGCCATCATGATGGTCATCGCTGTGCTCATGCTGAGTGGAATCGGGCTGGAAACGTATCAGCTGGGTGGTGATATCATTTCCTTGTTTCTTGGTCCTGCCACCGTGGTTCTGGCTGTTCCGCTGTATCAGCAGGTGCACAGCCTGAAAAACTATTTTGTTCCGATCATGGTAGGGATCGTCTGCGGAATTGCTGTCGGACTGGTATCCACGCTGCTGTGTGCCTGGCTTGTACAGATGGAGCCTGCCATCATCGCCAGTCTCGTGCCGAAATCCATTACAACGCCGATCGGCATGGAGCTGAGTGTTGAACTGGGCGGTATTCAGGCAATTACCGTACTTGCTATTCTGGTCACCGGCATCATCGGTGCCGTTGTGGCTGAATTTGTTTTCCGTGTTTTTCGCATCGAGCATCCGATTGCGCGGGGAATTGCACTGGGCTGCAGTGCCCATGCGATCGGAACCAGCAAGGCTTTGCAGCTCGGGCATGTGGAAGGCGCAATGAGCTCTCTTGCGATCGGTGTATGCGGAATTCTCACGGTTTTTCTCGCACCGCCGGTATGGAGTCTGGTATCTGCTTTACTATAATTCCATAACTGCATTGCATATGTATAAAAGGCAGGCACACGCATAGTTCGCGAGCCTGTCTTTTTCGTATCGGTATGCTTATATGGGAGGAATATTCAGCTCTTCACTGATTTCAAGCAGTAATCTGCAGTCACGATTATGCAGTGTGCCATCAATGGGAAGTGCAAGCAGCCTTTGGAATGCACATACATTTTCTGTAAAGGAGGCATTGCTTTGGCTCTTGTCATAGGCCTTCAATACCTTCCTTAGCAGCATCTCCATGTCCGATTCCTTCAGCTGTTCACATAAGGCAGGGGGCTCACGCTTCAGAATATCAGCATCCTGCAGGCTGTGGTACAGGTGTTTTGCTTCCTTTTTCAATACCTGCTGCCATTCCGCTTTGGAAGCAGCTGTCCTGCTGCTTTGGCACTGGGCGAGCCAGGCATACAGAAGCGATTTTCCAAGAAACAGCTTCAGTATTTCATAGCTGCCATTTGTCTCTTGCAGCAGCAGCTCCCATGCATCCCATGGCAGAAGCTGTGCAGGCTCCTTTGGCAAAGCATTTACAAGCGCCTGCAGTGCGCGCTTCCTGCTGTTAATTTTATCCTTGGCTGCGGCACTGTCTGCACCACCGGCTTCTATATGAAGCTGGTTGTACAGCGCAGCTTCGCTTATCTCCTGCTCATCTGTTGCACATACGGGAACACAGGTCTGAAGAAAACGCTGCCACTGTTCTTGCTCGTGTGTCGTGGAAGAGGCTGTCCCGCAGGCAGCAATCGACACAGAGCAGGACATATGCTTCTCAAAAACCTCCTCAGCGATTTTATATACGCGCTGATGAAGGAGAAGCCAGGGCGGCAGGAACGCCGGATTCGTCTCCCTTGAAAGCTGCATCCAGATATCCTCCGCGCGCTGACGGAGCAGCTCCGCCGGCAAGGTAGGATTCAGATAGCGCAGAGCATACAGGAAGGCTTCAAAGGAAAACGACGGTTTGTTTTTTTCATGCAGCTTGTGCAATGATTGTAGCATTGGCTGAGTCTGTATATGCAGCTTTGGCATCATATAAACGATGAGCTCACTGTGTACGCCCGGATACAGGTGCAGGACGATATGAGCGGCATGGAAGTGCTTTGCACGGATATCGATTTCATATCCGGCAGTCTGTGTTTCGTCCACATACAATGGGATTTCAGGTGTTCTTCCATCCTCTTTTGTCATGAAGAAATCTTCATAGACAAGAACGCTGTTGTGCTTCATTGTAATGCGGAGCATGGCATTCGGTATATTGAAAAGTCCCAGACCACAGGTGGCATGGATCTGTAACGTACCTGTTGCGATAGTATCACCCCCTACTTTACGGTATGTGAATGCAAAGAAACGGCATGGTGGTTTCGCCTACATCTTTATGTGAATTATGGGATGATTGCATGGAATTGTGGATTTCAAAGTACAGCTGTTGACCATCCAGGGCTTCCGTATTATAGTATGTGTAAATGTTTCATGCAGGGAATATGAAAGGCAAAGGTACGTGCTTTTATAAGAAATGAGGAAGTGATTGCTCATGTACTTCGCTGCAAAATAGCAGTCCGATGGATACGATAAATCCTTTGTGCACAAAGGAACTGCGCATGAAAGAAAAGGCGAAGCACAGGATGATGAAGCACTCGATCATCCGTTTTTATAAAGCGTATGGTGTTACACAGCCTACATTTGAAGAAGACACAGCCGGCAGGCTGAGCGACTTGTTTATCGAACAGGCAGGAAGCTCCACCAGACTCTTTATTTCAAAAGCTCAAAGAACGCCGGATTACGGAATTGCGGATTCCTGGCGGCTGCCGCGGTCCTGCATCAGGAGGTGCAAACATGAATAAACAAAAGAAACCCTTATATTTTTATTATCTGCTGATACTGATTGTCATTGTTGCGGGAAATATGCTGTTTTCCGCAATGGAACAGAGTCGAATCAAGGATGTCAGCTACAATACCTTTATTAAACAGACAGAACAGAAAAAGATCGACAAGGTGGAAATCGGTGATCAAAGCATCAGCTATACGCTGAAAAAGGATGAAAAGACGATTTATCAGACGGAAACGATGGAAACGGATACCGCGCTGTCTCAGCGGCTGTATGATGCCGGGGCAACCTTTACAAGAGTACACACGAAGGAAATGAATCCCTGGCTGTCCTTCCTGATAACGGGTATCCTGCCGATTATTCTGCTGTTCTGGTTCGGTAACCACATGTTTAAGAAGATGCAGAAGAAAATGGGCGGTGATGCCATGAGCTTTGGGGGAGGCGGCTTAGGCGGCTTTGGAAAGAGCGATGCGAAAATATATGTAAAATCACAGACAGGGAAAACCTTTCTGGATGTGGCTGGACAGGAGGAAGCCAAGGCTGCGCTGCAGGAAATGGTGGAATTTCTCAAAAGTCCCCAGCGCTATACCCAGATCGGTGCACAGATGCCAAAGGGAGCTCTGCTTGTCGGGCCTCCGGGGTACCGGGAAGACACTGCTTGCGAAAGCGGTGGCAGGGGAAGCAAATGTACCGTTTTTCTCAATCAGCGGTTCGGAATTTGTCGAGATGTTTGTCGGGCGCGGAGCTGCCAGAGTCCGTGATCTGTTCAAACAAGCCAGAGAAAAGGCACCGTGTATCGTGTTTATTGATGAAATCGACACCATAGGAAAGAAGCGGGATGGTGCAGGTGTGGGTGGTAATGATGAACGGGAACAGACGCTGAATCAGCTGCTGGCGGAAATGGACGGCTTTGACGGAAGTACCGGCGTCATCCTTCTAGCTGCTACCAATCGCCCGGAATCTCTGGATCAGGCACTGCTTCGTCCGGGACGCTTTGACCGGCGCATACCGGTGGATTTACCGGATCTTGCCGGGCGTCAGGCCATTTTGCAGGTACACGCCAAGGATGTTCGCATGGGCAAGAATATTGACTTTCGTGCAATCGCAAGAGCGACTGCCGGTGCGAGCGGTGCGGAGCTGGCCAATATTATCAATGAAGCTGCCCTGCTTGCGGTCAAGGATAACCGGACACAGGTCATCCAAAAGGATTTGGAGGACAGCGTGGAAACGGTGATCGCCGGATATGAACGTAAAAACGCTGTCATATCAACCAAGGAAAAGCTGATTGTATCCTATCATGAAATCGGCCACGCACTGGTTGCGGCCAAAGCGAAAAACAGTATGCCGGTAACGAAAATCACGATCGTACCGCGAACAAGCGGTGCACTTGGCTATACCCTGCAGGTTCCGGAGGAGGAAAGCAACCTGATTACCAAGGAGGAGGCATTCACCAAAATCATGACCTGCTGCGGCGGACGTGCTGCAGAGGATCTGGTGTTCCATTCCATCACCAGTGGAGCCAGCAATGATATCGAGCAGGCAACCAAGATTGCCAGAAGCATGATTACGCGTCTGGGAATGAGTGAAACCTTCGGGATGACAGCACTGGAAACCGTGAATAATAAATATCTGGGCGGCGATACCTCGCTTGCCTGCAGCGATCAGACAGCAACCCGTGTCGATGAAGAGGTCGTCAGGCTGATACAGCAGGCCTATGAGGAAGCACGCCGCATTCTGGAGGAGAACAAGGAGAAGCTGCATGAGCTGGCAAAATTCCTGTATGAGCGTGAAACGATAACAGGAGAGCAGTTTATGGAAATCGTCAATCGCGTTCCTCAGCTCGAAACAGCACAGAATTTGTAGAAAGAAAGCGAAAAGCAGCGCTTTCTTTTGCGTTATGAAAGGCGTGCTGTGCTATAATAGAGTATGTAAATACGTGAAGCAAGCACAAGGAGGGTTCTATGCCAAATATTATTACACATAAGATTTTTGCGGAAGAAGTGCTGAAGAGCATGACCAAGCACGATATCCGTTCCATGATAGAGCGTCATCCGCAGATATTCTACATCGGCAGCAATGGTCCTGATTTCCTGTTCTTTTCTCATATAAAGCCATGGGAATCCTATAAAAGTCATGCGCTGAACAGGCTGGGCAGTGCCATGCATGCACATGGTATCAATGCATTTTATGAAACAGCAATCGAATGCATCCGTGCACAGAAGCATGAGGATGTAAAGGAGCTGATGAGTGTTTATCTGTTTGGTCACCTGTGTCACTGGGCGCTGGATAAGACGACACATCCCTATATTTTCTATCGTACAGGGAACTGCCGGGGTGTCAGTGCAGGTCTGCATCACCGCTTTGAGTCTATGATGGATACCATGATGCTGGAAAAATACCGCGGCTTGAGTATCCGGGATTATCCGTGCTATGAAATCTGTGCATATGATGAGGATATTCTGAAGGCGATCGCCCGCATATATGTACCAGCTGCACGCAAGGTTTATCACCATGAGGTTAAGGTACACGATATCAGGGAAACCCTGAACTCCTGGTATGATGTACAGAAGCTGCTGTATGATCCTGCAAATATCAAATATCCGCTGTTAAAGGGCTTTGAGACGCTTGCACGCAAGCCCTGGGCTGTCAGCGGCAACGTTGTCCGTCCGTCTGTGGATGAGCGCTATGATGTATTGAACGAAGAGCATGCGATCTGGAAGCATCCGTGTGATGATACGATCACATCCAACGCTTCTTTTATTGATATGTTCAACGAGGCAATTGAAACGGCTGTTCGTGTGGTTGACAAGGCATACGGCTGTATAGAATACGGAGCTGACAGTCAATCTGTGCTCGAGCTTCTGCAGGATGCCGCCTACGATACCGGAATGGACGGCAAGCGGGATATGAAGTATTTCGATATTATCTATGACTGATGTAATTGCTGGTAAGGGGCATGTCCATGGTGCTATACATACGACATGCTCTTTTCTATAGGAGAGCTGTCAAAGATTGTGCATATACTGAAGGAAGAGAGGAGAATGTACTATGAAGCTGTTTGATTTGCATGCGGACATCGGATACGATGTCATGCAGAAGAAGCACACGGAAACAGATATACTGAACCGCTTTCATCTGCAGAAGTTTTTAGAGGGTGAGGTTTCTTATATCGGTATGGCATCCTTTTTTGAGGGAAGTGAAACGTGGGACTATATGCAGGATATGGTTTTGTCACTGAAAAAGGAAATCGAGCATTGCGAGATGATCGATTTGGTGCTTTGCGGGGAGGATTTAACGGAAAACGGACATATCAAGGCAATACTGACTGTGGAGGGAATGTGCGGTATCAAG
>ENA-OQCB01000146-OQCB01000146.1-human-gut-metagenome-genome-assembly--contig:-NODE-146-length-33559-cov-10.438861_pt1 | contig 33559 bp, 20 predicted proteins | sample MGYA00242493_ERZ504568 | MGnify/ENA primary metagenome ERZ504568 (study PRJEB26092, sample SAMD00036229) | human gut metagenome | host: Homo sapiens | study: EMG produced TPA metagenomics assembly of...
GATTTTTTTGCGACATGGTGCGGCCCGTGTAAGGTGTTGAGTCCGACGGTCGAGGCATTGGGGAAGGAGCTGGCGGGACAAGTGCGTGTCCTTAAAATTGATGTAGATAAGAACGAGGCACTTGCCAGACAGTTGAGGATTCAATCTGTACCCACTTTGATCATCTTTAAGAAAGGTGAGATCGTATGGCGCTCTTCCGGCGTGATGGATCACGGAAGCCTATTACAGAAAGTGCGAAGCTATATCGATTAAAATCCGTTCATCGGGACCAGCACGGTTGGGATCAATAAAAGGAATCCTAGGATCACTAAGACGAGGATGAACTTCCATGCCCATTTGAACCATTTATCGTACGGGATACGACTTACGCCTAGAACCGCTATCAGGACCCCGGACGTGGGTGTTATCAGGTTCGTGAAGCCATCGCCAAACTGAAAGGCCATGACGGTGGCTTGCTTGGATAAACCGATCAACTCCGAGAATGGGGCCATGATAGGCATGGTAAGGGCCGCTTTGGCGCTTCCGGAAGGAATCACTAGATTGATAAGCGTTTGGATAACGTACATCATCCCGACCGTAGCTACTTGTCCTAGGCCTTCCATCCCTTTCGCTAGGTTAAAGAGAATCGTATCGATCACTTTGCCTTCTTGTAGGATTACGATGATACCTCCTGCCAAACCGACAACCAAGGCGGCGCTCATAATATCCTTGCAACCCTCTAAGAATAGTTTCACAAGCTCATTCGGATCGCGTCCATTGGCGATTCCCGCCGCTATGCCCAAGGCGAAGAACAAGGTCGCTATTTCCATAATATACCAACCGTAGCCCATTACGCCTGTTATCAAGAAAAAGATCGTGAAGAATAAAAGATTCAATATATATAAGTGCACGGTTTTCCGTAAGGTAAATATCGAGCTGATCACGAACGCTACGCTAAGAATCGGAATTAAGGGTAGTCCCTTGATTACGCTATTTCCTATTTTTAAGGATGTCTGGGGGTAATAGAACGAAAAGATAACGAGTACGATAGCCAATAGGACGAAACTGATCCATGCGGCTTTCGGGGTTCTGTATACGATTTCCAAGGAATTGGTACTATGCAAATCTCTCCAATATTGATCATCCTCATAGACTGGTGACAATTGAGGGTTCTTTTTTACCTTGGCGGCATAACGCAATATCCATGTGAAGCCTACCGCATTGATAATACACCAGCAAACGATGCGATACTCGATACCGGAGAAAAGAGGAATCCCCGCCAAGCCTTGCGCTATACCGATCGTGAAAGGGTTTAAAATCGCCCCGGCGAAACCTAATCCTGCCGCTATAAAAACCATGCATACGCCGGTTATGGAATCGTATCCCATAGATATCGCCATCGGGACTAAGACCAGACAAAAAGCGATGGTCTCCTCACTCATCCCGAATACGGCTCCGAATAGGCTGAAAAGTAGCATGATAGCAGTTAATAAGAAATTGTCCACACCTATTTTACGAAGGATAGGGTTGTTCTCCATTTTGCGTGCTTTCCGCAGGAAACTGACTGTTCCGATATCAAAAGCCTTACTGTCGTTCACGATCCAGAATGCCCCGCCGATGATAAGGATAAAGACAATGATATCCGCCTTGTCTACAAATCCTTTATAAAAGGCGGAGAGTACTTCCCATGTTTGAGGTACGCTTTCCACGGATTCATATACAACGGTTCGCTCTCCGTCCGGGCTGATACTTTCCGTATATTGCCCACCGGGAATAACCCATGTCAATATGGCGCAAAATAAGATGATGTAAAAAATGATTACGTAAGTGTGGGGTATTTGTCTCTTTTTCATGATTCTGCTTTTTCGTCTTCTTCAGTTAATATTCCGATCTCGGGAAGGATAGCCCGGGCCTCACGGTCACTAAGCGTATCTACATCCTTGAGTTTACGTTGGATGGCACGGGTACGGATACCTAAAACCTCTTCTATTTGCCCGCTGGCGGTTTGCAAGTTCTTTTGGGCTTTCTCGAGCATACCGCTTACTTTCTCGAATTCTTTTTTCACGGCTCCTAAGATCGTCCATACCTCCCCTGAGTGCTTTTGGATCGCCAATGTACGGAAGCCCATTTGTAAACTGTTTAATATGGCCGCTAGGGTAGTGGGACCTGTTACGACTACCTTGTAGTTTCGTTGCAAGTCCTCCAATAAAGCGGAACGGCGTACGACCTCGGCGTAAATGCCCTCGAACGGCAGGAACATAATGCCGAAATCGGTCGTGGCGGGAGGCGCCAGATATTTGTCCGAAATATCTTTAGCCATCTTCTTGATCGTTGTCTCCAATAATTTTCCGGCTGTCTCGATCGCTTGGGAATCTGCGGCATCGTAAGCGTCTAGGAGCTGTTCGTATACATCTTTCGGGAATTTAGCGTCTATGGGAAGGTATACGAATTCTCGGGCATCATCCCGCCCGGGGAGCTTGACTGCGAATTCAACGACAGCGTCCGAACCTTTCCGGGTACGCACGTTCGCCTCGTACTGCTCTGGTGCCAATAGCTGCTCCAATAACATACTGAGCTGGATCTCCCCGATATTTCCCCGGGTCTTGACATTACTGAGTACCCGTTTTAACCCGCCTACATCCTGCGCTAAGGTTTGCATCTCGCCCAGTCCTTTTTGTACACTTTCTAATTGTTCGGTGACTAAACGGAAAGATTGCCCGATACGGTCGTTCAATGTCTTTTGAAGTTTCTCGTCTACGGTGACTCGGATCTCTTCCAGCCTTTTTTCCGTGTTATCCACTAATCTCTGCTGGCGTTCGTCCAAGGCGGCGAATTTCTCTTTCTGCAACCTGTTAAAAGAATCGATACCACGTTCGAAAGCTTCCCTGAACTCGTTCATGGAATGAGCCAGTTCTTCTCGGTTATCTTTCGCTACCAAACGGCTTTCTTCCCGGTTCAGGCGGAAGTCTTCCCTAAAGTTTTTCTCGATACGGTCGAACGAGCGTTGTATCTCGTTTAGCAACTTTTCCAGGTCTTCTTTGTTATTATTTAGCTGTTTAGGACGCAAAAGGATTTGCATCACGATGATTATAAGAAGTCCGCCAATAATAATCCAATCCATCTGTTTTTGATTTTGACGTCAAAGATAGGTAATCTGTATTTTGTAACAGCAGTTAAATAGAGTTAAATAAAAGAACATTGTTTATTTTCGTTTGTTTTATCGACAGAAAGCTGCTTATATTTGTGCAGCCAACTTAAGTAAGACTATTAAATTTACATACAAAGATGGCAAAAGTAACATTAAAAGGTAACGAGATTCATACGAACGGCGAGTTGCCGAAAGTTGGGACAGAGGCTCCGGACTTCAAGGGTGTAAAAAGTGATTTATCCGAATTGTCGCTAAGCGACTTGAAAGGAAAGAAAGTGGTGATAAATGTTTTCCCGAGCTTGGATACAAGTGTATGTGCGGCCTCGGTAAGACGCTTCAATAAAGAAGCCGCCTCGCATCCGGATACGGTAGTACTGGCTGTTTCTAAAGATTTACCTTTTGCTCATGGACGTTTCTGTACTACGGAAGGTATTGATAAGGTGATTACATTGTCTGTGTTCCGGTGTTCATGTTTTGAGGATAAGTACGGGATGCTTCTGGTAGACGGTCCGCTGAAAGGGTTATTAGCCCGTGGCGTGATAGTAGTCGATGGAGCTGGTAAGGTGGTTTATGAGGAACTTGTTCCCGAGATTACTACCGAGCCGAATTACGACGCGGCTTTGGCGGCGTTGAAATAAATATAGTAGATTATTGTTTTTCATTGGTTAAAGTTAAGGGTTAGTGTAGGAGGCCGTCGGATGTGAATCCCGCGGCCTTCGTTTTTTTTGTGAAGAGGCTAAAGTTTTCCTTCCAGCTCGTCGACGATTTGCCCATCGAAGAGATTGATGATACGATCGGCGTAGGTCGCGTCATGTTGCGAGTGTGTCACCATGACGATCGTAGTCCCTTCGGCATTCAGTTGACTGAGTAATTTCATAATTTCAAGACTGTTTTTAGAGTCGAGGTTTCCAGTCGGTTCGTCAGCCAATATCAGCATAGGTTTACCTACGACGGCTCGAGCGATGGCGACACGTTGCTGCTGTCCGCCGGAGAGTTGCTGCGGGTAATGTTTGGCACGTTGGCTGAGGCGTACTTTGCGCAGGATGTCGAGTACTTGTTGTTTGCGCTCAGCCTTGGGGATGCCGAGGTATTTCAATTGGAGGTCTACGTTTTCCTCGACGGTAAGCTCATCAATGAGATTGAAGCTTTGGAACACGAAACCAATGCGTCCCTTGCGATAGCGTGTACGGTCTTTCTCCTTTAGGTGTCCCACCTCTTCGCCTTCTAATAGATAGCTGCCCTCGTCCGGGTTGTCTAGCAGGCCGAGAATATGCAGCAGGGTTGATTTGCCGCATCCGCTGGGTCCCATGATGGCGATGAACTCGCCCTTTTTCACTTCCATGCTTATGCCATTGAGCGCGATGGTCTCTACTTCTTCCGTCCGGAAGTTTTTGCTGAGGTTCTTTATTTGAATCATGACTTGTCTTGTTTTTGTGAGAATGTATACCTATTATAGAATGTTGCTTTTATTCGGTCCGGATACTTTTGATGGGGTTACGGCGGGCGACTTTCAAGGTTTGCCCGATGATTGACACGAAAGCGATGGCTATGGTTGCCAAAACTGCTGCGGTTATGAGATACCACGGAAAGGCGATGCGGTTATAGAACGACTCCAAACTGATTTGAACCGCTTTCACGCTGATGGGTAGGGCGAAACAGGCGGCAAGCAACGAGAGTGCCATGAATCGTTTGGAAAGTTCCCATACCGCGCCACTTGTCTCGGCTCCCATCACCTTGCACAAGGCGATCCGTTTGCTTTGCTGTTCGGTGTAGCTTATCGACATGGCCAGCAGTCCCAGGGCAGAGATGAGGATGGAGATGGTCATGAAGCAAAGGACAAGCATCAGCGTGTTCTTCTCATGGGTTAAATCCTTGTCCATATAATCGTCGATATAATCGGCTTCCAACTCTTTCGGTATCCCGATCACTTCATTGGACACTTCCCGGCAAGTGCGGCGGATGGCGGCTAAGGCTTCCGCCCGATCGCCTTGTGTCTTGACGATTTGACGGATGATGTAGTCTTGTGGGTTCAACACCATAACGGCTCCATGCGAATCGGGTTGGGGTGTGTTCAACGCGCCCAGCGAACGATAGTTGCGGATGACACCACAGACGTTATATCGATAGCCGCCCTTGTCGCCATTTTTTCCAAAATGGGGTCTGCCGGATGAAAGCTGGTAACGACGGCAAGTCTCTTCCGTTACCCAAACCATGCCGGGCAGTGGGTCAGACCAACGTTCTACCACTTCGAAGCCCAACAGCCGGAATGCGGCGCTGTCTATATCCGAAAGGTGGAGCCACGAGTACCCTTCTTCTTCCGATTGCAGTACACCATCGTGACCGGTGAAGAAAGGCAGTCTTCGTGCCAATGCTACTTCTGTCACTTGGGGTAATGCCTGTAAGCGTTTCTGGAGGATGACTTGCTTGTCGTAGGTGTGTCCCAAGTCCCATGTCTTGACGAATACCAGGTCTGTATTATAACCGGTCGGCAGGGTGGCAAGGTGGTATATTTGGAAGGCCATGGTGAGTCCCAAGGTGATGAGTACCGTGCTGATGATATTCTGCACGATGATGAACAAGCGGCTGAACAGTTGCTTGTTGTGCATGCGGAAATTTCCTTTTACGATATCTATCGGACTGTATTTGTAGGTGATGATGGCTGGTAACAATCCCGATATGCCGGCGATTCCTACCCATAGCAACAGCGAATAGGCTACCATCGCCGGTGAAGAGACCAAAGCGATCCGGGTGGAGAGCAAGTACTCGAAATAGGGCTTTGTGATGACGGCAACTAAGCAACCGCCGATGAAACAACCAGTTGTGAAGATAGCGGACTCTGCGAGGTAGCGTAATACGATTTGCCCTGCCGAGTCACCCATCAGCCGGCGGGTCGCCATTTCATGGGCTCGTTTGCTGGTTTGCGATACGGTCAGGTTGATGTAATTGAAGATAGCAGAGAGTAGCAATACAAATGCCAACGAGAACAAGATTTGTACCTGTTTCCGTGTCCCTTTACGGAAAGGGCCGTATTGGTTCAGGGGAGAGAAATAAATCTCGTCCATGCGTGTCACCGAAGAACCCCAAAAAAGCCTGTTTGTGCTGTTGTCTTCTTTCCAGTATTCCCAATAGCCTTTATACTTATCGAGTAGTTTACGGGCAACAACATCGGGAGTTACCCCTTCTTCCAACGTGATGAGTATTTGCGTTGAACCATAACTGTCCATCCATGCATAATCCTTTTCTGCCAGTTTGAAAGGAATCAAGATGTCTATCGGTTTCAACAGTTCTGTCGAGCTGAAAGCTGGGAGAATCCCAATGACCTGTAGCGGTGTCTGGTTCAAGTACATCACGGTACGGCCGATCGGATTTTCATTCCCGAATACTTTGTGGGCGAATGGCTCGGAGAGGATGACCTCGTCTGTCCCGATCAGTGCTTTGTTGCGGTCGCATCCAACGAGCGTATAGTTGAGCATCTGGAAAAAATTAGGATCTGCCGCGATGCCGTTTACTTGATAATATTGGTTGTCTACCATGAAGTCGGCCGCTTCAATATGGATCAGGCGTGTCCACTCTTTTATTTCCGGAATGGAAGGGAACAATTCCGGGGCAGTCCCGGTTGTCATACCGATCCCATCTCCATAGCCGACGGCATACAATTTGTGAGAGTACGGCTGATTGTTACCGATATTAAATTCGGTTTCAGCATACGAGGTCAGGAGGATGACAACTCCCAGCGCGGTAGCCAATCCACAGAACTGGATAGTTGTGTAGAGTTTGTTACGGCCGAGAAAGGTAAAGTACGATTTCATATTTTGCTTGTTTTTGATACAAAGGTATAGAGCGGTTGGCATCTGGCAAGGGCTTGGATGCCCGGTCGCGGTAGTTTGTATGAAAATCATACACCTGCTTGTATGATATTCATACAGCCTTTTTCCGTACCTTTATCCCCGATAAAAGAGATAAAGGAAAACAAACGAATCGGATATGGCAAATTACGGGACAATAGTGGTGGTAGATGACAATCCGGCGATTCTTACGGCGGTCAAGATCTGCTTGGTAGGTGAATTTGACAGGGTATTGACACTCACTTCTCCCGACACGCTTTTTACGGTATTGGCACAAGAGGTGGTGGACGGGATTTTGCTCGACATGAACTTCACACAAGGGGGAAACTCCGGGCAGGACGGCTTGCTTTGGCTTCGGGCGATCCACAAGAAGCATCCGGCTATCCCGGTGGTGTTGGTGACGGCATACGCTGATATCAAGTTGGCGGTGCGTGGTTTGAAGATGGGGGCGGCGGACTTTGTCGCCAAGCCGTGGGATAATCAAGAGCTGATCCGTGTCTTAAAAGATGCGATTGATGCCGGGCGTAAAGTGGTTCCATTGGAGCAGGTCGAGGCGGAACATGTGAGCAAGGTGGTGGAGCGTTGCCACGGCAATATCAGCCGGGCGGCCGAATTGTTGGGGATTACCCGGCAGACGCTGTATGCTAAAATGAAAAAGCTATGATGTTGATAGGCTCTTTGGGAGTAGTTGTCGTTCTCTTTATCGGATGGTTTTACCGCCATCAGGTATTGTTAAAAGATCGGGCGCATCTGATGCGTGAGGCGATTCGTAACCAAGAATTCACGTTCCGTCTTCCTGTAAAGGGCCTGTTCTTCGGTGAGCGGGCGTTGCAAGAGGCCCTCAACGAGACGGGTAGGGACATCGGCCGGTTGCTTGCCCGCAATGAGGTGGAATCGTGGCAACGGCTGACCCGTGTGCTTACGCATGAGATCATGAATGCCACTACGCCTATCGCCAGTATCAGTCAGGCCTATCTGGAGCATCCCGCGATTGCTGGGACGGTTTACGAGGAGGGGATCCGTGCCATTCACGATACCAGCCGGGGGCTTGCCCTGTTTGTAGACAGCTACCGGAAACTGGCGGAACTGCAAGAACCTGTTATCGGAGAGGTCTATTTGAATGATTTTATGGAGGGAATTCGGGCTCTTTATCCCGATTTAAAGTGGCATCTTTCCATTCCTTTGTCTGCTATGATGCGTACGGATCAGAATATGTTGCGGCAAGTGCTGATTAACCTGATCCGGAATGCTTGTGAGGCAGGGGCTACGACCGTGGATGTGCGTTGGAAGAAAGGGTTGTGGGTCAGTAACAATGGTGCGCCTATTCCGGTGGCTATCGAACGGGAGATTTTTATTCCTTTCTTCACGACTAAAAGGACGGGTTCCGGTATCGGCTTGTCGCTTTCCCGGCAGATGATGGTTCGGCAAGGCGGGGATCTTTGTTTGGCGGAGCGTCCTGTGCCGGGTTATCAAGTGACGTTTATAATTTCTTGCGTAGGATAAATTTAGGATAGGATATGAATCGGAAAATACTTCAACTGGCCATACCTTCTATCGTCTCCAATATAACCGTACCTTTGTTGGGCCTGGTGGATGTGGCGATCGTAGGGCATCTGGGATCGGCGTCGTACATTGGGGCGATCGCCGTGGGCGGTATGCTGTTTAACATGATCTATTGGATATTCGGCTTTCTCCGGATGGGGACAAGTGGGATGACCGCCCAAGCCTACGGGAAACGGGACTTGACGGAGGTAGTCCGGACCTTGCTGCGGGCTGTCGGGGTAGGGCTTTTGATCTCCCTCGGGCTTTGGATCCTTCAATCCCCGATCCTGAGGGGTGCGTTCGTTTTGATCGACGCGACGGAGGAGGTGAAGCGATGGGCCTCTCTCTATTTTAATATCTGTATCTGGGGAGCGCCGGCCGTATTGGGATTATATGGCTTTGCCGGTTGGTTCGTCGGTATGCAGAATTCTCGTTTCCCGATGTTTATCGCTATCACGCAGAATATCGTGAATATTGCGGCCAGCCTATGTTTCGTGTTTGTGCTGGGTATGAAGGTGGAAGGCGTAGCGTTGGGAACACTGATCGCCCAATATGCGGGCCTCTTCATGGCGTTTGCTCTTTGGTTGAAATATTATGGGCGTCTGAAAGCGTATATCGATTGGGACGGTCTTTGGGGTGGGGAGGCGATGCGTCGCTTTTTCTCGGTCAATAGTGATATATTTTTCCGAACCTTGTGCTTGGTCGCTGTTACTACCTTTTTTACTTCTACAGGTGCGAGACAAGGGGATGTGATATTGGCCGTAAATACCTTGTTGATGCAGTTGTTTACCTTGTTCTCTTATATAATGGATGGTTTCGCTTATGCGGGAGAGGCATTAGCCGGCCGGTTTATTGGGGCTAAAAACGATGTGGGGTTACGTAGATGCATTCGTTTATTGTTTCTATGGGGAATCGGCCTCTCTTTATCATTCACGATTCTTTATGCGTTTTGGGGGAGGGACTTTCTGGGACTGTTGACGAACGATACCTCGGTCATTGAGGCTTCCGGGGATTATTTCTATTGGGTATTGGCGATCCCTTTATGCGGATTCTCCGCTTTCCTTTGGGACGGTATCTTTATCGGGGCCACGGCTACACGCCAGATGCTTTGCTCGATGCTTGTGGCCTCGGCTACTTTCTTTATTATTTATTACCTGTTTTATCAATCGATGGGAAATCATGCGTTATGGATGGCTTTCCTTGGATATCTCTCCTTGCGAGGTGGTATGCAATGGATACTTTGGCGATATAGGAAAATTACAATGCCCATTATAAGCAACTGACAGTGCCCATCGTAAGCGGCTTATAATGCCCAGTATAAGGAGCTTATAATGCCCATTGTAATAAACAAAGAAAGCGAGACTTCTATCTGGTTGATAATCAAGTCTCGCCTTCTTTGTTATGTAGAATGATAGTTGTTTATCGTTGTCTGTATGAGATCAATTCTTCTGGGTTGAATCGTCCGATATAACCCTGATGTTTCTCAATCTCAGCCTCTACGTAATTGGTGTAAACAACCGCGGACTTAGCGAACAGCTCCGGCGCTTTCGTCGCGTCTTGGATCAATAGATGAGCCATGATGATATCAGCGGCCATCTCCATCAAGCGGCGAGCCACGAAATCGAGTAATTCCTGATCTTGAGACTCTTTTACTTTCGCCATGCTAGCCTCGAACTTATTAGCCATCTCTACTAAACGAGCCTTCAGCGGTTCCATCTCGGCAGAGCAAGGGATCGCCTCGAATTCACGGATGGTAGCTAGGTAAGACCCGTTTGTCACGTAACGTATGGCCGCTACGGTCTGCAATTGCGTCGTGCCTTCATAGATGGAGGTGATACGGGCATCGCGGTAGATACGTTGGCAAGCATACTCCATCATAAAACCGGAACCTCCGTGTATTTGGATGCAATCATAGGCATTCTGGTTGGCGTATTCGGAATTCATACCTTTTGCCAACGGGGTGAAAGAATCCGCCAATTTGGCGTATTGCTTCTGTTCCTTACGTTCTTCCGGAGTCAGTTTACGCTCACGGGCGATGTCGTCCAGTGCCTTGTAAATATCAACGTAACGAGCGGTTTGGTATAACAACGCACGTCCGGCATCCAGCTTCGCTTTCATGATAGAGAGCATGTCGTAAACAGCAGGGAAGTCGATGATTGCCTTACCGAACTGCTTGCGGTCTTTGGCGTAGGCCAATCCTTCGTTGTAAGCGGCTTGGCTGAGGCCTACCGATTGAGCGGCGATACCTAGGCGCGCGCCGTTCATCAAGGCCATCACGTATTTGATCAAGCCCAGTTTGCGATCGCCACAAAGCTCTGCTTTCGCGTTCTTGTAAACTAACTCGCAGGTAGGAGAGCCGTGGATTCCCAATTTATTCTCGATACGGCGTACGTTTACGCCACCTTCCCGTTTGTCGTAGATAAACATGGACAAACCACGTCCATCCTTGGTACCTTCCTCGGAACGGGCCAATACGAGGTGAAGATCCGCGTCGCCATTCGTGATGAATCGTTTTACGCCGTTCAACCGCCAGCAATTCTCTTTCTCGTCGAAGGTAGCCTTTAGCATCACGGATTGCAGGTCGGAGCCAGCGTCCGGCTCGGTCAGGTCCATAGACATGGTTTCTCCCGCGCAGATACGTGGGATGAAACGGCTGTGCTGATCCTCGTTGCCGAACTCATATAAGGTTTCGATACAATCCTGTAATGACCAGATATTACCGAAGCCGGCGTCAGCCGCCGCTACGATCTCCGCGCACATGGTGTACGGCGTGATCGGGAAGTTCAAGCCACCGAAACGGCGAGGCATCGTCATACCGTTCAAACCGGCTTTTACCATCGCGTCGAGGTTCTGCTTCGTGCCGGAAGCATATTCCACACGGCCATTCGCGCAGTGAGGACCTTCGGCATCTACGCCTTCCGCGTTAGGGGCGATGATCTCTCCGGTGATCTCTCCGGTAATCTCCAGCACCTTATCGTACGAGTCTATCGCGTCGGCATAATCTTGCGGCGCGTAGTCGAACTCTTCCTTGTCTCTGTACTCGCGTTCCTTCAGCTCGCAAATACGTTCCATCATCGGATTGTTCAAGTGATACTTGAGTTCCGGTATGTCTGTATAATAATTAGCCATCTTTACTTACTGTTCTTTTTGTAATACTTAATCATCTTAGGAATCACCTCTTCTACCGTACCATTGATTACGTAATCGGCGATCGTGTTGATCGGGGCGTTCTCATCATTATTGATCGAAATGATGATACCGGCGTCTTGCATGCCGGCGATATGCTGGATTTGCCCGGAGATACCGCAAGCGATATACAATTTCGGACGCACCGTGACACCGGTCTGACCGATCTGACGGTCGTGGTCGCAGAAACCGGCATCGACAGCCGCACGGCTGGCGCCTACCTCGGCGTGAAGCTCTTTCGCTAAATCGAACAATAAATTAAAGTTCTCCTTGGAGCCTACGCCATAACCTCCGGCCACTACGATCGGAGCACCTTTCAGGTTGTGCTTCGCTTTCTCTACATGACGGTCGATCACCTTCACCACATAGTCTGTCTCGGGGACATACTTCGCTACGTCGTGGCGGATCACTTCACCTTTATAGTTCTCGTCAAGGACTTCCTTTTTCATCACGCCCTCACGAACGGTCGCCATTTGCGGGCGGTGTTCCGGGTTGATGATCGTGGCTACGATGTTACCACCGAACGCCGGACGGATCTGATATAATAAGTTCTCATAGGTAATACCCGCTTTTTTATCCTCGTGCGAGCCGATCTCCAAAGAGGTACAATCGGCCGTCAAGCCGCTTGTCAAGGCCGAGGATACACGAGGACCCAAGTCGCGACCGATCACCGTAGCGCCCATTAAGCAGATCTGCGGTTTCTCCTCCTTGAACAAATTAATCAAGATGGAAGAATGAGGAAGTGATGTATAAGGGAATAAACCCGGAGCGTCGAACACATGAACCTTGTCGACGCCAAAAGGCAATACTTGTTTCTCTACACCCTCAAGGCTGGAGCCGGCAACAATCGCTTCCAGTTGGCAGCCTAATTGATTGGCTAGCTTACGACCTTTGGTCAGAAGCTCAAGACTTACATCGGCAACGTTCGTGCCTTCTGTCTCACAATATACAAATACGTTGTTCATAATCTTATCCGATGGTGTGGTTAGCTAACAGTTCGACAATCAAATCCTCTACATCTTGGTCGGAACCGGAGATCGTCTTGCTTTCCTTGGCTTGGAAGACGATGTTCTGGATCGCTTTTACCTTTGTCGGCGAACCGCTAAGGCCGCATTGAACCAAGTCTCCATTCACGTCGGCCACGCTCCATTCCTGAATATCCAGATACGGGCGGGTCTTGTACAATTCCGGGTAGCGAACGGTCGGTTCTCCATCTTGGTGACAGGCGGGTTGTGCGTTCCGTTCCTGTTTACCCATGGCGTATTTGTACTTCTGTACCAGCTTCGCATTACGAGGACGGCAGGGAGCGGCGGAACCATTCACGGTGATTACGATCGGAAGCGGACCTTCCACAGTCTCGACACCCCCGTCGATATGACGTTTTACGGTGATACGTCCGGCTTCCTTATCTACGTTCAGGATTTCCTCGGCATACGTAATTTGGGTCAGTCCCAATTTCTCAGCGACTTGCGGACCTACCTGTGCCGTGTCGCCGTCGATCGCTTGGCGACCACCGATGATAATATCATAATCGTTGATTTTCTTGATAGCCGTGGCAAGCGCATAGGATGTGGCAAGCGTGTCGGCTCCGGCAAACGCACGGTCGGTCAACAAAAAACCGCCGTCAGCACCACGATATAAACCTTCGCGAATGATTTCGGCGGCACGTCCCGGGCCCATCGTCAGCAGCGTAACTGTCGTTCCGGGGTAAGCGTCTTTCAAGCGTAACGCTTGTTCCAATGCGTTCAGGTCTTCCGGGTTAAAGATCGCGGGCAAGGCGGCGCGATTGATCGTACCGTCCGCTTTCATGGCGTCCTTTCCCACGTTTCGTGTATCCGGGACCTGTTTCGCTAAAACAATAATTCTTAAACTCATTTTATATAGGAATATTAGATTTTTATATTGATATAATACTTCTACTTATTTATTAATCTTGCGTTGCAAAAGTAATCAAACATTCTTTATAACAAAGAACTTTGTGAAGGAATTTGCACACTTCGCGTGTGTTTGAGCAGAAAACACTAGCATGTGATGACAGCCTCCTTCCGGGATTTATGACAAAAGTACTGTTTGTATCGGGTATACTAAGGGGCAGGCCATTAAAGAAACTATCGGTATCGGCATGTGGCGTAAGCACTATCGGTGTGGGCTTACGCCACTACTGTTTCGGGCCGATGCCTATACCGGCGTTTGCCGGCGGTGGTCGGGGGGGGAGGGGGGAAATAAGAAAGCCCCGATACCGCAAAGGGCGCCGGGGCTTTCCGCTTGTTTAAGATAATTAGGTAGATTTATCGTACGATTACCTTCTCCGTATGGGCTTGCTCGCCGTCGCTGGCGTGGATCATGTAGATACCGGCGGGCAGGTCGAAGCTGTATTGCGTCGTGTTCACGGAGAACTGACGCACTTGCGAACCGTTCAGGCCGAATACCTTGATCTCCTTCACCGGCCGGAGGGAGGAGACGATCACTTGTCCGCGTCGTGCGGAGTAGATAGAGATCGTGTTCTCCAGCTCGGCTCCTAGCTCGCTATCGCGAAGGAAGTAACGTCCGTGGCTGTCGCCGGCTACTCGCAGGCTGTAGCTATCGTCTTCCAGTTTCACGCTCTTGCGTGTATGGGCGTCGTAGAGGTAGAGCGGCTCGGCCAGGCGGCTGAGTCCCTCGATGGTCAGCGTCACCTCGTCGTTGGTCTCGTTATAGACACCGAGGCCGATGTTTCGGATGGACTTCACGGCGTTCACCTGCGCCGCCTTGCTGCCGGATACGGTGTAGACCATCGGTGCGTCCAGCTCGGAGTCGAGGAGCACGACCGCGTCCTCGTCTGCCTTGTAGCCGTTGTCGGCCTTATCGTAGGTCAGTAGGCTGGCCCTGCTCTTCACGTCGCCGCGCTCGGCGGTCAGGGTGATGACCGGGTTGGTGGCGGAGGCGGATTTGGTAGTCGCTTCGGTCACGGTTGCTTCGGTCGCCGACATCATGGCGGGGGTGAAGGTGATTTGTTTGGATACTGCACCGCTCTTCAGCTCCACGAAGAATGCTTGCATCGGGGCTACCGTGCCATTATTGCTTTCATCATCAAAGTCTACGTCCGGTGTGCCTACCGCGGCATCCGGTGCGTCGTTTGTCAATGTCCAGTATTTGGAGGCTAATACATCTTTATTTGCATCCAAGAAGGCATCCATTTTCAGATACGTCATGAACGGATTACCTACCAAGAAGTGGGTACCGTCACCATTCACTTTCGTTCCTTCTTCTAAAGATAATGTATAAGAACCACCTGATAAATCAACTAGCTTTCCGGAGTTAGCTTTGGAAGCTTCATCCGCTCTTAAAACGGATGCTTTCGTAGCTGCCTCCTCATATTTGTAGTCTGTAACAGCGTCCGCTTTCGGAAGGCGAACCAAGGCAGTACCATTACCTCCATTTTCGGTAGGTACATCCTCCACGCTCAGATAGAAACCTTTACCGATCGTGTAAGGAACTCTTACGTCATTGTATTCAATGCTCCAGTTGGATTGAACGGCTGTTACTTTTTCAAGATTGCTACCGTCTTCGTTTATCGCGTATTCGATATCCTTGTTCCACGCCTTTTGATAGAAGGCCGGGGCCCAGCGGCTGTAGTCCGTTGTATAGTTGATAATCTCGAATGCTTTTGTATCTTGCTTACCGTTTGCTTTAGGAGCGTAGATATCCCCGGCGTACACGTCTTGCAGCGGGGAGGCCATCCAGCGTTTCTCGTTGTTGGCAATCTCGAATTCTACCCAAGCTTTTTCGTAATTCAAGAAATGTTGATTCACCAGCTTCGCTCCCGGCTTGAAGTATATTTGCTCTACCTTGTTACCGTAGTAGGGAACGATCTTCAAGGTTCCGTTTTCGTTATCGACAGCCATCTCTTGCGCGATATTACCTGTTGCGTTCTCATCTACCAATGATAATAAGCCATTCTCCGGAACCGTGATCCGGGTAAAATAGAGGGGCGAGAAAGTCGGGGTATTTTCCGTGTTCGTAACGGCACCGTACAAATCCTTTTGGGTGGATATCGTCCAGTTGCCCCCGTCATTATACCAACTATCCCCTTCACCTCCTTGCCAAGTCAGGTATTCGGGTACGACCTTGATGGGCATGGATAATAAACCGTCGCATTGAGAACCCATCAATCCACCATCATTATATTGCCCGAACGGAACCAGCAACTCATACGATCCTCCCTCATGCAAAAGATTCTTAGCTTCTCCGCTGAATCGGATCTTGATCTGGGCTGTTGGCGTATCCTTTTGAATATTCAGTTCAACGACTGTACCTACAGGCTGCGGATTCTCATCGTCCGCGGTTTTCAGTAATAAATCCGCTCCATTTTCATTTAAAAGGCCTAGACGGGTCGCGTTTTCTGCCATTACTATAGCCTCTGCATTAATCGGAACCTCCAACGCCAGCTGTCCATCCATATGGATCTGCCCCAATCGTAACGGAACTTCTCCTAATGGATAGGTAGAGCCATTGAAGCCCGGATGCAGTTCCGGAATATCCGTTCCGGCGAGGGGTATCGAGACTTTGGTCTCATCAGTACAAATAAGCCACTGATCAGTGTCATATTCCTCCCAAACATAAGGCAAAGCGACAAATTCTCCCTCATCGTTTATAATTACGTCGAGTGACTCGTCTTTAGTGATACCGGTTCTCAGCTTACCGGCTTCTCCTAAGCCGGATAAGAAAGTCGCGATCGCTTCTTGGTCTTTAGTTCCATTGTTTTTCCACCTTTGGAGTTGCTCCTCTGTAATTGTACCTGTATAGGAATCGTCCTCTATATTTTTTCTAAAGTACGTGAGTGCCTCTTTTAAGAGATGTGACTGGTTGTCGTAAGTTACGATCTCTTTCTCGTAATCGCTCCATGGGCCTAAATACCAGTCGAATATATACTCGGGCATATTTTCCGGTTCGATTAGGTTTCCTTGCTCGTCGTATCCCTCCAAAGTGGCCGTGATCTTTCTTAACGCTCCCGCGCAAAGGGCCGTTTCCGCATTGGCCACTGTCTGTATCTGGATAGTGGTAGGCGGTTGTATCGTAAATTCGGATACCAAGGAACAGGGATCATAGGGATTTACTGTATTTCCTTCGGCGACATCCAATGAGCTAAATAACATGACATGGTATTTTCCGGTCGCTTCCTTACCATCTTCCAGCTTTTGCGTACGATACTTCAACTCCGTATTTGTTACGTCTATGGCTGTCAGATGCAGGCGATCGCCAATCAACCATGGGCAGCAGATCCTCGGGATAGCTAATTTGGTATATAATTGTCTGATGGCTGCGTTGTATGCGGTCTCATTGAATGAGCCATCGGAAGGATCTCCGATCTCGGAAGCGTCTATCTGATCATTGGAGTTATCCTTATTGTAATCTTTGATAGCCCGGATATTCAAAATCCTTTCAGCCCTCAAAGCGTCGGATTGAGTGGTAGGAACTCCCTCATAGGTTACTCCCCCCTCAGTTCTACCCTCTCTGATCGTAGGAACTACGACACGGAAGGCGTATCTCGCTTGATGATCAGTGTCTTCTACGTTTTTGTTGACTACTATCCACTCATTCGATGACGGTCTATCATCTTTATTATAGTTACCAATAAACGCGAAATAAGCGTTACCCGCGTATTTGTAAGGGGTATTTCCATCCTCTCCGTTCAAGCCGTAGCGGAATTTCTTTAAGTCAGGATTACCATTAATGACACTTAAGTCCACCTCTTTACCCTCTTCCCATCCCATATTTTTCAAGATGGTTGTGTAATCGGATCGAATCTCCAGCGTCAAGGCGTCGCAAGCGGTTTGACGCTCCACGTCGATATCCGGCAGAGATCTGTACACCTGTATATCATCGATACCATAGTCCGCTCCATCCGAGCTTTTACTGTTGTTGGCTACTTCCAGCAAGTACTCCTCTTTATCCGGATCGAGGGCTTCCTGAATCGTGAATTTGAAGGATATTTGTTGCCATTTCGCGGTAGGCATAGAATTATTGTTCGCGTCTCCTCCATTCTCCGGGTTATTCGATAGTATACCGCTGTAGAATTTGCTCAATATAGTCTCTTCTCCAGTATCCTTGTTTCTCTTTTTGAAAGTGAAGGCTACATCCGCATGTGCTACATCCACACCCGGTTTTTTATGAGCCAGCTCGCAGATCCATGCGCTTACGATCAAGGAAGTGTTCTGGCAAAGGGTCTGATCCTTTAAAGATAGATTGGTGATCACTCCGGCCTCGTCCGTAGCGTCGAGGTACATAAAGTAACCGGATTGAGTTCCGTTTGTCTTTTCCCAAAGGCGGTCTACGACCTTGACATGATAGTTACCATCCGTGGTGGCAAAATAATCATCATAATTTCCCTCTTGGTTATTCTCAAGAGGAACGTCTACGTTAGCGGTAGAGATATTCGGATAATTCAATGTCCTGTATAGGGCATACTCGCCACGTCCTACGGATAACCTATTCCCTTTCCGGTATGCCGCAAGGTGAGGGCTGGCGAAAGCATAGTAGGACTCAGCATCTGGTGCGTCTTTTATATTACCCAGTAGATTGTTTCGTAATTGTGTCTCCGGACTTGACAATATCTCGCCCTCTCCCTCGAATGAGATATTCACGATACGCTCAAATTTTTTGTCGTTCATTAATTGCTCCACCATTCTGTCTTGATAGGCGGCCTCATCTCTTTCGTAGGCATTTTCCAGGGCATCTTTATCCATGGGCTTGGAATAAGGCTCCAAGGTTATATTCAAGAGGGATACGGGATACCAACCACTATTGGAACTGAAGTTATCACCACGCCAAGTACCACTGGCCACTTCCGTTAGGATGTAGCGATAATGTTGTTTGGTAAGGTCATTTATCTCATTTCTACCATTATCATCGAAAGTATAGCTTAGGCGAGGATCTCGGGTAGTTATAGTCTGTTGTAACTGACCATCTTCCCCGTAGAAATGCCATCTTACCGCATTTGCCGCTTGTGTACTGCTTGTGAAATAATTACTTACTCGTTCCGGCAAGCGGTAGTTCGTTCCGGTTTCGATAGGGGTATGGATATCATATTGGTATAATACATATTGTGATTTATCGTTTGCGTTCAATAAGTCGGATATATCATTCCTACCAGTCATTAATCCATCTAGTGCGCTTTTTTTAGCATTTAACACGCTAAATCTATTACTTGCGTTTTGTACGACATATTTATGTCGGATGGAGACAACTCTAGGGGTAAGGGTCCTGGTATTTCGGTTATATTCAGCGATCACGGAACTTGCGTCGCATACAATGGTAATATTGTTATTTATTTGCTCTGCGTTGAAGTTATATGTGATTACATTCTGATCTGTTCTGGTAATAGCGCTCCCACTCTCGTTGTACCAAGCGTATCCATTGGAATACTCAGTCAGCTTACTTGTCAAACCAGTTGTCCCGTTCGAATTGTTATACACTGTATACCACCTGATATAACCATCTAAGTTGTTTGCTACCTCATCATCTTGTAGCCTGATGGTTCCCTCTACATCTGGTGCTACATATAAATATTCGGTAGTCGTGTATTCAGGCTGGACGGTGTCATCGATTCGTCCTTGCACTTGCCCCCAAGCTTTCCCCGTTCCCCCGAGTAGGAGCACGCAGGACAAGATGAGTAGCTTGCCTATATTATATAATGTATAGTGTTTCTTCATGAGTTATTTCCTTTCTTATTTTTTAGGGTTATGGTGTAGGGTAGGGCGATTTCCCGATTTCCATTTGTTTGGGGATTTCGCTCTACGATCACCAAGGTTAATTGGATAGTCGCTTCCGCCGCGGTGGATAGCTCTTGGGCGGTGACCTTGAAAGAACCTTCTGCCGCGTTATCCTCCGGTAATTTAAAAGCTTTTTTACTCTTGTCTAACCAAGGAGCGTGAGTGTTATCCTCCGGTGTATTGATAAGCAAATTCGTATGCTTGCTCTCTTCGCCATTCGTCAGCAAGACGGCACTTGAATAGATCTCACTGCCTTCGTATGTGTCGCTATAATGCTTGAACACCGGGCTGGTAAAGCTGGATACGTCTGTTAATTTGTAAGTAATCGTGATATCGCCGGCATGATCTGTCTCATACGCTCCTGTCGGAATGATGGGGCCCGCTGGAAAATGGATGGATCGCGGTAGGCCGCCGATCGGCATGTGCTGCTGGTCGAATTTGATCACGATATTAGCGTCTGTCACGTTGACCGGGATCTGTAGCCAATCGTTGCGACGGATGAAGTCGACATCGAATGCCTGGGGCTGGTCGTTACGGCCGTCTATCTTTGTGGTGATCGTTAAGTCTGAGTTGTCTTGAGAGGCGGTCTCGTTGACATATGAGGTATAAGTCACATGGTCGTTGGTGGCGATCTCGACCGATTCGCCTTCCGTTACGAAAACTTTGGACATTGTCTGTCCCCATACACCTCCGGGAAATCCTGGCTTATAGCTATCTTTCACATCCGCTTGTAGCAAATTTTGCGGGTTTTCCGCTTCGTCTATATCGTAAGGGAACAAGAATATAGACTGTCCGTCAGCGCGCAATTTATTTAAGGAAAGTCCTTTTAATGTGATAGCACTGCTTTGATAATTCGTGACGGTAAGTTCCACCTTGCCTATCAGGCGGATCAAGGAGATCGCCTGTTCCGGTGTGCTTTCGCTGACTGTCACCTCGTAGCCGTAACTGGTCATGGGGATGTAGCAGCTTTGCTCGTCGAAACGGGTCATGGGGGGAAGGGATACGCCTTGTTTGGTAAGAAGCGTTTCTTCTTGGATAGCCTTGATCACTTCCTCCGCGTTTGTCAAACTCCTTAGGTTCGCGAGGGCGTAGATCTTGTATTGTCCGGCCGGGAGCTCTACCTTGACGCTGGTCTCGGAGAGATCGGCCGGGTTATCAGATTGAGGATCATCCGTCATGTACTTATAAAAGTCCTGATTATCATTGCCCGCGCCTTTTATAATCAACCACCAGTTTAGGATATGACGCTCGAATTTGTCATGGCTGGGATCAGCTTTCGTATAAGTGGGCAGCGCGTTTTCCTTGCTTCGCAAGTTTATGGTCAGGGTATAAAGCTTGCCGTCGGGTATGTCCGGGCTGTTGCCGCCGTTCTCGTCGGAGCAGGCGGGCAGGAACGACAGAAGCAGTAGCGTGAACGCCACTGCCGCTGTCTGGATGGAAAAATATCGTTTGTTTCTCATTCTTGTTTACGTGTTTTTAAAGTTCGCCATTGTTGAGTCGGATCACCCAGTCTTTCACCTGTATCTTGTAGCAGGCGTAACCTACGATGGGCTCCTCGGGATCGGGGATGTCCGGATCTGGATCGGGATCAGGGTCTGGATCAGGGTCTGGATCGGGATCCGGGTCGGGATCGGGGCAGTCCGGGCAAATGATGGGCGTGAGGAAGAATACGATGGAGTACTCGTCCTGCCGATCCAGGTATTCCTGCGCCGAGATGTCGTGTCCCTCCATCTGGGTGAGCAGCAGGTACTGGTTGAGGTTGACGTTCAGCACGTCGTTCTCCCAATCCTTGTGGCGCACGATGAGGCGGTAGTTCTCGCCGGCCATGAGTCGCATGGTGTTCAGCTCGGCCACGGCCACGTACTGGTTGGCGGGCTTCCCGTTGATCTGGTCGTCCGCAGATCCGGCGGCGATGTCGACGCTCTCTGTATGGTAGGGCAGGTAGGAGATCGTGTCGTCGTCGAGCAGGGAATTGTCATAGTCCATGTATCCGTTGTCGGCCACGATCCGGAAGGAGAAGTCCTTCACGTTCATGCTGTATCCCTCGGTATCTTGCAGGACGACGCGCAGCTTGTTGGTGTTCTTGGCCAACGATATCTCTTTCACCTCGTGGCGGTCGCCGGTGATGACGAGCGTGTCGAGCGCGTGCCAGAGGGGTGTCAGTTCATTGGGTTGGGTAGCGTCGGCCTCCCGTAGCGTCTTGACGCGAATCTCCTCGATGGTGGAGGATCCGGGGGTGAGCTCGGGCCATTGGTAGGAGCTCTCGTCCAGTCCGGCCCAAGTGAGCACCTGGTAGGTCCCCGGCTCGAGATCCATCGCGATGTTGTTCGCTTTCAACTCCGCTCCCTCGATATCTTGCCGCCGGATAAAATTACCCTTGTTGTCGCAGATAAACAATGCGGCTTTATCCACCTCGCGTTGGAAGGCGTCGGCAAATTTCATGTTGTAATCGTACACGAGGCGCAGCCGGTACTCGCAAGGGGCGATGGAGTCATCGTGGATATAGTCGCACGCGGCGAGTCCCGTCAGCGTCAGCGCGCCGATCGATTTGATTAATAAATTGGAGAATCTGTTCATATCTGTTTAAACGTTGTTTGTTTACTGCCAAAGATAATTTAATGTCCACCGGGGGGCCACCCTCCTGTCATTCACTGATGGGAAGGGCAGGATCCCAACTGTGCTATAGGGTCATGTATGTAGGAAGTGGGGATTTCCCCGGTGGCATATAGGGTTCCTCCCTTCCGGCGGAGGGCCGGAGGGGGAGGAAGGGGTTACAAGCTGACGCCGGAGTTGGGGCGAACCACCCAGTCTTTCACGTTAAGAACGACAGTCAGCTGCGCGTCTCCGCTCTCGTCCGGCTGTTTCGGATCCGGGATATCCACCTCGGAAAGGCCTAATCCTTTGATCTCGGCAACAGAGATATCATAGATATTGTTACGAACGATGCTAAACTCCATCACGCCTATCACATGTTGATCGTCATTATTCTCATGACGGATCCAGTACGGATAGTAGCAAACGCCACTGGTATAGACTTTCACGAGCTTATTGATCTCGGCCATGTTATTGCCTCCACTTTCTCTCATGAACTCCTCGAATGATTTAACGTTGTCTACTGTGTTCATCTTTGCACTCTTGTCATTCGCCGTAGCTGTGGCTACTTTCAATGCCTTCAGATAACCGAACGGATCCGCTGCCGAGGCTAATGTCCTAGAGTTTTCGAAGTCGGAGACTGTCATTTTTGCCAATCCGTCTGCCGTGAAACCGTCGAAGAAGATATATCCCGGATGTTGTTTGTTACCTCCTATCTCTTCCGTATAGATACGAGCCAAGGTATATGCGAATACCGATTTGTAATCCTTGAAAATATGATTGTTATAGGTATAGAATGTTGCAGGGGATTGATTATCTATACTACCTGTTGAGCTGACATCTTCTGTATCCACGCTACCATCGGTTTCATCTACTACCATCCATTGTTTTGGATAATAAGTGGCTTGGAACAAGGCACCGGTAGAGTAACCGTTCAAGGACGCGGCCTTGGAAGTGGTGTTCTCTCTTGTGTATAGATAATTTCGGTCTTCTGCTTCTCTTTCATTCAGCTTAATGATCGTACTGTTTGCCTGTGTTTTCCACTCGTTCCAGATCGTACCGATGGTCTTGTATGTTTGGCTTTCCTCCACGCAATATTGATACGTGTAAGCTAATGGCTTAGATGTGATACCGCTTTCCGGCGCGGAGTTGATACTGGTAAGGTTTGTCACGGCATCAATCGTCTTCGCACGAGTCCAAGGATCGATCACGAAGTGTATAGGTAAGTTATTGCTGACCTCCTCATCGCCTAGATACTTGTCGCTTGTGGCATCACTGAAATCGTTCAAGTCGCCTGTTGCCGGATTGAACGAGGGGTCCTCTCCTGTCACGCGTTTCAGCAAATAGGATCCGCTACTCAATTGGTTGATGATAGCTACGTGGTTTAGAACGACCCTGTCCGTTGTTGCGCCTGTTGGGCTATAAGCAAAAGTTGAGTTATTGGTATATTCATTGACTCTTACTTTAGCGGCCAAGCGTTCTACGAATACCTCAACGTTCGGAACATCGTCGGAGGTAGCTTCGGGGAAGCTGACGATAGATTCATGATCTTGGTTGTCTTTCAAGGTATGGGAAGACATGATAAAACCATTGTTGGTTTGAAGATCGTCAATCAAGTAGTTGGCCAGCTGACTACCAGTACTGATTTGACCTGCTCCCGCGCCTACCGCCGGCAATTTATCAGAACCCATGTTCGTGATAGCGATTACACCGTATTTTTTTCCTGCGAAATTGGCAGCTTTGTCGCTCATGGTTACCTTGATCGTGGCTAGCCAGCCATGGTTGGTGTCAGTAATGCCGGTTCCGGTTGTCGGATGGTTTTGCTCCGAATTATTCTCGGATCCCGAGGCTTGGGTATACCCTTTCGCTACAAGGTTACTCCCGCTCTTGAATTCGAAATCAGTATCGCTCCCATTATTCTCAAATAAGTAGATTGTCACGTCCTTGATATCACTTTCATCGAGATCTCCCGTTTCGAAGCCATTGCCATTCTCGCCTTGACCAGCTTTCGTAGTGGTACCGGCTTTGATTTGTACGGTTACGAGAGAACTTTCACCTAGCTCTTCGCCATTGTTGTTGTTTACGTTCGGCCCGTTCTCCAGATCGTCCGAACAAGACACCGCCGCGCAAGCGAAGGCGAGTGCCCATAATGTACTTTTCAGTTTCATGTTGTTTTGTTGTTTAATTAAAGTTAGTATGTTTGTATGTAATAGTCTCCGACGACCGCGGTAAATCTCCTTCGACATCTGCGGCAGACCTCCAAAGAGATCTGCCGCAGACCTTGGAGGACACCCGCGGCAGACCTCGGAAGACATCTGCTGCGGGGCAGCGGGTCAATCCTCCACCTGTTCCAGATTGGCCCGGGCCTGCTCGCCCACCCGCACGTCGTTCGTCAGCGCACGGAAGATGGTGGCCGCCCGGTCGGTATCGCCCTCCAGCCAAGAGGCTACGCCCTCGGCCAGCCTACGCTCCGGTCCCTCTTGCGCCTTCGCTAGGTAGCGGCGCGCCGCGGCGCTGTCGCCGTTCAGCAGGGCGGAGTTGGCGGCGTTGAGGTTCGATACGGGGTCGTCCGGATACATGCGTACGGCTATCTCGAACACCTCCTTGAACTCGGCGCTTCCCGTCTCGTAGGTCTGTGCCACACGGAACATCTCATCGAGGCTCAGCTGTTTCGGGTCGTTGTAAATCAATTCCTTCGCCTCCTCCACGCTGATCGGCCGGATGGTGTAGCTCACCTTATAGTCCGAGTGGTGGCGCAAGGTGGGGTAGATTTCTTTTAGCAGGTAGCGGTAGGGCTCGCCCCCGTCGACGCTCCTCAGTCTCTCCTCGCGACGGTCCGGGTCGTCGATGGAGGCGTCTCGGATCACGCCTAGCAGGGCCTCCTTGGCGGGCATCGAGGAGCGTTCCACGCGGGCCTCCAGCCCTTGCCAGTCCTCCGCCTCGTAGCTCGCCTCGGTGTCCACGCCGTCTAGGCCGTACCGCTCTCTCACGTATGCCAGCAAAGCTTCGGAGCGGCCCTTGGCCAGACGTTCGTTATTGGCGTATGAGCCTTCGGGAGAGGCATATCCTTTTATGCTGATACCGGTGATGGTGGCGTATTTATCGCCGCGTACGGACTCTATGATCTCTTGGATCGCCGCCAGCTCGCGCGAGTTCTGGCGGTAGTCCGGGCGGATCTCCGTGCGGTTCACGGGGAAGTCGAGGAATGCGCTACCCTCCTTCGCCCGGTTCTTCACCTCCACCGGAGGCGCCACGTAGGCCATGAGCGGGCGAGGGGCCTGATCCAGCTGGATCGGGAAGAGCGTGTTCCGGTCATTCTTGAGAGCCTCCCATCCGCAACCGCACTCGTCGATCACCAAGGCCATCTCGGAACCGTCCATCCAGCGGGCGTAAGGCACGCGGGCGTGATAGTCGAAGCGTTGCTCGGTGCCGTTCTTGCGGCGCACGGCGAACTCCCCGTCGGTGGCGGTGTTGCGCCCCGTGCGCTCGTATAGGATCTGGCGCTTACGCCCGTTCACGATCAGCGCGGGCAGTCTTCTCAAGCTGTCGCCCCGCTGGATGACCGGCGTGTAGGTGACGGATCGGTTGGAGCGGATCTCTAGGTCGCTCAGGTTGAGGGTGAGGTCTACCAGCAGGTAGTCACCGGACCGTTCGATGAGTTTTTTCTCTACGCGCAACGTGTTCTCCTGCGCGTACGCGTCCGCCGCCGCCAAGGATCCGGCTAGCAGCAGAGCTATGGGTAAGAATCGTCTTTTCATCAGTTCGCGTGTTTTAGAATAAGTAGATCAAGCTGACGGCCGCCTGCGTAGGGCCGAAGTAGTGTTTCTTGTTGTCTTCCGACTTGTTGCCGCAATTCTTGCAAGGGAACTTGTCGTAATTGAGGTAGAGGTATCCTACGCCGAGCGTGGCCTCCAAGTTCCAGTGCTCGTGCAGGAGCCATTGGTATCCGTAGCTGACGCCTACGCCTGTTCCCCAGCCTTGGCGACGCTCGTTCTCGAGGTCGAGAACCTTCAGGTCGGCGAAGTTATAGGCGATAAAGGGTACGTGAAGCCCTAGGAAATGCCCTTGGAATGACTCGCAGAACCAATAGCGCAACTCGGGGTGCGCCCGGAAGTGTTTCATCGTACGGTCGTAAGATCCGTCATCGTTCTTCCCGTCGAAGGGGTTGAGTCCCGCCTCCAGGTCCAGCGTCCAGTGCCGTGCCAGCCGGAACTCGGCGCCGAGGTTGAAGGTACCGCCCACTCCCCAGTACGGGAGATTGGTCTTGATGGCCGCCACGGCGCCCTTGTCATCGCCCGGCGAAGTCTGCGCTTGCGAGAGGAACGCCGCACAGAGAAATACCATTAACGTGAAAAGCCTTTTCATTTTCATTGTATTCATTGAATTAAGTAAATAATCATCTTATGAACGGGTCGTAGTTCTTACCGGATACAGAAGTTGGGTCGGTTTTTTCCTAACGGCCAGTCACTCTCTCTATTTTCAGGAAAAGCCTTCGCGTTTCCATTGGTTCTTCCAGTCTCTCATCCATCACTAAGGGCTTGATATATGGTTCTTCCTGTATAGTGACAACGATCCTTATTTACGAAATAAGGTTTACGGCAGATAGATCCATCGCCGAACGGTTTCGTTATTGGAGCGAAAAAACGGTAAACGACCGTGGTTTTCTTATACATCCTCGTGTACGGAGTTCTTTTGACTGGCAAAAGGCGTGAGAAGAGCTTGTTAATAAAACGTAAAGGCACGATGGTAAGGACAGCCTTTGCCCTCCTTTTGGTAAAAGCGCCTAAAAGGCTTATATCAAGGAAAAAAACGTGAATATTCCTTATGCGGAACTTCTCTTTTCGGGAGAAAAAGGTTGTTTGCTAAAAAAGATTAGAAAAAAGCTTGTTTTTCTAATATATAAAACCGTACTTTGTCGTGTTGTTCTATAACAGAGTTGCCTTGTCGCTTCTTGTTGAATCGCAAACAACTCATTATAGGGTTGTTAATCCGGTTTTGACTTATTTCGTAAATAAGTCTCGTATCCCTTCCTCAGCAGATTATTCAAGAATCTCGTTATTTGTTTATTCGCCTTGTTCAGTTCCGACTGGTCGAGCGAGTTGAGATAGCATCGGGTGGTCTTCTCGGACGAATGCCCCATCGCTTGGCTAATCACGGCAACCGGGACGTGGTGCGCCAAGGCCTCCGAGGCCCATGTGTGACGCATGACGTAAGAGGTGAGCTTGATCTTCAGCCCCAGCCGCTCGCCGATTTCCCTCAAGGCCCGGTTCTGCCGGCTCAATAACCGTTTGTATTCTTGATTATTGGTGTGATCCGGAGATGTCAGCCCCAAGTCGAAGATGAAAGGCGTGTCATTCCTGTATTTCCGGATCAGGGCCTTCATGCCGGAGGTGATTTCGATCCGGATCTGCGTGCCTGTCTTGCGGCGGTTGTACACGATCTCGCCGCCTCGGATATTTTCCTTTCTCAAGTTCACGATGTCCACGAAAGGCATGCCGAAGGCCATAAAACTGAAAATCGACAGGTCAGCGGCCCGCTCAAGGTCCGGTCGCTCCCGTAAGTCCTGTGCCGCTATCTCCCGGATGGCTTCGGAGGGGATGGCCCGCTTGGCGGTCTCTTCCCTTTTCAAGCGTAAGCGTGCGAAAGGGTTCTCCCGTACGGTCACCAGCCCTTCGGACAAGGCGGCGTTGTAGATCGCCCTCAGGCTACTCATATAACTATTGACCGAGTTGGTCTTTAACCCCAGTTTCTGCAAGAAACAGTGGAAATCGGCGATCTGTGTCGCCGTCACATCTTTGATACGGCAAACGCTCTTCCCCAAGAAACGCTCAAAATGTCGTCCCGCCACCTCATATAGTTCCGCGGTACTCAGCTTTCCCTGCTCCCTCTTGCTATGAGCACGTATCTTGACGTACTCGATGAATAAAAGAGCCGTGCTTTTGTTCTTTTGTTTGGATTGTCCCATAGCTTCTCTCCTTAATTAATTACATGAAAACATACTGACCCTATGTCGTGTTTTAAAGACATTCATGGTTTTCCAAAGAGAAACTAAAATATGAAAAAAACTTGGTTTGTACCACTCTCGGGTACAAACCAAGTTCTTACGAAGATATGTATGTTTATTAAGACGATATCAGCCTCGTACCTGTTTTGCGTCTAGGCGTTCTACCACCTTGCCATAAATAATCAAGGCAAAAGCCGAGACTAAAGCGATCGCTCCGAAATAATACCAGATATAATGGGCATTTGCGCTAGCCGTCAGCCATTCCTCATGAGAGGCGAAGAGGGTAGGTTCCGGACAGTATTTACTCAAAAGGAATCCGGATAATCCAAACCCAAAGATAGAGGATAAGAAGGAATGCAAATGGCTGAATCCAAGATAAAGACCTTCCTCTCCCTTGGGAGCTTGCAAAGAGAAATACTCGAGGAAGCGAGGCGATATGAATGTCTCGGCCAAGCCTTGGAACACGATGCCTACCACCATCATGAAGGCGACAGGGTGCATGCCGAGTATATTCGTATTTCCGTCTAGCATATTCCCGGATGCCATGCAAAGAGCGGATATCGGCATGATGAACATACCGACCGTCATGGAAGTAAGCGCTGTCCGCTTCCGCATCATCTGCGTTACTAGATTGACTGTCAGAACTACGACTAAAGGGTTTACGTTGGCGTACCAAGAAGGAGAGGCCCCCTCACCGGCCAAACGAAGCACATATTTAGGCATCGTGGCATACAGCTGGTGTTGCACCATCCAGAATCCGGTGATAATGATGATTAAGGTAATCAGCCGGCCATTACTGCAAACTTTGATCAAGGCGTTCCAAATCTGCCCGAACGTCTTGCCCTCGCCCGAGTGCTGGGCGCTTTTGTAGAAGAACCAGATGGCTAGCAAGGCAAGGAACGTCATGCTGGCCGAGAAATAATTCAGGGTGATCAACCCCTCGTTACCCAACGCCTCGCGAAGCGGCTTCACGATGGTCTTTCCTGAGAAAGCCCCGATATTTACCATTGCGTAGAAGATAGAGAAGCCCTTTGCCCGGGTTTCCGGCGTAGTCTCTTTAGCGACTGTACCGGAGATAACGCTCTTGATAAAAGCCCCGCCGCATACGATCAAGGCCATGATAGGGATAATGCCGTACTGAAGATTGCTCTCCAGCAATCCCGTAAAGGTAGTCGTCGTGGTATATTCAACAAGTCCGGCGGATTGAAGCCAAGTAGGGTAAACAGCCAGTCCTAGATAACCACAAGTTAACAAAGTAAAAGCCAGTAACATGGAGTTGCGGAAACCGATCTTATCGGCCAACGCTCCGGCGAACGTGGGCAGCAGATACAGACAAGCGGAAAAGATACCGGCGATGCTGGCAGCCTGAATGTCGTTAAAGCCTAAGATGCGGCTAAGATAAAGGGTGATGACGATAAATACGCCGTAATAAGCGGCTCGCTCGAACAACTCGACGGTGTTCGCTACCCAGAATGCTTTACTGAACTTGATTTTCTCTTGTTTCTTAGTTGTCATGATATTTTTATTAGTAAGATAGATTAGATGGATAAGTAAAAGAGGAGGCGCAGGTGAGAAAATGAAGAGCTGCGCCTCCTTGTCTTTGTTTTATCGTATAGTAATTACGAATTAGGGCTTTACGGTATACGGTTGGTGGATCGCCTTATCGAAAGCTTTCCAATGCTCATCCGTCATGTTGCCCGGCGTAAACAACGCCACGCCAGCCGCTCCGTTTTCCATGGAGCCTCTTACGGCCTCCTCGATCTCGGACGGGATCAGCCCATGGCCTTCCGGGTCCTTGATATTCGCCTTGTTCTGCCAATCCTCGCAGATGAACAGACCGCTATAAACCGGCTTCTTGCCTTGCACGGAGGCTACTTCCTCTTTCACGATCGGAGCCAGCCAAGAAGCGTCCTCCAGATAGAAATCGTTATAATTCATCGGGAAGAAAGCGTCGATATTCCATTTATTCCATTCTTGACGAACCATCCACTTGGCGTGAGAGTCCGGCCCCGGGAATACGGCGGCGCTCACTTTCTTGCCTTTGCCATGCACCTCGTCGGCGATGCGATTTACCAATTTCGTGATCAGGTCGCAACGGAACTGCGCCCATTCCTCGCATTTGGAAGGATCCTCTACGGATTTGATGTCGATACCGGTAGCGGCCTTGAAATCGGCTACGCATTTGTCACAGTAACAATAGTCCGCCGTAGGATATTCCTCGTCCATCACCAAGCCGTATTTTTCCCAAAGTCCACGGGCTAGGATGACATCCACGTAACGGATATAATCCAGATGGATATAATCCACCTCCGGGATATCGGCTACCTTGCCATACAGATTCAGCAAGAACTCCGCCGTACCTTCTTGGTTCGGGCACAGGCATTTGTAATAAGGCACATACGCCTGTACGGAATAGGCCGACTCGCCTTTCCGGTTCACGGCGTAGAGGGTGGAGTCCAATCCATGTTGCAACATGGCGGGAATCCATGCGTGATATTCCATGCCATTGGCATGGGCCGCTTTGGCGGCACGCTGGATTTTCTCCGTGTCATGGCCGGCGTTGTAGCACATCCCGTCTACTCCGTGGGCATGCCATTTACTAAAGTCCGCCTGTAAGGTTTGCTCGGTGGTATTCCCACCTTCGCCTTGCCATGCGTAGACCTTGACTGTTTTCTCGGGAGCCTTGACGCAAGCCGTCAGAGCGACGGCCGCCAAAGCGATAAAGAGCTTCTTCATATCTCGCAAGCGCATAAAGTCGGTATTAAGTTACGGTCGCCGTAAGCGTTATCTACACGGGCTACGTTAATCCAGAACTTGCCGTCGTGCAACCATTCCAGCGGGAAGGCGGCCTTCGTGCGGGGATACGCGTGTTTCCACTCGTCGGCGGTCACCTCGTATTCCGGATGCGGGGCGTTCTTCAAGACGTTGTCCTCCTTGGATGCCTTGCCTTCCTCCACTTCCTTGATCTCGCTCCAGATACATTCCATTACCTCTACGAAACGATCCAGCTCGGCCTTGCTCTCGCTCTCGGTCGGCTCTACCATCAAGGTGCCGTGTACCGGGAAAGATAGGGTAGGTGCGTGGTAGCCGAAGTCCATCAAACGCTTGGCGATATCGCCCTCGTCGATGCCCGAACGCTCTTTTACCGTGCGGCATTCCAAGATCAACTCATGACCTACACGGCCTGTCGCTCCGGTATAAACGATGCCGTACGTATCCTTGAACTTAGCGGCCAAGTAATTGGCGTTCAATATGGCCGTCTTCGTCACTGTCTCAAGACCTTCCGTACCCAGCAAGCGGATGTAAGCGTACGTGATCGGCAGGATACCGGCGCTACCATAAGGAGCCGCGGATACCGTATTCAAGTCGCTGCCCCAAAGCACCGGATGCTGCGGCAAGAACGGAACCAGATGCTCGGCCACGCAGATCGGGCCTACGCCGGGACCACCACCTCCGTGAGGAGAAGAGAAGGTCTTATGCAGGTTCAAGTGACATACATCGGCGCCGATCGTACCCGGATTTGTCAATCCTACCTGCGCGTTCATGTTGGCGCCATCCATATAAAGCTGTCCTCCGCAAGCGTGAACGATCTCGCACATCTCCTTGATGTCCACCTCGAAGATACCATGCGTGGACGGATAGGTAATCATGCTGGCAGCCAGACGCTCCTTGTTCTCCTCGGCTTTCGTACGGAAATCTTCCAGATCGATATTACCATTCTCGTCGCATTTAACGGTTACGGTCTTATATCCGCATTGGATAGCGCTGGCCGGATTGGTTCCGTGGGCGGAAGCCGGAAGCAAAACGATATCACGATGGCCTTGGCCGATGCTTTCCTGATAAGCACGGATCACACGAAGACCCGTGTACTCGCCGGCGGCGCCGGAGTTCGGTTGCAACGTACAGCCCTTGAAGCCCGTGATCGTGCATAAGTAAGAAGACAGGTTCTCGATCAGCTCCGTATACCCCTCCACTTGCTCCTCCGGAGCGTATGGGTGGATATTCATGAATTCCGCACGGCTAAGCGGCAACATCGTAGAAGCCGGGTTCAGCTTCATCGTGCAAGATCCCAGCGAGATCATGGATTGAGCCAAGGAAACATCCTTTCGTCCCAAACGGGTGATGTAACGCATCAACTCGGTCTCCGTATGATATTTCTTGAATACGTCTTGCTGTAAGAAATCGGAGGTACGGGCGAATTTAGCGTCGAAATAAGTCTGGGCGGGGATAGACTCGTCCAGCATATAGTCTTTACCTGCGGCTCCGGCGAAGATGTATAGTAATACGCCTATGTCCGTAGGCAATGTCGTCTCGTCTATGCTGACGCCCACTTGTCCGGCCTCGAAATAACGCAAGTTCACCTTGCACTCCAAGGCGATCTCACGCAGCGCGTTCACCGACACGTGTGAAGGAAGCTGTATCTTCAAGGTATCGAAATAATCCTTGTTTAATTGCGTATATCCCAGTTTCTCCAACTCCTTGGCCAAGAATCCGGCCGTGGAATGAATCCGTCCGGCGATGTTACGCAACCCCTCCGCTCCATGATATACGGCGTAGAAGCCGGCCATGGTAGCCAACAACGCCTGAGCCGTACAGATATTGGACGTAGCCTTCTCACGTTTGATATGTTGCTCGCGGGTCTGCAAGGCCAAGCGATAAGCCGGATGGCCGTAAGCGTCCTTGGAGATACCGATGATACGTCCCGGGATCGTACGTTTATAATCGTCCTTCGTAGCGAAGAAAGCGGCGGAAGGACCCCCGTAGAACATCGGGATACCGAAGCGCTGGCTGCTACCGAATACGACATCCGCTCCCCATTCTCCCGGAGGAGTCAACAATACCAAACTCATCAAGTCGGCGGCTACGCCTACCTTGGCTCCGGCGGCGCCCGCACGGGCTACGAATTCCTTATAGTCCTCGATCGAACCATCCGCTTTCGGGAACTGTACGATGGCGGCGAACACGTCCGGCGTGAACTCGAATTTCTTATAATCGCCCACTACCACCTGGATGCCCTGCGGGATCATGCGGGTGTGGATGACGGCCAGCGTAGAGGCGAACACGTTCTCGTCGACGAATACCGTATTCGCTTCCGCTTTCACCTGCGCACGGCTACGTGAACCATGGAACATGGTAACCGCCTCGGCTGCCGCGGTCGCCTCGTCGAGTAGCGAGCAGTTCGCCAAGGGCAATCCGGTCAGTTCGCAGATAACAGTCTGGAAGTTCAGCAACGCCTCCAAGCGTCCTTGGGATACTTCCGCCTGATACGGAGTATAGGAGGTGTACCAAACTGGGTTCTCGAATACGTTACGTTGGATCGGGGCCGGGCAAACCGTGTCGTACCAACCCATACCGATATAAGAGGTGAATACCTCGTTCTTGGAGGCCAGCTCGGCGATATGCTCGGCGAACTCACGTTCCGTCATGGCCTCCGGGAGGTTCAACGGCTCTTTCAAACGGATGTTGGCCGGAATGGTCTGATCGATCAACTCGTCCAAAGACTTCACGCCAA
>ENA-OQCB01000151-OQCB01000151.1-human-gut-metagenome-genome-assembly--contig:-NODE-151-length-33137-cov-5.217419_pt1 | contig 33137 bp, 34 predicted proteins | sample MGYA00242493_ERZ504568 | MGnify/ENA primary metagenome ERZ504568 (study PRJEB26092, sample SAMD00036229) | human gut metagenome | host: Homo sapiens | study: EMG produced TPA metagenomics assembly of...
AAAACGACAGAAGGTCTTGTCATACCTTTGGGATGTTTTTATAAGAATCTGAAAATGATATATTAATTTAAGGAGTAAAGAGAGAGCATGGAACCGTTAAAGCATGAATGTGGGGTCGCTATGATACATACTGGTATCTTTGGTGTAGATTGCACCGTAGAAACAGTGGAGAATTATTTTGGTATTGACATTAACTATTATGTTCGTGTAAATTTCTCTAGTGTTGAGAATATTGTTAATGCTTTAGGTGGTATCACGGTTAATAATCCTGTAGCATTTACAGCGAGTGATGGAACGTATTCTTATGAAGCAGGAGATGTTTATATGGATGGGGCAAAAGCATTACGCTTTGCTCGCGAACGCTATAATTTAGGCGGTGGCGACCGTGATCGTGGTAAGAATCAGATGAGAGTTATTACCGGTATTATAAACAAAGCGATTTCACCATCAATTATTACAAATTATACAAGCATTCTGGATGCAGTCAGCGGTAGCTTCCAGACAAATATGAGTAACAGCGAAATGACATCTCTAATTAAAATGCAAATTAGCGATATGAGTGGCTGGGATATTGAACAGATAGCTGTTAATGGTACAGGTAATGGTAGCGCATGGTCACCAGCAAATGGATTTAATTCCTGGGTAATGGAACCAAATGTCAATACAGTGAAACGTGCAGTTGAAGTTATAAAGAAAGTAGAGAACGGAGAAGATGTAAAAGCTCTGGCTCAACAGGTTATGGAAGAAAACACAGTAGATGAATAAATAAGCATCTAGGGGATATAAATTCTTATGATTTATATCCCTTTGTGTCTTTCATATGATAAATGTGCTATACTTGAACTACGAGTAGAAAGTGGCTGATTTGAAAAAAATATTATGTATCCTACTTTCTGTCTTTATGTGCAGTAGCAGTTTACAGCTTGTAGATGCAAAAGAAGACAACAATACAGTTGATGGAATAGAGGTTGTTACTGTGGATAGCTATTAACCAGTAAGTAAGTCAGTATCAGATAATATAGAAGATGCCGTTAAGGGAAGCGGCATGCAAAAGGACCAGCCAAAGCTAAGCTATTATTCCCGTTCTGCAATAACTTCCCCTTATTGGGATTTAGCATCTGGAAATAAAATGTTTTATGATGCAAACGGTGTTCTTATGTTTAACGGTCCATCGAAAATGATTTTAGATGTTTCATCATGGCAGGGTAAAATAAACTGGGATAAAGTAAAGGCATCCGGTATTGATGGAGTTATCCTTCGTGTAGGCCGGGGATATCTTGGAGAAGATTCTCAATTCAACCGTAATTTAAGCGAATGCAATCGTTTAAAAAATCCATATGGCATTTACTTATATAGTTATGCGTATGATGCTAACTTTTCCTATGCGGAAACGGAAGGAACGGCGCAGATATTTTCTAGTCTGGATTTATCAAATTTGAAATATCCTATTTATTATGATATAGAAAATTTTGATTCCTGGGAGGATGATAATGGGGACATACGACGACCACCTACCTCTGTCAGTGGATATGAGCAAATCATAACTACTATATCAATGGAATAAATCAACTTGGATGTCAGAGGAAGGTACATGTTTATAGCTATCGCAGCTATCTTCAACCTGTACTGAATTCATCAAAAATATTATCTTATACATCTTGGATTGCAGCATACACCAATACATTAGGTTATACGAATAAATTTTATGATGGATCTTATGGATGGTATCAGTGGAAATGTAGATATGAGTGCATTTTCATCCGATCAGCTAATAATATCAGAGCCACAGAGTGTTTCACTTTCCGTGTCATCATTACCGATAGGAAAAACACAAGCTGTCTCAGCAAAAGTGGGTCCATCACAGTTTGTCAGTCAGAGTACTATGTGGTCAAGCGACAATCCAAGTGTTGTCAGCGTGGATCAAGATGGTACAAATCATGCTAATAAAACTGAACAGCTAAAATAACGGCATATGCTACCAATAAAGTAAGTGCAGCAGTCAAGGTAACTGTAACAGCTGCAGCACTTGCACCTACAATAACGTTGACATCCTCAAAAACCCTGTATAAAGGGAAGACTGCCAAGCTCAGCGGATCAGCAAGTAATGGTGCTACATTATCATAGTCCAGCAGTAACAGTTCCATAGCTACCGTAGATTCAACAGGCCAAGTTAAAACACTCAAAGCAGGAATTGCATATATGACAGCACAAATCAATGGGGCAAGTGTACGGTGTAAGATTACTGTAAAGGATCCTGTGATAAAGCTTAATAAATCATCCGCAACCACCTACAAAGGTAAGAAATATACGTTGAAGGCATCAACATCTTATTCGACTAAGGTGACATGGAATTCCAGCAATAATAAATTGCAACGGTTAGCAGTAAAGGGTTTATCACGCCTAAGAAAGCAGGGAAGGTTACGATAACAACTTCCGTCTATGGTAAGAAGTTAACCTGTAAAATAAACGTCAAGTATCCTACGCTATCTGTAAATAAAACAAAAATTACACTCAAGCGAAAAAAACTGTAAAAGCAAAGGCTGTTCCAAACAAAAAAATATCATGGTCAAGTAAAAATAAATAATTGCGACAGTAAGCAGTAAGGGAAAGATAATCAGTAAAAAAAAGGTACAACCTATATTTCCGCTAAAGTGAATGGGCTTAAGAAATTGATTAAAGTTTCGGTAAAGTTATATTTAAATGAATCGGCTTTTTGTTTATCCTAGCAAAACAGGAACTTATCTTTTTATGTTTTAGTTTATAGAATATGTGATGGATCTGCTCGAGACACTTTTTTTCTTTTATTAAGTATATAATGAAATGTAAATATAGTTAAAGGGGAGACAATTATGAAGAATTTGAAGCTGCTGCTAACAGCTTTGCTAACTTTCAGTATTACTACATCAAGCATGACTCCAATTTATGCTGAAACAGCAGAGTCTGATGATCAAGGACAGGAAGAGCTGAAGCAGCCTGCACTTGTATCTGAAGCACAGATGTATGTGGGGATGCCGCAAAAACTGGAAGTAAAAGATTATGAAGGAGAAGTAAATTGGATTTCTGATAATACGGATGTTGCTATGGTAGATACAGATGGTACTGTCCGTCCTTTGAAATCTGGAAGCACAGATATCAAAGCAGTCATCAGTCCTGAATTGACGTTGATTTGTCATGTAAGTGTAAGGGATGTCAGTATCACATTAAGCTCAACAGACCTTGGAAGTGTGTATACTGGAGATACAAGAAGACTGAAAGCTTCTGTAGAACATGAGATCTCTATTCAATGGTCATTCCAGTAATTCTGCTGTAGCAAAGGTTGATTCCTGAGGAAATGTAACAGCGATTGCAGCCGGAGAAGCTGTTTTCTATGCAACTGCAAACGGAGCACGTACACAATGCGCTGTCACAGTAAGGGATAAGACAATTTCCGTTGATAGAAGCTCAGCCACTCTGTATGAGGGAACGCGTATTAAATTAAATGCAACAGGAAATCCAGCGGGTACACCAACCTGGAGAAGTGATAATACTTCCATTGCTGAAGTTGATGCAAGTGGTAATGTTACAGCAAAAGCTCTAGGTATAACATCTATCCGTGCTGAATTGATTGGTAAGACAGCTGTTGTACAAATTACGGTAAAAGCTATTAAGGTTTCTTTAAATGTGCAAACAACTACAATGTATCTGGGATACAAGGATAAACTGAATGTATCCTATGAACCTGCTGGTACACCGGTTTGGTCTAGTGATAATACAAGTATTGTTATTGTTGATCAACAGGGGAACCTGACACCAAAAGCAGTTGGACAAACAACAGTTCGTGTCAAGGTGAATGGAAAAACAGCAACAGCAAACATAACTGTAAAAAAACCGTTTGTAAAATTTAGATCATCGTCAAAAACGATGTATAAGGGCGAAAAGTATAAACCTGCTATTTCTTATGGTCCAGCGAAAGGTTCTGCAAAATGGAGCAGTAGTAAAAAAATCCGTTGCTAAGGTTAACAGCAAGGGACAAATTATGGCTATTAAAAAGGGAACAGCGTACATTACTGTGAAAATCAACGGTAAATCTGCGAAACTAAAGGTAACTGTTAAAAATGCTATTACACTGAAAAAGCCAAAAATCAGTTCTGTGGAAAAAAGCATCCAGAGCCAGTCTGAAAATCACATGGAGGAAGGTATCCGGAGCAAACCGCTATTATTTATATCACAGCTCGACGAAAAAAAAAGGCAAAAAGACAAAGGTCGCTACTGTTAAAGGGACGACATATACGCATAAATATATAGCGGGAAGACGCTATTATTATCATGTTAAGGCAGCAAGCACCAATAAATATAAGTATAAGACTAGTGGCTATTCTGCAGCTAAATATGGTAAGTCCGCAGATACAATGACTGTTTCAACACCTTATATAAATCAGGTTCAGGGCAGTGCCGTCCAGGGCTGCGAGGGTGCAACCCTGTTAATGGCATTAAAAGCGAAGGGTTATACCAAAATGGGGTATCGGGATTTTCTAAAAGGAATGCCAACCTCGAGAATAATCAAGAGAAGGCTTTATTATTCATGTACTCAAATAATCCTAAAAACCAGGTACACTGGATTGATACACCTGCGTTAGCGGCATATGGAAAGAAATTCGGCAAGGTCGAGGATATCAGTGGTGCATCGATTAGCAAGCTGAAATATGAAATTAATCGAAACCGACCTGTTATTGTTTATGTGACTGCAATGTTTGGAGCTCCGCAATGTAAGAAATACTCCTATGGGTCTATTCCGAAAAACCTGCACGTAGTGACTTTGGTTGGTTATAACGGCAGAAAGGTAAATACAAGATAATGATCCTTATTTCGGAGTGTTGTGGATTAGCAAAGGACAATTTGAAAGTGTCTATAATTCTATGAAAAAAGCAGTTGTTGTACGCTGATTGATAAGCTCCTTTATGGAAAATAAACACCACGCTTTATAGTATTATAGTGAGGTTAATAAGAGTAATATCATCTTAATCAGGATGAATTACTCTTTTTTTATTTACCAAACCACTATTCACAAGAACGAGAAATGCTATTACGGTGATAAATTAAGCTATGATGCATATTATCCTGTATAAGTATAGGATAGAGCTGCTCATTATATAAATGAGATTTCATGATGCGATATGGAGTATACAATCCAGGATAGGGGCATGGGGAAAAGTAATTTTATCATAAAAAAGTGTGAAAACTGCTTGATGAAAACCAATTATAATAAATAACGAGTTTGCATAACAGAACCTTTAATTCGTACAAATAAGATAATCATCACTCATCATATTGGTATTCTGATATCCTGAGGATGGAAGGAGGGAGTAGAATGGCGATTACAAAGAACCAATCAGGAACGTATGCTGCTGTTGATATTCATTATAATCGGCCTGCCTGTGCACCGCATCAGAATGTTATCAATTATCTCGATCATCTGCATATCATGGTGATTCACAAAAGCTTAACGGCTTATCTGGGCTGTGGCTATTCACGCGTTCTTGTTGGACCGCTGGGAAATGATGAGATGTCAGATTTCCTCAGTGTCACTCCACAGAACAAGTATGAAATTGCATATACTATGTATTTGAAAAAAACAAATACAACAGCTGATGCAAATTCCGTTATGCTGGATGATATGTATTGCATCGGTACATATCAGGGATCAGAGAAAATGAGCAACTATCTTGTTTTCTGTGATGAGTGGCCTCAGGATGCTGATGTTCGTGAGACACTTTTGAGTTTTAAAATTCCGGAAGGAATGTAAGCGTAAGCATGATCCTGTTCAATATATTTTCGGATAGGATTATTTTGCACATGCGGGAATAATGCACACATGTAAAGAAACTGATTACGAAAAGCAGAGCTTTCTTCAATAAAATCAGTATGAATGTAACATAAAGGAGAAGATAAAATGCAAGCACATCAAAAAAGCATAAAAGACGGAATACAGAATATTCTGTTTCCTGTGGAACACATGAATATCACGCAGGGTAATAACGGATCATACTCACATCAGGGAGTTAATGCGCTTGATTTAGCAGGCTATAAAGGTGGATGCAGTCCTTTATATGCTCCCTTTGATGTAGTCTGTGTCGGCGTTGATGGACCGGATCTGGGAAATGCAGTATTCTGGCAGTCTCAGAACAAGGTTCGATTTGCGGATGGAACAATAGACTATGCTACGATTATGATTATACACGACAACAATCTTGACGGTATCAGAGTTGGTGTAAAATATAGCCAGGGCACACAGATAGCGAATGCGGGAACTGCAGGCAGAGCTACAGGAAATCATAATCATTTTGAAATTGCAAAGGGAAAATTTACACATAAATATGACCTGAATCAAAAAAACAAGGTGTATCATTTGCCGAATTCCATCAGTGCGGATAAATGCTGTTTCGTAGATAAAACAGATATAATAAATGGCAATAATATGAAGTGGAAACATCTTTAGTTCACAACCAAAAAGAGGAGCCGATTCTATCTTGGAACCGGTTCTTTTATAATAAGCAAATTGCAGTATTTGTTATTATATTCGCATGACATGTAGATCCGAAGCACCAAGATGCAGAAATATATTACAGTATGTACAGGATGAATCAGTTATGCGCATACTTATGATTCCTTATAAAGAAAAGGAGTGTAAAACACAATGGCAAATGATTTAATTTTAAAGGTTGAAAAGGATCATACAATTTCTATGGACTGTGGTGGTATTAGAGAGACATACAGCCTGAAAGAAGCCCCGGATGCATCCTCTACACTAGTGGTGACAGAGAAAAAGAATATACTTCACAAAATGGATTTGGACACCGTACTCAAGAATCTTGATAATTCTGTAGATTTGCTAAATGTTGCATATCATGCGGTGTATGGCTTTGATGTACAAACGCAGATATGGGATCTGCAGAAAACATTGATGGATTTAAACGATAAGGGAATCAATGTGATTGACGATTTCGCAAGACAGTCCTCTGCTGTTATTCATGATTTGATTGGTTTCTTTGATTGGCTGACTAAGGGTGCGGAAAAGGTTGCAATCAAGAAATTGGAACGCTTTTCTGTAATTGCAGGTACAATGAGCAGACAGGCGGAGCAGCTGGCAAAGGACTATCAGAAAATGGCGGGGGATACTTCAGAAACCTTAAAAAACACTATTGACGAAAACAATCGCCAGTATGCACATCAGGATCAGATACAGAAGGAGATGGCGGATTTTCAAAGTGAGCAGGAAGCGGCGGATATTGCCCAACAGGAAATTAAGAAACGTCTGACCAGGCTGCAGACCGAATATGAGAAGCTTAGCAAGGCAGAGCTGGATGCTGAAAAGCATCAGCGTACAATGGACATCATGGGCGCTGTATTCTCATTTCTTGGCAGTGCTGCTTCTGTAGCAGCTGATGTGGCAGGGAAATCAGGTTCTACAGAAAGCTCAACTGAGGATAAGGAAAAGCTTGACACTGCACAAAAAGAAGCAAATGCCGCAAAGGATAGACTCGAAAGTCTGAAGAAAGAGAAAGAGGAAGTTGTTAAAGCTCTTGAAACAGCGGATAATGATGAAAAAAGGGAAAGCATCAGGTCTGACATCCGTGCTAAGGATATTGAAATTACGGAAGCAGAAAAGCAGGTTAACAAAAAATCAAGTGCGCTTAAGAGCATTAGTGCAGCTTTACATGGTGTTTCTTCACAAATTGCCGAGCAGTCACAGAAGGAAAGCAGCGTACAGGAAAACCGCAGCAAGAGATTAACGGAAATCAATGCTGAGCTGATTCGTTTGGAAGAGGAACAGACAAAGCAATTAGCCAATCTTGCCAAATATACAAATCGACTGAAGACGATGGTAATTGAAAAAAACAGTGTGGAAGCAGCTGTTCGTTCCCTGATAGTTGCTGTATCCTGTTTAAAAAATGTTGTTGTTGCTGTTATGGACATCGCTTTATTCTGGACATCCATGGAAAAATGCTGCAAGGCTCTTGCCACATCTGATTTAAAGGATACGATTCAAGATCTTCAGGAAATTGACAAAGAAGAACGCATTGAATTTTATTACACAGACAGTGTTATGATCCCATTACTGACGTATATGGTACAGTGGGCAGCTGTAAAAAGCATTTCCACAGACTTTATCAATGGTGCTGAAAATACAAGATTCCGTTTAAACGAGACAATTACAAAAGCAGATAAGGCTGAAATGAGCAGAGAACAGCACTGGGATCTGGCTTCTAAAACAGCTGGTAATGTTGCAAATAACCTGAATCGGCAGGTTGCAGAAAGCAATAAAAAATCAGTACACTGAAAGGCTAGCTTATGGAAAATAAAGATAATAGCGCAGATAAAAACATGAAAAAGACGGATTCAGCTAATCTGCAGTTGACAAAAATCATGGAACAGATTTTACAGATGCTGCAAAAAAATCTCCATTCATATGGATCTTAGTGATGAGGATATAGCCAGGCTGAAACGGCAGGAACAGAGCATTTTGGATTCTCTTGAGCAGATCAGAATCCAGGCCGATGAAAACCGAAATAGGGTCCATCGGATATTCGATGGAAAAAAAGTGCTATGTGACCAATTGAATGCAAATCTATCTGCTCTGTATGTACATATGGAAATATTGAAACAGAAAACTCATGAGCAGGAGAGCATATATGAAGGCAGAAAGAATTTATATGATGCATATAATGCTTCCTATATAAGCAAACAAGAAGCATACAGCAAAGCACAGGAAAAACTCGAAAGCGCCAGAAGAAAAGCAGAGAAACAAAATGAGCTGTTAAAAAGATGGTTCTGGGTACCCGGATATGGAGCTTATCTGGCTTTTGACAAGCTGCTGAATGACCAGGAAGCAGACACAGATGCAGCCTATCGGGAATATTGTGCCTCCAAAGAAAGACTGGCAGCAATCAGTCGTGATTTGGAATCCGCAAAGTATGATTATCAATGTAGTCAAACAGAAAAAAATAATGTACAAAAGTCATATGATGATAAGGTAGATGAAATTAAAAAAGTACAGGGCCAGCTTCACCAGATGAAAGAAGAGATGGTACACTGGGAGCTGATTCTCAGTGAAGTGAATGCATTGTATAACAAAATAGAAAATGCAAGTCTGGGACCTGATGAAATCATCGCGATGCAAGCCGAACTTATACAGCTTCAGCAATTATGAAGAAATTCATTCTATTTATTCTGATCATAAGCTGCTTTGGCTGTGAGAGTGCTTCGCAGAAAACATCCTGTGACTATGAGCTTGTTTTTGATCAGGCACTCGGATATGGTATCAATGAACACGATGGCACACCTGCTGCGATTTCAACACATGTGGCAAAGCGTGACAGCATCCTGCTCGCAAAATCTAAGGACTCCTGTTTCGATCAAAGCTTGCAAAAGGCTGCCAGAGCCACTCTGGACAATTCAGATACAAAGCTTGATTATCACCCGGAGGAAACAAACAAAGATGAGATCCTGTTTTATATTCCACATACAGATATTCAACAGGGGGATATGCAGTTTGAGGTACAGATAGGGGATACCCGCAAAAAAGAGAGTGTTAATACAACCGTTATACCAGTGAAGAAATTCCTGATTGTACCGCTTCTGACATCTAAGAAAAATAAGGAGCTTTCCGTCACGAATACCCAAATGCAAGCCTGGCATAATGAGATATTAAAAAGGCTTCCCTTATCCCGGAACGGATTGCAGCTGATACTGCATGATTCTTTGGATATAAGAGGGGATGTGTATGATCTGGACACATGGTTTGGCAGACTTCGTACCTGGAATCTGTTAAAGCATTTAAAGAATGAATTTGAATGCGACGGTGTTATCGGTCTGTCTCCGGCAAAAATGGATTTGAATGATCAAAAGGACGCTTTAAGCGGCTTTACGTTTGGTGCAGATACGACTGTTATACTTGAAAACGGTGATGAAACAGCAATAACGATGGTACATGAAATTTCACACTTTTATCAAGTTGGTGATGAGTATGCTGGCGGTCAGTTAAATCCGGAGGTAAACATTCCGCCATATGGAATGAAGGGTACGGATATGCTTCATCCGGGCACTGCAGCAAGAGGGTTAAATCCATACATTCATGGTGGGAAAAATGATGAAAAGCAGGGGAGTGGTACACTGATAACATCAAGTCAGATACCCTATGATAGTGTCGAACATAAACTGATCCGGCACGATATGACAAGCTATATGGGGAAAGACGGCTATGCTATGCAGGAATACTGGACAACCGGAATGATTTGGAAGCATTTGATACAGGAATGGAGAATTACAGAATGACAGAAAAAAGTAAAAGACTAAAGCATCTATTGAAAGTTATTGAAGATAATGAAAAGAACTTAACGGATACTGAAAGAATGAATTATCAAAATCTAAAAATTCTGCATATTGGTATGCAAAGCAAACTCTATAAAATTATGCTAACATGGGACTTTGGATGGAATGCATTGCAGAAGAATCAGTATACAGATCTCCAAGAGTCTTTAGATGATGATGCTGATTTTTATAAACAGGCATTGAAATCTTGGATGAGTCTAAAGCCGGTTCCGAAAATCCCGCAGATAGAGGAATTTGTTGATATTTATGAGCAGTGGCTGATAGAAATGCTGCATCATGATATACAGGATGCTTTTCATAATATGATAAATGATCCGGATAAGGAAAGCCTGCGCAGACTGATAACAGATTATCGGGATAAGCTTCAGCATGTCTATATAGATGAAGAAAGCTGAATAATAAACAACAGGATGCTTGTGTCCTATGCTAGGGCCTTACTCACTCATATTCAATCATCAGACTAATCGATTGTGCATAAATACAGATAAGGAGAATTCAACACTATTGTAGAAAAGCAATAGAATTTGAATTCTCCTTTTTACAAACACACTAACGTAAGAAAAAACCGTATGGTACTATTATCATTTTTTATTCAAATAAATAAGGCAGCAATCTGTTAAACCTGATCTTTTAAAAAAGAACGATATCTGCGATTGACGATTAGACATTCCTCATTATCCAGAGTTATGCTCCGGTGACAGTCTTTTTCAATACGAACAGATTTTATATGAATTGAATTAACCAGAGTGCTCTGATTGATTTGACAGAAGCCACAATTATGCAGCTGCTTTTTTAATTCTGAAAATCGAAGGTAACAGCGATAGACATCTTTTTCTGTATAGATATATACTTTATGATCTATATTCTCTATATAATATATCTCGTGACACATTATAAATATAATTCTTGTTTCTACTGCACGCCCGCAGTATAATTGTGTCTTCTGTAATAGTATTATCAATCTGTATTATAAAATTCATTTGAAATCCCCTCCCATATGTAATCTATCGTAATGATTTTAAACGCGAAATTTCAGAAACAGGCAGGATGTTACCAATCAATCACCATAAGTTACAATATCATGAGGAGTTCAGAAAAACGAATCGTTAATCTAGACAGCATGTAAAAAAATCGGATTTATATTAATCGTGTACATGCTTTCAATGTCCTACATCCTCTCAGCAAGCTATCAGTAAGGGAGCTTATGTGTGATTAGTGAAATGAGATCAAATTCATAGATATTCGATCGATACACATATTCTTTATTGTGTAATCATACAATCCGGGAAAGCAGTTGAATACGTTAAGATAATGAAAACTGATATTTAGCTTAACCTTAAAGAAAAAAACTGACAGATTATGCTGTCAGTCTTTGCTTATCCCGTTATTCATCGACTGCAAAAGGTGGACGAGTCGGATCGAAATAATCACTGTTCGCTCTTTCATATGCCTGTTTGTTTGCTTTATAGCTGGCTGCTCCTAATTTGGCAATCAATAATTCTGCAGCAGCTTTCATATCGTCTATACCACGCCCTGGCTCTGTAATAGCTTCGCCGTGGACACCGACCTCTGCCATGCCCTTTGGATAATTAAATACAGGATGCCAGTGGATAACGAGTGCTGCATTATTTTTCTGCATGAGTGGCAGCTCCTGCCGTAATAAAACACTGGCATTATCAAGTACGCGGAAGTAAACATGAACGGGAAGCCGCGTGTATTGCGATACAAAGGTTCTGGAAATGATATTCCAAAGCGGTGCTTCCAGATTCCATAAAGTAGTAATTGGCATATTGTTTAATAAATTACCGAGAACTGTTTGTTCCAGAGGGCAGCGTCCTTTATCATAAGAGAACGTACTCAGATCAATTCCTCCTGACCATAAGGCGAGCTCACGATTTTCCGAAATTGTTAATAAAGCACGAAGCTTATGTGCAAATTGCTCAAACTCGGGATTGGTGGAGCGTATGACACCACGCAGAAAGCTCATGTAGTTTTCTTTAGCCTTTTCCTGTTTTTTAGCAGTAGAAGCATTTGTGATTTTTTCAGAAAAGTAAATAAAGTTGTCCTGATAAAGTGATTTCAACGGCTCCGGAATTGCATACTTTATCAGCAGCGTATTGAACTGTGCAGTGTTTTTGATTGCTTCAGCTTCTTTCTGAGCATCCTTATTCAGCTCTCTTTGATGACGGAACCCATCAATCAGCAGTTTCCATAATGCCTCAGCTTCAGCAGTGGATTTTTTCTCCTTTACCATTGCTTCTGAGAATGTGGCATACGAGGGATGTGTCAGAGGGTCCTGATCCATAATGATAACAGGATCCATATTGGACATAGCCAGACTTTTTAATATTGTATCTTTAATGTACATAATATGCACCTCCTTATGACAATCATCATAATGATTTCCAGCGATACGTGTACAACGTATATGATAATGTCCCAATCGAGGTTAGGATTATACAAAAATTAGGATAAGCTTACTTGTTTTTCAATCGATCAATCATGTGTGTTGTGACTGATTCAGGATAAAAAATTTAATCGGTTACGATACGATTGTTTTTTCTGTTTCAAAAAGTTAAGCATCACAGTGTTATATGATGAAGCAGTTAATTCTGATGGATGCAAGCCGGAGACAACCAAGATACAGGGAAGTATATGCAATAAAGGAATTTGATCGATTTTCATAGTATGGCAGTAGCTAAACGGGAAACACATTCCTGCAAATGAAAGTGGAGCCGAAATAGACGTAGGATCCTGCTTGATGCTTTACCTAATGCTAACTATGTTATACAGACACTGTTGCCACCATTTCAACAGTGTCTTTGAAACCAACACTATATAGTGTTGAAACCGCTTTAGTGTTTGAGTTAGAATGGAAACATTGCGCAGTGTCAAAAATACAGGACTCTGATGACACAGTGCAATGTGAATTTCTATAATGGTATCGTAAACAAGCGGTACCGGAAAAGTGAGGTGCTTTCATGAATATCACAACATCAAAATTACAGATTCTGGAATATCTGCAGAAAATTACCCGGGGCTTGCGCATGAATGAGCTGGGCGGTTTTACAACAATCAGTATCAGCAGCGCTTTAAACATCTCCCGCTCCTTAACCTCCCAGTATCTCAATGAGCTGGTGAAGGATGAGCGTATCATAAAAATTAGTACCCGTCCCGTCTATTATATGGATCGCAGTGTGCTGGAACGCAAGTATCAGCTGGAATTAAAAAGCTGTGAATATCTGAGTCTGGGTGAGCTCATGAAGGAACTGCACCGGAACAGTCCCAAGCTGCAGGATTTTCAAAAAGCAATCGGCTGTGACGGCAGCCTGCAATACCCGATTGCACAGCTGAAAACCGCCCTCTCCTATCCGCAGGGAGGATTACCTGTCATTCTCCATGGGGAAATGGGATGTGGAAAATCCTATCTGGTACGACTCACACATGAATACTGTCTGAATCACATGACCTCCACGAGAAAAGAAATACCGCTGCTTCGCAAAAAGGCATTTCGCGGTGAGGATAAAGGCAGGCAGATGGAGGAGCTGTTTGGAAAAGGTGCCGCAGATGGGAAAGCGGCAGAGCGGGGACTGCTGGAGGAGGCGGATGAAGGCATCCTCTGTATAGAGGACGCCAGTCATCTGAGTGAGGAATGTCAGGAAAAGCTGGCCGACTATTTAAGCAGAAATAAATTTACGAGAATGCAGGATGATCAGGCACAGATTGAATCCCGTGTCCATCTGATTCTCTCCACCAGTGAAGATCCGCATACGGCTTTCTGTCATAGCCTGCTGCTCAGCATTCCTGTTATCTGTTCCATCCCATCCTTTCAGGAACGCAACGAGGAGGAGCGTCTGGAATTCGTTATTAAATTTTTTCAGGAAGAACAGGCACGTCTGGAACGCACGATTTATATATCAAAGCGTCTTCAGCATTTCCTGATGAGCTGCCATTTTGAAAGCAATATCGATGAACTGCGAAGATGTATCCGTACGATATGTGCCAATGCATTTGCGGACTGTGTATCAAACGAGCGCATGGACATCTGCCTGTATCACCTGCCTGTTCAGCTGCTCGATCATCTTAAGGTGGAAAAAAACAGCAGGGACAGTGATTCTCTGATTCGCATAGACGCAGTGGAGAAAAATGCAGCCGGCAGTAAAATCCTCATCATGTGGGAACAGCTGCTGCAGGCATTTGAAGAAACCTGCATGGATACACATGCCTTTACCAGCTTTCTGGAACAGGGGCAGAAGGCCTTGCGCTACTACTACGATATCCTTGTTTTTCAGGAAACGTACTATGACGGCCGACTGGAGGCTATGGAGAAAATAGTCATCGGTGTGCTGAACAGCGTGAAGCTCATGAAAAATATCAACCTGCCGATCAACTGTGCCTATGTACTGGCGAGAATGCTCGTCTCTGCACAGAAAAACACCTCCTCCCTGCATCAGTGGGAACAGGATCACCAGAAGGAAATACAGCGCTGTCTAAAGAAAATGGCAGAGAATATGAGCAATGAATATATTCTGACGGAATCCATTGCCAGACAGCTGCATTCCAATATCAACATGCGCCTGTCGGAAATGAACCGTATCTTTCTGATGCTGAATATCAACTTCTACAATCGTGACATCCGCTCTCAGGATACCGTGGGTATCATATTGAGTCACGGGTACTCGACCGCAAGCTCTATTGCCGATGCCGCAAATTCGCTGCTGAACTCCTATACGTTTGAAGCTATCGATATGCCGCTGAATACACCGGTACAGGAAATCAGCGGCAAGCTGAACGATTTCATTGAAGAAAATCCGCATCTGAAAAACATTATCCTACTTGTCGATATGGGGTCACTGGAGGGAATCGGCGAGGTGATTGCAGACAGTGTGAATGTCGGTGTGATCAATAATATTTCCACCTCACTTGCTCTGAATATCGGTATGAAGATACAGCAGCACTACGAATTGGAGAATCTGCTGGAAACGGCCTGTGCAGAAAATCAATGCAATTACAAGGTACTCTCAGAGGCGAAGAAGGAAAAAGCAATCGTATTCACAAATGATGCCGGTATGGTCATTTCAGAAAAGCTGTGCCGATTATTCAAAAAACAGTCTGCCGCGTCCCATTGATTTGAAAATGATTTCCTATGAATATGATGAGCTGATGAAAAATAAGGCAGAGGACATTTTATTTCACAGATATGATGTGGTGTTGATGATCAAGCCGTATTCGCTGAAGCTAAAAAAGGTCAATAGTGTGACGCTGGAGGATATCATGAATTTCGAACATATCGAACAGCTGAATCAGGTATTTCGGCCATATCTGAAGGAAGAGGAAATTGAAGAATTTGACCGTCAGCTGTTGAAAAATTTCTCCATGCAGTCAGTCATGGAAAATATCACGATTCTGAATGCAGATAAGCTGCTGGATTATGTCAGTGACTCCGTCAGTGCGCTTCAGCATACGATGGGCCGTAAGTTTCAAAGCAAGACCATTGTCGGCATTTATATTCATATCTGTTTCCTGGTGGAACGTCTGGTCACAAAAACGGCATTGGAAAAATATACAGATCTGTCATCCTTTGAGAAACAACATGAGGACTTTATTGCAGATGTCAACCGGAGCTTTGAGGTTATGCTGCAGCACTACCATGTCAGACTGCCCCTATCGGAAATAGCATATCTCTTTGAATATATAGAAAATGATGTACGAAAGGCGGGAGGAGAAGATGAATTTTAAAGACAGACTCTGTGCGATGAACTGCCATTACCGCTTTTATGAGCTGGAGGATTTCTTTCAATCCGTCCATAAGCTGGGCATGCATTATGTGGAGCTGTGGAGCGGTCCCATGCATTATTATGTGGATGCCCGCCGTCATGACTCGCCGGAACAGCTAAAGAAGCTGTGCGATCGCTATCAGATAACCATCATCGGCATCTGTCCGGAACAGACTAACCCAAAGCCGAACAATATCGCAGTCAAGCAGAAGCATCGTCAGGAAGAGGTACTCAACTATTACCGGCAGATGATCGATATCGCATGTGAGCTTGAATGTCGTCAGGTTCTGGTGACCAGCGGATGGTGCTATTACAGTGAAGCGGTGGAGGAAGCATGGAATCGTTCCGTCGTTATGATGAAGAGAATCACAGACTATGCAAAACAGCGAAATGTGATTCTGGCTCTGGAAGCTCTGCAGCCGGAGGAATCGCGTCTTGTAAATACAATTCAGGACATCAGGCGATATCGAAACGAGGTTGGAAGCAGCTGTCTCAAGGTGTGTATCGATTTTGGGGCAATGGCACGTATGGGACATACACCCCGGGAATACTTCGAGGCCTTCGGCAGCGATATTGTCCATATTCACTTTGTGGATGGGAATCCGACCGGTCATCTGGCCTGGGGGGATGGTAGCCGTGATCTGAAAGCGGATCTTGCTGTCCTTGAGGAATATGGCTATCAGGGATATCTGTCACTGGAGACGGCAACCCAAAGGTATTATGAAAAACCATGGTCTGCGGAAATGAAAACGCTGAAAAGCTTTGAGGAGTGAAAGGAGGGAGAATATGGAACGACATTATATACTCGCAAGTCATGGGATGTTCTCACAGGGGATTTATGATTCCATCCGCATTATTCTGGGAGAGAAGAAGCATGTGCATCTTATAACCGCTTATGTGAAAGACGGGCAGGATATTTCAGATCTGATTAAAGAGACTATGAAGAAAATCCCGACAGATGCGGAAATCATTGCCTGTACGGATCTGTTCGGGGGAAGTGTAAACAATGAACTGATGAAATATATCGGGAAGAAGCATTTCCATTTGTTAACCGGAATGAATCTGCCGATGCTGATGAATCTGTTTCTGTTTTCCGATGAGGATGCGGATAAGCTGATTCGCCGTCTGTTCACAGAAGCAAAAACGGGGATCATGTACTGCAATGAAACCGTCAAAGGTATTTCGTCGCAGGAGGATGAATTTTAAATACTGCAACCTAAAAAGAACAATCGCAAAGCACAAAAGAGTAACCACATGCTGTAAAGAAGACATACAGATGCACGAAGAGCGTGGGGTGTAAGAAACGATAGCTGAACTGCTTTATTCTACATGTGAGTAAGCGCAAAAAGCGCAAAGGAAAGGGTGTCAAATATGATCAAATTATGCAGAGTGGACCATCGTCTGCTGCATGGACAGGTTGCATTTTCCTGGACCAATGAATTGAGTGCTGACTGCATTCTGATTGCCAATGATGCAGTGGTACATGACGAGGTTTTCAAAACGACCATGAAGCTGGCAAAGCCCTCCGGGGTCAAGCTGGTCATTAAAAATCTGGAGGATTCCATAAAGGCAATCAATAGCGGAGTCACCGATAAGTACCGACTGCTGGTGGTCGTAAAGACCATTCATGATGCCAATGTGCTGAGTGCAGGCTGTCCGGCTGTTCACAGTCTCAATCTGGGCGGAACGATTCGAAGGGAAGGCTGTCGTCAAATCAGCAAGGCGATTTTCATCAGTGATAGGGATGAGGCGGAATTAAAGGAGCTGCAGCAGCGCGGCGTGTCTGTATTCATCCAGCAGCTGCCGGCAGAATCTCCAATAGCACTGGAGCATGTACTGCATCAATAAGGTCCGCTTCCCGCAACCGTGCGGGTCAAATATACAGGAATTTAATTCCTGAAACATGCATGAAAATGCAAAAGAGGAGGAAATCATGGTACAAGCATGCTTAATCGGATTGATTGCAAGTCTGGGTGTCTTCGGCGATCAGCTGGGCTCCCTGTATATCAATCGACCAATTATTCTTGCACCGCTGGTTGGCCTGGTGCTGGGAAATCTGCATCAGGGACTGATTATCGGCGCAAGTCTGGAATTATTCTTTATGGGGGCTGTCAGTATTGGGGCTTATGTTCCACCGGATACGATTGTCGGCGGTGTTCTGGCCACTGCATTTGCAATTTCCATGGGGAAGGGTATCGAAACGGCGGTTACGCTGGCGATGCCGATCGCCCTGGTGTCACAGGCAATCGGTAACTTCTGCAATGTATTTAATTCCGTGATTCTGCGTTTTACAGACCGTTATGCCATGGAAGGAAAATACGGCGGTGTTGTGGCAACACACTGGCTGATCGGTATGATCACCATTGTACGACGATTCCTGCTTGTGTTCTTTGCTTTCTATCTGGGAAGTGAAGCAGTGGGCAGTATGATCAATGCAATTCCTGCCTATGTGACGGATGGTATGGCTGCGGCAGCCGGATTACTTCCCGCATTGGGGTTTGCAATGCTGATGCGCATGACGGTAAACAGGCAGAATGTTCCCTACTATTTTCTGGGATTTGCGCTTGCAGCTTATATGAGTGTACCTGTATTAGGCGTGGCAATTCTGGGTGTGATTCTGATTGTTGTCAAATTCGATTTTATGAATCTGAAGGGAGCCGCAGCTGGAGAAGCTGGTATGGAGGTGAGCGATGATGACTTCTAAATCCGATAAGAGCATTCAGAAAGCGGATATCACCAGAATGGCATTTAACCAGGGCTCTTTGGGAATGGAGTTTTCCTGGAACTATGAACGGCAGATGCACATCGCCTTTGCCATGATGATGAATAAAATTTTGAAAAAGGTATATGCAGAAGATGAGGAAGGCTACAGGGATGCACTGACCCGCCATGTCGAGTTCTTTAATATCACACCGCAGCTTGCTCCGTTCGTTGGCGGCATTGTGGCATCCATGGAGGAAATGAAATCACGTGGCGAGGTGGACGGAGAGGCGATTTCCAGTATCAAGACGGCACTGATGGGGCCGCTGAGCGGAATCGGTGACTCTGTATTTGTCGGCTGTCTGCGGGTAATTGCTGTTGGTATCGGTATTTCACTGGCACAGAACGGAAATATGTTTGGACCGATCGTGTATTTTCTGATGTATAACATTCCTGCGTTTATCATCCGCTATTTCGGCGCGCATTTCGGCTATAGCATCGGCTTCAAGTATCTGCAGAGAATGCAGGCCAACGGTATGATGGATAAGCTGCTTGCGGCAGCGAGTATTCTTGGTGTTATGGTTATTGGCTGTATGTCAAAGGATATGGTATGGACGACTTTGAATGTCGAGTTGAGTAAGGTCGGTGAAGAGGTCACCACCCTGCAGTCTATTCTGGACGGAATTATGCCCGGGTTGATTGGACTGGGTGGTACATGGATGTATTTCTGGCTATTGAAGAAAAAAGTCAATCCGATCATGTTGATTCTGGGAACGATGGTTCTCGGTATTGCAGGTGCTTATTTCGGTATACTTGCCGGATAAGATAAATGATTTACAAATAAGAGGAGGACATGAACATGTTATTGAAATTCAATGAAGAATGGGCACGAAGCAGTGTCAATGGTGCACTGGCAATCCGTAAGGATATCAACCGGATCGTGGATGAGATATGTGCACAGGGATATCGCAATATCTGCTGGCTGGGTATCGGGGGGACCTGGGCGAGCGGTATGCAGGCGGCGGTTCATATGAAGGAACAATCAGAAATCGAAACCTGGGCGGAAAATGCTTCCGAGTACAATACGACGGGGAATAAGCGTGTGGGTGAGGGCACTGTCGTAATTACCTCATCCGTTACCGGCAGCACAGTGGAAGTGGTAGAGGCTGTAAAGCGTATGCAGGCAGCCGGGGCAAAGGTGATTGGATTTATTGACATTGATACGACCGAGCTTGCAAAGCTGGTGGATTATGAAATAGCGTATCCGGTGAATGAACAGCTGAAGTTCTTTATGGTTGCGGATCGATTCATGCAGAACAACGGAGAGTTCTCGGATTGTGATGCTATGTATGCGGAATTTGAAGCACATCTGGCACAGGCGCTGATTGATGTGGAAAAGAAGGCTGATGCATTCGGACAGGAATTTGCAAAAAAACACTGGAATGATCCAATCCATTATTTTGTGGGGGCAGGAAACCAGTGGGGCGCAACGTATTCCTATGCAATGTGCTATTGGGAGGAACAGCTGTGGATCAAGACGAAGTCCATCACATCCGGGGAGTTCTTTCATGGTATGTTTGAAATCATCACAAAGGAAACACCGGTTACCGTGTTCATAGGAGAAGATGCACAGCGTCCGCTGTCTGAAAGAGTCGCGAAATTCCTGCCAAGAATCTGTGAGAATTATACGATTATCGATACAAAGGATTATGAGCTGATGGGAATCAGTGAAGGGTACAGAAAGCACATTTCACACCTGGTGATGCATGCCGTAAATAACCGGATCGATGCGTATATGGAAAGAGAAACAAGGCATCCAATGGATATTCGCCGGTATTACAGACGTCTGGATTATTAGTTGTGAAGCAGCGTTAGAAAAATCAAACTGTCAGGAAAACAGGCCATGGTGTTAGGACAGCACTTTCGTCATGGTCTTTTTTTAGTTAAAGCGATAGAAAAGCTTTTGGTGAGTTATATAAAAGCATAGAAAACGGTTAAATTGATATACTGAAGGTGATTAGTTTTGTGAAATCCTTATTTTTTTTCTTGTTTCTCCGCTATCAGTAATGGATTATGCTATAATAGGACATGGATAAACTAAGGGAGGAACCGTACATGAAAATCTTAGTAACTGGTGGTACCGGATTCATTGGAAGCCACACATGCGTTGAATTAATAGAAGCTGGTAATGAAGTAGTGATAATCGATAACCTGTATAACTCACAGGCTGATGTTGTTGATAAGATTGAGAATATTACAGGAAAGCGTGTTGCGTTTTATGAGGCAGATTGCTGTGATGAGGCAACACTGGAGAAAATATTCAGTGAGCATAAAATTGATGCAGCTATTCATTTTGCCGGGTATAAAGCGGTAGGAGAGTCAGTACAGAAACCGATTATGTATTATCAGAATAATCTGATGTCGCTACTTGCATTGTGTAAGGTAATGGGAAAGCATAACTGCAAGCGCATTGTTTTCTCATCAAGTGCCACCGTATATGGAAACCCTGCAAGTGTACCTATCTTTGAAGATTTCCCGTTGGGACCTACTACGAATCCGTATGGTACGACAAAATTGATGATTGAACAGATTTTAAAAGATTTATACATTTCAGATAATGAGTGGAATATTGCTTTGCTGCGCTATTTCAATCCAATCGGAGCACACAAGAGTGGTCTGTTGGGAGAAAGTCCGAATGATATCCCGAATAACCTGATGCCGTATATCGTTAAGGTTGCCAATAAGGAGTTGCCTTATCTGCATGTTTATGGAAATGATTATGATACACCGGATGGTACGGGTGTACGTGATTATATTCATGTAGTAGACCTTGCAAAGGGACATGTGAATGCTGTGAATAAGGTTATGGAACCAATTGGTGTTGATGCGTATAATCTCGGTACTGGTATAGGATATAGTGTACTGGATGTTGTTAATACATTTGCAAAGGTTAATAATATCGAGGTTCCTTATCAGATTGATCCTAGACGTCCTGGGGATATTGCACAATGCTATGCCAGCACAGAAAAAGCGCTGAAGGAGCTTGGTTGGAAAGCAGAAAGAGGACTGGAAGAAATGTGTGCAGATGCATGGCATTTCTTACAGGTGGAAAAAGAAGCAAATTAATAGTTTGCAATTCTACAAAACAGATAAAAAACAAATGGAAATGCTTCAGCACTATCGAATAAATAACGAATAAGTTAGAAAAGACAGAATGAAAAAAATTCTGGTTTTTTTAGGACTTTTACCACTTTCATACGTATAGAACTATGGAGGTGATACTATGCAATGCCTGCGTTGCGGAAATACAGAGAAACGTTACTTTTATAAAGATGCCAAGGGCTGGTACTGTCGAAAATGCATCATGTTTGGAAGAATTGGGGTAGGAGAGCTGCCGGAAAGGAAAAACGTATGTAGAAAACCCATTCATACAGCATATCAGCTGAAATATCCACTGACTCCTGCACAGAAACGGTGTGCTTCAGAAATAGTAATGTACCTGAATCATCACCAGGATGTGCTGGTATATGCAGCCTGTGGTGCCGGAAAAACGGAGCTTGTCATGGAGGCGATTAAGCAAAGCCTTGCGAAAGGCTGCAGGGTGGGCTTTGCCATCAGCCGTCGTCAGGTTGTTCTGGAAATACGGGAGCGCATGCAGGATGCGTTTAAAAATCTAAATGTGATCGCGGTTTGTGAGGGCTATACTGAGGTCACAGAGGGTGATCTCATCATATGCACAATGCACCAGCTGTATCGCTATCATGCGGTGTTTGATCTGTTGATCATGGATGAGGTGGATGCATTTCCTTATCGTGGCAATGCTGTGCTGAAGCAGATTGCAATACATGCCTGTATCGGGAGCCGTCTGTATTTGACCGCTACACCGGATGAAGAAATGCTGTCAGATGTAAAGCAGGGAAAACTGCAGATGGTCGAGCTGTTTCAAAGACCGCACGGCTATCCTTTGATCGTACCCGATGTGAAAGCAGCCTTGCCTTCCATACAGCTGTATCAGCTTATCCGATTTTTAAAGCGTCAGAAAAAGGAAGCCGCACAGACCCTGGTCTTTGTACCGACGATAGCTCTGGCAGAGCAGATGAGCAGATGGCTGCGTATTGTGTTTCGCTGTACTTCCTTTACTTCAAAAACGAAGGATAAGGAAAAAATCCTTAAAAGATTTCATGAAAAGCGCTACGAATGTCTGATTGCGACAACCGTTCTGGAAAGAGGAATCACCATCAAGGGTGTACATGTTGTGATTTATCATGCTGATCATCCGGTATTCAATGAAGCGAGCCTGATTCAGATGATTGGCCGTGTTGGACGTAATATTGAAATGCCGACAGGGAAAGGTTTGTTTCTGTGCACAAGAAAAACAAGAGATATCGAGCGCTGCATACAGGCATTACAGAGGATGAACAGGGGGGATTCAAAATGAAGGAAGAATGGTGCCGACTATGTATGGAGGAGATAATAAATCAGCAAAGTCTTTTTGAATTCCTGCGTCAGGATTCCCTTTTGTGCGGAGCCTGCCGTCATGAGTTAGCCGTTTTGAATAAGACAGTAAAGCTGAATGGCATAAAGCTGCATATCGCATATGTATATAATGATTTTCTGGAAAATATGATATTTCAATATAAGGAAGGTCTGGATACAGCTCTAAGAGACGTGTTTTTCCATGACATCATGAAAAAAATCAATGCTAAATTTCGACACTACACGATCGTTCTTCTCCCTTCGAGCGAAGAAAAAACCATTGAACGCGGCTTTCATCCGGTAAAGGACATGCTACATGCCTGCCGTTTAAAGACCATTGAACCATTTTATAAGACCTGCAATCACAAGCAGTCCCTGCAAAGCTTTGAAAACCGCAGTAATATTTCCCAGGTAATAAAAATGAAACCGAATATCGTTCTTCCAAAAACCAGACTGTTGCTGGTTGATGATGTTGTTACAAGTGGAAATACATTACTTTGTGCATATGATCTTCTTCAAAAGCATAGGTATAAGATAGAGGCACTGGCGCTTTGTGCGAATCCCCGATTTGTCGAATCCTGCGAAAAAAAAGATTTGAAAAGAAAAGGGATGTTCTCTATACTTTGACATAGATACAGGAAGGTGAAGTCAGAAATGAAAGGCAAAGTAAAATGGTTTAATGCTGAGAAGGGCTATGGATTTATCAATGGAGAAGATGGAAAGGATATTTTCGTACATTATTCTCATATCCAACAGGAAGGATACAAGTCCCTGGAGGAAGGTCAGGAAGTAACATTTGATACGGTGGATTCCGATAAGGGACTGCAGGCCAGAAATGTAGAAAAAGCATAAATGGCGCAAAGAAAAGGATCAGGAGCTCTCCGGATCCTTTTCCTGTTTTCTGGCAAATAGATATTCGAATGTAATGTATTATAGGTTTTTTAACAGATAAAAACCTATAATACATTACAAAGCACATGTCTTTATGAATGAAAAATATTTTCTCTATATATGTAATTTTTATACATAAATGAAAAACTGTTTTAAAATAAGAAACATATTACAAAAACATGATAGTTTTTTTCAAAAAGTTCACAATTTTTTTGATTGATTTTCACTCGTAAACTGTCTATAATGATGTTATGCAATAGATCAAGCATAGAAAGGTATAGGTTTTGAAGCAATGCGAGGAAAAGTAAAAATGTTTAACCAGGAAAAGGGATACGGATTCATCACTTTAGAGGATGGAAAAGATGTATTCTTCCACTATTCACAATTGATGATGGAAGGTTTCAAAACAATTGATGCTGATGCAGAAGTTGAATTTGATTTAGTTGAAACTGACCGTGGACTGCAGGCTCACAACATCGTTAAAGCGTAAAAAAACAGAATAACCGTGATTCCAATGTATAATGGCTGTCACGGTTATTTTTTTATGATAAAAATAGGGAGATGACAGCCACCGGAGATATATGTTCAACATACTCTGAAATGACCATGAAAATTTGTGATGGTTATGAAAAGAGGTGAGAATCATGTTATATGATGAGAATGAATATTATGACAGCTGTGATTGCTGTTGTGATTGTTGCTGTGAGGGCCCACGTGGTCCCAGAGGATTTCGTGGTGCTACAGGAAGTATCGGTCCAACAGGGCCAACTGGTATCGGAATCACCGGTCCTACGGGAGCCACAGGAGTAACCGGAAGTACCGGAGCAACGGGCCCAGCGGGTATCGGACCAACCGGCCCGACCGGGGCAACGGGAAATACAGGAAGCACAGGACCAACCGGCCCTGAAGGAAGTGGTGCTGACTGTTTGTGTGTTCAGCAGATGATCAATATATTGTTGCAGATCATTCAGCTCTATCCAAACGATACTGTCGTTGTTGCAATGGAAAGTGGTAACAATGCCAGTGGCCGTGCCGGTTCCCTGCTGCCATCACCTGATTATGGACTGCTGCAGCTCACCAATGCACAGGGCGTACCTCAAGAGGCCGTGTCGATCTGCCGCATTGCGTCTGTGCGAATTACGAGCGCAGTATATAATGAAGCTATTACGTATCTTCCTGCACCTGTACCTGCTCCAACCGGATGCAGCGCTGCCTGCGAAAATGCTGTACGCTCATACCTTCCAGTCGGAACTCCGGGTGTTGACATTAACGCCGGCGGTCAGACGGTGGGACAGGGAACTGTGATAAGAAATGAATTTGCAATGGTGGTACTGGTGGGCCCAAACAACAGCGATCCGACATTTGTATCAGCATGTAAGGCAGAAATCATTACGAAATAAAAGGAATAGGAAGGGGACAGAAATCCTGGCTTGTTTGGGAATGTCCTCTTTTTCCTATCCTGGTTTTTATTCAAACAGAATCCTTTCCAGAGTTGAAATTGACACGTAAAATTATTGAGGAGGCTTACGTAAACGAAAACGCAGACAGGTTGTTCACACAAATGTTATGGAAAAAAGAAACAAAATGTAAATTCTTCTGAAATTGTCTGTATCCGGTGTTATTGAAACACACTTTGTGTTACAATAGATAAGGCTATATGAAGTTTTGAAACAGGCGATATAAACTTATAAAGAAGGTATGGAGGGTCTTGAATGGCTAATTTTATCGAACGTTTATTAAACGGTGAAAAAAAGACATTGCATAATCTGGAAAAGACTGCAGAACAGGTCATGGCACTGGCAAATGACATGGAAGCGTTAAGTGATGATGCATTGAGAGAAAAAACACAGGAGTACAAACATAGATATGAGGAAGGGGAAACCCTTGACAGTCTGCTGATAGAAGCCTTTGCGACATCCCGTGAAGCTGCACGCCGTACGATTGGTGAGTATCCGTACAAGGTTCAGATCATGGGTGCGGTTGCTATGCACCAGGGCGATATTGCAGAGATGAAAACCGGTGAAGGTAAGACTTTGACCTCCACCATGTGCGTTTACCTGAATGCCTTAAGCGGCAAGGGGGTACACGTTGTTACTGTCAACGACTATCTGGCAGGCCGTGATGCGGAATGGATGGGACAGATTTACCGGTTCCTGGGTCTGAGTGTCGGTGTAAACTCCCGCCCGCTGACACCATCTCAGAAGCGTGATGCATTTAACTGTGATATTACATATACCACAAACTCCGAGCTGGGCTTTGATTATCTGCGTGATAATATGGTTACCGATGTGAAGGACCGCGTGCTGCGCGGGTTGCATGTTGCAATCGTCGATGAGGTCGATTCCATTCTGGTCGATGAATCCAGAACGCCGCTGATCATTTCCGGTGGCGCGAAAAAAACCAGCAAACCTGTACCTGCAGGCGGATGCATTCGCAAAAACGTCTGAAAGGGGGATGACTTTGAAATTGATGAAAAAAACCCCGTCAGATCATGCTGAGGTGAAAAGGGTGTAAGTGTCAGCAGAGCGTTACTTCAAAATCAAGAATCTGTATGATGTGGATCACACCCAGCTGGTACATCATATAACACAGGCTTTAAAGGCGAACTATATCATGAAAAATGAGGTTGAGTACGTCGTACAGGATGATGAGATCGTCATTGTCGATCAGTTTACCGGGCGTACGATGCCGGGCCGTGCATATTCCGATGGATTGCATCAGGCGATTGAGGCCAAGGAAGGTGTATCCATTAAGGAAGAGACTAGTACCCTTGCAACGATCACCTATCAGAAACTTCTTCCGTCTGTATGATAAGCTTGCCGGTATGACCGGTACCGCAAAAACCGAGGAAGAGGAATTCCTGGATATCTATAATATGCGTGTTATTGAAATTCCTACAAACAGACCGGTACAGCGTATCGACTATCCGGATGCGATTTTTGCGAACCCGAGACTGAAGTTTGCGGCTCTGGTGAAAGAGGTTAAGGAACTGTATGAAAAGGGGCAGCCGGTACTGGTTGGAACGATTTCCGTTGAAACCAGTGAGCTGGTGCATGAGCTGCTGCGCAAAGAGCGGATTCCTCACGAAGTGCTGAATGCGAAGAACCATGCGCGGGAAGCAGAAATTATCGCCAAGGCAGGTCGCCCGAAATCCGTAACGATCGCAACCAATATGGCAGGGCGTGGTACCGATATCAAGCTTACCGATGAGTCCAGAGCTCTTGGCGGACTGGTCGTTCTGGGCAGTGAGCGTCATGAGTCCAGACGTATTGACAACCAGCTGCGTGGACGTAGCGGACGTCAGGGGGATCCGGGATATTCCCGTTTCTATGTTTCCTTAAAGGATGAGCTGATGATTCGTTTCGGCGGCGATAAATTTGAAAAGCTGTTTGAATCCATGGGAGATGCACAGATTGAATCCAAGATGGTAACAAAATCGATTTCTCAGGCACAGAAACGTGTCGAGGGCTATAACTATGATGTTCGTAAGCAGCTGCTGGATTATGATGATGTATTGCGTAAGCAGCGTGAAATCATGTATGAGCAGCGTAATTTCGTTCTGGAAAATGAGGATGTTCACGGCATCGTTCGTGATATGATAGACCGCGTCATTGACAGTGTGGTGGATGCGAATGTGGATCATACCCGCCATGATGAAAGCGTGGATTATGCAGGTGTTCTGCAGGGACTGGAGCTGCTCGGACTGGAAGAAAAGGATAATCTGAAGCTGGAGGAAATCCAGGGTAAGGAAAAGAATGATGTAACAACATACTGTGCAGAGAAAATCTTCACACTATACGATGATAAAATCAAGGATATCCGTGATGAATTTAAGCAGTTTGAAAAAACCATCGTACTGCGGAACATGGACCGCAACTGGATTGAGCATATTGATATGATGGATAAGCTGAGAAACGGTATTCACCTGCGCTCTTATGCGCAGAACAATCCTTTACAGGCATATATCCAGGAAGGATATGAAATGTTTGAGGAAATGCAGGCACGTATTGCACGTGAGGTTGTATTCTTTGCTTTAAAGGTACAGGTAGAAAGAAAAGTGGAAAACTAATATGGAACTATACGAAATTAAACAGGGGGTGAACACTCATCAGGCAAAGCTTGCGCAGCTTGGTGAGTCACTTTGACTTAGCTGAAAAAAACATAAGATTCAGGAGCTGACGAGCATGACGCTGCAGGATGATTTCTGGAATGATCCGCAGCATGCGCAAACACTGATTCGTCAGCTGAACGGTATCAAGGACATCGTGGAAAACTACGAAAAGCTGAACAGTGCGCTGATAGGTCTGGAAGAAACACATGATCTTTTGAAGGAAGATTATGATGATGAAATTTTCGAGCTGTTTGAAGCAGAGTATTTGGAGATGGAAAAGAACTTTGATGATTTTGAAATCAAGATTCTTCTGTCCCATGAATATGATCATTCCAGTGCAATCCTGGAGCTGCATCCGGGAGCCGGTGGAACAGAATCCTGTGACTGGGCGGATATGCTGTATCGCATGTATTCCCGCTGGGCTGAGAAAAAAGGCTTCAAGGTCAGTATGCTGGATTATCTTCCCGGAGATGAGGCAGGGATCAAATCCGTGACCTTCCTTGTGGAGGGTGATATGGCGTATGGGTATCTGAAGGCGGAAAAGGGCGTTCACCGTCTGGTGCGCATATCGCCGTTTGATTCCGGCGGGAGAAGGCATACATCCTTTGCTTCTCTGGATGTTATGCCGCAGTTTAACAACGAAATCGAAATCGAAATCAAACCGGAGGATCTGATTGTGGAGACCAAGCGTGCCAGTGGAGCCGGCGGTCAGCATATCAACAAAACAGATTCCGCTGTCCGCATGGTGCATAAGCCGACCGGATTGGTGGCCACCTGCCAGAATGGTCGAAGCCAGCATGAAAACCGGGAAGAGGCGCTGCGTGTATTGAAAAGTCGTCTGTATCAGAAAATGATTGAGGAGCAGGAAGCCCGACTGGCGGAAATCAAGGGTGAGCAGAAAGCTAATGAGTGGGGTTCACAAATACGTTCCTATGTACTCCATCCGTATTCCATGGTGAAGGATCATAGGACCAGCTGTGAAACCAGTGATGTGCAGGGAGTTATGGATGGCGATCTGGATGCGTTTATCTTCGCATATTTAAAAACACAGATTTGATTATTATGAGTAATGTCAAGAAAAGGGGAGCCTCCCCTTTTTATCATTTAATGTGGAGATTACAGAATATGTAAAAATAAAGGAATTGAGATGTTTGTGTGATTATTACGATTTCCTTAAGAATATATGTGAAGGCTTTAAAATATCGTATTTTTAACACATAGTTAATTAAATAATGTTAGTGATTTATAAAAAAATGTGGAAATTAGCTACAGGGATGTTATACTTATATAGAAAAAGAAAGGGGTACTGAATTTGAGAAAACTTTTAGTCACATTGCTGGCAGCCGGTCTTTGCCTGACAGGTGTCCATGCACAAGAAACAGAGAATACAGATGGTACTGTAACCAATACAGATACAAATGAAATTAAGACAGTTACATCAGATACATATCAGCCGATTGGTGAGATGGAAGGAGCTGAAAATGCTGCCATGGGAGACGGTACGCCACAGCAGCCGCAAACGCAGTATAGAAGCAGATCAGCAAATGCCCGCTTGATTGCACCTGTCTGGGGAATGAACGGAACAACGAAAACCTTTACATATACAAAGAATGGACAAAGCGTTGTTGTTGAAAATCCAAAGCAGGTAGTTGATGTCTCTGAGCATGATGGTAAAATAAACTGGGAAAAATTGAAAAGTGAGGGAATTGACGGCGCAATTCTTAGAATCGGATGGGGTGTCGGATACACAGATGAATATTTTGATTATAATATAAGCGAATGTAAACGTCTGGGAATTCCTTATGGTTTATATCTATACAGCTATGCATATGATGCTAACTTTGCCTATGCGGAAGCGGATAGTACAATTGAACGTCTGCAGGGATATGATTTAACTGATATGTCTTATCCGATTTATTATGATATAGAGGCGTTCAAGGCATATAATCATGATGGAGCAACACGTGTTCCACCAAAGGATGTTAAGACGTATGAAAGTATTATCAAAACATACGTTGATAAAATGAACAGCGCAGGTTATAGTGGAAAAGTGCACGTTTACAGCTATCGCAGTTATTGTCAGAAGCAGCTAAACTCTGCCTATATTTTAGGACTTACTTCATGGATTGCAGAATATGGAAGCTATCTGGCGTTTGATAATCCGTACTATACGGGAGACAGTGGATGGCAGTATACATCGGAAGCTGATTTTGAAGGAATTACTCCAGAAAATGTGGATGTTAGTATGTTTACAAATACCCTGCTGAGTCTGCAGACACAAAGTCCTGCAAATCTGACAGCTACGGTAGAGGGAACAAATATCAAGCTGACTTGGGATAAGGTTCCTTACAATACGAGATACCGTGTATATTATCAGACAACAGACGATGGTGAATGGAATTATCTGACATCTCAAACCGGGACTTCCTATACCTTTAAAACGGGAACCTCTGGGGCATCCTACCGCTTCGTTGTCAGAACAGCAAACCTTATAAATGGCGAGTATAAATTTAGCCAAGCAAGCTTCAGTAACCGTCTGACTTATCCGCAAAAAAAGGCGCAGGGGTTCTATAATCTGTCCAGAAGAGTCCGTGTATTCTCGTCACCGAATGCTGCAAATTACAATCGCTATGATCCATTCAAGAAAAAATGGATGGGCAGCATGAAAAATTACAATAACAAACCACTGCTTTTAACAAGAGAATATGTGAATGAAGAAGGTACCTCTTACTGGTCTGCCTATTATAATGGGAAAATGGATTGGTTATATAAATTCCTACGCATTGAAAAACAGTGTGAAAAAGGATACGTATTTTGGATGGGGAGATAATAATGCTCGAGTCTTTAATACACCGAATCCACAGAAATACTGGCTTTATAACGCACCGGCAGATAAATGGGTGAAGCGAATGACTGGTTATCGTAATCAGAAATTTACAATCAAACGTTCTCTTGCCAGAGCAGATGGAAGCTTGTATTATTCCTGCTATATCGGAGATAAGTGGATTGGCTATATCAATAGCTGGGGATTCCAGAATCAATAGAGAGTGATAAGGTGTTTGCATAGGTATGTATATAATGTACAGGCTGATGCAGATGCCTTTTTTATTGCCCCGCATTTAATCAAGGAAAACATGTTGTGCTTTCAGAACAGTAAAAAGCTTTGCAATCACGGACCTGCATTCGTGATGACAAAGCTTTTTTATAACGCCATCTTCAGTATATCCACAAAAATTTGTTTATTCAACGCCACATAATGTCCAACACAATCTTTACCATTATTGGTAGCCCGATTAGCCATCTCCTCAAAATGTGCATCATCGATTCCCATTTCATGCAAGGTGGTTTTCAGATGCAGCGACCGGAAAAATTCCTCCAGCCTGTCCGCAAGGATATAGGCCATATCTTCTTTTGTGTAAACAAATGGATCGACACCAAAAATTCTGCTTGCGAGCTGCGCCAGCTTATCCGGATGATGCGCAGCCATGTAGCGGGCCCATGCGATGGTTACAACAGCCATACCTTCTCCATGCGTAATCCCATACTGTGCACTCAGCTCATGTTCAATACGGTGCGCTCCCCAGTCACTCTCTCTGCCGATATCCAGCAAATTATTGTGCGCGATAAAGGCGAGGCACTGTACCTCAGAACGCGCATGAATGTCATCCGGCTTCTTCATCAAACGGCGGGCATTCACCATGAGTGCCTGCATTGTACCCTCCAGCATATAATCTGTCGTATCAACATGCTCCGTATTGGTGAAATAGCGCTCCAGCATATGAGAGAGAATATCTGCAATTCCTGCCGATGTCTGATAGGCCGGAAGCGTTCTGGTATACTCCGGATTCATGATTGCGAATTTCGGGATGATGCAATCGTACTCAATGCCGCATTTGTGCAGCCCATTGGAAATGATGGAACAGTTGGAGCACTCGGAGCCGCTCGCAGGTATGGTGGTGATAACACCAACCGGTACAGCCGTTTCAGGAACAGCAGCATATTCGAAGAAGTCCCATACATCATGCTCATAGGGTATTCCTGCTGCCACTGCCTTTGCTGTATCGATCGAGCTGCCTCCACCCACGGCAAGTACGAAATCAATCTTTTTTTCCTTTCCCAGTGTGATCAGCTCACGTACAAGCTCGATTTTCGGATTCGGAACAACACCGCCCTCTTCATAGAAGGCGATGCCACTTTGAACACAAGCCTTACGAACAGCATCCCAGATTCCTAGCTCTTTGATAAAATCTCCGCTGTAAACCAGCAAAAGATTTGAAACATGAAATTCCCTGAACAGATCAGAAAGCTGATCCAGTGCATGATCGCCAAACAGAATCCGTACAGGGTTGTGATACGTAAAATTTCTCATGATGTCCTCCTATCGTATTTACGAATAAATAATTTCGATAGATGACTTTCTGCAATACTCCTCCCATGTCTCACTGAGCGGCTGATCCGTTATCAACAGGTCAACTCCGGCAAGGTCATAAAACAGGACGTCCGATATGGAATCAAACTTTGTATGATCGACAATCAGGACTTTATAGTGGGAATTTTCCAGCATATGCTTGCGCACCTCTGCCTCATTCAGGTTGTTGTCAGAGAGTCCATGCTGCAGATGCAGTGCCGGACAGGAGATAAAGGTGATATCCGCAAAATTCTGCTTCAGCGTATCTGTCGTCCGATACCCGGTAAAGGATGCAGTTGCCCGATGAAGCTGTCCACCCAGACAAATCAGATTCACATTGGATGACTGGGAATGAAACAGAGAACTGATACGCAGCGAATTGGTGATCAATGTAATACATTTCCCT
>ENA-OQCB01000152-OQCB01000152.1-human-gut-metagenome-genome-assembly--contig:-NODE-152-length-33040-cov-4.469814_pt1 | contig 33040 bp, 32 predicted proteins | sample MGYA00242493_ERZ504568 | MGnify/ENA primary metagenome ERZ504568 (study PRJEB26092, sample SAMD00036229) | human gut metagenome | host: Homo sapiens | study: EMG produced TPA metagenomics assembly of...
GGGAGCTGATTGCCGTCAGCTCGGCATATGGATGCATCAGCAGCAGCCGCACAAGTTCTGCACCGGCATAGCCGCTGGCTCCAATGACCCCCGCTTTAATCAATTTCATCTGCATCCATCTCCTTTTGTATCGCTTTCACATGTTCAATATGTGCGGCAACGATTTCCGGAGCCGGTCCGCCGATGACCTTTCGCTGTTTCACACAGGTCTCCAGAGAAATCGCTTCATAGATGTCTTCTTCAAACTCATCACTGAAGCTTTTATACTCATCCAGTGTCAGTGTTTCCAGTGTTTTTCCTGTTCCTGTGCATAGCTTACCAGTCTGCCCAAGACCCGGTAGGCGTCCCGAAATGCCATGCCCTTCTTCGTCAGATAATCGGCGCAGTCGGTCGCATTGATAAAGCCCCTGGCGGCTGCATTACGCATATTATCCTTGCGAATTGCAGCGCTTTTGAGCATCGGTGTAAAGGTGGTCAGACACAGCTGCACTGTATGAAGGGCATCAAAAACTGCCTCCTTATCCTCCTGCATATCCTTATTATAGGCAAGCGGAAGTCCCTTCATCATCGTCAGCAGCGTCTGTAAATCGCCATAGACCCGTCCGGTTTTTCCACGAATCAGCTCTGCCACATCCGGATTCTTCTTCTGCGGCATAATGCTGCTTCCTGTCGCAAAGGCATCGTCCAGCTCCATAAATTTAAATTCCCAGGAGCACCACAGAATCACCTCTTCCGCAAAACGGGACAGATGCATCATAACCATAGAAAGATCGGATGCAATTTCTATACAGAAGTCGCGATCACTGACACCGTCCAGAGAATTCATGCTGATGCTGTCAAAGTGAAGCTGCTCCTTTACAAATTCCCGGTCAATCGGATAGGTGGTAGCTGCCAGAGCACCGCTTCCCAGCGGGAGTGTGCGAATTCGCTTCTGTGCCTCCTGCAATCGCTGAAGGTCGCGTAAAAACATCTCCGCATATGCCATCAGATGATGCGCAAAGGTGATGGGCTGCGCACGCTGCAGATGCGTGTAGCCCGGCATGATGGTTTCCGTATGCTCCTGTGCCTTTTCACACAGGACCGTAAGCAGCTCCTGCAGCTTGTCACATACCGTACGTACCTCATCACTGCAATACATACGGGTATCCAGTGCCACCTGATCATTACGGGAGCGCGCTGTATGCAATCGCTTTCCCGCATCCCCGATCCGTTTTGTAAGCTCCTGCTCCATGAACATATGAATATCCTCGGCTGAGGGATCAATCAAAAGCGCGCCGCTCTCAATATCTCTTTGAATCGCTTCCAGCCCCTGCGCGATGGCAGCACCGTCTGCTTTTGAAATAATTCCCTGCTTTGCAAGCATGGCCGCATGCGCCATGGAGCCTTTTATATCCTGTGTAACCATAAGATGGTCAATGGAAATACTGGAGTTGAAATCATTCAGCCGCTGATCCGCTTCCTTCTTGAATCGTGCATCCCATAAATTCATATGCTCTCATCCTCTCTTTTCCTTGTATGCCAGAAGGCAGTGCAGTCTAAATGCTGCAGCATTCAACAGACTCCCCTTCTTATCTATATTTATTTCTTCCTTTTTTCATCCATGATCGCCTTTACCTTGATTGGCAGCCCATACAGATTGATAAAGCCTGCGGAATCATTTTGATCATAGGAATCATCCTCACCAAAGCTTGCAATCTGCTCGGAATATAAGGTATATGGCGAGGAAATGCTGGCCGGTGTAAGATTTCCCTTATACAGCTTGATTTTCACCTCACCGCTCACGGTTTCACTTGTCTTATCGACAAAGGCACTCAATGCTTCACGAAGCGGAGTGAACCATTGTCCGTTGTAGAGGATTTCACCGAATTTAATTCCTACCCCCTGCTTGTAATGCATGGTTTCCTTATCCAGACAGATGGATTCCAGCCACTGATGCGCCTTATATAAAATGGTTCCGCCCGGTGTTTCATAAACACCACGGCTCTTCATTCCCACCAGCCGGTTTTCTACCATATCAATGATACCGATGCCGTTGGCACCGCCAATCTCATTCAGCTTTGTTACCATTGCCTGACCGCCCAGCTTTTCACCATTTAATGCTGTCGGAATTCCCTTCTCAAAGGTCAGAGTGATATAAGTCGGTGTATCCGGAGCCTGTTCCGGGGTCACTCCCATCTCCAGTATGTCATCATACTGCGGCTCATTCATCGGATCCTCCAGATCCAGCCCCTCATGGCTTAAATGCCACAGATTTTTATCCTTGGAATAATTGGTTTCTCTTGAAATCTTTAACGGAATGTTATGCGCTTCTGCATAATCAATTTCATCATCTCTGGATTTCAGCTCCCATGTTCTCCATGGCGCTATAATCGGCATATCCGGTGCAAACGCCTTGATTGCCAGCTCGAAGCGTACCTGATCATTCCCCTTACCGGTACAGCCGTGACAAATAGCGTCAGCTCCCTCCTGTTTCGCGATTTCCACCAGCTTCTGTCCAATCAGCGGACGTGCAAAGGCTGTTCCCAGCAGATATACATCCTCATAAATGGCATTGGCTTTTAAACAGGGATAGATATAATCCTCCACAAATTCATCCTTCAAATCCAGAATATACAGCTTGCTGGCACCGGTCTTGATCGCTTTTTCCTCAAGTCCATCCAGCTCTGTTCCCTGTCCTACATCCGCAGAAACCGCAACGACCTCACAGTTATTGTAATTTTCCTTCAGCCACGGGATGATAATGGAGGTATCCAGCCCGCCGGAATATGCAAGTATTACCTTCTTAATGTCTTTTGTTTCCATGTTCTTCTCCTCTTCTTTCTGTTATTCTTTCTCTACGTTCATTGTAACACGTTTTCAGCCCTTCTCGTCGTTTTCATCGTCGTTTCATCATATTTTTCATATCCTCACCTCATGTACAAAAAAAGCGCCGTTCGATATACTCGAAAGACGCTTGCACGCGGTACCACTTCCGTTGCTCTGTCTGAGACAGAACCCCTTGTTTCATAACGCAGAAAGATCGCGTCCCATGATACTTGATTCCCACAGGCTCTAGCAGGTGCGCTTCCCCATACGTTTCACAACAGCCTTCCACCATCGCTGTCTCGCTTTTGATTCCGGTATGACTACTCTCCTGCATCATCGATTTGTTGAATACATCATACTACTGTGAAAACTCAATGTCAACCTTTAATTTCATAATTTTACATTTCGCTATCATTTCTTTCAATTTTATTACAAAATAAACTTATTTCTTTCATTTCATATCATTTCAAGCAAGACTGCTTTGACAATCCCTGCGGAATACAGTAGAATTTAACCATACATATGAAATAACCGTCAGGAGGGAATTTTATGAACTTCATCTTTATTTCTCCGCACTTTCCGGAAAGCTACTGGCTGTTCTGTCAGGGACTGAAGAACAACGGTGTCAATGTGCTGGCGATTGCGGACACTCCGTACAACTCGTTAAGCACCAATCTGAAGAATTCCATCAATGACTTCTATCAGGTTTCCAGTCTTGAAAACTACGATGAAATGCTACGGGCAGTTGCCTGGTTCACCTATAAGCATGGAAAAATTGACTGGATCGAATCAAACAATGAATACTGGCTTCGTCAGGATGCAGCGCTGCGCAGAGATTTCCATGTTGAAACCGGATTCCCCTGCGAAGCGCTTGACAACTGTCAGAGCAAGCATCGCATGAAGGAGTTTTTCGCGGCTGCCGGATTGAAAACCGCCCGCTGGCAGCTGGCAACCAATCTGGAGGATGCACAGAAATTTACAGAGCTTGTCGGATATCCGATTGTAATCAAGCCGGATATCGGTGTAGGTGCCAGTGATACGCACAAAATCAAAAACGGGGATGAGCTGCGCACTGCCTTTGCTCATGGCTTTAAGGAAGCTATGATTATGGAGGAATACATAAACGGGAGCTGTTTTTCCTTTGACGGTATTACAAACAGTAAAAAGGAGCTGCTGTTTGTGACCTCTCATCAGTACACGGATAGTATTATGGATGCTGTCAATGAACAGAAAAATATCGGCTGTTATTCCTATAAGGATATTCCTGCCGATATCATGGAGGCCGGTACCCGCAGTGTGGAAGCCTTTGATACACGCAGCAGATTCTTCCATTTTGAATTTTTCCGTCTGCTGGAGGATCAGCCGGTTGGTAAAAAAGGCGATATCATCGGCCTTGAGGTCAATATGCGCCCGCCTGGCGGCTTCCTGCCGGATATGATCAACTATGCCAATGACAGCAATGTCTATCAGCTGTGGGCAGACATGATCGTTCATGACACGATCCATTACCAGCAGGTGCGCAAGTATTCCTCCGGCTTCATCGGAAGAAGAGACCGCCTGCACTATGCACATACAACGCAGGATATTCAGGACACCTATCGCGATAGTATTCTGATGATTCGCCGTCTTCCTGCGGCCCTTGCCACTGCTATGGGGGATGAGGTGATTGTGGCACGCTTTAAAACCGAGGAGGAAATCCTTGATTTCTTCCGCTATGTACAGGAATAAAAAAACCGATAAAGCAGGATACCCCTTTTATGAAAAAGGTCATAAAAAGAGATTTCTTAAATGATGAGCTTCATTTTTGAAACCTCTTTTTCTATTGGCCATACATAATCTGGATGACACAGCCTGTTCTTTTATTAACTCAAAGGTCTGTAGTCCTATAATGCGGCACGCAGCACAGCCTCCACCTTTTCCTTTGTCGGTACACCCTCCAGCAGCTTTAACACCATCCACGAAATAGGTTGGAACATACCAGTAATCCAGAGAATCCGCAAGCTCCTTCTGTTCCTGTTCCTCAATCGCCTCTATGTTTACACCCCGCAGCTCAGGATAGCTGTCCTGCAATTCCTTTACCATTGCGAATGCCGCTTTGCAATGCGGACATCCCTTCAAATACATCATACGTACATGCTTCATGAACATCATCTCCTTTATATTACTATAGCACAGCATGCCCAAAAACCACAGAAATATGCCTACAGCAGCATTGTCAGCGCCAGCAAAAGCTGTGCAGTGTAGTACAGACTCAGATTCCATCGTGTCATGCGCGTTGTGTTGCGATTGCCAAACAGCATAAATGCCAGAATCAAATCGCTCAATACAAAGCACAGGGATGCAATATTCAGGATGCCACCATACAGCATGCCATCCTGCAAATGCCACAGAGCGCACGCTTCCATAAATAAAATAACAGCAGCATACACCGTACTCGGAAGACGCATCTCCTGGAAATCTACCTGTTTTTTCTTCAGAACTTCAATCACGAGCAATGCCAGCAGAATTGAACATATTGCGACCAGAATCCCCGCTTTCACCGGCATGACAAAAAGTGCAGCTACATACGCGAGATGCCCGAACAGGAAAAAAAGCAATCCACCCAGAAAGAAGAGGTTCTTCCTTTTTGGATAGCAAAACGGCAGGGCCAGCAAAACATCCCCAATCGCTCCCGATACAAGTCCTATCAGCATCCATTCACCATAGCGCCTGTCAACACATGCTGCAAATGCGCAGAAGCCGACGAGCAGAAAACAGAAGGAGGAAGCACTTTTCCAGAACAGGGATGTAAATGCGGAGGAATGCTCCTTAAAAATATAATACACAACAACGAAAAGAAACAGCAGACATGCAATTTTGATCATAGCCTCGCTCCCCTTTCTATCCCAATTATAACAAACCCAACATCATCTGACATCATTTTTGTGCTATAATACTGACCATGAGGTGATGGTATGATTGAGAAACGAGATATTTATATCCCCTGCTTTCAGGATATGAGAATGCTGCATATCTATCTGCCGGAGGATTATGAGAAGGAAACAAGACATTACCCTGTCCTGTATATGTTTGACGGGCACAACCTGTTTTATGATGAGGATGCGACATTTGGCAGAAGCTGGGGGTTAAAGCGATGGCTGGATGAGCATACGATGCCTCTCATCGTTGTCGGTGTGGAATGCAATCACGAGGGAAATCGCCGGCTGGAGGAATTTTCTCCCTATGATTTCAGTGATGCGACGGTTGGCTTTATTCACGGACAGGGGAAAGAGCTGATGGAGTGGATGAGCAGCGACCTCAAGCGGTGGATCGATCATGCCTATCGAACATTGCCAGGAAAACACCACACAGCCATCGGTGGAAGCTCTATGGGTGGTTTGATGGCACTGTATGCGGTTGTCCATCACTGTGATATTTACAGTAAGGCGGCAGTCCTCTCCCCTTTCATTTATCGTTTAAAGGATGAGCTTCTAACTGAAATCCGGGCCTGTCCCAAGCTGCGTTCTCATAAAATTTATATCTCATGGGGGAGTGATGAATTTCGCACCAAGCAGCAGCTGGCGCTTGCCAGTGGCAGAATACTCGAGCTGATGCGCTGTCTTGAGGAGAAGGAGGCAAAGGTATATCCCAACCTCGTTTTCAAGGGACGGCATAATGAGGAAAGCTGGGAACAGGAGCTGGATACCGTCCTGACATGGCTGTTTACCGAATAAAAAAGCGGACATTTGAAATCCGCTTTTTCTGTATTCACAGCAGAATATTCGCAATCACCAAAACGAGCATAATCAAGAGGAGCACAGCCAGCAGAATCAGAAAATCTCTGCGATACCGGTTCCAATATGCCTGCATATCATTTCCGTATGCAATATCCTTCTGCAGCCGCTCTCTGACAGCCTTTGTCATCACGATTTTCTTACGTCCTGACATTGCCGTCCCCTCCTTTCCCTATCTATATCATACCATAGGATATGCGGATGTACATACTTCTGGAATAATCAGATGAGTTTTGGGAAAGGTTGTCCGCATACTACTCCGTCAGGGAAATATAATAGGGTACGATATTCACATATGCTCCATCGCTCTGCAAAAAGCCGCCCGGTATCGTGCCCAGAGAATGAAATCCCAGACTCTCATACAAATGCCGTGCGGAAGCATTGCTCTCTACGACTGCGTTAAATTGCAGAATGCGAAAGCCTAAACTTCTTGCGGTCTTCATACAGTCCAGCACCAGCGCTTTGCCGATATGCTTTCCTCTTTGCTTCTGATTCACAGCAAAGCTGGCATTGCATATATGTCCGCACCGGCCGACATTATTCGGATGCAGGATATACAGCCCCACCACAGTATCCTCATCGATGCAGACACGCGTTTTGCTCTGCGAGGAAAAAAAGACATCGCCGCTTTGCTCATCCAGCTGCTCCAGCTGAGGAAAACATTTCCCTGGGCGACTACAGCATTCCATATGCGACACATCTGTGACAGATCATTCACTTGATAATCCCGCAGCATCCGCTATTCTCCATTGATGATCAGCTCCCTGGTTGTTCGCTTGGGAACATGATGCACATCCTGTGCATCCCGGTAATATGTCGTATCTCCCTGTACATTTACATCCTCAAGTACAATCGTTTCGTCCGGTTTTCCAATAGCCACAACCAGCAGCGGCACGAGATTTTCGCTCAGCTTCAGCACCTCATGCAGCGCATTCTTTTGAAAGCTGCCGATCATACAGCCGCCAAGCCCCAACTCAGCAGCACGCAGCAGCATCGTCTGAGCGACAATGCCGACATCCTTCTGATAAGCCTCCAGTGCAGTTGAAATGGCAGTATCCTGACAGATTACAATAAAGGCTCTGGGACAATGTCCCTCATACGGCACCTCTTTCTTTAGGGCTTTTGCCCACGCGGTTAAGGGCTGAATCTGATTCGTCTTTTCCCTCTCACATGCCAGATAGTATTTCAGCGCCTGTTTATTAACGCTGGACGGTGTCAGTCTGGCATGCTCTACCAGATCGACCAGCTCTTCCCTGGTAACCGCTCTTGTTTCATCATATCCCCGATAGCTTCGGTTTTTCAATAACAGATCCTTCAGCATAAAGATCCCTCCTCGTATCCATTATAGCACTGCACATGCACATCTCATAGCTCCTGATTATAGATTTTTGAAACCTGCTTCCTGTTGCGGATAATCAGCAGGAAGATAGCAAGCATCGAAAACGAAGCAAACAGCAGTGCCGTCAACGGGTAGGATACGTATTGTGCAATTACACCTGCGCTGAATCTGGAAGCCATCATAATGAGGGCAACCAGCACCTGAAACAACGCATTCACCCTTGCCCGCATGTGAGAGGGCAAATAGTTTTGTGTACTGGCCTCCCGTATATTCAGGGAATTGATGCCCAGAAAGCCGCAGGTAAACCGATTGACAACCATGAGCGGATAAGGAAGAAACAGGAAAACCATATCCAGGGATTCATAAACCGCATAGACACTGACAGCAACCCGGTAGCGTTTCTTCGCCGGAATATGCAGGACGTAATGCATCAGACCGCCAGCCATGCGTCCAATGGTATCCGCTGTTGTCAGAAACGCATACATCGTCGTTGTGAGTATGGGAGATGATTGAAACATCGCCATGGTCACCAGATTGATCCCCTCTGCCGAAGCATTGGTTACCGCCATGTAGCCGTAAATGGAACGGATTCCCTTTTCTTTTTTCAAATAACGAAAGCCATCCATTAAATCTCCTTTATATTTCTGCAAGGTAAACACCCGCTTTCCGATTGTTTCCTGATAGCGTATGCGCGCTTCAAACAGAGCTGCTGTCAGCAACAGAATTCCCTCCATCGCACAGATCCAGGCAATCCCCAGATGTACATACAGCAGGGATGCAACCGGTGTGAATAACGCTGTCACACTGGGATAAATCAAGGAGGATACGGAATAGCCCTTCTGCGCAAAGCCCTTGGGAATCAGATCAGGATACAGGGAGGAATATGCCAGAGAATAAATGGCTCCAAAGGATGCGGTAAGCAGGGAAAATATCAGATAGCCCGCATAAGAAAATTCCTGCATAAGCAGAAAGGCGGCAAACAGCAGATACAGAATGCCATTTCCACTATCCAGCATAACAATCAAGCGCTTTCTGCAGCATCCATCGACCAGCGGTGCTGCCAGAATGGGAATCAGAACCGTCGGCATCAGGGATATCGCAGTGAAGATTCCGGTCATAAGGGTTGATGAGGTATGGTCGAATACCACAAGCGACAGTGCAAAGCTCATAGCGGTAGAACCGATTGCACTGATCAGTGTCCCCAGTGTTATAATTATAAAATCATGTGACCATAGGGTCTTTTTCATAGGTATCATCTCCTGCGTTTAGTATACCGTATGATACGAATATAAAAAATACCCTGTATTTGGGAAAATAGTGTCCAAATATCAGGGTTAAGCCATCATAAATTAGCTTGTTCAGGAAAATTTCGTTTCCTCCATCAGCTTCATGACCTCCTTGTACCTGCGCTTCTTCTTTAACGCAGCAATGAGGTAGGACAGATGAAACTGACAGAAGCCATGGAAATAACGGGAAGTGTCACAGAGCGTATACAGGCAGTCGATATAGACCTCTGCATCCACGGCAGTTCCATAGCGGTATCTTACAAACTGCACGATTTCCCTGCGACCGTCTGCCCCATGTGAATCCAGCTACCTCTCCATCTCCTGTACATAGCGAAGGCCCTCCTTTTTCTGATTCAGCTGTTCATATAAAAGCGCCAGCTTATGACAGCATAGAAAGGTGTCATCCAGTATCTGATAGGCCTTTAGAAGCAGTGGCAGCGCCTTTTGGAAATCACCCCACTGCTGATATGTGGATCCGATATTATACCACACATGGGCCTGCATCTGCTTGTTTTTGCTGCTGCGGCAAAGATGCTCACAGCGTTCGTAATACATCAGCATGACACCTTCTGCATGCATAGCGGAATAGCAGTTTGCAATATGCATGGACGCATCGATCATACAGGGCAGAAAGCCTTCCTCACATGCAAGGTCATAGGCCTTCAGATGGTGATGCAGCGCCTGAGAATAGTCCCCCATAAGCACATACACATCTCCCTTCATCTGATATAAAATACTCCACCCTCCATATTTCTGTGCTTCCTGCAGCTGGGCAAGTATCGCTGAAAGAGTTTGTTCCTCCCTGCTTTGAAGTGCCTGTCCCGCACATAGAAAATGATACAAGAACCGCTGTGCATCCTGCATATATGGAAGAAAAACAGACGCAGAGGCCAGCGGCTTATCCGCATGCTCCTTCGTATACAGTGCTTTGATGAGCAGCGCATCAACACAGAGGGGAGAGTTCAAAAGGTTCTCCATCTGCTTTTCCAGCTCAAACGCTTCGCGTTGTTCTCCATAAAACCAAGATGACGCCAGCTCCTGAAGCTTTTCCTTCCAAACAGCAAGCCATTCTTCATTTTCCTGAAACACGATTCCCAGCCTGTGAAACAGCGCCTGATAAATTTCATCCGCAGCCTGTACCTTCCCCTGCTCCAGCTTACTGAGATAAGAAACTGCACAAATGCCGCGACACAGACCCTCCTGTGAATAATTCCTCTGCAGCCGATGACAGCGCACTAGGAAGCCTCGTAAATCCATAGAATCACCTCATATCCATGCAAAATATAGTAACACATTCCAGTTTTTTTCACTTCACAGAAAACAGCAGCCTGCTTTACCTCCTTAATCGCGTTATCCATACCGATGGGAAATTACATCCTATCTGACTTCAGTCCCTGAGTTTATCCGGGAACATCACTACCTTCTTCATATTTCCTGCAGGTACTGTCCCAGTACTCCTATACATGGAGTATATCCCTCATTCAATACTCACAAAAGGATGCTATGCGCTTGCCTCTTCTTTACAGCAATCAGAAATATGACATATTTTAAAAAGCATGCTATTCGGCTGTTTATTCACAAAGCAACATATCCTAGACTTCTGTCTTTCCTGGTTATAGGATAGCGCAGAATGTAGAAGTTTACAACGTTTTTCTTGCATGATACAAGGAAATTCTCTATAATTGAGCCAGAGATAAAGGAGGCTGCCTATGTTTGATCGTTCCATTCATTCGTATTCTGTTCTGTCTGATAGCAGAAGAATCATCGCCATTAGTGATATCATGGCAATCTTCCGGTATTTAAAAAGCTGTTACGTAAATCGCCTTTGATCCGGAAAAGGATGCGCTGTTTCTCGTTGGTGATCTATTGGAGAAGGGACCCTATAATCTGGAAACACTGTATTATATCATGGAGCTTTCCAGACACCCGCACGTACATCCCATGATTGGAAACTGTGATGTGGTATGCCGCAATGTGCTCTATGATACCCGTCTGGAATTTCTGCAGAACATCCTGTTGAATCGTCCAAACAGCATTCTGCATGAAATGGCACAGCGTGTCGGTCAGCGCATAGACAAAGAGACAGATATGGCTGCTCTCAGCAGGGAGCTGCGAAAAGTATTTCTCAGGGAATTGACCTTTATCGACAGACTTCCCCATGTGATTGAAACCGAGCGCTTTATCTTTGCACACGCAGGCATACGGGATGAGAAAACCTATGGCCGTGATATGCGTGATATTATGGTACAGGATCTGTTTATGAAGGAGGCCGGCAGCTTTCATAAATACATTGTTGTCGGGCACCTTCCGGTTAGCGAATATCGGAAGGATATCTGCTGCTTCAATCCCATCATTGACACACGCCGCCATATCATATCCATCGACGGAGGAAATGAAGTGAAGTCAGCTGGACAACTGAATGCATTGATCTATGAGCAGGGCAGATTTCAATTCGCATGCAGTGATCATCTGAAAAAATGCACGGATAACAAGAGATATTCTCCCTGTCAACAGGACGCCCTTTTTTATTACCTGGCATGAAGGACAGGTACATATGCTGCGTGATGAAGGTGCATGCTGCCTTTGCCGGCATGAAGCCAGCGGCAAAGTAATGCACATCGCAAAGGAATTTTATTTTACAAAGGTAAGGAGCTGCACGCCTGTGACTTCACCAATTACCAGATACCGGCAAGGTGTGGAGATCTCGTAAAAATCGTTTCTCAAACAAGGAATGCTGTATTAGTGAAAAAGCAGGGTCTGATGGGATGGATTCCAGCAGATGCATTAGCTTTGGAAAGCTGAATCGGCAGCTGCAGTGCAATGCTATGAAGAGAAACATCAAGCAAACAGGCAAATAAATAAAGCATACTGCAGTCTTCAAATCATTAAAAATAAGATCAAAAGGATTTCATTTTGCTTTTCTTCGCTTTCAGATTTATAAAAATCATAAAAAAAGAAATACAGTTCCTAATAAAATTCAGGATTTGTATTTCTTTTTTCCTATGTTACAGCTTTACAATTCTCCGGCATCATGCAGGTATCTCGCTTCCACTGTTTATTTTCCTACCGCATAATCATGCAGTCCATCCCATTTTTCTAGTACCGTAATCAAGGTGTTTTGTGATTACTTCTTATTTCTGTTTTTTTCCTTCCGATTGCTTTTAAAAATCACATTTCTATCTCTCAGATTCCTGTCCGCTTTCCCGCATCCGTTGAAGAAGACTGTTTAGATATTCAATAAATCGATCCACTTCCTTTTCCTCAGTTGCCCAGGATGTCACAAAGCGCATTGCCGTATGTTCTTCATCCATTGTTTCCCAGACCTGAAACGCATATTCCTTCTGCAGCTCTTCAATCAGCAGGTTGGGCAGGACTGGAAATATTTGATTTGTCGTTGTCTTTATAAGAAACGGCAGCCCAGATGCCTCCATGGCATCCTGCAGCTTCTGAGCCATCCGGTTTGCATGTGCTGCGATTTCAATATAGCGGTTTCCTTCAAACAATGCCGCAAACTGTACACCCAGCAGCCAACCCTTGGCAAGCATGCCGCCTCGCTGTTTGATCATATAGCGGAAGTCTTTTTTCAGTTTATCATTTACAATGATAACCGCCTCTCCGAAGAGAGCACCATTCTTAGTCCCGCCAAGATAGAAAACGTCACAGTATGTACATAAATCGTTAAAGGATACATCATTGTCCTTTGCTGCCAGAGCAGCTCCCATGCGGGCACCGTCCATAAACAGATACAGACCGAATTCTCTGCAAACTTCCGCAATCTGCTTCAATTCCTCTTTGTGATAGATGGTACCGATTTCCGTTGCGTTCGAAATATAGACCATTGCCGGCTTTACCATATGCTCATCCTCATGGCTAAGTACCGCTTTACGGATTCCCTGCGGTGTGATTTTACCATCGACACCTTCAGCAATCAGCACCTTGTGACCGGTCGCTTCCACAGCACCTGTTTCGTGAACATTGATATGTCCGCTGTCCACAGCAATCACTGCCTCATACGGACGAAGAGCACCCGCAATCACCGTCAGATTGGCCTGGGTTCCGCCGACTAAAAAATGTATATCACAATCCTCACAGTGCAGCTTCGCCTTCAGCTGCCGCTTCGCCTGTTCGCAAAGCGCATCCTCACCATACCCGACATTCTGGCATTGATTCAGTTCCAGCAGGCGCTCCATGATAACAGGATGGGCCCCCTCACTATAATCATTACGAAAACTATACATATGCATTCCTCATTTCTTTTTCACTCTACCATTATAATACAGGCTGAAAGAAAAGGAAACGAAAAGGCGGCCGGAATCTCATCGTCCGTACCGCCCATCGTTTGCCCTGTATTGTCTGTGATTATTTCTACTACCATTGAGACTTCTACATGCTAATGCTACTCACTACAAGCTACCTTATCATTCCAACACAATGCTATGCCAGACAATACAATGGCTGAGTCAGCCTGAGAAGCAATCTCCTTGACCAATGGTCTCCACTGCCTCCTCTGCATGAGCTCTATATCATCACTTTCATCAAGTGTGATAATCTTTAACCACCCTTATTATATAAAATACAGCAATAATGTAAAGTGTTTTGGAATTTTTGGCAGAAAAATGGAAAAAAAGGGAATTACATCCTTTTCTTTATTCAATTTATGCCTTTAATCCGATCAATTCTTCACGGAACAGACGCTCATCCATAGTTTTCAGATTATCAGCGACAGCAGGCTTGAATTCCATCTGTCCCAGAACATCCTTTTCCAGATCAACACCAGGTGCGATTTCCGTTAATGTCAGCTTACCGTCCAGCAGCTCGAATACCGCACGCTCTGTAACGTACAGAACCTTCTGTCCTGTTTCGGTTGCGAAATCTGCAGAGAAGGTAATCTGTTCCACTTCCTGTTTGAACTTCTTGATTCTTCCCTCCTGCAGAATATGCAGCTTACCGTCCTTGACCTCAACCTTGAGTCCGCCTGCAGTAAAGGTACCGCAGTACACAACGACCGGTGAAGTCTGTGTAATATTGATAAACCCGCCGCAGCCTGCAATTTTCGGTCCGAAACGGCTGACGTTGATGTTACCGGAGCAGTCGCATTCCGCAAGTCCCAGGAATGCCTGATCCAGTCCGCCTCCGTCATAGAAGTCAAACTGATACGGCTGATCGATGATGGCATCCGGATTTGTACAGGTACCAAACGCAGTTCCTGCATTCGGTACACCGCCGATTCCTCCAGCTTCCACCGTCAGCTTCAAGCCTGGAAGTCCCTCTTCATTTGCAACATTGGCAATTCCCTCCGGCATACCGATACCAAGATTGATAATAGCCGCAGGATCCAGCTCCATAGCCGCACGACGGCAGATGACCTTGCGCTCATTCAGCTTCATCGGTGCAATGGAATTTACTGGAACCTTCACTTCTCCGCTCAATGCAGGATCATACGGGTTCGCATATGTCTGCCAGTGATTTTCCGGGCGTGCAACAACGATACCGTCCACATAAATTCCGGGAATTTTCACTTTTCTTGGATCCAGTGTACCGTTCTGTACCACCTTTTCCACCTGCAGCAACACGATACCACCGGAATTCTTCGCAGCCTGGGCTATGGAAAGAGAGTCCAGAGTAGCTGCTTCCTTTCCATGGTAGCATTGCCGTCCTCATCACAATACGTGGCACGAATCAGCGCCACATTTAACGGGAAGGATTTATAGCGCAGCCACTCTTCCCCATCGATATGCATCAGCTCAACAAGATCTTCCTTGGAGCGTTCATTCATCTTCGCTCCTTCGATACGAGGATCGACGAACGTTTTCAGACCGACCTTTGTAATCGTACCCGGACGATGTCCGGCAATATCACGGAACATCAAAGAAATGGTACCAAGGGGAAGGTTGTAGCCTTCTACCTTGTTTTCAAATACCAGCTTCTGCAGTTTTGGAATTAACCCCCAGTGACCACCAATGATACGCTTCAGCAATCCCTCATGTCCCAGCTTATTCAGACCCAGACGGTCCGTTCCATCACCAATACCGGCAGAAAACATGATAGTCAGATCCTTCGGATGTCCGCTCTTGAGAAAGGATTCCTCGATGCCTACAGAAAATTCCTGAGGATGTCCGGATCCGATAAAACCGCCAATTCCGATAGCAGCGCCATCCGGAATCATGGAAACTGCCTGTTCAATACTTATTACTTTACTCAAATCGATTACCTCCTTTGTATTATCTCCTGTTTCCAGTGTACCACAACTGAAAGCGTTTACGGAAATAATAAGCTCAAGAATTTACTTGCTTATTTGTTAGAGAATTTTTTATCCTTCGTTTTTTCCAGGAAGCAGGTCATACCATAGGTCTGATCTTCTGTCGCAAAACAATTGGAGAATTCTTCCACTTCGATTGCAATTCCACCATCGATATCTGTCTGCAGCCCGTTGTTGATTGCTTTTTTACTGTATGCAACAGCGATTGGCGCATTCTTTGCGATACCGTTTGCCATCTTCATAACAACAGCCATCAGTTCTTCGGCAGGGACAACGTTATTTACCAGACCGATGGCGTATGCACGCTCTGCTTTGATGTTTCTTGCTGTATAAATCATTTCCTTCGCAATGCCGGTACCGACAAGACGTGCCAGACGCTGTGTTCCACCAAAGCCCGGAGTGATTCCCAAGCCAACTTCCGGCTGTCCGAAGACTGCATTTTCACTTGCCACACGAATGTCGCAGCTCATTGCCAGCTCACAGCCACCACCTAATGCAAAACCGTTAACAGCAGCGATAACAGGGCAGCGGAAGGTTTCAATCTTACGGAATACCTCGTTACCGAATTTTCCATAAGCAGCAGCCTCTTCCACGCTCTTATCCTTCATTTCAGCGATATCTGCACCTGCAACAAAGGATTTCTCTCCTGCTCCGGTAAGTACCAGTGCATATACATCGTTGTTTGCCGCAACTTCATCCAGTGCCTGATTCAGCTCTGTTAAAACCTGTGTGCTTAATGCGTTCAGTGCTTTTGGACGGTTGATTGTGATGGTTGCTACATGTCCTTCATAGTTTACTAAAATTGTTTCCATTGTATTCATCTTCCTTTCCATTTTTAAAAAAGTGAATCCACAATTTCAATGGGTTTCATGTGAAATTACAGATTCACTCGTCATGTGTTGTATGCGTGAATTATTTAGAGTAGTCGTAGAACCCGATACCGGATTTCTGACCGAGCTTACCTCCGCGAACCATTTTGCGGATCAGCGTACAGCAGCGATATTTAGAGTCTTTTGTTTCATTGTAAAGAACATCCATGATAGCTTCCACGATATCCAGACCAATCAGATCACCCAGTGCCAGAGGTCCCATCGGATGGTTGGCACCCAGTTTCATAGCTGTATCGATATCTTCAACAGATGCAATTCCTTCCTGCAGAATGAAGGCAGCCTCGTTGATCATAGGAACCAAAATACGGTTTACCACAAATCCAGGACCCTCTGCAACTTCAACAGGAGTTTTTCCTAAGGATTTGGAGATTTCCAGAATGGCTTCCTTTGTTTCAACAGGCGTGTTGATTCCGGAAATAACCTCAACCAGTTTCATACGGTCAGCAGGGTTGAAGAAGTGCATACCGATGACATTGTGTTTGATTCCGGTAGCGATTTCGGTAATGGATAAAGAAGATGTGTTAGAACCAAAGATACAGGAATCTTTACAGATTTCATCCAGTGTTGTGAACAGTTCTTTCTTAACTTCCATTTTTTCAAGAACAGCTTCCACGATCAGATCGCAGTCAGCCAGATCCTTGTATTCTCCAGCCTTCAGATTGCCTTTTACTTCTGCAGCCTTGTCAGCCGTCATTTTTTCTCTGGAAACCAGTTTGTCCAGTTTTTTAGCGATTTTGTCGATTCCGCCCTGTGCCCATTCAATCTTAATGTCACATACGGTTACATCGTACCCATTGGAAGCAAATGCATTTGCAATACCCTGGCCCATTGTTCCGGCACCAATTACACCAACTTTTTTCATGTTTATTATCTCCTTTACTATTTTTGTATACCAAGAGGGGTAGTTTCCCACCCTCTTGTATAAACGTATTTATTATCCCTTTTTCGCAGCGATGATTTCATCCTTAAGCAGAGGAAGGATTTCTTTTACATCACCGATGAAGCCCATGTTTGCAATGCTGAAGATTTCAGCCTGCGGGTCACGGTTGATCGCGATGATCATATCGGATTTTTCCATACCGGCAACATGCTGGCATGCTCCGGAAATACCACATGCGATGTACAGACTAGGACGAACGGTCTTACCGGTCTGTCCAACCTGAATTGCCTTGTCAGCAAATCCATCGTCAACTACGGCACGGGAAGCACACAGCTCTCCGCCCAGTTCTTCAGCAACTGCCTGTACCATATCCAGACAGTCTTCAGCACCACGACCTGCACCTACCAGGATGTCAGCCTTTGTGATGTCAACGCCTTCTACTACTTTAGCGATCACTTCTTTAACGATTACTTTTGAATCTGTATCTGTCCATTCCGGAGTAAATTCTACAACCTCTCCGGTTCTGGAAGCATCAACATCGTCCATTGAGAATACGTTTGGACGAATTGTTGCCATCTGCGGACGAGTATCCGGGCATACGATCGTACCAAACAGGTTTCCGCCGAATGTAGGACGGGTAACCAGCAGCAGCGCTTCTCCGTCTTTTGCCTTTTCCTGATCGATTTCGATTTTGGTAGCATCTGCAGTCAGACCGGCATTCAAACGTGCAGCAACACGTGGTGCAAGGTCACGACCAAGTACCGTAGCTCCTGTCAGGAAGCTGTCCGGCTTGAAGCTGTTGATGACCTGTGTCAGGGCATCCGCATAGAACTGTGTGGAATATCCTTCCAGCAGCGCGTCATCCACAACGATTACCTTGTCGGCACCATGTGCAATTACGTCATTCGCCTTGTCTTTGATGTTGTGTCCAAGCAGTACACCGACAACCTGGAAGTTCATCTGAGGAATGGATGCAACCAGTTTTCTAGCTTCGGAAATCAGTTCGTATCCAACGTTGGCAACTTCGCCGTTTTTCTGTTCTACGAATACGTAAATGTCTTTATATCCTTCAAATTTAGCCATTGTTCCTTCTCCTCCTATTTCGTAATAATCTGCTTGTCTTTCAGTGTCTTTGCAATCAGTTTGGCAGCTTCTGCAGCTGGCAGATCGAATGTTTCTGTTTCAGCAGATACTTCTTTGGTGAATGTAGCGTGAACCTTAGTCGGAGAACCTGCAAGACCAACGATGCTCTCATCGATTCCCAGATCATCAAATGTCATAACGTTCACTTCTTTAGAGAAGGAGTCAACGATATCGTTACAGTTCATGTAACGTGGCTCGTTCATTCCACTTAAGGTTGTCAGAACACAAGGCAGCTTCGCCTCAATGATCTCTTCACTGTCTTCCAGTGATTTTCTAACAGTAACAGCAGTATCGCTAAGTTCAATAATGTCGTCTACGTAGGTAACCTGAGGGGATTCCCAGACGTTCAGCAGTCTGCGGACCAACCTGTGCAGTATCCCCATCGATAGCCTGACGTCCTGCAATGATCAGGTCGTAGCCTGTTTTGTTCAATGCAGCAGCCAGTGTGCTGGAAGTTGCACATGTATCAGCACCAGCAAATTTGCGGTCTGTGATCAGGATACATTCGTCAACTCCACGAGCGTATAATTCTTTCAGCATTCCCGTAGCCTGAGGAGGTCCCATGGAAATGATAGTAACAGTTGCCCCGTATTTTTCTTTCAGCTGCAGTGCAGCTTCCACACCAGCCAGATCATCTGGATTGATGATACTAGGAACTCCGGCACGAATCAATGTACCAGTAACTTTGTCAACACGGATTTCAGTAGAATCCGGTACCTGTTTTACAAGAACGATAATTTTCATAATCTTCGTATCCTTTCTTTTCTCTCTGTATTACTTCAGCATAGCGCCACTGATAACCATGCGCTGTACTTCAGAAGTACCCTCATAGATTTCAGTGATCTTCGCATCACGGAACATTCTTTCAACCGGATAGTCACGAGTATAACCGTATCCACCCATCAGCTGAATTGCCTTGGTTGTAACTTCCATTGCAACCTCTGCTGCGAACAGTTTCGCCTTAGCAGCTTCGACAGAGTAAGGAAGACCTTTTTCTTTCTTCATTGCTGCATCGTATACCAGCCATCTGGCTGCATCTGTTTTCACCTGCATATCAGCCAGCTGGAACTGTGTGTTCTGGAATTTTGCAATGGAACGTCCGAACTGCTTACGAGCTTTCACATAAGGAACGGTTTCATCAATTGCACCCTGTGCAATACCAAGTGCCTGCGCAGCGATACCGATACGTCCGCCATCCAGTGTCATCATGGCAATCTTGAAGCCTTTGCCTTCCTGTCCGAGCAGGTGGTCCTTGCTTAAACGCACGTTGTTGAAGATCAGCTCACTGGTTGCACTACCGCGGATACCCAGCTTCTTTTCATGCTGACCAACAGTAAATCCAGGCATTCCCTTCTCTACGATAAATGCAGAGATACCATGAGTTCCCTTTGTCTTGTCAGTCATTGCAAAGATTACATAAACATCTGCTTCCCCAGCGTTGGTAATGAAGATTTTTGTACCGTTCAGGATGTAATCGTCACCGTCTTTTACAGCCGTTGTCTGCTGTCCGGCAGCATCTGTACCAGCATTTGGCTCTGTTAAGCCGAATGCAGCCAGCTTCTTGCCTGTACATAAGTCAGGCAGATATTTGTTTTTCTGTTCTTCTGTTCCGAAGTGTTCGATTGGCCATGTTCCAAGAGATGTGTGAGCAGACAATACAACACCTGTTGTACCGCATTTCTTGCTCAGCTCCTCGACTGCCAGAATATAGCTCAGGTAGTCAGCACCTGCTCCGCCGTATTCTCTGCTGAACGGAATCCCCATCATTTTGCAGGCTTTCATTTTTTCGACGTTTTCTCTAGGGAAACGTTCATCTTCGTCTACTTCTGCTGCAAGAGGTTTTACTTCTTTTTCAGCAAACTCAGCGAAAAGTTTCTTCATCATCTGTTGTTGTTCTGTTAACATGAAGTCCATAAGTGTTCTCCTCTCCTTGATTTACTTGAACTTAGGATTGCTTGCATGCGCCTATATAAATATAGTATAAGCAGCGTATTCATCGCGTTGTCGAGAATACATAATCCATCTACATTTTAGACCTCTTTTTGTTCACGTCAATATGTTTGTTAAAGTTTTAACAAGTTTTTGTTACAAAATTAACAAGTTGACATTTGTTCAGAATATATTCCTACATTCTCATTTGTTAATTTATTAACAAGTTTCTTGACAAACGTTTTTTCTTCCGTTACCATAGCCTTGACAAAGGGTCCTCTTCCCCTTCCCCAAGGAAGACCAACATAGAAAGCGGAGGTTATTACATGAGAAAAGCATATGTTGTAGCAGCAAAGCGAAGCGCCATCGGAAGCTTCATGGGCGGGCTTACCAACATGCCCCTGGTAGATCTGGGAGCTGCTGTTTTAAGCAGAACCATCGAGGAGGCAGGCATTGATCCTGCCAATATCGACGAGGTGATTGTCGGAAACGTGATTGCGGCAGGTCTTGGTCAAAACATCGGACGTCAGGTCAGCATCAAGGCCGGTGTCCCTGTTGAGGTATGTGCACAGTCCCTGAATATGCTGTGCGGTTCCGGATTAAAGGCGGTTATGGAAGCCACCATGCGCATCCAGTGCGGATTCGGCGATATCTTTGTAGCCGGTGGTGTGGAATCTATGACCAATGCACCGTATCTGGTGCCTAGTAAGGTGCGAAACGGTGTGAAGATGGGTGACATGAAGATGGTGGATTCCATGCTGCATGATGGATTAACAGATGGTATGTATGGGATACACATGGGTGTTACCGCAGATAATATAGCGAAAAAGTATTCCATTTCCCGTGAGGATCAGGACGCCTTTGCCTATGCATCCCAGCAGAAGGCAATCGCTGCCATCGATTCCGGGCGCTTTCAGGATGAAATCGTGCCGGTAGAAGTACCCGGCCGTAAGGGCAGTGTGACGGTATTTGACACCGATGAGCACCCGAACCGTGCCTCCACGCCGGAAAAGCTGGCAAAGCTGCGTCCCGCTTTCACAAAGGACGGTACTGTTACTGCCGGAAATGCTTCCGGTATCAATGACGGTGCCAGCTTTACAATCATCGCCAGTGAGGATGCCGTTAAGAAATACAATCTGACACCGCTTGCGGAAGTCATCGGCATCGGTCAGGGCGGTGTAGATCCACGCGTCATGGGTCTTGGTCCTACGCCTGCTATTCTGCATGCGCTGAAGTATGCTGACCTGTGCATCGAGGACATGGAGCTCGTAGAGCTGAATGAAGCGTTTGCTGCACAGTCTCTGGGTGTCATTCATGAACTGGAGGAAGCAACCGGCATGGATCGTAACGCCTTTATGGAAAAACCAACGTCAATGGCGGAGCAATTGCACTGGGACATCCGGTTGGTGCATCCGGAAACCGAATTCTGGTGAGTCTGCTTCATGAAATGCAGAAGCGCGATTTGAAAATCGGACTGGCTTCCCTGTGCATCGGCGGCGGACAGGGTGCTGCAGTCATCATCAAACGTGTATAAACAAAAGAACAAGCTCACAAGGGCTTGTTTTTCCTGCTTTTGTGTTTTCAAATTCGTAAAAAGAGAAATCCGACAGATGCATTCACTTATGAATTTTTTCACAAGTTATTGACAAATGCATGAATTTTCGTTACTATGTTGATGTATTGAGTGTCGTATGCGACACGTTACATTGAAAGAAAGACAGGTAGAGAAAAATGAGAAAAACTTATGTTGTTAGCGCTAAACGTAGTGCAATCGGTAGTTTCTTAGGATCTTTAACTACCGTAAAACCAGTTGATTTAGGGGCTACAGTAGTAAAGGCACTGCTGGAAGATGGAAAGGTTGCTCCTGAGCAGGTAGACGAGCTGCTGTGCGGGAACGTGCTGAGCGCTGGTCTGGGACAGAACATCGGACGTCAGGTTGCCCTTGCTGCAGGAATTCCGGAAAGTGTATGCTCACACTCCGTGAACATGGTATGTGGTTCCGGACTTCGTACCGTTATGGAGGGTGTTATGTCCATTCAGACAGGATTTAATGACATTGTCGTTGCCGGTGGTGTGGAATCCATGTCCGGTGCTCCTTACCTGATTCCTGCAAATACACGTACAGGAAACAAAATGGGAGATTTCAAGTGTGTAGACCATATGATCTACGATGCCCTGACAGATGCTATGAACGGTATCCACATGGGTGTTACGGCAGAGAACATTGCCAAGAAATACAATATCACACGTGAAATGCAGGATGCATTCGGTTATGCTTCTCAGCAGAAGGCTATCGCTGCTGTTGATTCCGGACGTTTCAAGGACGAAATCGTTCCTGTTGAAGTGAAGCTGAGAAAAGAAACAATCGTATTTGATACAGACGAGCATCCAAACCGCAAATCCACTCCTGAAAAGATGGCAAAGCTGCGTCCGGCATTCGTTAAGGACGGTAGTGTAACGGCTGCCAACGCATCCGGCATCAACGATGGTGCTTCCTTCGTTCTGCTGGCAAGTGAAGAAGCTGTTGAAAAATACAACCTGACTCCGCTGTGCGAGGTAGTCGGCATCGGTCAGGGTGGTGTGGATCCGTTAACAATGGGTCTGGGACCTACTCCGGCAATCCGTAATGCATTGAAATATGCAGACATGAAGCTGGATGAGGTTGAACTGGTAGAGCTGAATGAAGCATTTGCCGCTCAGTCTTTAGGTGTTGTACACGAGCTGGTGGAGGAGCACGGAATCGACCGCGAAGCATTCCTGGAAAAAACGAATGTAAACGGTGGAGCAATCGCTCTGGGTCACCCGGTTGGTGCGTCCGGAAACCGTATTCTGGTTACACTGATTCACGAAATGATCAAGCGTGATGCGAAATCTGGTCTTGCATCTCTGTGCATCGGTGGTGGACAGGGTACCGCTGTTATCGTAAAGCGCCCATAATATATTAAGAAAAGAGGAACTCACACGGCTCCTCTTTTTTTGTACCCGTTTATTTGAATTTATCTTTCTATAGCATACATGCGCTCTCTTTACAAAACATCAAGAATCGGCAGACATAGTTATACCAGCAGAAAGATATGCGCAAGCAGATTGATTCCCATACACAGCAGGATACCAAGTACGGTTGGCAACAGAAAGCTGACGGCAGTCCATTTCCAGCTTTGTGTTTCCTTGCGTATGGTGAGCAGTGTGGTAGCACATGGAAAGTGTACCAGAGAGAACATAAGGGTGCAGATGGCGGTTACCCATGTCCAGCCGTTGTTGACGAACAGCTCCTTTAATACGGCAAGATCACCGATATCCGTCATCGAACCATTTGCCAGATACGCCATGATCATGATCGGTACAACGATTTCATTTGCCGGGAAGCCCAGAAGGAAGGCCAGCAGAATGACACCGTCCAGCCCCATCAGATGAGCAAAGGGATCCAGAAACAGCGATATATGCTGCAGCAGGCTTGCATCCTGAACCTGAATATTGGCCAGCAGCCAGATAATTGCTCCGGCAGGTATGGCAACACTCACTGCCCTGCCCAGCACGAACAGCGTACGGTCAAAGATGGAACGCACGATCACCTTGCCAAACTGCGGCCGCCGATACGGAGGAAGCTCCAGTGTAAAGCTCGACGGCACTCCCTTCAGCAGCGTTTTCGACAAAAAGCGTGAGGTGAGAAAGGTCAGGATGACACCAAATACAATAACGCCCGTCAACAGCAGTGTTGACAGAAGACCATTCCACGGTGCCGCCACCACCCCTGCAAAGAACATCGTAATAATACTGATCAGCGTAGGAAAGCGGCCATTGCAGGGTACAAAGGTATTGGTGATAATTGCAATCAGACGCTCCCGCGGACTGTCGATAATACGGGCTCCACTGACCCCGACGGCATTACAGCCAAATCCCATACACATCGTCAGCGCCTGTTTCCCGCAGGTGCAGGCCTTTTGAAAGAAGCCGTCCAGATTAAAAGCGATTCGAGGCAGATAACCAAAGTCCTCCAGCAGTGTGAACATCGGAAAGAAGATTGCCATCGGCGGCAGCATGACGGAAATTACCCAGCCGCAGGTTTTCACGACTCCATCCACAATAAAGCTGGTGATATATGGATTCATACTCCAGGAGGCAAATAGCTGATGCAGCCATACCTGCAGATCCTCGAACATTCCTGAAAGCATTTCGCTTGGAACATTGGCTCCGGAAATGGTAATCCAAAATATTACAGATAACAATACGACCATCCATACCAGTCCCCAGCCTTTGCTGGTAACAACATGATCAATACGCATATCCCGGTTCTGGTAGGATGCATTGTTAAATATAATACATTCTTCACTGATTTCCCTTGCTCTTTCATGCAGGGCGTGTACTACGATATCTTCAAAGCGTTCATACAAATCCTTATCCTTTAAGCGAGCAATCTGTTTTTCCACCTCTGCCCTTGTTTCCTCCTGGTTTTCGATATCCTCATAAAACAGCGTGCTGTCAACCTCCGGATCCAGCAGCTTCAAGGCCGTGAAGCGTGTATTGAGCCGCCGTGTTTTCATAACATCAGCTACCGCAGCAATGGCCTGCTCCAGATCTTTGGCATAACGGACTGCAGCCCCTTGCGTATCACTTACACGGTTTCCCACCTCTTCAATGGCTTCCTTGACATCCTCAAAGCCCTCATGATTGCGTGCGCTCATTTCTACGACACGAACCTTCAAAAGCTTGGCAAGCTTTTCCGTATCAATCGTAATGTTCTTCTTTTTGGCTTCATCCATAAGATTTAAAACAAGTACGACATGATCTGTGATTTCCATCGTTTGCAGAACCAGGTTCAGGTTACGTTCAAGAACAGTGGCATCACAGATAACCAGGCACACATCGCATGGCTCAAAGCACACATAATTTCGTGTAACCTCCTCCTCACTGGAGTGTGCAAGCAGGGAGTAGGTTCCAGGAAGATCTATCATCTGATTCTGGCGATACCTATGTGTATAGTGTCCTTTCGCAAGCTCCACCGTTTTCCCCGGCCAGTTACCGGTATGCTGATTCATGCCGGTAAGCTCATTGAATACCGTGCTTTTACCAACATTGGGATTTCCAAGCAAAGCAATGGTATATCCCTTGCGCTGCTTCAAGTACATTTCATTGATATTGTCGTTCGCCTGAACGAGCTTTTCAAACAGCATATGCAGCCTCCTTCCCTTTTATCAGAATCCGCTCACTGTCTTCACTGCGTAAAGCGATTTTACAGCCCTTGATCAGATAGGCACGCATATCCCTGCTGGGACTTTCCAAAACCGGTGTCACTCCAGTGCCCGGTACGAACCCAAGATCCATCAGCCTGCGTTTCATCAAAGCTGTATGCTCGATATCTACCACAAAAACCTCTTCGTTGAGAACAGCATCTTTTAAACAGTTCATTTCTACCCTCCTGCACCTATACTATCAACCTACGGGCAAATGCGCCTCCACAAATGCCTACAACCACCATCTCCCTTTCCGTAAGCAGGCAGAAGCAGCAGCGTCAAAAAGTGGAGTTTCTCAGGTATGCTGCTTACAGGAGACATGTGCAAATACTCAAAAAAAAATGATAGAGGTACCCCAGCACATACGCAATAAAAGCTGACAGCATAAGCGGCTCTTTTGCTCAGCTTGCTGTCAGTGCCACATAGCTGTAATTTCTGCAATGTAAATGGAAGACTGCTTAGAAAAGGTTCACTCAAAAAAGGAATGCCGCCATGATATCACGCGAACACTCCTGTCTGTATTTATGAGTTGCTTTTCATGCTTACCCAGCTTTGCTCTTAAGAAGCTCCATATCGCTGCTCATATGTGCCAGATCCTCACGTATAGCGATATGCTGTGGACACAGTGCTTCACATTTCCCGCATTTCTTACACTGGCTGCTTCTTTCTTCCTCCTTCATTTCTTCAAAATAACGTTTTCTTGCCACTTCCGTATTTCCATATTTTGCATGCTCATTCCAGATGCGGAAATTCTTTGGAATATCCAGACCAAATGGACACGGCATACAGTACGCACAGCCTGTACAGCCGTTCATCGTTCTCGCCTTGATTTCTTCTGCGATTTCCTTAATCAACCCCTGCTCCGCTACGCTCAGCGGTTTAAAATCTTCAAAGGTTGACAGGTTATCGAGCACCTGCTCCATGGTGGACATGCCACTGAGTACCACCTTAACATTTGGCTTACTGGCTACCCAGCGAAGCGCCCAGGAGGAGATGCTGCTATTGGGTGCAGCCTCCTTTAAGCGTGAAGCAAGATCCTGTGGCAGCTTGGAAAGCGAGCCGCCCTTCACCGGCTCCATGATGACCATCGGAATTCCCAGTTTCTCAGCCAGGGCATAGCCGCGATCTCCGGCCTGCTCTTGTGTATCCACATAATTATACTGTATCTGGCAAAAATCCCATTTGCGATAAGTCAGTATCTCTTCAAATACGTCGTATTCATCATGAAAGGAAAAGCCGAAATTCCGTATTTTTCCCTGCGCTTTTAATTCTTCACAATATGCAAGAATGCCCAGCTGCTTTGCTTTTTCCCATTTCGCCTTATCTACCGCATGGAGCAGATAAAAATCCACATACGTTACATCAAGGCGCTTCAGCTGATTTTCAAACATCGCTTTCGCATCCTCCAGCGTGTTCAAATCCCAAAGCGGCAGCTTTGTTGTCAGATAGTAGCTGCTTCTATCGTATTTTTTCAGCACACGGCCTACAAACGGTTCACTATCTCCATGATGATACGGAAACGCTGTATCGATATACTTCACACCATGTGCGATTGCGGTATCCAGCATCCGTTCAGCTTCCGCCTCATCAATCTTCCCCTGTGCATCCAGCGGGAAACGCATACATCCAAATCCCAGCAGGGATGGCTGATACTCCTCATTCAGCTCTCTGTATTCCATACTTCAAACTCCTCCTTTAACCAGCATCTTATAATACCTATATTATAAACGCAGAGGAAGAAAAAGGAAACAGAGCAGGCAAAAATATCTTACAAAAAGCTGTCCGACACTTACAATGGTGTTTCAAAATGCAGGATACATTTCAGAGAAAGCTATTGTATCCTTTGCAAACTATCCTATTTGAACAATGAAAGCTGCAAATCATCAAAATAACTGGGGCACATCCCTTGCTTGCTATGCTGCCTATGGGGTCTGATTTGTCAATGCTGTGATCTCATAACGAGTATCTGAGAAATAAAAAAGGATAGAAATCATCCAATCAAAGCTTGATTTCTACCCATTCGCTCGGTGACTGCAGATAGATGTTTCGATTAACAGGCTGTTTAAACTCATCGTTCATTGACTTCCTGTATTTTTCAAGAAACGCAGTTCTCTGTGTAAACGGCCTGCACCTTAAGCCTGTTACAACACACAAGGCACTGGATCTCCATGGCATGTATACCCTGTATCATATCAGGATATTATTTCTATTCATACAGACGCTGCAGCCACGTTATGTTCTTGTTTATAAGCACTTAATTCCTGCAGGTCATACGGTGTCATCTGATATACGTAATTCAGCCAGTTGCGATACAACAGATTTGCATGAGAACGCCATGTTAAAACAGGCTCCTGCTGTGGATCATCCTCAGGGAAATAATTAAAGGGAAGCTGAATTTCCTTACCCTGCGAAAGATCGCGGAAATATTCCTGCGCCAGTGTTTCCTTGCCATATTCCAGATGCCCCAGGATATAAATTTCCCGGAAATCTCCGGTCGCAACAATATTGCTGCCGGTTACATCCGAGCGGGATAAAATTTCAAGGGCTTCCTGCTTAGCCAGTGCATGTTCATCAATCGCAGTATGGCGGGAATGCGGAGTGTAATGTATTTCATCAAAGCCATTTGTCAGAAAATTGTATTCATCACATAACGTTTGCGGATAAATACCAAATACCTTCTGCTTCATCAAATGCTTCTGAATATGATAATGATAATACAATCCTGCCTGTGCACCCCAGCAGATATGCAGCGTGGAGTACACATGAGTTTTGCTCCATTCCATGATTTCACATAGCTCGTCCCAGTAGTCGACATCCTCAAATTCCAGATGCTCCACCGGTGCACCGGTTATGATCAAACAGTCATAACGGTTCTTTTTCAGCGTCGAAAAATCATCATAGAACTTCAACAGATGATCTGCACTCGTGTTTTTGGAAACATGATTGCTGACCATCATAAAATCGATATCCACCTGTAATGGGGATTTGGATATCAGACGCAGAATCTGTGTTTCCGTTTCAATTTTTTTGGGCATCAGATTGAGGATAACAATTCTCAGCGGGCGGATATCCTGCTTTCTTGCTACATCCTCTTCCAGTGCAAAGATTTTTTCACTTTCCAGTATCTGCTTGGCTGGCAGGCCATTCGGTATATTGATCGGCATGCTGTTTCATCTCCTATATCTGTGCGAACGCCTGTGTTAAATCTTCCAGGATATCATCAATATGCTCTATTCCGCAGGACAGTCGAATCAATCCCGGTGTGATACCGCAGTTTACCAGCTGTTCATCCGTAAGCTGCCGGTGTGTAGAGCTTGCCGGATGCAGAATACAGGTGCGAATATCCGCAACATGGACTTCCAGAGAAACCATCTTCAAATGATCGATGAAAGCAGCTGCGCGCTCTCTTCCTCCCTTGATGGAGAAGGAAATAACGCCACAGCATCCCTTCGGCAGATATTTCTGTGCCAGGGCGTGATATTTATTCTGCTTGAGACCCGGATAGTTTACAAATTCCACCGCGTCCTGTGATTCCAGAAATTCAGCCGTTCTTTGTGCATTCGCACAATGACGTTCCATACGGACTGCCAGCGTTTCCAGCCCCAGATTCAACAGGAATGCAGAATGCGCAGCCGGATAACAGCCCAGATCACGCATCAGCTGAACTCTGGCCTTGGTGATATAAGCTGCTTCCTTGAAGGTATCCGTATACACGATACCATGATAGGAGGCATCCGGTGTGCTCAGACCCGGGAATTTGCCGTTTGCCCAGTTGAAGGTTCCCCCATCAACGATAACACCGCCAACCTGCAGGGCATGTCCATCCATATATTTTGTTGTGCTGTGAATGACGATGTCCGCACCGAAACGAAACGGCTGACACAGGACAGGCGTTGCAAAGGTATTATCGACAAACAGCGGAATATCATGTGCATGTGCGACACTGGCAAATTTCTCAATATCCAGTACATTCATGGCAGGGTTTGCCATAATCTCTCCAAATACCGCTTTCGTATTCGGGCGAATCAGCTTTTCGATTTCCTCTGCAGCCGCATCCGGATCCACATAGGACACTTCGATGCCGAATTTTCGGAAGGTGATAGACAACAGATTGACTGAACCTCCGTAAATGGTAGAGGAAGCAACCAGATGGTCTCCGCTTTCCAGCACATTCATTAAAGCAAGGAAGTTGCCGGACTGTCCGGATTGTTGTACAAAGTGCTCCGACACCACCCTCCAGTGCTGCGAGTTTTTTTCTCTACCGCATCCACCGTCGGATTGGAGATACGGGAATACATGTGTCCCTCCGCTGTCAGGTCAAACAGCTGTCCGACAAAGTCTGTAGAGTCATATTTATAGGTCGTACTCTGGTAAATCGGCAGAACACGAGGTTCTCCGTTTTTCGGTTCATAGCCTGCATGCAGACATTTCGATTCAATTTTCATTACAATTACCTCACCTTTCACTGCGTATTATTTTACTATTTTTATGAAAATTATTCAATCCGTAATGAAAACTTTCAGAAATTTTAAAGAGATTTCACATATTCCAGAACTTTCATAATTTCCATGCTCTGCCGCTCTCCCAGAATCGGACTCTCCAGCAGCCCCTGCTGTATGCATGCCGCCGCATGCTCCACCTCTCCGGTAAAGTCGGATTTCATGTCAACCTCGATGGGGGTGCAGATACCATCCCTTTTTAGAATCGCTCGGGTATTCTTCCAGAAGTTTTCTGTCTCAATGCTTCCCTTACTGCCATACAACACCCCGCGATTATCCATCCACTGCTTCCAGCCGCTGCGCACACTGGCAATTACGCCGTTATCGTAGGTGAGCAACGCCTGTGTGAACATATCATAGCCCCCTGCTGCACAATCCTTGACCGCCTGAATGTCAGAGATACATCCATCGGAAAACCAGTTCGCATAACAGATCGGATACACACCGACATCATAGACGCTGCCGCCTGCTTCTTTAGAGAAGCACCAGTGATCCTCCTTCATTTCTGAAAGATCGATTGGATAGGAATAGCTGCCCTCCACATACCGAAGCTGTCCAATCACTCCTTCCTTCACCAGCTGCTTGAGTTTTCTGTTCAGCGGCGTAAATAATGTCTTTTCTGCTTCCATCAGAAACAGATTGCTGCTGCGTGCCAGCTCAAAGCACTCCTTTAGCTGCTCAGCATTCGCCACCAGCGGCTTTTCACATAAAACATGCTTTCCATGGCGCAAAGCGTTTTGAATATGCTCGAAATGCAAATGATTTGGTGTGCATATATATACCATCTCCACCTGCGGATCCTGCAGGAGTCTTTCATAGCTGTCATAAATTTTCTGAGCTCCATATAGTCTCTGAAATTCCCCTGCTTTTTCTAAGGAGCGTGAGCCAACCGCATACAGCTCTGCGTTTTCTGCATAGCAGATTCCCTTAGCTACTCGATGCGCAATCTGCCCCAGACCCATAATTCCTACACGTATCATCGTATGTCCTCACTTTCTGCTCTAATTTTATCGCACTTTTGTATAATAGAAAAGGTAAATATTTTCCAATTATGATAGAATAAAGATATCATACGACAGGAGGAGATTCAATGAAATATGAAATTATCGGCGGACAGCTGCCGGCCGTTGTCTGCAAGCTGGATCGCGGGGAAAAAATGTTTACTGAATCCGGTGGAATGTGCTGGATGGAAGAAGGGTTCTCTATGGATTCCAATACCCGTGGAGGGCTGCTGAAGGGACTGGGACGTGCCATGTCCGGCGAGTCTATTTTTCTAACCACGTATACCAGCAGTCACGACCATGCGGAAATCGCCTTCGGCTCCAGCTTTCCAGGTAAGATTCTGCCGGTTACCCTGCATGATGGAAAGACGCTCATTGTTCAGAAAAACCGCCTTTCTTGCTGCAGAGGACGGTGTGAATCTACAGGCACATTTCCGCAAAAAGCTGGGTACCGGATTTTCCGGCGGTGAGGGCTTTGTCTTACAGAAGCTGACAGGAAACGGTACAGCCTTCCTTGAGATAGATGGGATATCATCGAAAAAACACTGGCTCCCGGTGAAACCTTGCAGGTGGATCAGGGGTATATCGCCGGATTCGAGGAATCTGTACACTTTGATATCACAACGGTAAAGGGATTGAAAAACAAGTTTTTCAGTGGTGAAGGGATGTTCCTTGCGACGTTAAGCGGTCCCGGCAAAATCTGGCTGCAGACAATGCCATTCAGTGTTTTGGCAGACCGTGTAATTTCTCTGGTGCCTAAAAATTAACCAAACACCTTCTCATATGCTGCATAAAAGTGTATGAGAAGGTGTTTTTATCAGGCCGTGGTTGATATCCAAATCTCTTGCAGTATAAACGATGGAAACAGCAAGATAAACAGCTTTTACAGATTTGAAAGGGATATGCGTATATCAGAGCTATCGTAACGAGGTTTTCTTCCGGTAAAAGTAATGCCTTGGTCAATATTCACCATTGACATTTGGAGAAACTCATAAAACCATAACGTGAGTGAGTATCAGGCTATAACAAATCAATCCCCAAGATATCTCTTGTATTTTTACAGGCTCTCACAGAGGAATAGGAGCCTATCGGTAAAAAAAACGAAAAAATTAAAAAAAGTGTTGCATAAACTAAAAAAATAGTGTATATTATTAGAGCAATCAAGAGATGCGGGTGTAGTTCAATGGTAGAACTTCAGCCTTCCAAGCTGACTACGTGAGTTCGATTCTCATCACCCGCTCCATTAGTGAATTAACGAGTTTTGGAGAGTACGCACACTCTGAAATTCGTTTTTTGTTTATTAAATAGGGATTTCTTGAAATTCAAGAGTTCGTCAATTAAAGCAAACAAGAGCGGATATTGGTGTTAAAGACTACTGTTTCCTTTGCAGAAATAGAGGTCTTTGACAATCAGTGTGAAGCAGTTAATCCTATACAAACGTGGCTATAGTGGCGCGGGGATTGGTGATAGAATGTTGGTAGCATAGTAATATGCTTGGTAAAGTTGTATACTTACAGAAACATGCGAAAGCCTTAGTAATTGTGAAGAACACGGTCTTGAAAACGTGCTTATAAGTGAAACAAAAGAAATATACAATTTAATATTATGAAAAGCACCTGACTGAATAAAAAAAGTCGGGTGCTTTTTTAATATCAAAGATTCAGATTTGATATAGAAAAAGGAGGAGAAAGTAAAATGGCTATTACATTAGTAACGGTTTGTACACCGTTAAAATTATTGATTACAGGTACTGTTAAGTATCAGAGAGTTATCTCTATTAAAAAGCATTCAAAAGCAGCTGCTTGTAACAAGAGATATCGTGGAGGAGAAAATCAACACATCATCCCTTCATGCTTTGCTTCAAAACAACAAAGGTGCTAAGACAATTCAGGAATTCGATGCAAATTATGTCACGTTATACTACAACGGTAATCAGTGTGAAATCTTGTTTTTCAAAAAATAAGTATCACTCATCATTGAAATACATTGCTACATATCCATTTAC
>ENA-OQCB01000156-OQCB01000156.1-human-gut-metagenome-genome-assembly--contig:-NODE-156-length-32396-cov-4.191143_pt1 | contig 32396 bp, 51 predicted proteins | sample MGYA00242493_ERZ504568 | MGnify/ENA primary metagenome ERZ504568 (study PRJEB26092, sample SAMD00036229) | human gut metagenome | host: Homo sapiens | study: EMG produced TPA metagenomics assembly of...
GGGTGGGTATCCCATGATTTGAATGAAATCTACGCCAACACCCTTAAGGTGGTAAGGGATGTGATTGAAAAGGCGGGGATTCGCAGAGAACAGGTGGCGGGGCTGGGAATCAGCAACCAGAGGGAGACGTCGGCTGTCTGGGACAGGACAGACGGCCATCCGCTGGCAGATGCCATTGTGTGGCAGTGTTCCAGGGCAAAGGATATCTGTGCGCGGGTGGAGGAGTCCGGGAAGGCGGAATGGGTGCGCCGTACAACAGGAATCAATCTGTCTCCCTACTTTCCGGCATCAAAACTGGCGTGGTTCATGGAGAACGTAAAGGAGGTGCCGCAAAAAGCGTCCGAGGGAACTCTTTGCCTAGGGGACCATAGACAGCTACCTGGTCTACCGGCTGACCGGAGGAGCATCCTTTAAAACAGATTATTCCAATGCCTCCAGGACTCAGCTGTTCAACATACACAGCCTGGAATGGGATGAGGGGCTGTGCAGTCTGTTTGGGATTCCTGCAAATGCCCTGGCCCAGGTGTGCGATTCCAATGCATGGTTTGGGGATACGGATTTAGAGGGTTACCTGGACAATCCCATACCTATCCACGGCGTGCTGGGGGATTCCCACGGAGCCCTGTTTGGCCAGGGCTGCCTGGAAAAGGGGATGATTAAGACTACATACGGCACGGGCTCTTCCATTATGATGAACATTGGAGAAAAGCCGGTCATAAGTACCCACGGTGTGGTAACCTCCCTGGCCTGGGGCATGGACGGCAGGGTGAATTATGTACTGGAGGGAAATATCAATTATACAGGAGCGGTCATTACCTGGCTGAAGGATGATTTGAAGCTCATTGCATCTGCCTCTGAGACAGAAGGTCTTGCCAGGACAGGCCAATGAGGATGATACCACCTATCTGGTGCCTGCTTTTACAGGCATCGGAGCGCCTTACTGGGACAGCGAGGCCAGGGCAGCCATTGTTGGCATTACCCGCAAGACCAGAACACCGGAGCTGGTGAAGGCCGGACTGGAGTGTATTGCCTATCAGATTGCGGATGTGGTGGAGGCCATGAGCCAGGATGCGGGAGTCAGGATTGAAGAGCTCCGGGTGGACGGAGGTCCCACCAGGAACCGGTATCTGATGCAGTTTCAGAGCGATATTCTTGATATCCGGGTTCTTGTGCCGGATGCGGAGGAGCTGTCTGGTATCGGAGCAGCCTATGCGGCCGGGCTGGCCCTGGGATTCTTTGACAGAAGCATCTTCGGTAAAATGAAGCGGAGCATGTTTGAACCCGCCATGGACCAGGATGCCAGACGTCAAAAGCAGGATGGATGGAGGGCTGCGGTAGGTACCGTGCTGACCAGATCATAACAGGAGTACTTAATATTTAAGGATATAGGAAACCGTTGGATTATAAATGAAAGAAGGGCTTTGATATGGAAGGAACAATGAAAGTAGCGGTTATGACAGGAAAAAAGAAAATGGAGTGGTGTGAGAGGGATATTCCACAGCCAGGTCCGGGAGAACTGCAGATTAAACTGGAGTATGTAGGCGTGTGCGGTTCCGACCTGCACTTTTATTCAGAAGGACGCCTGGCCAACTGGGTACCGGATGGTCCCCTGGTGCTGGGACATGAGCCTGGCGGAGTAGTGAGCGCAATCGGAGAAGGCGTGACCGGCTTTGAGGTTGGAGACAGGGTGGCCCTGGAGCCGGGAGTTCCCTGCGGTCATTGTGAGGACTGCCTTAAGGGACATTATAACCTCTGCAGGTCTGTGCGGTTTATGGCCATTCCCGGCGAGAAGGACGGGGTATTCTCAGAGTACTGTACCCATGCAGCCAGCATGACCTTCAAGCTTCCGGACAATGTCTCCACCATGGAGGGCGGTCTCATGGAACCGCTGGCCGTGGGTATGCACGCTTGTGAGCTGTCCAATGCAAAGCTGGGAGAGACGGCAGTGGTGCTGGGAGCTGGGTGTATCGGCCTCGTTACCCTTATGTCCTTAAAGGCACGGGGAGTCAGCGAGATATATGTGGCGGATGTGCTGGATAAGCGTCTGGAGAAGGCCAGGGAACTGGGGGCTACCAGGGTATTTAACAGCAGAAATGAGAATATAGAGGAGTTTGTGAAAACGCTTCCGGGAGGCGGCGTGGACCAGGTCTATGAGTGCGCCGGAAACCGTATCACCACCCTTCAGACATGCCGTCTGATTAAGAGGGCCGGAAAGATTACCCTTGTGGGCGTTTCGCCTGAGCCGGTACTGGAGCTGGATATAGCCACGCTGAATGCCATGGAGGGAACCATTTACTCTGTATACCGTTACCGCAACCTGTATCCGTCCGCTATCAGTGCTGTCAGCAAGGGACTTATACCGCTTAAGAAGATTGTATCCCATACCTTTGATTTTAAGGATGTCATAGAGGGAGTGGATTACAGCCTGAACCACAAGGATGAGGTGATCAAGGCGGTTATCAGGATGTAATGAACCAGGCAGGAGGAGAGGTTGAAGGTTTATTTGGTTAGACATGGAGAGACGGAGTGGAACCGCAGGGGGAAGATACAGGGCCAGGCCGATATTCCCCTCAATGAGAAGGGGGAGGCCCTGGCCTTCCTCACCGGACAGAAAATGAAAGATATCCCATTTAAACGGATCTATACCAGTCCATTGTCCCGTGCCAGGCGCACGGCAGAGCTCATAAGCGGACAGCGCGGACTTCCCCTGATGGAGGATTCCAGGCTTTTGGAAATCAGCTATGGAAACAGGGAGGGCCAGCTGCTGGCATTGATTCACAGACTGCCGTTTTTACGGCTTCACCGTTATTTTTCCCATCCCTCCGCCTACGTACCCCCTAAGGGCGGGGAGACCTATGATGATTTGAGAAAGCGCTGCCGGGAGTTTCTGGAGCAGGAGCTTAAACCTCTGGAGGAACAGATGGACCATGTGCTGGTCTGCGGACACGGCGCCCTGATACGGGAAATGGTGTGCATCATAGACGGGATTGCCCCGGATGCGTTCTGGAAGGGGCCGGTTCAGAAAAACTGTGCAGTCACGGTTCTTTCCCTGGAACAAGGGGTGTTTCAGGTAATGGAGGAAGGGACTGTTTATTATAATGATGATATATGAGGCCATACATTTATGAAATAATATATAATGAAGTAATAAATGAAGCAGCGTATGCGAAACAGGATGTTTCCGCCGGGCATGATTCCCTGGAGGAAACATCTTTTTTGTCCCTGAAGTCCGGTTCCTCTTTCATCCAATCCGTGCCGGCGGGTCATTGACGGAGGGTGGGGATGATGATAAAATACATATAATACATTACAGAACGTTAGAAACGGCAGTGCACACGGCCGCCGGGAGGGAATGAATATGAACCATGTGGTAGTGGACCCGGTGAAAATGGATCTATATGCATTTGTCCTTAAGGATGCCTGCGATGAATTCTTTGAAGTGGATGTGGCAGAAAGGATTCTCAGGCCCATTTTCCTGACTCCGGGAAAGGGGGATGCGGCTTGCGGGACAGGCGAGATGGATGTCCGGGCAGCGGCAGAATTATTTGTCTGTGAGGAGGACAGGGCTGGTTTTCTGGCACTGTTCAGCCGTCAGAGTCTGGATGAGGTATGTGCCCATAAAATCGGAAAACAGGGGGAATTCCGGAGGATGCAGCAGGGAGGACGTGAACGCTGGGTCAGGGGAACCCTTTTTTCATGTGATGCCTGCGGCAGAGATAAGGCTCTGTTTTACACCGTGGATATTGAAAGCCGGAATGCGGCCAGGCTTATGCAGATGAACCGTGATTTGTTTGGTGTGTTCCTGGATGCCTATATAGGGATTGCTGAGCTGGATCTGGACCTGGGAATCGGGACCATTATTCAGTGTATCCCTATGCCGGACATGGCCCTGCGCTCCTTTCAGTGGGGGAGGATGGTGGGATATTTATGCAGCAACGTCATTTATCACGGGGACAGGGATATATTTGCAGGAACCTTTTCCCTTAAACACATGCGGGAAGTATGGGGGAACGGGCAGAAGAACATGTCCCTGGAGGTCCGGTATTCCGCGGATGGGGAAACCTTCAGGTGGGCAGAGGTAAACGCCATGCTGTTCAGGCGGGAGGATATGCCGGACAAGGTATATCTGGCCATGCGGGATACCAGCGAGCAGCACCTCTTAAAGGGAATTGTGGAGCGGTATGTATACAGCCACTGCGATTATTTCATTTATCTCAATGCCAGGAATAACAGCTATGTCATGTTCAGCAGCAAAGGGGACGGTACGCTTCTTCCGCCCGATCACTGTGATGACTATGAGAAAGCCATTGAGACATATGTGAGGAAATACATAGCCCCGGAGGATCAGGAGCTGGCAATCTGTGAAATGCGTATAAGCCGCGTGCTGGAGGAGCTGGACCGGACAGGGGAACACTGTTTTTACTGCGGCGTTATGGACTCTCAGAGGGGGTATACCCGAAAGAGGCTGCAGTATCTTTATTATGATAAAGAGAACCAGATGGTGCTGATGACAAGGACCGATGTCACGGACATTTATCTGGAACAGAAGCGTCAGAACAAGCTTCTCCAAAGGGCTCTTATGCAGGCTCAGACCGATCCTCTCACAGGCCTTTATAACCAGGCGGTGAAAGACATGATTGCGGAACGTCTGGAAGGGGAGGATGGAATAGCCGCGGTCCTGTTTATGGATTTGGATAATTTTAAGGTGATCAATGACACCCTGGGCCATATCAAGGGGGATTTGCTGCTTCAGGAGGTGGCGGGAGTCCTTAAGAAAACACTGAGAGCGTCGGACCTGAGCGGGCGCGTTGGAGGGGACGAGTTCCTTGCCCTGCTCCATCCGGTCAACTCACCGGCGGGTGTGCGTCAGTGTGTCCAAAGGATATGTGCCTCTGTCCGCAGTGTAATGGACCGGGATTTCCATGACTTCTGCGTTACATGCAGCATCGGCATATCCATGTATCCGGCAGATGGGACTAATATTGCCGCCCTGGTGGAGAAAGCGGATAAGGCGGCATATGCGGTGAAGAGAAAAGGTAAGAATGGATTTGCATTTTATTCGGATTTGTTATAGGATCATATATTAGAGTGAACGTTGCTGCCCTTCGGGTCATTCTTGATCAGCGGGCAGCTTTTTTGGTAATCCTCATATGGGGCCGCAGCTGGTCCAGGATGCCGGATGCTTCAGATTAGGGGAGGATTTAAATGAAAAAATGGTCATCAGAAGAAGTAAGGGAGTTTGCCAGGCGCATTCTTTCTTCGTATTTCTGTGAGAATGATGTGGAACTTCTCATATCCACATTTGCGGATGATATCATATGGCTGGGCGGTGGAAAGATGCAGAAGGCAGAGGGACGTGATGCCGTGGCCGCCTGGTTTAGGGAAGGAAAGGATGAGCTGTCTTCCTGCAATATGTTTGATGAGCAGTACGAAGTCATGGAGATGGGAGCCGGCCTGTGGCTTTGTGAGGGTGTCAGTGAGCTTGAGTCCAGGGAGGGAACAGGCGTGTATATCAGGACACAGCAGAGAATTACCTTTATTTTCCGGGAAAAGGGTGAGGCGCTGGAGACCATTCATATCCACAACTCCATGCCGTTTGGTGAAATACAAGAGGATGAACTGTTTCCGGCGGAATCAGGAAAGCGTACTTATCTGGAGCTGGAGGGGGAGCTGCGCCGGCGTGAGCAGAAATACATACAGCAGGCCCGGTTCCTGAGCCAGCTGTACAATTCAGTGCCCTGCGGCATTATACAGTTTGAGAGAGGGGAAGGGCACCGGATTGTAAATGTGAACCGGATGGGGTGGGAGCTCTACGGATATAGCTCCGAGGAGGAATACAGACGTGAGGTAAAGAATCCCTTTCAGATGGTGCGGGATGAAGACAAGGAGTGGATTGAGGGCATTATAGGGGGACTGGCGCTGAATGGGGATACGGCATCTTATATACGCCATACCTTCAGCAGAGATGGGAAGCAGATATGGATCAGCGTCATCATGGGCCGTATTGTCAATGCGGACGGCCAGGAGGTTATACAGGCTGTCTTTACGGATGTGACGGATATAAAACAGCTGGAGTTGGAGCAGGAAAGGCAGCAGCTCATAGAGAACCGTTCACTCAGGGCGGCGATCTGTACGGCCTATCCCCTGATTATGAGCCTGAACCTGACAAAGGATATTTATAATTGTTTTATAGAGGACCAGGACGCTTGTCTGTCCGGGCGCTGTGGAAAGCTATACGGAGATGATAAAGGGGGGATATTCCCGATGTGTATCCATCCTATCGGGAGGATTTTGAAACGGCCTTTGCCAGAGAGAACGGTCCTGGCCAGGTTTGCCGCCGGAGAACGGGACATCTACATGGAGTTTCAGAAGATGGGAATGGACGGCAAGTACCACTGGCTGTCTGTGCAGATTATTTATGTGGAGAATCCCTTTAACGACGATGTGCTGGCCATTGAACTGGTGAAGGTGCTGGACAGCCAGAGGGCGGAGCAGGCCCGGCAGGAGCAGCTGCTGCGGGATGCCCTGGCATCGGCCAAGGCTGCAAACCAGGCTAAATCAGATTTTCTGTCCAGAATGAGCCACGACATCCGCACTCCCATGAATGCCATTGTGGGTATGAGCACCATCGGGCAGCTGAAGTTAGATGATAGAAGAAGCGTCCAGGATTGCTTCTGCAAAATTGACGCCTCCTCCAGGTACCTGCTCTCCCTGATTAATGATATCCTGGATATGTCTAAGATTGAGACCGGGAAAATGGAGCTGGCCCACGAATACTTTGATTTTACGGAGCTGATGGACGAGGTGAATCAGATTATATATCCCCAGGCGGAGGAGCGGCAGATCGAGTATGTGATTTACCACAGCGAGCCTTTGGAGCAGTTTTATATCGGGGATCCGCTGCGCCTGAAACAGATTCTCATGAACCTGCTGTCCAATGCGCTTAAATTCACACGGGCAGGAGGAAGGATTCAGATTCAGATTGAGGAGCAGAAACGGACCAACGGATTTTCCTATCTGCGGTTCCAGGTGAAGGATACAGGAATCGGGATGTCCAGGGAGTTCCGCAGCCGCCTGTTCATGCCGTTTGAACAGGAGGCGCCGGAAACAGCCCGCAACAACATTGGAAGCGGTCTGGGTCTTTCCATTGTATATAATCTGGTCCAGCTCATGGGCGGCAGCATTGAGGTGGAAAGTGAGAAAGAAAAGGGATCCGTATTTACGGTCACACTGCCCTTTAAACTGGCGGAGGATGACCAGGAGATGGAGCGCCAGAGAAAGAAACGGGAGCTGCTTCAGGGCCTGGCCGTGCTGGTGGTGGATGACGACCCGCTGGTGGGCAGCCAGGCCACATCCATACTTGAGAAGGCCGGGGCCCAATCCCTCTGGGTGGATTCCGGTTTCAGGGCTGTGGAGGAGGTGCAGCGTCTGCTGGAAGAGAACAGGCATTACGATATTGCCATGATCGACTGGAAGATGCCTGATATGGACGGTGTGGAAACAGCCAGGCGCATTCGGGCTTTAGTTGGGCCGGATACCACCATTATTATGATATCCGCCTACGACTGGAGCCGCATCGAGGATGAGGCCAGAAATGCGGGGGTAAACTGTTTCATTTCAAAGCCGTTGTTTGGGAGTACCATATACGATGCTTTTGCCCGGGCAGTGAACCGATCAGAAGAGAAGGGTGCTGAAAAGGAGCGGGAGGACTTTTCGGGCTGCCGGGTGCTGCTGGCAGATGACAACGAGCTGAACCGTGAGATTGCCAGAACCCTTCTGGAGATGCGGGGCATGGAGGTGGAAACAGCAGAGGACGGCCAGGAGGCTGCGGATCTGTATAGGTCCAGAGGGGCCGGATATTTTTCCCGCTGTGCTCATGGATATACGCATGCCCCGGATGGACGGACTGGAGGCCACCAGGGCCATCCGTGCCATGGAGGATGAGGGCACGGACAGCATCCCCATACTGGCCATGACGGCCAATGCCTTTGAGGAGGATAAGGCCAGGGCCTATGAGGCAGGCATGAACGGTTATCTGGTGAAGCCCCTGGACATGGAGGCTGTGCTGGATGAGCTGAAGAAGCATTTGTAAGCAGCGTGCTATGGGCGGTAAGGTCCGTCCTGGGCAGAGGGTGTGACGGATAGGCAGCCATCCGCCGTCCCTTTTGTCCAGTTCATGTATCAGATTTACCATCTCGATGGCTCCCGCAGCGCAGTCATAGCCCTTGTTGCCTGCTTTTGTTCCGGCGCGTTCAATGGCCTGTTCAATGTTCTCCGTGGTCAGCACGCCGAACATGACCGGGATTTTGGCGGCAAGGGAGGTCTGGGCAATGCCCTTTGAGACCTCGCTGCACACATAGTCGTAGTGGCTGGTGCTGCCCCGGATTACGGCGCCCAGGCATATGACGGCGTCATAGCGTCTGCTGGAAGCCATACGGGAGGCGATGAGCGGAATCTCAAAGGCGCCCGGAACCCAGGCTACCGTGACAGCGTCCTCCGGCACCTCATGGCGCCGAAGGCAGTCCAGGGCGCCGGACAGGAGCTTGGAGGTAATGAATTCATTGAAACGGGATGCGACAATGCCTATCCTTATTTTTTTTGGAACAAGTTTCCCTTCTAATATATACATGGCGTATTCTCCTATTCTTAGCATGTGATGGTTTCTTAAAATAATGTGTCAGGTTCCTTAATAATGTGTCAAATGTCCCATGCGCTGTTCCTTTGTCCTTAAATAGAACAGATTATGGTCTGTGGGCGTCATCTGGATCGGCACCCGTTCTTTGATATCCAGGCCAAAGCCGGAGAGCTGGTATACCTTATCCGGGTTATTGGTCAGAAGCCGCAGGGTCCTGGCACCTAGGTCCCTTAATATCTGGGCGCCTATGAAATATTCCCTCAAATCCCCGGGAAAACCCAGAGCCAGATTGGCTTCCAGGGTATCCATGCCCTGATCCTGCAGTTCGTAAGCCCGCAGCTTATTGAGAAGCCCGATGCCTCTGCCTTCCTGGCGCATGTAGAGGAGAACTCCTCTGCCTTCCTGCTCAATCCGGGCCATGGCCGCGGCAAGCTGCTGTCCGCAGTCGCAGCGCAGGGAGCCAAAGGCGTCGCCTGTCAGGCATTCCGAGTGGACCCGGCATAATAAGTCACGGCCGTCCCCAATCTCTCCTTTTACTAAGGCCACATGATGTTCCCCGTTCAGCAGGTTCCTGTAGCCGTAAGCCTTGAAGGTGCCGTAACGGGTTGGCATATGGGTGACGGCAGCGCATTCCACCAGCGTATCGTGCTGTTTGCGGTAGTCCTGGAGGGCCTTGATGGTGGTGATTTTCATGTTCCATTGTCCGGCGTATTGAAGAAGCTGGGGCATCCGCATCATGGTTCCGTCCTCCCTCATGATTTCACAGCAGAGTCCGCATTCACTGAGACCGGCCAGACGCATCAGGTCAACGGTGGCTTCGGTATGGCCGTTCCGTTCCAGCACCCCATTTTTTCTGGCTGCCAGCGGAAACATGTGGCCGGGACGGCGGAAATCCTCAGGCCGGGACAGGGCATTGACACACTGTCTGGCCGTTACGCCCCGTTCGGCCGCGGAAATGCCGGTGGAGGTGCTTATGTGGTCAATGGATACGGTAAAGGCTGTCTCGTGGTTGTCGGAATTGTCAGATACCATCTGCGGGAACTTAAGCCTTGTGCACAGTTGTGTGCTCATGGGCATACAGATAAGACCTCTGCCGTGCACTGCCATAAAATTCACGTTTTCCGTGGTGGCATATTGGGCGGCGCAGATAAAATCGCCCTCATTTTCCCTGCTTTCATCGTCTGTCACCAGTACGATTTTTCCCTGGCGCAGGTCGTCCAGTACTTCTTCTATGGTGTTGAATCCTTCCATGGTGCGGTAATCCTCCTTATTTTTAATGGTCCTGTTCCGTGGCTGCTCAAAATCCGCATTGTTTGAGCAATTCCGGTGTGATCCGGCTGCCGGTCCCCCTGTTTTTGGTGTCCTCCCCTTCTGTGCTGTGGGCAGACGGGGAGATTTTCATAAATCTTTCGATATATTTCCCCACACAGTCATTTTCCAGGTTTACCACGCGGCCCGGTTTCAGGGCTCCCAGGGTGGTGTGGGAGGCTGTATGGGGAATCAGGGATACGCTGAAATCCTGTTCCCTTACCTGGGCAACCGTCAGGCTGACGCCGTCTATGGCAATGGATCCCTTTTCAATGATGCGGCGCAGAATGGACGGGGCAGAACGGATGGTGTACCACAGGGCGTTGCCGTCGCGGACAACATTTACAATAGTCCCGGTTCCGTCAATATGGCCTGACACAATATGTCCGCCGAACCTGCCGCCTGCTATCATGGCCCGTTCCAGGTTAAGAGAACTTTTGATGGGCAGACAGCCAAGATTGGAACGCTTCAGGGTTTCAGGCATCACATCCGCCAAAAAACAGCCGGAATCGAAGGATGCCGCGGTAAGGCAGACGCCGTTGACGGCAATGCTGTCCCCTCTTTTTATATCTTCCAGGATCCTGTCTGCCCCGATGACCAGGCGGGAACCGGATGAACCGCCCTTAACAGACAGCAGGATTCCGGTTTCCTCTATGATTCCTGTGAACATGGCGCCAACTCTCCTTCGATAAGAATGTCCTGGCCCAGGGCCGTGATTTTGGTCTTTACCAGAGAATAGCCCTGGTATGGGAATTCCACCCCGCTGCCGCCGACAGGCGTTTTGGCGGTTGCGCCGCCAAAGAGTCTTGGGGAAATGTAAGCCTGGACCCTGTTTACGATTCCCTGGTCCAGGGCAGACCAGTTGAGGGCGCCGCCGCCCTCCAGCAGGACGCTGTCAATGCCCATCTGTCCCAGATGTTCTGTGAGGGCATTCAGGTCCACGCGTCCCTCACGGGGCGGAAGGAGGAGGATTTCACAGCCCGTTTTCCTCATAGGGAAGCCATGCCTTCCTGTCAGGGCAGCAGGTGGCCAGTATGGTCCTGGCCTGGGAACAGGTGGTGACAACCCGGGAATCCGGCGGCGTGCGAAGCCGTGAATCGCAGATAATCCGCACCGGATTCCTTGCAGCCGGGAGGCGGCATGTGAGCAGGGAATCATCGGCCAGTATGGTTCCCACCCCGCACATGACTGCAAAATACCTGCTTCTGTCCTCATGGACCCTTTGGCGCGAGCGCTCCCCTGTAATCCATCGGGAATGCCCGGCCCGGGTGGCTGTCTTGCCGTCCAGCGTCATGGCATATTTCATGACAACCAGGGGACGCCCGGTCTTTATGTAGTGGAAGAATACGTGATTGAGCTCCCTGCACTCTTCTTCCAGGATACCCTCTGTCACCTCAATGCCGTTGGTTATTAAAACTCCGGTGCCTTTGCCGGACACCATGGGATTGGGATCCCTTGTGCCTATGACGACCCGGCGGATGCCGCTTTCCACGATGGCGTCCGTGCAGGGCGGAGTCTTGCCGTGATGGCAGCAGGGCTCCAGGGTTACATACAGGGTTGCCCCCCTGGGAGATTCGGTCAGGGATGCCAGGGCATTTCGCTCTGCATGGGGACCGCCAAAACAGAGGTGGCTGCCCTGGCCGATGATGCGGCCCTCCTTTACAATAACAGCACCCACCATGGGATTGGGGCTGACCTTTCCACAGCCCTTTTCGGCCAGTTTCAGTGCGATGGACATGTAATCAGTATCATTCAATGCAGTGCCTCCTTTACAAATGCGGGACCCGCATGGTGCTGCCATGGCCTGTCCCCTGGTATACAGCTTTAAAAACAGCTATAAAAAATGCCTTGAACCGTATCGTTCAAGGCAGAAAATATAAAACCACAAGGCACAATGTTTCGCGCCTTTAGGAGGACATGGGCATGGGAGGTACACAAAAGCCCTGGAATGATAGTCCATTCCAGGGCACTGTCGGCCAGCCACGAAAAGCGCATAAGCGCGTCCATGTCAACGATTCATCTTCTTTCATCCAGACTGTACTGTCGGCTTCGGAGTTTCACCGAATCATGCCTTGCGGCTCGTGGGCTGTACCACCGGTAGGGAATTGCACCCTGCCCTGAAGAGTTTATTCAATTGATTGTTATTATAAGCACTGTTGGGCGGTATGTCAAGAAGGATTTTTGGAATAACGTTTAAATCTCAGGCCGCATTGTGGTATAATGAAACCATGAAAACAAACCATGGAAGCAGGCGCAGGCCTGCGCTGTCAGAACAGGAGGATGGGCGTATGAAGGAAGGAAAGCAACTCATTGTGACCATTGGGAGACAGTACGGCAGCGGCGGCAGTGAAATCGGATCCAGGCTGGCCAGGGAGCTGGGAATCCATTTCTATGACAAGAATATTCTGCGCATGAATTCAGACCAAAGCGGCATCAAGGAGAGCTATTACTATCTGGCAGACGAGAAGGCGGGAAACAAGCTTTTGTATAAGATTGTAAAGAGCCTGACCCCGGAAAAGGGAAGTCCTTCCTTTGGCTCCGACCTGGTCTCGGCGGACAATCTGTTCCGGTTCCAGTCCGAGGTCATACGAAAGCTGGCGGCGGAGGAGAGCTGCGTCATCATGGGACGATGTGCTGATTATGTGCTGGAGGGCGCGGAAGGTCTGGTGAGAGTATTCCTGTACGCGGATATGGAATACCGGGAAAAGCGAATCAGCGCTCTGGGCTATTATGAGCCAAAGGATATCAGGAAGAACATCAAGCGTATTGACAGGGAGCGGAGGGATTACCACAGGTACTATACAGGCCGGGATTGGGAAAATGTGGAAAACTACGATCTGATGCTGAACACGGCATCCCTGGGAACAGAGGGGGCCATGGAATCCATACGGGCTTATCTTCGGATTAAGGGATATGAGCTGTAGCCTGTTTCTTTTTGTCCTTTTCAGGTTTAAGGAAAAATACATGCATATAATAGGCTGGGCGGTATTATATTTAGGTAATGAAAAGAAACTGCGAGGTATTACATGGCAACCAATCCAGAACGGACATCCAGTGGACTGCTGCAGATTAACGTAATCAACATACAGAATAATTTTCCCATACAGAACGCCAGGGTCACCATCAGCTATAAAGGAGAACCGGACCGGCCTGTGGAGCAGCTGACCACCAACAGCTCAGGCCAGACAGAACAGGTACAGCTTCCGGCGCCACCTGTGGAATACAGTCTGGAACCAAGCATTATCCAGCCCTATTCGGAATATAACCTGATGGTGGAGGCGGAGGGCTTTGAGCCTCTGGCCATATCCGGAACCGAAATACTGGCCCAGGCCACGGCCATACAGCCGGCAGTCATGACACCGGTTGGCGGGGAAACACCTCCCGAAGACCCGGTGGTGATACCGGATCATACCCTGTACGGGAATTACCCCCCAAAGATAGCGGAACCAGAGATAAAACCAGTGAACGAGAGCGGGGAAATCGTACTCAGCCGGGTGGTAGTGCCTCAGACCGTGGTGGTCCATGACGGGGTGCCAACGGACAGTACGGCCAAGGACTATTATGTGCCCTACAGGGACTACATAAAAAATGTGGCATCCAGCGAAATATATTCCACCTGGCCCAGGGCCACCATAACAGCCAATGTGCTGGCAATCATGTCCTTTACCCTGAACCGGGTATACACGGAGTGGTACAGGAACCAGGGCTATGATTTCACCATCACGTCCTCCACTGCCTTTGACCACAAGTGGATATATGGAAGGAATATATTCGAGAGCATCAGCCTGATCGTGGATGAGATATTTGATAACTACCTGTCCCGTCCGGGTGTGAGACAGCCTATCCTGACCCAGTACTGTGACGGGCGCCAGGTCCAGTGTCCGAACTGGATGACCAAATGGCAAGAGCGTATACATTATTTAAAAAGCCCCGGATGGCCTTGTTTTATAAGGCTTCCGGGGTTTCTATCAAGTAATAATCGACGTCTATATGATTTATTTTTTTATCATATGTGATTTGGTCAACAATGCTTTTTAGCGCAGCATTTTTTTCTTGCATAGTAAATTTATCAGATTGAACAATATCCAAAACGTTAGAGATACTGATTAACATTCGGGAATCATTTGAAACAGTATCGGAGCTATTATGTTCAATCGTATCAATCATTTCCTGCAATTCCTGCCGTTCTTTCTGGAGCCTTAACTTATTGGCTTTATACTCCTCTTTGGTGTCGATACCGTCTATATAAGCCTCTTTGGCCCTCTCCTCCTTGAATGATAAGCGGTCAAGGTTTTTATATAATACTTCCAACTCACTCCCGCGACTTTGATTTTGATAAGATTTTTTTAATGGTATAGCTGACTGTGCCTTTTCGTAGGGCTTCCTCCAATGCCTTGATTACAGTTGGGCCGATTTCCTCCTCCCTCACGTAACAGTCATTATTACATTTTCCCTTAAGATAGCCATAGCACTGAAAATAGAACGAATCCGGCAATGTTTTGCGGTGCACGACGCAAGAGGAAAGAGAACGACCACACTTGGAGCATTTAAGGAGGCCAGACAGCCAATGTTTAGAGATTTCAGAGGGCTTTGCATTGCGACGCTTATACTCCGAATGATATCGTTCTTGGGCCTTTTCAAATAATTCTTTTTCAATGATAGCGGGATGATGGCCGGGCCGTATGATCCACTCAGAAGGGTCCCTAATCTCGTTTGTCTCATTGATAGTACGATTCCAACGGATATCACCGGCATATCCGGGATTTTGAAGGATATACTCGATTGACCGTTTTTCAAAAGGTTTACCATGGCTTGTCTTATGGCCTAAACTGTTTAAATGTTTGACAATAGCAAAAATACTCATATTTTCGTATACGTATTTTTCAAAAATTCAACCGAACTATTTTTGCTTCATCCGGGACAATCTCAGGAGTGGCCTTATGATAAGGTATCCTATATCCAAGAGGTGGGCGGCATTGATAGCCCCCGTTTAAGGCTTTTTGGGTCATACCCCTGGTTACATCACCAGATAACCGAATAGAATAGAATTCGTCCATCCATTCAATGATACGTTCTATCAAACTTCCAAACGGTCCGTCAACCAATGGCTCCGATATGCTGACCACATCCACGCTGTACTTATTTCGCAGCATTGATTTATATACAATGCTTTCCTCCTGGTTACGTGCAAAACGTGAGAATTTCCATAGCAATATTACATCAAATGGATGGTCGGATGATTTTGCCGTTGCAATCATTTGCTGGAATTTTGGCCGTTTATCTGCCTTACGTCCAGAAATACCATTCTCGATGTAAATATGCTTTTCGGAAACAATCATATCATGGGATTTTGCATAATCCAAAAGCAGACGCTTTTGAGAATCTGGAGACAATTCTTCCTGCTTTTCGGTGCTGACACGAATATACAGTGCAGCCATTAATATTTTCTTTTTCATTATATCACCCTATTCATACTATGACTTAAGAGCATAAAAAATACGCCCCTTGCCAGGACGTACCAGGAATGATATAATTCTAATGTTCGGATAGGTTATATCTTCCTGGTTCATCCGGTAAGAGTTAATCTATGCAAAGGCTTCCGTGTTACCAGCACGGGAGCTTTTTGCTTATTTTACCGCTCTGAACGGGCAGCGGCTACAAGCGCGTCTTGAAGGACCTTAGAAAAATTTAAGATTCTTTTTTTGCTCCATAAGTGTTAAGCCATGCCGGGATGGTTATATTTTTTCCGAATGGTCTTTGAGCCGTAACTTTTTCCGTATAGGCATCCATATCGAGGACCAAAAGGTTTACAAAACTTCCGGCAGGGCAGGGGACAGCAGTAAAGTCACTTGGAGCCGGATAGTTATTACCATCCTCCATCTCGTCCAATATCCATCCGCTGGCGGCATCGGCGCCCATCTCAATGGCTTCCACAAGGTTCCGACCTTCAGTCACGCAGCCGGGGAGGTCCGGGACCTCAACGGTATAACCGGAAAGCTCCTCACAAGGTGTAAAAATAGCAGGATATACAAGTTTCAAAACAATCACCTCCATCTTATGATTGTAAGGAGCGGGACTATTTAAGCCCCGCCTGTTTAAGGATTGAATCAGCGGTCCCTTTGTCAACGTCGCCGGTGTGAAAAGGAATTGTAACTTTTCCCGGCTTGCTAGGGTGCTTATACTGTCTGTGAGAACCTTTCTGGTTCTTCACATACCAGCCATCCTCCAGAAGCATTTTCTCTAATTCTCTGGCCCGCATCTTCTGTACCTCCTTACAATTACATTATACACACTATGCGCATAAAAGTCAAGAGAAAATGTGTATAATGCGCATTATTTTATTTCAAGCGAAAAACCATGTTGCAAGAGCCATTGTTTTGAATTTTCTTTTTGTTCAGGAGTAGCGGTACGAACGGAGTATATACATTTGTGCACCCCGGCCCAAAAGGCAAGCTCACTTTTCGGGAGGGGAACTTGATATTTTTGGCAATAGGCCAGTATCTTACTCTTATCAAGAGAAAACATAGCTTCATCGCGTTCTTTAAGAAATTGCTGGATATCAACCATAAGAACCTCCTTATGCCACATCACTGGTGAAATCAATATCATTTATACTTTCATTCACATTTTCCATTACTTCATGATTTTCGATAAACGATATCCATGAAAGACGGGAGTCTGACTTGATTTCATGTTTCAGATTGTTATATAGAGGCTCCATGGACATCCTCCACATATCATACGCAGCCTTTTCCACTTTTTCGTCAGACCACTTCTTTTTTCGTTTAGCATTCTGGAGGCCCTGGAACTGCCGGGCTTTTCTCATAAAAATATTATACCCTTCCAGATTGGATTCCAAATACTCTAAAAATTCTTTGTATTTCATCCTTCCACCACCTTTCCAAGAACTTCTCCAACAAGTTTTATTTCATCATTGGCAGGTATGTCATTATATTTCTTGTTATGGGATATAAGACGGTTAACTCCTAACTCCTTAATAAAGCACTCGTTTCCACGGGTAAAAATTCCAATACCACCAATAGGAATGGAATCTGTTTTCCTAACAAATACCTTATCGCCATCATAATAGGTGGGCTCCATACTATCTCCATTAACACCAATAACAAAATCGGCCCTATCAGATAGCTCATTGTCCACCACCTCAATCATATCGGTGGGAACATCGTCAAAGAGATATTCGCCGCTTCCGGCAGAGGCCAGATGTTGATAGTAACTGATAATACGGGTTGGAACTTTGGAGATTGATGGTTCAGAGGATTCGATGCGCTCAATTCGCTCCATCTCCCATGCAAGAATCACATTGACGTGATTTTTGCCCACGCTATCAAGATTACGGTATTTCATAATTAACTCTCGTTCCTCCAAAGAGACAACAAGTTCAGATAAGCTCTCCATGTCATCTTGATATAGATAATTCGCATCCACCTGCAATGCATCCATAATTTTTCTTAAGGTTGGAATGTTAGGCTCACGGTTGCCCTTTTCATATCCGGTCAAAGTAGATTTAGCTACACCAATCTTATCCGCAAGTTGTTCTTGTGTCATTCCGTTTCGTAACCTAGCTTCTTTAATTCTGTCATTAAGACTCATAATGCAAACCTCCTGTAAGTGTATGGTATCACGTAAATATTGATTAGTCAATACAAAAAGGTTGCAAAATGCGAATTTTTTTAATGATATGTATTGACAAAGGCGCGTTATGAGACTATAATTACGAAAAAAGGTTGCAAAACGAAACATAGAAAGGGTGATTAAATGAATATTGCAGAACTTCAAATTTTCCGGTAGCAGATAATATTGAGAGAATCATTAAAGAAAGGGGGTTAAAACAATGCGCAGTTGCTAGTAAAGCAGGTTTCAAAAAGCAACCTTTTAGCGACATGCTCAACGGGAGACGGTTGATTAAAACATCAGATGTAATAATAATAGCAAAAGCATTAGGCGTTTCAATAAATGAGCTTTATGATTCAACCGGATTAAAAAAGAGGGCATAAAAAGTGGCTATCACTACAAAACAAATACTCTTGATTTGCGTGATAGCCTTAAATTGCTTATATTACATAAATCTGTTTTGACTCTAAAACCTAAACGTATTCTTGTTCTGAGTCAGGATACATAATACAGATTTGTCTATGGATGGTATGACCAAGGTGAGAAACGCTAGGATGTAAGGTCAAACATTTTTTTTCATCGGGGAAAATTATATCATTGTTATTAACAGTTGGAGCTACGATGTCAATTAATTCAGCTTTAGTTCTGGGGCTTTTTGTTCCTGGAGGAAGAAACTTTCTGACTTTACTAATATGCAAATGCTTAAGCAACTTTGCAGTATCAGTTACCTCACAAGCCAGATTGGCTCCAATTAGTTTGTTTGCAAACTCAATGGGAAAAAGTTCTTCAGAGGCATTATTGTTGCCACAGTGATAACAAAATAACCAAATATCTGTTGCTCTTCGGGAGTCAAAACAGATTTGATTATCTGCATGGCCTCATTCTTATTCAATTGTGGTACATCTGTACTAGCTACTTCGCAAGGCGGGTTAAATAAGTGCAACTCATATGCCAAGCGGTACATATGCTTGCATGGGAGCTTTCTTAAGGCAAAATCTCTGCAAGTACAATTAGAGAGCGTGGTTGTGTATTTACTGCTTGACCCTTTGAAAACAGCATTACAATCAGATTCATTAATTTCAAGCGGAGAAAGCCCTTTTTCACAAGCCTTTTTTTGACGCTTAAGTTGTTCGGAAGTGGAATGGATATCATCCCATTGATTCCATGTAGCAGTATTTATCATAAGTCCTCCAATGTTATTTACTCAGCCCTGCCGGGGGCCTGTAAGTACAGTATAAAACGGAGGGGGGAGAAAAAAAGCAAATTGAAAAGAGGAAACAAGTACAACCCGTAATACATAGAATCTACCAGGGAGGTGGTGGAATGAAATCTGAGAACAGGGAAACAACAATGACATTTACCAACAGGATAAAAATTGGTAACAAAAAAATAAGATTGGATGACTTACCAGCAGAGGAACAGATAGCAATTGCAAACCGGCTGATATATCAGCCTTTGACAACAATTCAAAACATAGAAGTCATTCAGACCGCCTAAAGGCGGCCTTGTGGGACGAGCAGTAAAAAGACCGGAATTATTTGGACAAGCTAAAATCCGGCAGAGGAGGTAAAAGGATGTCTGAGGAAGAAAAAATGTTGAGAAAGTGGATCCAGAATCACAAGCAACTTATAAGCGAAGCGCCAGACGAGAAACAGAGGGATTACATAACCATGATGTGGCTGGGATATCTTAATGGTCTCCGTATGTCCAATGCAATTACATGGGCCAAATACAACAACCTGTATGACGAGCTGCAGCGGTTTGCAGCCGGAATGGAGGCGGCGCAATGATACCCATAAAATGGAAAAAGCTCTTAACTCTACTGCAATAGGTTAAGAGCAAGGTCCCTAACAGACCAATAATAAACTCGTCTTTTATTATATCTGTTAGGGGCTGAAAAGTCAAGGAAATACGTGCTTTCTTGCACGTTTTATGGCTTGATAAAAGGATTAAACTTAGGACAGGGAGCCTTCCATATGCGCAGATATAAACAGATAGAGTATAAGGCGGGTATCACCATAGAGGTTATAAAGTGCATACCCAGGGGGAGCAGGAAGGGAGAGCAGCGGCAACCGGTCAAGAAAAAGACCAAGGAAGAGATAAGGGAGGCCAATGCGAGACAAGCAGCCAGAAAGCTCATGAGAAAGGTCAATGCTAATTTCCGTCCTGGGGACTGGCACGTAGTCCTGACATACCCAAAAGGTGAGAGGCCCACACCGGCAGAGGCCAGAGGGCATATAAAGACATTCCTTCGGAAATTGAGGGACGAATATAAAAAGCATGGCCTCGAACTTAAGTACATCCAGGCAACGGAATACCTAAACAAGGCAATCCACCACCACATAATTATAAATAACGTTAATGATGGGAAAGAGACATCCCTACAGTATGTAAACCGGATATGGGGCAGTATCACAAAAGGACATCCGAAATACGTTCCTCTCTATGATGAGGGAGAATATAGAAAACTGGCTGATTACTTTGTTAAGGAAACGGATAAGACCTTCAGAAACGAGGACAGCCCGACAAAACAAAGATACTCATGTTCCAGGAATCTTAAGGAGCCAAACGTAAGCCACAGAATCAATACCACTAAAAACGGATGGATGATGATTCCGCGGCCCAGGCCGGGATACTACATAATACCGGATACTTTATACAACGGAGAGGACAAGCTGGGATACCCATATCAGCGATATGTAATGGTTAAACTTAACCCTACGGACAAAGACTGGGAGCCGTGCAGCAATTGGGGTGAGGAGGATGAATATGAGTGAAAGACAAGTGACAATCGAAGTACATGCAACGGCAAGTAAATACTGGGGTTGCATGGAAACGTTAGACCGCAATGGAAACCTGTACAGGAAAGACATTGAAGAGGACAGAAAGAGCACGGTAAACGGGAACGCTCTGCAAGCATTAATAAGCGCCCTGCACCGGCTGCGTTATTCCTGCATCCTGGATATACATACAGATAATGAATATGTGGTTAACTCAATCATCAACCGATGGGTGGACAACTGGGAACAAAGCGGATGGAAGAACGCCAAAGGCGACACCATACCGCATAAGGAGCAGTGGCAGGAACTTAGAAAGCTGCTTGCCAATCATTCCGCCAGATTTACCACCACGAAATAGGGAGGAAAACATGCGTAAAAGTCAAGTAAACACTGGAGTGGAAGATACGTCGAGAGGGCCTATAACAAAGAATGAATTAAAAGCATTCAGACGGATGATATGGCCGGGAGATAAGCTGAGATGCAGATACCCAAGAAGAAGAGGTGACGATGAAGAAAAGGTGGGAAAAATGAAGGTACTAAAACAATACCCACACATTGTCACGCTGGAGTATATAGGAGCCTGCGGTAAAACATTTGAAACAAGTATGACGTGGGCAGAGGCAATTATCCTGAATCGGAGGCCACAGAAAAAATCAAAAGTATCATAGAGAAAGAGCCGGCAGAGATATGTTACATATGCGGCAGAGGAGGAAAATTACATAAACATCATATTTTTGGCGGAAATCCAAATAGGGAACACTCTGAGCAGTATGGCCTTACGGTCCATTTATGCCCAGATTGCCACACAGAAGGAAAGGATGCGGTGCACAAAGATGCAGAAATTATGGAAGCGTTACACAAAATTGGTCAAGCAGCTTTTGAGCAGGAACACACAAGAGAGGAGTTTATGTGGATTTTCGGGAAAAATTATCTTGACCCAAATCCAGACAACGAGCCAGACGGATGCCAAAGAGAACCCGAATGGGGGTTTATCTGGCTTGCAACTGATAATTAAAAGGCCGGAGTTGCTGCTTGGTGGAAAAATAACCTACATCGGCCCGGCACAATGTATATGGTGCGAGGAATTTGATAATTTGGACATGTGTCCGGGTGTAATGAACCGGAAGGAATGCCCGGTTGTGAGACGGGAGATTACAGTGGAATCAATCAGGTACAACTGGAATGGAGCGCATGAATGCATATGCACCATTAACAACGGAGAACTGAGTATGAATTTACAGAAAAAAAATCTTATCACAATCGAAAAAGTGGAGGCACCATGGAAGAACTTCGTGTGGCCTGGGACATGGCCAGAAGCATAGAGAGCATACCAAAACATGCAGGGAGGCTATGCTACATAGGCAAAAGGATATTGAATGATAGGATATATCTCTTTTACCGGGACTCGTCGTGGAATTATTGGTATAAGACCAGGATTATAACCAAGGACGGGATAATATCGGAATATGAGGCCATATTTGGACGGAAAGGAAGAAAACATGAATAGAGTCATTTTAATGGGCAGGCTCACCAGGGACCCGGATGTGAGATACACGCAGGGAGAGAAGTCAATGGCAATTGCCAGATATACGTTGGCAGTGGACAGGCGAGGAAAGAAGGAAAGGGACCAGGACCAACAAGCGGCTGATTTTATCAATTGTGTTGCATTTGACCGGGCGGCGGAGTTTGCGGAAACGTATTTCCACCAGGGGATGCGGGTGTTGGTATCCGGCAGGCTTCAAACAGGGAGCTATGTAAACAAAGAGGGCAAGAAGGTATATACAACAGAGGTGATTTTGACAGACCAGGAATTTGCAGATAGCAAGGGGAGCAATGCACCGGAAACCAGACAGGCCCAGGGGACGGACCTGGGGGACGGATTCATGAATATACCTGACGGAATAGAGGACGAAGGACTACCATTCGTATAAGGAGGAAGGAAATGAAAACAATATCAATCGCAAACCTCAAAGGCGGGGTACATAAGACTACAACAGCAGTGAGCATGGCGGAGCTGATAGCGGACCGATATCAGAAAAAGGTCCTGCTGCTGGATAATGACAAGCAGGGAAATGCATCACGCTTGTTTCGGCTATATAACCCGGAGTCATTACGGGGAGCGCCGGATATGATTAAGACCAGGGAGGCCAGAAAGAACATGGTCCAGACAGAGAATCAGAACCTTTCCATAATCCCATGCAATTATTATATGGAACAGGCCGTGCTGGACCTGCAAAACGACAGGGCCAGTAAGCAACATAACAGATACAAGGAGGCCCTGGACTCAGTAGGGGACATATTTGATTACTGCATTATCGACAATCCGCCAGATTTAGGGCTTAATGTGGTCAATGCCCTGGTGGCATCCCAGGAAATCATTATCCCCCTGCATTTGGATGATTACTCCATGGATGGATTGGACATGCTGGTGGAACAGATTATGTCTATGCGTATTTTCAACCCAGATATTAAATTAGCCGGATGTCTAATCACTGGATTTGAAAAAACGGAAACCAGCGTGGCGGCAGAGGAATGGTTACGGGAAAAAAGTGGACAGCCAGTATTTGAAAGGCATATCCGACACTTTAAGCGGGCTAAGGATGCCACATTTATGCACCAGTCGCTTATTACATATAGCATACGCAGCGGAGCCGCCCAGGACTATAAAAAGTTTGTGGAGGAGTACATGGGGAGGGAAAGAAAATGATGGGATTCAATATTTTAAACACCCTAAATTCCGTCACACTGGCAGAGGCGAACCGGGCAGAGGAATACAAAGACATCATGATAGATTATCAAGATATCATAGTCACTAACCACAATAAATACAGCATGGAGGAAATACAGGAACTCGCAACAGGAATATTGCTGACGGGAGGTATACAGGAGCCTCTTATAGTGGGCCGGGTGGACGACGGGGCCGGGAATGGGTATCGTCTGATATCTGGGCATAGGAGGTTGCGGGCCATAGGCATCCTGGTAGAGGAAGGGAACGAAGAGTATAAAAAGGTCCCGTGCCGGTATAAGGATATGACTGAAACGCAGTTTCGCATGGAACTTCTTTGCGGGAATACATTTAACCGGAAAATGTCTGACTATGATTTGATGATACAGGCACAAGAGTGGAAGGACGTGCTGACACAAGCCAGGAAGGAAAAACTTATCATTCTGGATGAGGGAAAACGCATCCGGGACTATGTAGCCGGAATATTGGGAGAATCCACGGGAAAGATAGGGCAACTTAATGCAATCAATGCTAATGCCACACAGGAGGTAAAAGAAAAGCTTCAGACCGGGGAAATGGGAATTACCTCAGCCTACGCCGCCAGTCAGTTAGATCCGGAAAGTCAGAAAAAGGTCGTCTCCAGGATAGAAAGCGGGGAAGATGTTAGGAGCGAGGAGATACAGCGGATTATCGAAGAAAAACGCAAGCAACAGGCAGAGGAAGCAGATGGCCGGAAGGAAGAACTGGATCCAGATGACGAACAGGACCAAGAAAAAGAGCAACCATCAAACCAGGAGAAACAGGAACGGAAAATAGAGGACCAACAGAGGCAGCCGAATGTGTCGGATACTGACACAAATGAGGACGAAAAGGGCTACGCCAAAAGGCTCCATGTACTTAAGATGCTAGAGAAGTACTACACCTTTATGTCGGGGGAGGAATTGGAATTGCTGGAGCGTATTTTAGAGGACTGTAAACGCAGGAAACGGGAATATGCCATGGACGAAGATTAAAGAGGTATTGTGATGAAAAAAGTCATAGCCGATTTAAACAGAGGAATTAAAAGTAAAAGAGAGAATCGAAGGGGTATTTATGACCGTTGATGATAAAACGGGACAATATGCAATCGAGATAAATTTTCCTTCTAAAATGATTCCGATTCATAGACTGTTTTTAATAATGCTTATGAGAAGGTGCATGAAATGCGCCTTGAAAATGAGATGGGCAAACAGAGATAAGGAATTAGCCGATTTTTTTAAACATGATGATAATAAAGGAGTGGAAAAGTGAATAACATACATGACGAGTCGGGGATTGAAAGCAATAAAAACCAGTGTTTTGTGGAAAACAACATAGAAACGTGGAAAAAAATCGAGTGGATAGCCAATATGTACGGATATGATGCGCAGAGCAGACAATGCATGGAAGAGGCGGCTGAGTTAATCCAGGCTATCAACAAGAGGTGGAGGAAAGCGGCATACGGGGGAAACGATAAGGAGATTGCAGCGGCAGAGGAACGCATAATAGACGAGATGGCGGATGTCATAATCATGTTATGGCAGCTCAAACTTTTATTAGGGGTTAGGGAGCACGTTCTGGAGGAAAAGATTGAGGACAAGCTAAACAGACAGTTAGAGAGGATGAAAGGGGCCTATCCACAAAAAGCAGCGGAAAATAAAAATGTAGACTATGAAAATATCATACTGACACCGCAGCAGATGCGGATAATAGACGAACTGTATATTGAAAAATGCAGAGAAGTCAATTATTTAAGAAAGGCATCAATACTAATACTGGAAACAAAAGAAGAAATTGCGGTTTGGAATCAGAAAATGTGCCCAATGGCAAAACAGGATTATTGGCCTGTGTGCATGGCATATGATACAAAGACCGGGAAATGCACCGGAATTATTGCTTGCCAGTATAGTCCATACAACCAGAAAGGAAAACAGACATCATGAAATGCGATATGTGTGATTGCCATACATCAAAGATAGTAAAAATCAGAAATCACAAGAATGGAAACGAGCTGAATATTTGCCGGGGTTGCGCCGTACAGAATGGCTTTATAAAAAAGCCGTCAGATACCCACTGGGAATGTAAGTATTGCGATTGCACAAGAGGGGTTCCGTATGCGGACGAACCGGATTTCATGGTATGCGCCCGGTGTGGAGCCGAGTGGGAAGATTGTAAGATGTTGGTTGATGATGAATATTAACTATTTTCGGATGGAGGCAGAGGGATGAAAAGAACGACAATAGAAAAGCCTGCCGGTGAAATGAACATGGTAGAGTTGGCACACAATTGCATGTATGCAAAAGACCGGTGGGCATGGTACAGGGATTATGATTCGGACATGGATCTGCGGGACTTCATTCGCAAATTCAGCGAGGCAGAGGGTGCAAGCGAACTGCCGGAGGACAATGAAGCATTGTCTGACATCCTCATGGACAATCTGCAATATGGTATCAATGACCCAGATGGTCGCACTGCATTGGTATACCGCCTTATGTGGGCAATGGCAGACCTACGGGAAACGCTTATGGAATATGAGAACACGGGCGTGAATCCGAAGGAAATAGAAAATCTGCTACATAAGTGGACTCCGGTAAAAAAGGAATTACCAGAGACATACACAAGCGATAGACTTTGGATTAGTATTCAATATCCCAACGGTTATTCACGCACAGTCGAGGGAAGGTATGACAAATTTAAAGGTGAATTTCTTTATGCAAATCAGAAACCAGTCAAAGATAAGGTGATTGCATGGACGGAGTATAAACCACCTGCCTGCTATTCTGGGCAGTGACAGTTATATTAGGCTGGCAGATAGGCAATAAAAAAGAGCAGAGAGCAGATAACGCAAGAGAGCGCAACGGGTGCGCCGTTACCAGAAGCGGACGGCAGCCAGGGCCGTTGTTAGGGCATAAGCCGAAGTCGGAATGCCGGTACTGGCAATTTTCTAATCGTAGCTTATAACACAGCAGCGCATACCGGTACCTGATTCGCAGGACCGTGACTGCGTAAAGATAGCTGGCATGGATCTGGTGTATGCACAACCAGTAAGACCAGCAGCGGATGTGCCTATGGAGAGATAATGGAGGACCATACGGCCAGGGGTTCCGGTCTGGCGCACATCCACTATATTAAGATTTAGTGAAGGAGAAAATGATATGAAAAAAGCATGTATGAAATGCAAAAGTATAAACAATGAGTATGTGTGGGAAGAAAAATATGAAGTATCTGATGAAACTGATATAGAAATATATTTGAAGGAAATGATACAGCGATTTAACAACACATTGCGTCCTCAAGAGCCAGCCAGGGAAATACTTGAAATGTGGGAAGAACCATTAGAGATTGACACATTGCCCAAAATACAGCATATGTGGGAAAAGACCAATCTGGTTACACAGTCAAGAGGTGGACGGCTGTATGATACCTACAAATGTGCAAAGTGTGGTATTACGGGTAAGCGATTTGGATTGAGTGATATTGTTAAAAGGGATAGTAAATATAAGGCTGATAAGTACAACTACTGCCAAGGCAATTAAATTAGGATTTCCGGGAGAACTGGAGGAAGGAACAGCGTATGGGAATTGATTTGAGTAGATTTAAGGTAATCCACGGAGACAAGGTATTAAATGCAGTGGCGCTTATGGAGGTAAGGATGCCGGAAGGAACGTGGGAAAATAGAGAGACTATTATTAAGCCTAAAATACTTGAGATTTTGGCTGTTAATGAGGATGGGAACATTGTGTCTATCATGGATGAGGCGTGGATGTTTCAGTTTCTTCCCATAGTCTCGAATTAGCATTTGGCTGCCGACTGCCAAGTGTCGGAGAAAGCAGGAAATATGATTATAACAGGAATGAAACATTTTGAAAGTGTATGCAAAAGAAAACTTGTAGATTGGTATAACTGTGACGTGGAGACAAAAGGCACACGCATTGATTTGGATGACGTTTATATTGTATGGGCTTGCAAGACTTTACAGAACTACAAGTGTTTAGCTTCAACTTCGGTTAGTGGAGACGGTATTTATGCTGAGTATACGTATAATGGGGACAAACAGGAATTATACGAAGATGTATACAAAAAATTGACGAATACTTGCCATAGAGAAGAATAGTTAAACTGAAATTTACATGGAGAAAGAAGATGTCTGAACATGGTTTCTTTAATATGGATTGCATGGTAGGGATGGGGCAATATCCAGATAAATATTTTGGATTGGCTATAGTAGATCCCCCCTATGGAATTGGCGAGAGCGGAGAGAAAAATCACACCCGCAGTAACCTGATTAAGGCAAAAGATTACAAATCCTATACGGGTAATGACAAAGAACCTCCATCAAAAGAATACTTCCATGAACTATTCCGGGTATCAAAGAATCAGATTATATTTGGCGCAAACCATTTTATAAGTCGTATCCCGTATGATAGCCATTGCTGGATTGTATGGGATAAAGACAATGGGGCCAATGATTTTGCGGATTGCGAGCTTGCATGGACCAGTTTTAAAACAGCAGTAAGAAAGTATCGTTATAGATGGCATGGAATGATGCAAGAGCATATGGATAACAAGGAGTATAGGATTCATCCGAACCAGAAGCCGGTTGCACTATATGAGTGGCTATTGGATAAGTATGCAAAAGCAGGTGATACCATACTTGATACCCATGTAGGTAGCGCAAGCTCTTTGGTGGCCTGCCGAAACAGAGGTTATGAGTATGTAGGGTTTGAGATTAACCGGTATTATTTTGACTTGGCAAATAAAAGGCTTAAAGAGGCAGAGGCACAATGGAATATATTTGATTATCCTGAGGCTATTCCAGAGAGTATGAAAAATTAAGATTTAGTGGCGGTGTGTGGTACACAAGTCCAGGTTCGATTCCTGGCATAACCATGGTGGAAAGTAAGAGGGTGCCGGTTCGACTCCGGCCGCCGCCAACTTTCCGAGAGAATTGGAGAAAGGAATGGAGAAATGCTAAAGTTTAAAAAATCAGAGTGTAACTGCATGATTTGTGGAAATAAAAACATAGAAGGAGGAAATGAAGAAATGAACATTGTCCGCGATGGAGGGGATAACCTTATTTCCTTTTCTATTTGCAGAAAATGCCGCATTAGGTTTGCGTATGAGTTGGATAGCCATAATAGAGGATGGGACAGAAGTTAGCATTTAAGGAGGGTATCGAGGTGATTGAAATAAAATGTTCAGAGAAGCAAAAGGAAGTCATAATCAAATCATTACTAAATCCTAATGGATGTTTGTGGCCGAGGAGGAAATCTGATTGCGTACATAATCCTAGCGAATCATGCAAGAAATGTTTTGAAGATAGAATCAAGTGGGAGATACGCTAAAATTAACATTTTAAGGAGAAAGGAATGGCAAAGTGCAGTAAACAAACAGAGGATATGTGTCTATGTAGAGATTGTGCAGTTATAAACTGCGAACGGTATAACTGCCGTGAGTGCGAGACGATCACGCACGAAAGAATCCATGAAGTATTTTTCTGCAACAGTTTCCGCGAGCAGGATAGTAGCAGATAAAATTAGCATTTTAGGAGGAAAAGACTGTGAGAGTGGTTGAAGATGATTTGAAAGCATGTCCATTTTGTGGAAGTAAGAATATCGTAATTGATACATGCCATGATTTAGGGGATTGCGAAAATTTTGAGAGGTGTGAAGATACAGGATATTATTCTGCCGTATGTAATAGAAATGATGGAGGGTGCGGTGCTTCAACAGGCTATAAACCTACAATTAAGGCGGCAGTAGAGGCTTGGAATAGACGGGAAAATTAGCATTTAGCAAAGAAAGGAGATTTTGGGTATGGGAGTAAAAGAGTATGAAGTTTTTGGAAGAATCAGATTTGGGAAAGAAGAACAATTCACGCATCTTTGCTTGATAATTGAAGCATATTCATCTGACGATGCAAAGGAAAAGGCTGAAAAAATTTCCAGTAATGTATATTGGTCGCACTGTATGGAGCATGTTTGTGATGATTAAAGTAGATTTAAAGCCATGTCCGTTCTGCGGCGGAATTCCAGAATTAAGACAGTTTGCGAATCCTAAAAACTTTTATACTGTACAATGCCCTAAGTGTTATTGCAGAACGGACGGATTTTCGACAAACCGGACATCTGGGAGCGATAAAGAAAATATACAGGCAAATGCAGATGCTTGGAATAGACGTGTAGACGGATGTACGCATTATTAGCATTTGAAGAAAGAAGGTGTGAAGTGTTAGAAATTTTAATCATACCAGAAAATATGCAGCGGGGCGATAGGATACTCAATGTAATATGCAATATTGAAACAGAACCTATTGCAGAATATAGCAAGGGGCGAAAAAGGATTCGTACCCAAGGAGGGACGATATATAAGGTTATTCGTCCTGAAATACGATACTTGATGGGACATAGGGCAGATCAAGTGATTTTAGATTTTGCATTTGTGAACGCGTTGAAAAATGTAGTTGATTCAATTCTATGTAGTTCATGTGTTCCAACAGAGTTTCAGATCATAGATGACAGAAAAATTTTAAATGGTTGTATTCGACCATATTAGCACTTTAAGGGAACAAAAAAAGAGCCTTACGGCTCTGCCCGACGTTTTCACTAGCGGGTGTGGAATTTCAACCACACAAGGGTCTGCTGGCGGCTTTGCGTTCCCTGTTATTTGATTCAATTATAACAGCTTTAAAGCAACTATTCAATAGCAATATTAGCATTTTAGGAGGAGGAAAATGTCTGATTTTAACGAGCAGAGGATAGTCACAGCAAGAAAGGTACATAATTGCGAATTCTGCAAAAAACAAATTCAGCCAGGAGAAAGATATAGCTATGAAAGTGGAGCATTTGAGGGTGACTTTTATACACGTAAACTCTGCCCTGAATGTTTTGATATGCTTGATACGTTTTGCAAAGAGAATGGATACGGGGAATTTAGTTGGGACTGGGTAACAGATTGGCTCCATGACCTGTATTGCCATGATTGCCCATCAAAAGAAGATTGCGATTCATTTCCACAGCAATGTGGTATAATTCGCGGCAACTTTGCAGGAACATTTGCACGGGTAAATTAGCATTGAGGTGACGAAATGAGAAAATTAAGACTGATTAAAGTGGTCGTGCCGGAGATTGTTGCATATTTCGGCCAGGGTTCAAAACCCATGGAACCAGAATATGAGTGTTCCTGCGGAATGGGTGTGGCAGAGGAGTATAAATGCTGTCCCTACTGTGGTGCAGAACTGGCATGGGAGCAGGTTAGGAGACCATCGAAGGAATTTAGAAAACTGTTAGACAAGCTTTAAAATTAACGTTTCTGGTAGAACCGGAGAAAGGATATTATGAAAAAGAGTATAGATTTTTTTTACAGAGTGGCAAAAGAAGCAGGATTCGCAGAAGATGAATATGGGAACCCATCGGATTGTTATTTAAAAATTGGCTTTAACTTAAAAAAACCAGTCAGTGCCGAAAAGATTGAGGCTGAAAGAGAAAAAACGAAAGACGATGCCTTAAAAGCTGCTGCCGAGTTCCTGAACATAGATGTTTCACTATTAAGCATAGTCTCCGAGGAAGAATATCTCACAGAAACCGAAAAAGATTTACAAAACTGAAATTATTATGATTTACTAAACGGAGGAACTGGCAGTGGATAAGATATTAAAAACATGCTGGTGGTACATAGTGCTTGCTTTAGTATGGCAAGGTTTGGAGCTATTAATATACCACCAGATACAGCCGCGGGTAGTTGACGACATTATGGGACTTTTGTATTTGCCCTTTATCTACGGGGCAGTAGATTAACATTTAAATAACAAGGAGAACGGAGCATATGACTAAGCTACAAAAATCACAAATAATATACGCTGACCTTGTATATGTCCTTAATAAGTTTGGAATTGATATTACAAGCAAAGAAATAGAGTCTGTAATAAAAGGGACTATACACAGCAGTCTGGAAAAAAATAGAACAAAGTACCAACAAGTAATGGAGGTAGCGGATGGAAAGAGAAATTAGATTTGCTTAATCCATAGAACTGACATTTGAGCGATTAAATTGGAGTGAATCGAAGTATTCCAAAAGGAGGTGGTACCATTGGGAAAGGTGCGAACACTAAACACAAAATATGGAATAAGTAAGCATAGGTTTAAGGAATTGTATTACTGGTGCTTGCAATACAACGAATGGAAGGACGAGTTAAAATATAAGACTGATACAGTAAGGCTATTGAAACGCATGACATGCCAATGGGGGGCAGGGAATGAGGAGCCCAACAGAAGAACTTGCAATGAGGAGGGCAAGGTTAGAGGAGAACTGCCGTCTTATTGAACAGACAGCAATAGAAACCGATCCGGAATTATACCAATATATATTAAAGGCGGTTACAAATGAAGATATCACATACAGATACTTAAGCCTTATCATGGAGATACCATGTAGCCATAATACATATTATGACCGGCGCAGGAAATTCTATTGGCTGTTGAATGAAAAAAAATAAATTAAAGATTGGTAATCAGGGGACAAGTCAATATGGTATATTAATATCATGGATTAGTAAAAAGAACTGAGCTCATAAGATATATGCACCCATAAATGAGAGGGCATCCAGCGGTTACATGCAGGATGTCTTTTCTTTATGCCTTGAAAGAAGTCTGACAATTCAAATAATTGGGTCCTTCCGAGGGGGGCGGGGCCTTATGCGGGGCGCGGAAGGTCCGGTGTTTTTCTCTGTAGGGACTAAAAAAACAGGTGATTTCCTTCCGGTTTGGAGGGGAGCAAGGAGGACCAAAGGGAGATACGGAGGGGAGTACAGTAAAGGAGACGGAGAAAGAATGGTCGTAAACCAGAAGGAATTGTCGCAATGCCTTGGAATTTCAACGCGTCAAATAAGGAATCTCAAATCGGAAGGGCTGTTCCAGACGGAAAAAAAGTTCAAGGGGATACATGCTTGAAAAGTGCGTCCAAGAGTATATTAATTTTAAGATAAATGCGGAAATGGGACGCAGGACATCTATTACGAAAGAGGAAGTGCAAGCAGAGCATGAGGAAATCAAGAAACAGATATCAGCCTTAAAGCTAAGAAGATTACGGAGGGAGCTTCACGAAGCATCCGACGTTGAAGCTTTTTTGACGGATATGTTGATAAAGTTAGAAATCGTATATTATCATTGCCGCCAAAGTTGGCTATGCAATTGAGCGGAGAAAACGATATCAACAACATGATTGGAATAATTAAAACAGAGATGGAAAACGCACTGGAAGAACTATCGCAATATAACCCGGACGAAATAGACGGAGTAACA
>ENA-OQCB01000157-OQCB01000157.1-human-gut-metagenome-genome-assembly--contig:-NODE-157-length-32284-cov-4.190347_pt1 | contig 32284 bp, 39 predicted proteins | sample MGYA00242493_ERZ504568 | MGnify/ENA primary metagenome ERZ504568 (study PRJEB26092, sample SAMD00036229) | human gut metagenome | host: Homo sapiens | study: EMG produced TPA metagenomics assembly of...
GGTGGAAATTATGGTAGCACCCAAAGGCTTCGGAAGCGAGAATATGAGTAAAATTTATATGCTGAAGCCGGCAGACGGCATTGAAGGCGTAAAAGAAGCAATCATCAACACCGTAAAAGAAGCAGGACCAAATGCCTGCCCACCGGTTGTTGTTGGCGTGGGAATTGGCGGAACTTTTGAAAAGGCTGCTATTTTGGCAAAAAAAGGCCCTGACAAGAGAAATCGGTACACATTCAGAGCTTGCCCATATTAAAGAGCTGGAAGAAGAATTACTGGAAAAAATCAATCAGATTGGTTTAGGACCTGCGGGGCTTGGCGGAGATACTACTGCGCTGGCAGTGAATATCAACACTTATGCAACACATATCGCAGGACTTCCTGTGGCAGTAAATATTTGCTGTCATGTAAACCGTCATATTGCCAGAACAATATAATACAGCAGAAATTTGGGAGGAATGAAGATGGACAGATATATGCAGGCGCCCCTTGATAAAGAGGAAGTAAAAGCTTTAGAGGCAGGGGATTATGTTTATATTACAGGTACAATTTACACAGCAAGAGATGCGGCACATCTCAGAATGTCAGAGGCTTTAGACAGAGGCGAGGAGCTTCCCATTGACTTAAACAATAATATTATTTACTACATGGGTCCCACACCTGCAAGAGAAGGCAGAGTAATCGGTTCAGCAGGACCTACAACAGCCAGCCGTATGGATAAATATGCGCCTAGACTTTTAGATTTAGGGCTTACAGGCATGATTGGAAAAGGAAGAAGAAAACCGGAGGTTACAGACGCCATTGTAAGAAACGCTGCAGTTTTCTTTGCAGCAGTAGGCGGAGCGGGCGCATTGTTATCAAAATGTATTAAGAAAGCAGAAGTGATTGCTTATGATGATTTGGGAACAGAGGCAATCCGAAAGCTGGAGGTAGAGAATTTCCCTGTGATTGTAGTCATTGACTCAAAAGGAAGAAATCTTTATGATGAGGTTTGTAAATAGGTAAAGCGAAAGAAGGGGTGTTGCAGTAAGTAATACTTAATGTAATAGCTCTTCTTTTTTTGTTTTGTACAGCAGAAGCATATTATTTACTGTATTAGTTGTTTTCAGACACAAAGTATGGTATTCTGAAAACAAAAAAGTGGAAAAGGAGAAAGTAAGGTGAAAAACAAAAAAATCTTAGGGATTGTAGGAATTATTTTGGTGATTTTAATCATCGGGGCAGTAGTTTTCGGGCAGAATAACTTTAAGAAAGCGGAAAAGAAAACGGAGAAAACAACAGAGGAGAAAACAGAAGAACCGTATTTAAAGGCTGTCTATTTAAAAGATGAACAGGGTAACAGCATTTTTGTACAGACAGATACAGAAATGGTATTTTTCGGTACAATTCCACAGGAATTATACGATGAAAATGAGAAGAAAATAACAGAAGAAGATTTACATTCCGGAGATGTAGTGAAAATCTGGGGAAACGGAGCTATTGCACAGTCCTATCCTGCACAGTATCCGGGAATTACTAAGATACAGAGAGAAGAAAAAGAAAATAAGGATTATATAGAAAAGTACGGACATTATTTGGAAGAATTTATTGTCGTACCGGATGAGAATGAACCGCCGTATCTGGACGTTTCTTATAAACAGCCGGAAGCGCTGGTGACAGCAGCGGCAGATATAATAGCAGGCGTTCCGGCATTAAAGCTTCCGGAGCTTGTGGAGCTTTCTGTGGATGGCGATACACAGGCAGAGCTTTTAGTCAGTACACAGCCTGAAAACATAGAGGTAGTACGCTGGGAAGCAGAGAAAAAAATGGAAGCATCTGACGCTTCACCTGTTCCTAAAGGAGAAGTAGTATCTGCTGAGAAGAATGAAGATGGAAATTGGACAATTACCATGCAGGCGGGATATATTTATCAGATTAAGGCAATTTGGGCAGATAAAGAGATGGAATATGGATTTTCCGTTACACCTGTAAAAACAGCGGAATAGAGAAAAGGTGGTAAAGGTATGCAGGAAGAAAAAATTTTAGAAGCAGCAGAAAATCTGGGCTTTACAAATTATAAAATCATTGATACACAGGCAATCGAATACGATGGAAGCTTTCGCGGATTTTGTGAAATGAATTATTGCGGGAATTATGAAAAAAATTATTCCTGTCCTCCTGCCTGCGGAACTTTTGAGGAATTAAAAGAAAAAGCAGATAAGTTTAAAAAGGCGCTGGTACTTCAGACTATTACCATGGTTCATGATATCAATGATGACAGTGAGACTCGCTTAATTAAAAAACATCATAACCAGCTTACAAGAGCTTTGATTTCAGAACTAGAGGAAGAAATTCAGGAATACTTGCCGGCAATGGCAGGTCCGTGTCAGTTATGTACACCCTGTGCAATCAGAGAAGGAAAAGAGTGTGTCTTCCCGAATAAAAAGGCTTCCTGTCTATCTGCTTTTTGTATTCAGGTAAATAAACTGGCAGAGTACTGTGGATTTCCTTACTATTGTGACGGCAAAGTGGCATTTTTCAGTTTGCTGTTTTTTGACAGGAAATAAACAGGGACAAAAACAAGAAAAAGGTGTATACTATACATAGAAAAGATTACGACAGGAGAAGAAGGACATGGATAACGTAAAAAAAGAACTAATTCAGAAAATACAGACAAGAGAGGAAGTATTTGCACTCTTTTCAAGAGCTACCAGACAGCCCTTCGTGATTTGCGATGCAGAAAGCTTTAACGATCAGGTTTGGATTTTCGAAAATCAGGAAGATTTGGAAAAAGCAGCACAGCCTATTGCAGCAGAAAAAAAATGCAGTTGCCGGAATAAAAGTAGAAAATAAGAGCTTTCTTAATTTTTATACAACACTTTACACACTTGGCGTAAACAGCGTTGTATATCATGAAAAAGATAAAACAACAGAGCTTGAATTGGAAGAAATCGTAAAAAAACCGGATTTCTCTGTGCTTCCTGAGGAAAAGAGACCATTACTCAATCCGCAGCTTCAGTTATCTGCTATTTATTTTATGCAGGAATTTCGCAGAGATGTAGAAATGGAAGAAAAGAAATCGCTTCCTGAGCTGGAGGAAGAGGTTGCGGCAAATGTGGTAAAAAGCAAGTTCCTTTTGGCAGTAGAGAAAAAGGGAGAGGAAGAAAAAAACGTACAGGTTCCTTATGTGAAAAATCAAAACGGAGATGTTTTCCAGCCTGTATTTACAGACGCCGAGGAGTTTCGCAGATTTAATAAAGAAGGAAAATTTCAGGCGCTTCTGGTAACCTTTGAAAATATGGAAAAGGTGTTGATACCGATTGCAAAAGGTATTGTAATCAATCCGAACAGTTTTAATTTAATTCTTCCAAAAGAGAAGATGAGTGCATTAAAGCAAAGATTTGGTATGTAAATTCAAAATATCAAATGTGGGGAAGGAGATGTTGTCATGAAGATTGACATGCATTGCCATACAAAAGAGGGTTCTATTGACGGAAAAGTCCCGATTGAAGAATACATTTCTATGTTGAAGGCGCAGGGCTTTGGAGGAATGTTGGTAACAGACCATGATTCTTACGGGGGATACCGCTATTGGAAAAAGAATATTAAAGGGAAAAAGCATGAGGATTTTGTAGTCTTAAAAGGGATTGAATACGATACACTGGATGCAGGACATATTATTGTAATTATGCCGGAAAACATTAAGCTTCGTTTGTTGGAGCTTCGTGGAATTCCGGTGCAGATGCTCATACCGATTGTGCATAATTATGGGGGGATTTTAGGACCGGCACATCCGTGTGGAGAAAAGTTTATGAGCTTTATGAATGCAAAAGCTTACGAGCGAAATCCTGATATTTTGAAGGAATTTGATTTTATGGAAATCTTTAATGCCTGCGAGCCGCAGGAGGTAAACGACAGAGCCGTAAAAATTGCAGAAAAATATGATTTGCCGGGAACAGGGGGAAGCGATGCCCATAAGGCAGACTGTGTAGGCTTAGCATACACAGAAGTGCCGGATGACATTACCTGTGAGTCGGATTTGATTGCTCACGTTATAAAAGGAACAAAATTCAGCTGCGGCGGCAGTATTTATACAAAGACAACAAAGGAAAAATAGGAAAGGCAAAAACAGTTCTTTCCCATTCCTTCTGGGTATATAATAAAATCGGAGGCTGGAGCAAGGCATTTAAACGAAACAGCAAACTGAAAAAAGGGTTCATTGAAAGAGTAGAGGTTGAAAAGGAAGAAAGCATGAGCAAAAAAGTAATTAACGCAGCACTTTTAGGCCTTGGAACAGTAGGAACCGGGGTATATAAGGTGCTGAAAAATCAGGAAGCCGAGATGGAGAAGAAAATCGGCGCTACTGTAAAATTGAAGAAAATTTTGGTTCGGAATTTAAAAAAGGCTGCGGCAAAAATCGCAGAGCCGGAAATTCTGACAAATAACTGGAAAGAAATTTTAGAAGATGAAAGTATCGATATTGTGATTGAAGTAATGGGAGGAATTGAGCCTGCCAAAACATACATTATGGAAGCCCTAAAAGCAGGAAAAAATGTGGTTACAGCCAATAAGGATTTGGTTGCATCTCACGGAGGAGAGCTTTTAGATTGTGCGGCTGCCAACCAGTGCGACTTTTTGTTTGAGGCGGCAGTAGCAGGAGGAATTCCCATTATTCGCCCTTTAAAACAGTGTCTTACAGGAAATCATCTGTCAGAAATCGTAGGAATTGTAAACGGAACTACGAATTTTATTCTGACAAAAATGACACAGGAAAATATGGAATTTGCAGATGCACTTGCACTTGCGACAAAGCTGGGATATGCGGAGGCAGATCCTACTGCGGATATACAGGGCTATGATGCAGGAAGAAAAATGGCGATTATGGCATCCATTGCCTTTAATTCCAGAGTGACATTTGAAAATGTTGCAACAGAAGGCATTACCCGTATTTCTTCCAAAGATATTCGTTATGCAAGAGATTTAGGCTGTGTGATTAAGCTTTTAGGCGTTGCCAGAAACACAGATACGGGAATAGAAGTATCTGTACAGCCGATGCTGGTTTCTGAAAAAGCACCCTCTGGCATCGGTAAATGACTCCTTTAATGCAGTTTTCGTTCACGGAGATGCAGTGGATGACGCAATGTTTTACGGCAGAGGCGCAGGAGAACTGCCTACGGCAAGTGCAATCGTAGGTGACGTATTTGATATTGTACGTGATATTTTGTTTTCCTGTACGGGAAGAATTCGCTGTACCTGCTATAAAACGCTTCCTATCAAAAATTCAGGAAGATATTGAAAGTCGCTTCTTTATGCGTATTCATGCAAGTGATACTCCGGGAGTATTGGCAGCAATTGCCAGTGTGCTGGGCAAATATGAAGTAAGTATTGCTCAAATGATTCAAAAACATAAACATGAAGAATGGGCAGAATTGGTGATTGTAACATCAAGGGTAAAAGAAGGAAACTTCCACGATGCGCTTTTGGTTTTAGAGAAAATGGAAGTAGTGCAGAAGATTTCTTCTGTTATTAGAGTATATGGAGAGGAAGAATGACAGAACAGTTATATTATCAAGACAGTTATATAAAAGATTTTGAAGCTGTGGTTTTGTCCTGTATTCCAAATGGAAATCATTTTGAGGCGGTTCTTGATAGAACTGCCTTTTTTCCAGAAGGAGGGGGACAATGTGCAGATACCGGTGTGCTGCATATAGAAAACAGGGAAATACAAGTATTTGATGTGCAGGAAAGAAATGGAGAAATTATTCATTTTATAGATAAGGAAATTTTGCCGGGACAGACAGTCATAGGCGAATTGGATTTTCAGGAGCGATTTTCCAAGATGCAGCAGCATACCGGAGAACATATTATTTCCGGTATTGTACATAGAAGATTTGGTTATGAAAATGTAGGTTTTCATCTGGGAAAAGAAGAAGTGACTATGGATTATGATGGCCCTCTTACTCCAGAAGAACTGAGAAGTATTGAATACGAAGCAAATCAAGTGGTGGCAGAGAACAGAGAAATAAGAGCGTATTTTCCTGGTACAGAAGAGTTGGAAAAAATCCCTTATCGCAGCAAGAAAGAATTGCAGGGAAAAATTCGAATTGTAGAAATTCAGGATTGTGATATCTGTGCCTGCTGTGCTCCTCATGTGAAAACAACAGGAAATGTAGGACTCATTAAAATTACAAATGCTATACGTTATAAAGGCGGTATGCGCCTTTGGATTACCTGTGGTATGCGGGCGTTGGAGGATTATAATCAAAAGGAAGCCAGTGTGGTACAAATTTCCAATATGCTCTCTGCAAAACAGCAAGAAGTAACAGATGCTGTAAAGCGCTTAACAGAAGAAATTCAGCAGTTAAAAGAGAAAGCAGCAAAAATGCAGGAAAGGCTTGTTATGGGATATTTAGAGTCTGAAAAAGTTGTTTTAAAGGAAAATCCAAATGCGAATTTGTTGTTATTTGAAAAAGAGTTAGACGCTATGGCAATGCGAAACTTTGTCAATGCAGGAATGGAGCTTACAAAAGGCGTCTGTGGTGCTTTTGTAGGAGATGAAAAACAGGGATTTCGCTATGTGCTGGGAAGCAGTGGAGATATCAGAGAAATCGGTAAGAAATTGAATGCAGCTTTTCAAGGAAAAGGAGGAGGTAAACCTCCGATGATACAGGGTTCTCTTGTAGGGCAAGAAGAAAAAATAAGGGAGTTTTTGGAAAAAGTTTTATAAGAAATTAAATTATTAAGATGTATTGGAAGGAGATTGAAATGTTAAAAAAACTTATTTGTTTTATGGCTCTTATAACGTTTTGTGCTTTTTCCGGTTGCTCCGAGAGTTCTCAAAATGAGAATATTGAACTGGAAGATGCACCATGGGGCATTACCATGGAGGATGTTTTTGAAACCTATGGAGTGAATAAAGATACTGTGGAAAATCTAATAGAAAATAAGAATGACTCTTATTTTGCTCTGGAAAACGGACAGGAGATATTTGGTGAAAAGACATCTCAAATTTATTTCAGCTTTGTAGATGCTTCTTTTAGCGGAAAACCACAACAGTTATATGAAATCAGAGTTGTGTATCCGGATGATGCAGATATGGAACAGGTATTGAAGAAAATGAAAAAGATTTTGGAAAAACAGTACCTAATATAAGTTTGTATTCACTACTTTCAATGGCGGTAAGTGAATATGAGGAAAAGGAAAATGCAGCATATTGGACAAGCCAATCTTTGAAAGAAGTTGTGCCAAAGGAAAATGCAGAAGAGTATAAGAGAATGTGGGAAAATTTCCAGCAAGGACTTAATGCAGAAAACTGGGATGAATTTTCAGAGAAATCGCATTTAACCTACGGAATATATGCCGGAGGCAAAGATGCTGTGCCTATGTTTGAAAAAAATGGGATTTGCCTCTTTGCAGGAAATTTGATTTTGCATAATGCTATTATGGAACAGTTGGAAACTGAGAAATAATTTCTGAAAGTGGATGTTTGCGGAAGAGGTGATTGATATGAAAAACTCAATGGACAAAACTGGATGGAACTGACTGACAGTATTTTTTGGATTATTATGGGGATTTTAATGTTAACAGGCTGTATTAGCGCCAAATTTGAAATGGTGATATTGGGAATATTTATCCTAATGGATTTAATCGTAGTATTTCTTCCAAAGAAAATGACAACGAAATGGACAGTGGGCGGTGTACAGTGGACAAGAGAGCTTATGAATATTACTTCTGTTTTGTTTCCTTAATGTTTCAATCGCAATTTTAATTGCATTATTATTAGGCTTTATCATATCCCTTCATCCCAATATCTTTTGTGCCACTTAAAGGTTGGTGCGAATCTTTAGGTTTATCTAATTTTATTTTACTTGGCAGTACTATAGCATCACCAACCACTAAAACCTCACCAATGTCTAAAAGTGGTAAATGTTCAAAAGTGCTTTTTAAAGAGTCAGGCAACAAATTTTTAATTACTCCTTTATCACATTTATTTGTTAATCTTAAAATGATAAATTTACTATTCATGATATAAGACATATCCATTCATCCTTATGTTAATAGTCTTAAAAATGAACCTATAAATAAGCACCACAACAAATAAATTTAAAGCATAAGCAATGCTACTTTATTATGCTACAGGATACAAAAAGCCCGAATCTATCGAGCTTTTCATATCCTATTGTATTTTTGAGTACTATTCGACTCCGAGAATGAAGCTGTACACCGGCTGATTACCGCTGTTCACTTCCACTTCAACATCGTATTTATCTTCAATGTAGGAAGCAATTCCCTGTGCTTCTTCTTCTGTGATATCCTCACCATAAATCAGTGTGACGATTTCACTTTCCTCATCCACCATGGCATCGATCAGATGACGTGTCGTATCCAGCTTATCCGGATTCGATACAATGATATCCTTTTCCAGAATACCCATATAATCACCTTCACAGATTTCCATACCCTCAAAGGTGGTATCCTTAATCGCATAGGTTACCTGTCCGGTTTTCACAAGTGCAATCGCATCGCTCATTTCTGAAAGGTTCATATCAAAATCCACTTCCGGATTGAACATGATGCATGCGCTCAGCCCCTGCGGAATCGTCTTTGTCGGAATAACCTCCACATGCTGATCCTCACAAACCGAAGCAGCCTGCTGTGCCGCAAGTACAATATTGGAATTGTTCGGAAGAATGAAGATATGCTCGGCATTCACCTTGTCGATTGCCTGTACAAAATCCTCTGTGGAAGGATTCATCGTCTGCCCGCCACTGATAACATAATCAGCACGAAGCTCTGTAAACATATCCTTTAAACCATCACCGGCCGCAACCGTGATAATCGCATATTTGCTTTTCGGCTGCTGTGGCGCCTCTTCTTTTTCAACTGCAGCATTCATCATGATGTTCTCATGCTGTTCCTGCATATTTTCAACCTTCAGCTTGACAAATTCGCCATAGCGCTGCCCCATGTTCAGGGCATCTCCCGGTGTCAGTGTATGCACATGCACCTTTACGATATCATCATCCTGCACACAGACGATGGAATTACCAATGCTTGCCAGAGAATCACGCAGAGAATCCTCTCTGAAATTTTTCATACCGCGCTCAGACAGGCGAATGATGAATTCCGTACAATAACCGAATTCCTCACTTTCCATGGATGCCTGAACACCCTCGCTTGCTTCGCCAGCTTCCTCTTTCTGAATTACAGTTCCCTTCATTGCAGAAAGGAAGCCTTCAAAAATCGTCACAAGACCGGCACCGCCGCTGTCCACGACACCGACTTCCTTCAGGACAGGCAACAGCTCAGGTGTACGAATCAGAGATTCCTTGGATTCCTCCACCATCTTCTCCATTACCTGCGTTACCGTTACATCCTGTGTAGAGGTTGCATAGGCATACGTATAATCAGCCGCCTCACGCACAACGGTCAGAATCGTTCCCTCAACAGGACGCATAACCGCCTTATACGCAACACGTGATCCCTGTACCAGTGCATTGGCCAGCTGGAATCCGTTGATTTCCTTCATGCCTTCCACACCCTGATACAGACCGCGGAAAATCTGAGAGGTGATAACACCGGAGTTACCGCGTGCCCCCATCAGCAGTCCCTTGGACAATACCTTGGCGATTTCACAGACATCATCACTCGGACAAGCCAGCGCATCCTGTACACCGGCATTGAATGTCAAAGACATATTTGTTCCCGTATCACCATCCGGTACTGGGAATACGTTTAATGCATCGATTTCACTGAATTTGTTGGACAGCAGATTCGCACCGCTGGCCAGCATATCCTTAAATAAACTTCCGTTAATTGTCTCCATATGCAGTACCCTATTTCATAACCTTTACATCCTGCACATAGACATTCACTTTTTTGAATTCCAGTTCCAGGGATTTTTCAAGCATATATTTCACACGTTGCTGCACTTCGTAAACAATCTCACTGATTTTTACTCCATGAGACACTACGATGTACAGGTCCAGCTCCAGATGATCTTCCTTCTGTCGAACCACAACACCTTTTGCGTAATTTTCTTTCTTTAACAGTTCTGCGATACCGTCCTTCAGAAATTTTTGAGAAGCCATTCCGACTACTCCATAGCATTCTGTCACAACACCGCCTGCCAATGAAGCAATGGCATCAATGGAAATTTCGATATTTCCATACTGTGTACTTTTAGAGATTGACATAATATTCCTCCTTACATCTTATTTATTATACCAAAAACCGTATAGATTTCCAAGAATGTTCCTTCTTTTCTTATCTGTTTATTCTTTTTTACTGCAATTTTCGTTATGTATGGAATGCGTAGCGGCATCCGGCCATAAACAGACATTGCTTTTTTTCAGACGCTTCAGCGTCCCCAGATAATCGTTGAGCAGCGGCATGGACTCATAGGAGGTAAAAATGGTGTTGCCGTCCTGCATGATGATTTTCACCATATGCTTGTCATATGATGTTTCATACGGAACCATTTCCGATATCATCTGCACAATGGAATCCTCCACCTTCTGTTTTCCGCCAAAGCTTTTGGCAAGCTTTTTCCGCTCCGCAGCCGTAAAGCCGTCCACGAGCGGATAATTCACAATCGTATCCAGCATGGTGCTGTCGATTACCAGACTGCTTCCGTCATTCACCAATGCATAGTTTTTCCCATTATCGATATAATATCCGACAATGCTCTTTTCTTTCACTTCAATGGTAATGGCACCATCCAGTTCCTTATGTACAGTGGCAGCTTCAATCAGATCATCCTTCTCCAGCTTCCATTCCAGATAGAAGCGGGGGATGACGATATAGCGGCTGTCATAGGTCAGTCCTGCCTTTTGAAGAACCATTTGTTTCGTATAGAAGGAATTTCCTCTTACATCCAGTGATTTCACCTTTGAAAAATCACTGATAAAGTACAGCGCGGCAAGCGCGAGAGCAACCAGAAGAATCAGCAGTCGTTTCTTTCGCTTTTTCTTCCTGCGGTTCTTTTTCTTATTCTGAAGGGCCAGGTATTTCGCTTCGACGTCATCATAGAGAAGGTCGTTTATATCTTCCAATTGAATTTCTCCACTTCTGTAATCAGCTCAACACCAAAGCGGTCCTGTACTTCCTTCTGAATGACTTCTACCAGCTGTACTACATCCTCTGCCCTTGCATGATCTTCATTGACGATAAAATTCGCATGCTTTTCTGAAACCATCGCTCCGCCGATCCGTGTTCCACGCATACCGATTTCTTCAATCAGCTGCCATGCCTGATGATCCTTAGGATTGCGAAACATACTGCCGGCACACGGCTTGTCCAGCGGCTGAGAATCCATGCGGCGCTTTCTTCGGGAATCCATTAAATCACGAATTTCCTTCTGATCCCCCAGTTGCAGCTGCAGTCTTGCCCCCAGGATGATCCAGTCGCGGTGACTCTGGAATATCGAGTGGCGGTATGCGTATTCCAGCTCCTCGACGCGCATAACAACTATCGAGCGGTCCTTTAAAATGTAAACCTCTTTCAGAATCTGTGATATGTCACTTTTATAAGCACCGGCATTCATGAAAACAGCGCCCCCAAGCGTACCGGGTATGCCGCTGGCAAACTCCAGCCCGCTGAAGGATTTTTTCATCGCTTCATGTGCGAGCATGATGATGCTGGCACCCGCCTGTACCAGACAGGAGCCTTCCTCCTCGAAGAAAAAATCAGTAAAATAGCGGTCCAGACAAAGGATCGCCCCTTCATAATCATCGTCGCTGCAAAGGATATTGCTTCCCTTGCCGAATATCCGGTGCGGAATTCCTTCCTCCTCCAGAATGTCCAGTATCCGAAGCAGACACAGCTCATTCTTCGGATAAATAAAATATTTGCAAGTCCCGCCGATACGAAATGTCGTCCGCTTGGACAGCGGCACCTGGCATTCCACATCGCCATAGGACTGTAGTTTCATTTCTATATTCATCTATGTTCACCTTTTCATTTCATCGCACCAGTTCAGTATATCCTCACTCGCATTCGGTTTTCCAAGCGCTAACGAAGCGCTGTGCATGGAAGCACGCAGCAAATCATCCGACATGATGCGATCGATTGCGTTGGATAGTGCCTCCGCATTCAAATCCTTTTCCTCCAGCATGACAGCCGCCTTGTGATCAACCAGTACGCTGGCATTATAAAACTGATGGTTATGGGCAACATAGGGACTCGGAACCAGTATACTCGGTGTACCGAGTGCAGTGATTTCCGCTGCGGTTGTTGCGCCGGCACGACAGACGATCAGATCGACATGCGCCATAATATCCAGCTGTTTTACATAATCGACGACTTTTACATGCGGGGCATGAATCTGCTTACGCATCTCTTCGTAATTGTTTTTCCCTGTCACAAACAGGATCTGATACCGTTCACTCACAGCAGGCAGTGCATCCTTCATGATGGCATTGACTGATGTGGAACCCAATGACCCCATAACAACCAGGATCAGCGGCTTGTGCAGGCTCAGACCGAGTGATAAAAAGTAGTCCCTGTCAAATTTGGCATGGACCGCATTGGTTGCACGGGGATTTCCCAGCAGTCTGGTTTTTTCTCTGCCGAACTCCTCAAAGCATTTTTCATAACAGATGACGATCGCATCCATATACTTAGCAACCATTTTATTAGAAACTCCGACAATGGAGTTTTGTTCATGGATCATGGTAGCTACATGCTTATGATGTGCCGCCAGCATGACAGGTGCACTCACATAGCCTCCAAAGCCAATCGCAATATCCGGTTTAAATTCATCAATAATCCTGCAGGCTTTTCGGTAACAGTTCATCATCAGCAGCAGTGCCCTGCACTTGTTGAAGACATTTCCTGTCAGTCCGCTGGCATGCAGTCCCTGAAAGGCGTAACCATGGGACGGTACTTCACTGGCCTCCATTCGATCATCATTTCCCACAAACAATATCTCAATATCCCCATAGCGCTCTTTTGCGGCATCCGCCAGCGCCATGGCAGGATAGATATGACCTCCGGTCCCTCCAGTGGCAATCAGCATTCTCATGTAATCACTCCTTGTTTTTTATTATACCATAGGAAGACGTGTTACTGCGCAGTAAATTTTATGTTTTTCAGCTTTCATTTGCAATGCTCATCAAGAGCCCCATGCTGCCCATCATGACCACAAGCGAGCTGCCTCCGTAGGATATAAAGGGGAGGGTGATGCCTGTAACCGGAAACAGACCGACAACAACGCCCAGATTGATCATCACCTGAATGGCAAACAGCGAGATCAAGCCGATAGCGACATAGCACAGATAAGGATCACTGCTGTTTTTGGCAATTTTCACGCCCTGATAAATCACCATCAGAAATAAGGTGATAAGGATACAGCAGCCGATAAAGCCGAATTCCTCGGCGAAGATGGCAAAGATGAAATCCGTCTGCGGCTCCGGCAGATAGAAATGCTTCTGCATGCTGTTATCAAAGCCGACACCCAAAATCCCTCCCGGTGAGATAGCAAACAATGACTGTATGATCTGAAAGCCTGCCCCCAGCGGGTCCTTCCACGGATCGATAAAGGAGGTGATACGGGCAAGGCGGTAGGGCGCGGATATGATCAGTCCACCCAGACCGGCAGCCCCCAGCATACCGACTCGCACAAAATAAGAAAGCGGTGAATCCGCCGCCAGCACCATGACGACAATGGAACAGACCATAACCATGCCGCTTCCAAAATCCGGCTGCAGCAGAATCAGACCAAAGCCAAGCATGACCAGAAAGGCCGGAAACAGCAGATCGCGCTTAAAGGTTTTGATGCGGTAGCGCTTTGCCAGAAAATCCGCAACGTAAATGATGATGGCAATTTTGAAAAATTCAGATGGCTGAATCAGAAAGGAGCCGACACCAAACCAGCTGCGGCTACCGTTTCGCTGGATGCCTAGCCCCGGAATCAATACCAGAATCAGGGCGATCACACACAGGATAAACAGCTTTTTCCCGTACCTGCGAAGCTTCGTCAGGGAAATACGGCTGGCCACATACATGACAAAGACCCCAATGAGTGCAAACACGGCCTGTCTGCTCATAAAATAGGATGCATCATTGAATTTCGCGGATGCCCATACACGGGAAGAGCTGCCCACCATGATCACGCCGATGACCACCAGCAGCAGAATCAGTACGGTGAGCGTCCTGCACTTTCTGGAAAACATAACTACCACCTCTGACACAGTGTATGCCAGCAAGAAAAAAAGTAGTACCCGACTACTTTTCTCTGTATTTCCCATTCAGGATATCATCCTCGACATGCACCTTGCGCAGATTGATCGTTCCAAAGACGCAGGATACATCTACCGCAAGATCCTGTGAGCCCTCCGGATGATGCTCCACACGGGTGTTTCCGAACACATTTTCACTTTTCACGCGATAATGTATCCTGTCACTGACCAGCAGGTCGATGCTGCCAAACACCGCTTCCAGCTTCACATAGCCGCATTCCGTTAAGTCCGCATCCACAAGATCAATCATCTGCGTTCCGAAAACACTTTCCGCCTTCAGTGAATACACAATACCATGAGCATTCAGCCGTTTGTTGCCGAAATAGGTGGCACTGCGCAAATCACGGCGGCCATCCTCCTCCTGCAGGACACTGTCACTATGTTTAAACCGCAGAAAGCTGTCCCCGATGATCATACGGCAGCCGAGCAGAATCAAGCCGATTGCCACCAGCATTCCCCATGTCAGGCGAATACTGATCCAGTCATTTGCACTGCACAGCAGATATACCCCCAGAATAAAAACACAGCCGTTTCCGAAATGGAAGCCGTCCTCAAAAAAGCTGAATACTGCCGGGATGATCAGAAACAGTGTCCACCAGCCCGGGAAAAAGATGGAGAAATCCCACCAGTCCATGGCGCCTCCCAAATATCCGATTCCAACTGCCAGAAACAGCAGTCCGATAATTCTTGATTTCATATGCATCGCATGTTCTCCTTTCCATCCTGAGCATTCCGCTTTCCAAACGCAGGATTTGCTGTTTTCTCTTTAAAATGCAGCTGGCTTTATTTCTTCAATGCCCCGTCCCACTTCACAAGTCTGGCGTGCAGCAGGTAGCGCAGCTCGCTGGGCTGTCCGTCACGTTCATAGGAACAGGTGCTTAACGAAACGATGCGATCCTGTCCTTTGACCGATACCTTTCGGTTAAAATCCGAAAGCTCCCTCACCATATCCACATAGCTCTTGAAGTCCGCATCATCCGCATACTGAAGCCGGTAGGAGGCACTCGTTGCACTCGTTGAATACATACTGAATATTTCGCAGCGGTAATTCTGCTGCTCAGTGAAGATATACAGATACGGATGCTGTTCAAAAAATGCCTGCTCCTTAAACTTCTCCAGCTCGGCAAACATGGTACCGTGCTTGACATTGTGTCCGTAGATGATGGTATTGCGATCCTGAAAGGAAGCATCTGCGCCGGCATCCATAAAAATAGCACCGGCATAATTTTCCTTTTTTTCAAAGGTGTGATTCAGATAATAGGAATTATCACTTCCCTGCACGATGGGATAGGATATATCTGTATCAGGGATCAGAATCCAGCCGACAACCTCCGGATTTTTCTCCTTCAATGCCTTCCAGTCAATCGTGAAATCCTCCTTTTCCGGATTTTTGGGAACCTTGGCAACCTCCTGTACCGCATCCTTTTCCTTCCCCTCCTGATAATTCAGATAGTAGATGCTGATCAGCTTATAGGCGGAAAACAGAAAAACGGCCAGAGCGATGACGAACAGTATATCATATATAATTTTTTTCGTTTTTGACATGGGTTTCTTCATGCGGATACCTCCGTTGCTGGTTTTCATTTTACCATAGTTTATACAAAATTACTATCCATACGGAATTTGTTTGACAATCCAATCGTTCTGTTCTATACTTCATTTAGACAGTTATCGAAATGAAAGAGGTGATGCTATGGGATTTCAGGAAACCTTCAAGGCGCTGTCCGATCCGACCCGCAGAGAAATTGTAAATCTGCTAAAGGACGGCAAGCGCAGTGCCGGAGATATCGTTTCACATTTTTCAAGCACAAATGCCACGATATCCCATCATCTTTCCATTCTTAGAAAGGCTGGTCTGATTACGGATGAAAAACAAGGGAAATACATTTATTATGAGCTGAATACCAGCGTGATTGATGAAATCATCGGCTGGATCACATCCCTGAAAGGAGAAGAGCAATGAAAAAGCAAACCCTGAGTATTGCGTTTTTGATTCTGATAACGTTTCTATTCTGTCTTGTAATTCTCCCCTTCCTGCCTGCGCAGATTCCGATTCACTGGAATGCGGAGGGTGTTATCGACAATTGGTGCGACAAGCTTTTTCTGTTCCTGTTTCCTGTGCTGCAGCTCGTAATCACCGTCGGTTTCCAGTTTGTCAGAAGCACGGATCCACGCAGGAAAAACGTGGAGCGCTTTGTATCTACCTGTAACGTATTTCTAATGGTACTGTGTCTGCTTATTTTCGGCATGTGTCTGATAACTGCTATTTCCGCATGGAAGCCGGATGCTTTGGATGTTCCAATGGCGATCACGCTGGGGCTTGGTTTCCTGTTTGCCGTCATGGGCAATCTAATGCCGAAAATCCGCCAGAATTATTTTATCGGCATCAAAACTCCATGGGCACTGGAGGATGAGGATAACTGGCGCAGAACTCACCGCATGGCTGGGCGTTTATGGTTTGCGGCCGGACTGCTCATGATGCTCCTCAGTGTGCTGCCAAAGGAAATTCTGACGGGGTCTATCCTTGGACTTGCATCGGCTATGGCTCTGGTGCCCTATATCTATTCATATTCACTGTTTCGCTCAAAGCGGATGAAAGGAGAAAACAAATGATTGAAATCAAGCATGTAACAAAAATATACGGAGGTACCCACAAGGCTGTGGATGATATCTCTTTGACAATACCTACGGGAGAAATCATCGGCTTTATCGGCCCAAACGGTGCCGGCAAAACCACAACGATCAAAATGATCACGGGTGTGCTCAATCCGGATGAGGGAGAAATCCTGATCAACGGGAAAAACATCGTTAAGGAGCCGCTGGAGGCAAAAAAGGAATTCGGAATCGTTCCGGACAACGCTGATATTTTCCTGCGGTTAAAGGGGCTGGAATACCTGAATTTTATGGGAGATATCTATGAGGTTGACAGCGAGCAGCGCAAGCAGCGCATCACCTCCCTTGCGGAAACCTTCGAGATGAAGGACGCACTCAATGACCGCATTCTTTCCTATTCCCACGGTATGCGGCAGAAAATCGTCATCATGGGTGTGCTGCTTTCCGATCCAAACGTATGGATTCTGGACGAGCCGATGACCGGTCTGGATCCGCAGTCCTCCTATTCTCTGAAGGAAATGATGAAGGAGCATGCCCGCAAGGGAAACACTGTTTTCTTCTCCACCCATGTGCTGGAGGTGGCGGAGCGTTTATGCGATAAGGTTGCCATCATCAACAGGGGACGCATCGTGTTCTTCGGTACACTGGAGGAGCTGAAGCAGCTGCATCCGCAATGTGATTCTCTGGAAGCCCTGTTCATGGAGGTCATTGCCCATGCGTAAATATCTGTCTCTGACACGGGTTCTGTTAAAGAATTCCATGGGGATGATGAGCGACGGCAAATCCAAGAAGGCACTCAACGTGTTCATATATGGCGTGCTTGCAGTCTGTATGATTCCGTTAGGCTTCACGCTGTACATGATGTTCAACACTGCCATGGCACAGCTGCAGCCCCTGCAGCAGGAGGGAGCTGTTCTGGCACTGGGCTTTCACATTTCCTCACTGGTAACCTTTCTGTTTTCCATTTTTCTGATTCCCTCCATCTTTTATTTCAGCAAGGATTCCGAAACCCTGCTGGCGCTTCCGCTGCCGCCGCAGACCATTCTGAGTGCCAAATTCAGTGTGTGTCTTGTGTATGAATATGCCTTTACACTGATCGTCTGCGTACCGCTGTACATCGCCTATGCAAACAATGCTGCAATTGGTATTCCCTATATTCTACTTGCGCTGGCAATTTTCATTACCCTTCCAATCTATCCCCTCGTCTGTCCAGCATCATCACGATGCTGCTGATGCGTTTTGTGCCGTTTTTCAAAAACCGCGACCGCTTCAATATGATTGCCGGTATCCTTTCCATTATTCTGGCCTTCGGCTTCAGCTTTGCAATGAACTCCGGTACGATTGCAGAGGATCCCAATGCGCTCATTTCGATGCTGACACAGGGGAATAATTCCATGATTTCCCTGTTCTCCAAAATATTTCCGGCCATCCCCTTTGCCGCAGAAGCACTTATCAGCAGCGATGCACTGCAGCTGGTTTACTATATACTCATCACCTGTGCTGCTCTGGCGGTCCTGGTCATTCTGGGAAAATGGCTGTACTTTAAGGGAGCCATCGGCTTCAGCGAAACAAAAAGCTCCCGCAAGGAGCTGTCCGCAAAGGATTTTGCGCGTGTCAGCCGCCACAGCAAGGTACGCACCTATTTAATTAAGGAGCTGCGTCTGCTTATCCGTACACCGGTGTATGCAATCAACTGTATCGGCATGTGTGTACTGATGCCGATCATGCTGCTGGTCATCTTTATAACAGCGGATGCGGATGTCCTGCTGCAGCAGCTTCCGGATATCACACCGTATCTGGACGGCATGCTCCCCTATGCTGTACTTGCCGGCATGGCCTCAGGCTTTCTGTTCAGTAATCTGAACATGATTTCTTCAACCGCCATATCGCGTGAGGGAACAAATATCTCCTTCATGAAATACATTCCCATGTCATTGAAGCAGCAGCTGCAGGCTAAGGTACTCAGCGGTATTCTGATGTCTGTCATCAGCATGCTGCTGACGATGGTCTGTGTATACTTCCTGCTGCCGATTTTCCCGCTAACCTGGTATTTCGCTGCCGCAGCTGCTTCCCTTATCACCATCGTACTTGGCAATTATGCCAGTCTTGCGCTGGATATCCTGCACCCCAAGCTGGTTTGGGAACAGGAGGCAGCTGCTGTTAAGCAGAATATGTCGGGAATCGTGTCCATGCTGGCAGGTATGGCTATGACGGTTGTGACCTGTGTGCTGCTCTTCATCCTGCCGGATGACTACCTTCTTTTCGGTACGGCAGGCATGGTGATTGTATGTATTGCTGTTGATGTGGTATTCTATATGCGACTGGATAGCTTTGCACAGAAGCGCTTCCATCAACTATAGGAGTGAAATGAAATGAAGAGAATACTAATATATTTTGGTGACGAGCAGCAGAAGCAGCCCATTGTGGAACAGGTACTGAAGGACATGCATGCGGATTACCGTATCCTGCAGGATGCTGATCTCAATCAGTGTGTTGCCAATTTGATGGGCCTTCCCGGATTTGATGAGATACCGGATGCGAAGCCTGCTCACCACAGCATTGACCTCATGCTGTTTGAAGATGCTTCGGATGAGGAGATTCAAAAGGTGAATGAATGTCTGCAGGCAAAGGGAACTGCCATGCAGCGAAAAGCAATGCTGACAAAGCATAACAAAGGCTGGACTTTCCATGATCTGCTTTCAGAGATCGAACGGGAGCATACCTATTTTCAAACCATGGATGCCATTCGCACCCTGCTTGTCCAAAGCAGCGAGCTGGTGATCGAAGCCTATACCCCCGCTTCCTGGAAGTCCTATGAGCAGGCCTTTTATCAGGCGTATGAATGCATGAACAGAGAATGCTCCATGGAAGAACTCAACGGGGCCTATGAAGCCCTGTCCTCCGCAAAAAAGCTGCTTGAGCCGGCAGAATAAAGCCGTCCGCAAACGGAAGTCTGCATGGAAACGGATGAGCTACAGAAATCCGGATATAAAAATGGTCAATGGATGAAATTGACCATTTTTTATCCTCTGCATGAAAGGATATCTGCATACAGCCAGGAATCCGCAAATTGCGGTTCTATTTCTGCTAATCAAAAATTGTATTGGTATACATGTCTAGCAGCTATACGCTCGAATACCGGCTACCTCTTATAAATCCATGCAAATTCGATGTACAACAGCAAAATCATCCAGGCCGTATCCAGGCCGATTGTATACCCTAATATACCGATGTATCCTTCCCTACTCTTCAAATCGCGATAATTGATAACCGGCATATATATCCGCGAAATTCTTATCAAAATAATACAAATCACCGTCTGGAGCACTTTATACCTGCTGTACAAGCACCATTGTGCAAAAAAAGCCTGAACCGCGAGATCCTTCCTCATGTACATGGAGCCATGTGAAATTCACACAAAGCAAACACTATTCCTTATGGTATCAAGCATGCAACTGCAAAAGACGATTTGTCAGAATCTCGTGACAAATCGTCTTCTTTATATTTTCTGCTCACAGATCGAAACGTCTGTTTATACTTCCTCAAACTGGGAGTTGTACAGCTTGGTATAGAAGCCATCCGCTTTCATCAGATCCTCATGATTTCCGGCTTCCACAATATCGCCATCCTTCATAACAAGAATCAGATCCGCATCCCGAATCGTAGACAAACGGTGTGCAATTACAAAGCTTGTACGGTTCTCCATCAGCTTCTCCATGCCCTTTTGAATCAGTACCTCCGTACGGGTATCGACAGAGGAGGTTGCCTCATCCAGAATGAGCACCTTGGGATCTGCAAGGAAGGCACGCGCAATGGTCAGCAGCTGTTTCTGTCCCTGCGAGATATTATTGGATTCCTCATTAATCATCGTATCATAGCCATGATCCAGCGTACGAATGAAATGATCGACATAGGCAGCATCTGCCGCAGCCATGACTTCCTCATCGGTAGCATTCAGGCGGCCATAGCGCAGATTCTCCATGACAGTTCCGTTGAACAGCCACGCATCCTGCAGCACCATACCGAACAGTGAGCGTAAATCGCTTCTGCGCATATCCGTCGTCTTAATACCGTCAATATAGATGCTGCCGCTGTTCAGCTCATAAAATCTCATGAGCAGCTTAACAATCGTCGTCTTTCCGGCACCGGTTGGTCCGACGATGGCGATTTTCTTTCCGGGCTTGATATACATGGAGAAATCATTGATGACGATTTTGTCCGGTGTATAGCCGAAGTGTACGTTTTCAAAGGTAACCTGTCCCTTGATGCTCGTTTTTCCGTTTGCATCAAAGACCTCGACCGGCTGTGTCGTTTCTTTGACCTCTTCCTCTTCTGACAGAAATTCAAACACACGTTCTGCAGCTGCGGCTGTGGACTGCAGGACATTCATCGTCTGCGCAACCTGAGATATCGGGTTGTTGAAGTTTCGGACATAGATGATGAAGGACTGGATATCACCAATCTCAATGACCCCGTTCATCGCCAGCCAGCCTCCCAGAATACATACTCCGACATAGCCGATATTTCCGACAAACATGGCAATCGGCTGCATCAATCCACTAAGAAATTGTGATTTCCATGCGGAATCATAAAGCTCATCATTGTATTCGGCAAACTGAGCAATACTCTTTTCCTCACCGTTGAAGGCCTTCATAACAATATGACCGCTGTACATCTCCTCAATGTGTCCATTCACATTTCCCAAGGAACGCTGCTGCTTTGCAAAGAATTTCTGGGAATGCTTGACAACGGTCGTAACCAGGAACAGGGACAGCGGAATGACAACCAGTGCCATCAGAGTCATCTGCCAGCTGATGGACAGCATCATGACAAGGAATCCGATAATCTGCACAATAGAGGTTATCATCTGTGCCAGAGACTGGCTCAGGGTCTGCTGTACCGTATCAATATCATTGGAAAAGCGTGACAGCACCTCACCATGAGACTGCTTATCAAAATAGGAGAATGGCAGAATGTCGATTTTCGCCGCCATCGTCTTGCGCAGATTGAAGGATACCTTCTGTGCCACACCTGCCATCATCCAGTTCTGAATGAAATTGCATAGGGTGGAAATCAGATAGATAGCAATCAGAAATAACAGAATTTCTGCGATACGGTCGAAATTGATGGATCCTGTCCCATATATTTTAGCGGTAAATCCGCTGACCAGCTCGGTTGTCGCCCTTCCCAGAATCTTTGGTCCAACGACCATAAAGACCACAGACAGTACGGCAAAGAGCATGGATACGATAATATTCAGATAATAGGGGCGCATGTAGGCAATCAGCTGCTTCATGGTGCCCTTGAAATTTTTAGCTTTTTCTGTAGGAGCGCCCGGGCCTCTGTGCCCCATCGGTCCTCGCTTCGCTGCATGTGAAGAACGGTTTTCTTTACTCATTTTCCAGTTCCTCCTTTGATAATTGACTATATGCAATCTCTTTATAGACATCGCATGACTTCATCAGCTCCTCATGGGTGCCGATGCCGGCTACCTGTCCCTTATCCAGCACAACGATGCGCTGAGCATGCATGATACTGGAAATACGCTGTGCCACCAGCAGAACCGTACTTCTGGTTTCCTGACACAATTCGTTCAGTGCCTTTCGCAGGCGGGCATCTGTTTTGAAATCCAGTGCGGAGAAGGTATCATCAAATATATAAATTTCCGGTTTTTTGACAAGCGCCCTTGCGATGGACAAGCGCTGACGCTGTCCGCCGGAAACATTCGTACCACCCTGTGCAATCGGTGCATCAAAGCGCTCCTGTTTCTCATCAATGAAGTCCAGGGCCTGTGCAATGGATGCGGCCTCTTCCATATCGGCCGTCGTCGCATCCTCTTTCGCATATTGCAGATTGCTGGCAATCGTACCGGTAAACAGAGAACCCTTCTGCGGTACATATCCGATTTTTTCACGCAGATCATGCTGAGATACCCTGCGGACATCCACACCGTCCACCAGAATACTTCCCTCTGTTACATCAAAGAAGCGCGGAACCAGATTGATGATGGTTGATTTACCGCTACCGGTACTTCCGATAAAGGCGGTTGTCTCACCCGGCTGTGCCGTAAAGCTGATATCGTGAAGAACATCCTCCTCGGCGCCCGGATAGCGGAAGCTGACATGATGGAATTCAATACAGCCGCGTTTTGCTTCATCAAAGTGCTCTGCTGTTAACGGATCGCAGATGCTCGGCTCGGTATGCAGTACCTCCATGGCACGCTGTGCAGCCGCACTCGCTCTTGGCAGCATAATGGATATCATCGTAATCATCATGAATGCCATGATAATCTGAATTGCATACTGGATAAACGCCATCATATCACCAACCTGCAATGCTCCGGAATCAATCTGATGGGAGCCGATCCATACGATCAGTATCGAGGCGCAGTTCATAATCAGCATGACCAGCGGCATCAGACATGCCATGGCACGTGTGGTGAACAAATTGGTTTTCAGAATATCACCGTTTGCTTTCGCAAATTTCTCACTCTCACATTTCTGATTATTGAAGGCACGGATGACCGGCATTCCATCCAGAATTTCACGAACGACGGAATTCAGCTTGTCCATCAGCTTCTGCAGCATCTTGAACTTCGGCATAACAAAGGCGAATGCCACCATCATGATACTCAGAATGAGCACAACGACAAGTGCGATGATCCATGTCATGGATACATTGGTATTTACAACCTTGATCACAGCACCGATACCTATGATCGGAGCATAGATGACAATACGCAGAATCATTACCAGCGCCATCTGAATCTGCTGGATATCATTGGTGGTACGTGTAATCAGCGTATTCGTGGAGAATTTATTAAATTCAGCACTGGAGAAGTGTTCAACCTTATTGAAAACATCCTTGCGCAGGTTTCTGGATACACCTGCCGCGATACGCGCTGCCAGAAAGCCGACAGCAACTGCCGCAGCCGCAGAGCCAAGCGCTACTGCCAGCATCATAAACCCGTGCTGGAACAGATAGGTATACTGTATGGCATCCACATCAACACCGATGGCCTTGTATTCATTTCGCACATAGGCTGCATTGGCAGTATCTGCGGTTTCCGCCCCCATGGCATCGGTCACCTTATTCATTTCCTGTTTCATATCCATCAGCTGCTTTGATGGCATGGTTTCCAAAACGGTGAAGATGTCCATTCCCTTCGGCAGACTGGATAGCAGCTTCATCATCTTTTTCTGTTCATCCGACAATTCCCTGCTGGATGAGGATTTTCCGCTTTTGGCCTCGGCAGCACTCTGCTCCAGCCCCATGACAGTCGTTTCCGCCTTGCGCAGAGATTCCTTTATGGTATCTCTTGTCGCACTGTCCACATCCTTCAGCTCATATACATTTTCCTTTTTCAGTATCGGATAGGCATCCAGCTGATCGTCAGTTGCTTCTTCACTTATGAGCCTTGTGTAATTGTCTGTAAAGACCTTCTGTTCCTTTTTATCCATGAACAGAACAAGCTTTTTTACTTCACTTTCACGAATTACACTCGGAACACCGTCTTCCACACCACCGGATACGATACCGACATCGACTATACTGGACATATAATCCGGCATCGCCAGCTCACACATTGCCTGCGTGAACAGCAATGCCACAATCGCCAGAATCGATAGGGCAAACGGCTTCAGATATTTACCTAATTTCGTCATTTCTGTTCTCCTTCCTCAAGCTTTTCTTTGCGTTTCTGAGAATATGCCAGTGCCTTTTCCAGTATGCGGACAAACGCATTGGCATCCTCCTCACCGAGTTCCTCAATGAATTCAACAAGACGCTCTGTCATAAAGGCTTCACAGTTTTTCATCATCCGACGGGCATCCTCGCTTACCTGAATATAGACGCTTCTGCGATCTGTATCCAAAAGAATCCGGTCCACCCACCCCTTTTTCTCAAACTGCTTTATAATCTGGGAAATCGCAGCGGGCGTGACCTGAAAATAATCACTCAGCTCGCTCATCTTTACCAGATTGCCGTCATTGAGCTTCATAATGGCATCCAGGACCATGATATCGCGATGCTTCATTTTCGGATGATCATCTTTTTTCAGCAGGTTGTCTCTGCGAAACATGTAAAATAAATGTGTAACCTTCCGGACAATATCCATCTCATCCATTGTATCACCTCTCCAATTAGTTAAGTAACTTAATAATTAACTACCTTAACTATTATATTCAAAAATACAGTGATGTCAACAAAGATACTTTACTTCACACAAAGTTCACAATGTTTCCGCTTTCACCTGAAAATAAAAAAAGAGGATTCTAAAGCGTCCTCTTTCATCTGCATATTATTCCTGTACGGCAGCCTCTGCCTGTTCAATCGTTTTCAGAAAGCTCTGTGCCTTTTCCACGTAATAAATTTTATTACCGTGTGCACATACATAGCGGAAGCAGCTTTTCGCTTCCTCCAAGTCCTTCTCAACAAAAGCAATCAGTCCCAGGTAGTATTTGAAATCCACACGCTGAAATTCAAATCCTGCTGTCGGCATCGCTTTTTCAAAAAAGCTGCGGGAGCTGGAGAAGTTTTGATCCATCAGATCCAGCTTGTTCTGGATTCCCTCCAGACACTGTGTTTTAATCATTTGCATCGGCCCGTTGTTTACTCTGGCACCGGCCTTCTCACACTCATCGTAATGATATTTCACCATACTGCGATCACCCAGCTGGTAATACGCATATGCCATCAGCGAGTGATAGGCGAAGATGAAGTTTCCTCTACCCTGCGCACTGGTTGCCAGCACATCGATTGCCAGATGCGGATCATTCAGATATACCATGCACTGTGCAAGATGCTGGGGCATCGGAAAGTTCTTTTCCGCTTTCCTTTTTGGCATAGGCAAAAATCGCCGTTGCACAGGCCTCGGGATTGCATTGATCATACAGCAGGGAAATAATCGGCTGCATGGACATGTTCTTCCGTTTGGTGAGCTGGAAAAACAGAATGGAATACATCATCATTGCCGCAAAGACCGCTATGAAATTCTCAACATACAGAATCACAAGCAGAACCGCAATCAACCCTGTAAAATACAGAAGGTTCATTTTCAGATTAAAGCTCCAAGCCTTTTTGCCAAGTGCTTCATACTCACTCAGATATGCATGATGCAGGCGGTAAACACGTTCCACCTCCGCAACACTGGTCACATTTTCCTTTGCGAATTCCCTGCGCCTGCCTCTGTTGGGAATGCTCAGCATGCCATACAGGCAGACAACAAGTGCCGGAAGCACAGTTACGGTACCAATCAGCTCAACGATGGTGAAGCCGCCCATAAAAAACAGCACCATGATGAGGATAAAGGGAACATTAAAGCGCTGCATGGCATAGCTCAGCAGCATGACGCCGTTGGCAAGACCGGATATGGTCAGACCGCCGATCAGATAATACATATAATCCGCTTTTACAAGCTCCCCTGCCATTTCCGCAGGGATGCTTTGCTGCATCAAAGAAACGATATACTCTCTTTGATAGCCCATAAATCCAAACAGGACTGCACCGGCCGCAAAGCTGACCAGTAAAACCACAAGATGTTTCTTACATTGATATTTCCACATACAATTACCTCTTTTAAATACTGTAACATACTATATCATAAACAAATGAAAAGGAAAAGAAATTTCCCTTTCCTTTCCATAAGTTTTGTATAAATTTACTCGCTTTTGATTTCTCTGCCGTTCATCATCGGTGCACAGACCAGCACAATGATAACCGATATAACAAAATTCATCGCCAGCGAAATCATCGTCAGCTGCTGCAGAAGCTCCAGTGTAAACTCCCCCCTGCTCAGGAAGAAAATGGTCAGCCCGATACCGGGAGCAGCTGCTGCAACCATGATCAGCATACGCAGCATATTCTCCATAATTGCGTTGTTGCGACTCTTTAAAATACGTACAGACAGCACGCTCGCTGACAGAAAAAGGGTTGCATAGCCCAGCAGCATGATGAAATACTGCAGGACACTGGCAATATCTATCTGATACAGCAAAGCCGCCACAAGAATTGCAGCACTCATCGGCAGCAGCATCTTCAAAAAGGTCGGCAGCAGCACGCAGAGCAGCTTTTTCAGCGGGTGATCGGGAATCAGATAAATCTGATAGTTGTTCATATCCTTCATGAAATCGGAATTCTGAACAATGGTGAAGAGCCAGAACATCATCATATACATGAAAAAGCCAAAGCCCATATCCATGATGAGCGTGATAACCAGATAAATACCAATTGTCATAACATCCGTCCAGCGGATATAATCATTGGATTTGCGCAGCAGCAGAACATTCTTGGAAAAGATAGCCATCGCGCCGCTGCGAAAGCTCGCCTTAACCTCATGAATCTTACGATCACTCATTCCATCGCGTTTGCCGGCACGCACATCCTTATACAGCGCAGTAAACTCCTGTGCATCCTGCATGGCACGCTCCACAAAGTCCCCCTTATAGCCACATAGCAGAAGATAGGCTGCCATACAGGAAATCAGAAGTAAGCCGATTCCAAGCAGCATAAGTCCCCACGAGGAAGCGATATAGGAAACCAGTATCATTTTGATCCATCCAAACAGCGGCACCCAGTAAAACAGCTCCGTATTCAGAAAAAGTGTTCCACTTCCTGTCAGCGCAAAATCGTTCTGCAGGACGACCATGCCATACACCGCCGCAACCATCAGGACATACAGCAAAGCGGCAATCGCAGGGATATGGCGGTAGCTGTCCTTTTGAATCGAGAGCAGATACACATAATAATACACAACCAGAAAGACAAAATACACAAAAGAAAAGCAGAGGAATGCAATCAGCAAAAACGGAAATGACAATTCAATCGTGCTTCCCAGCAGAATGACCATAAGCAGGGAAACTGCCCCGCACAGAAAGGCGGAAGCGATATTCTGCAGCATGAGAAAGCGCATGGTCTGTACACGGGTAAAGGGTCCGCTGAACAGATAGAAGGCATCCGCCTCCATAAACAGCGCCTTTCTTTTCTGCAGCAGCATGACGCCGACCATCAGCGCCGTAAATCCGACACCGATCATGATCGCCATATTGGCATCCGTGATATTCTGCATTGACAATGCAATTTCCGGCTTGGAAAGACTCATGACAATCAGTCCGCCGTACAGTAACATCATGAGTATGGCAAAAATCGCGCTTCCCTTACGGGAAAATACATGGCGGATATTCGCCTTCATGCGTGTCAGATACAGCTTATACAGTATGCTCATGTTCATCACCTTCCACAGATGCAAAGAAGATTTCCTTGATACTTTTATCCTTCAGATCTTCCTTTCGCACATGCGCAACAATTCTTCCGTGATCCATAATATAGGCGCTGTCCCATATCGCTTCGATCACATCAATGATATGCGTGGAAATCAGAATGGCAACCCCCTGCTGCTTCAGACGTACAAACAGCTGCAGCGTTTCTTCAATACTTGACGGATCCAATCCCACCATCGGCTCATCCACCAGCAGCGTCTTTGGGGAAATGATCAGTGCCAGCAGCATGCTGACCTTCTGCTTCATCCCTTTGGACAGCTCACGAACCGCTTTTTTGCGTTTGTCCTCCAGCTTGAACAGGGCGATATATTCATCTGCAAGCGCACGGTAATTCTCACAGCGGTATGCCTTTCCGATAAATTCCACATGCTCATCTATGGTCAGAAGATCATAGAGCACCGGTGCCTCGGGAATATAGCCAAAGCCCTTTTTCGCATCCAGTGAGCTGTTGGCAACACCGTTGATTTTAATATCTCCCTTATACTGCAGCAGATTGGTTATGCTCTTGATAGTTGTCGATTTGCCGGCCCCGTTTGGTCCCAGCAGAATGGTCACCTCGCCATCCGCTGCACATAGGGAAACATCATCCACAGCCTTGAATTTCCCATACAGCTTTGTCAGATTCTTTACTTCGATCATAATACACCCTCGTCTTTCTTTTTTATTTGAATTTCTTTTTTATCCCGAAACTGACGATATTGAAAGCACATCCACAGAAAGCCTTCTATCGTACAGACTGTCCCGAGTATCAGCAACAGACTATGAATGTCCGCAGCCCAGTCAAAGCCACTTGCAAACAGCATACCGGCTCCGGACACAAACAGCACTGCCCCTTTGCGAAAGGTAAGATTCACGATACGAAGACGTCTTCTCTTCATACGCAGCATAATACCGACCACCATCAACAGGCCGACAGCCCCCAGAATCGAGCCTGTCATCAAAAGGATCATCGACACCACAGAGCTTTCGATCCACAGCAGGGACAGCAGACAGAGACAGCCGATTACCAGGGCACCGGCGAATATATGCAGAGTCGAACGATATCCCTCCATTCTGGTTTCCACCTCACTGTGCAGAGGAACACATCCCTCCTCAGCCCAGAAAAAGTAAACATCTTTTCCCTCGGGATTTATGATATGCCAGCCGCTGTTTTCAAACAGCTGAAAGTAGGCTTCTTTTTCATCCTCCTTCAGCTTCTGCATATCGTAGCTGAAGATGCGGTTGACCGGCTCCTGCTTTTGCAGGATGTAGCACATACCGCGAAATTTCTCAAACACCCAGCCTTCCTTTGCATACTGATGCAGCATTTCCATATCCTCACAATCGGAAAAGGCAAGACCACCGCACATCACGCGTTTTCTATCCTTCATATCCGTTTTCCTCCAATATTCGCAATCCGTCCTCCACCATGCGTTTTCGTCGGGCAACCTCATGGAGCAGCACCTGTCTGCCGGTATCGGTAATCTGATATTTCTTCGTCCGATCCGCAGTAACAGAGGTCTGCAGAATCCATTCCGCCCTGCACAGCTTCTTCAGCAGAGTATACAGTGTTCCCGGACCCATGGTGATGCTTTGATTGCTGAGCTCTTCGATATATTTCATAATCGCATAGCCATGGCGCTCGATCATCAGCGACAGCAAAATGTAATACATGGCATCTGTCAGCTGCGCACTCTCCATCGTATTGCTTTTTGACATATTCTCAACCTCCATAATAGATATATCCATTTTAGATATATCTATTACAGATATAATATACCATACCTAAAGATAGGCGTCAACATATTTTGATTTTCAAACTGAAGGAGCTGAAGAAAGCATACAGATGGCGCATGCTTTCTTTATCCTACATGCCTTTCAGCGGCTGCAGAAAGACCGCGACAAGACAAAGCAGCACTGCGAAAACCAGCTTCATTTCCTCATCCCTTCTTTCCTGCACGGATATTTCATATGGTATACGATTTGAAATACCGCTATATTCCTGAAAAAGCATGTAAAAAACAGGTATTTTACGCTTGATTGCACAAAAAAAAGAGCTGTACACAAACGTATACGTTTATGTACAGTGCACAGAGATATTTTATAGCATACTCCCCCATTGCGCAAGAGTCCCATGTAAAATAATGAAATTCTTACCATCCGCCCGTTGCGATTCACCGAGGCATAATGAATCCTCAGGAATACCAAAAAGGTATTACGTTCTTCATGAGGTTCCTGCCATATGTTACTGTTTTTACCCTTAATTAAACCAATTTCTACCATAAGATTAGTGAATGATAATACTTACCCTTTCATACTGACAGCATAAATGATTGAGAAGGATACCGGTATGGACAGGCTGTAAAAAAAAGACGCGGAATCGTCCTGCAGCTTCCGCAGCCTTCTTACGTTTAATAAAAAATACAGTGCTTTTCCCGTTTATCTTTGGCAGCCAGCCCGATGAAGGTGGAGCCTGCCGGCACATCACTGATCACAACCGCGTTGGCTCCGACCTTGGCATCATCATGAATCGTGATGTTGCCAAGACATTTTGCCCCCGCTCCAATCATCACCCGATCTCCCAGCGTAGGGTGCCGTTTGGCATGCTGTTTACCCGTCCCCCCCAGCGTTACACCGTGATACAGCTGACAGTCATCTCCGATGACGGCAGTCTCTCCGATGACAACACCCATTCCATGATCAATCAGCAGACCTCTGCCAATCGTTGCCCCCGGATGAATTTCTATCCCTGTCCAATGCCTGGCGATGTTGGAATTCAGCCTTGCCAGAAAAAACAGATGATGCTTGTACAGGAAATGAGAAACCCGATGAAAGGCCAGTGCACGGATATGCGGATACAGCAACAGAATTTCCAGCTTGGAATGCGCTGCCGGATCGTTTTGCAGGGAGCGGTTGAGGTTGTGATTGATATCCTTCAACACCCGAAACATATCAGTCAAAATCCAGTACGGAGAGGTATTTTTCTCCACCGTCCGGTGCTACCGTAACGATCTTTTTTCCGGGATAGCGTAAAGATAAACGTTTTGCTAAAGCAATGTTGGCACCGGAGCTGATACCGACCAGAATACCGGTTTCCTTAGCGAAGCGCACTGTCTCAAAAACAGCCTCACGATCGGATATCAGCAGAATATCATCCGCCAGCTCCCGATCAAAATTAGCAGGAACAAAATTTGCCCCAATACCCTGTATTTTGTGCGGACCAGCCTGTCGTCCACTTAAAACCGCACTCTTTTCCGGCTCTCCAGCCATGCATAAAATCGCGGGATTGTATTCCTTCAGCCGCTTTGCCACCCCGCTGAAGGTACCACCGGTTCCGATGCAGGCAACAAAGATATCCACATCCTGCAGCTGATCCAGAATCTCTTTTCCGGTTGTCTCATAATGCGCATTTGGATTATCGGGATTGTCGAACTGGGAAAGTGAACGATAGTTTGTGTTCTCCTTCATCAGCCTTTCCATTTCATCCATGGCTCCCTGCATTCCCTTTTCCCCCGGTGTCAGCACAAGTGTTGCACCATAGGCCTTTACCAGCTGACGGCGTTCCATACTCATTGTTTCCGGCATAATGATAATGACCGGAATATGGTAAACGGCACCAAGCATAGCAAGTGCGACACCGGTGTTACCACTGGTGGCTTCAACCAGTACCGTATCCTGTCTGATTTCTCCCTTATTCATGGCAGCGTCCAGCATCCCCAGCACTGCGCGGTCCTTGATGCTGCCACCGATGTTATATTTTTCCAGCTTTACATAAATATTGGTATCCTCTATATGGTACAAAGGGGTGTTTCCAATCAGCTTTACTGTTTCCTTCATCTTTCATGTCCTCCTTTTACAGTTGATATTCTCTATGAACTTGACGATTACAACATCGTTCACGGAGCAGGACGCTTTCGCATTTGAACGTATTCCAGAACAATTTTCCTGCTGCATATGCTTTCATGCGACAAACCTCCTTATCTGCTATAGTATATTCCTTTTCAAAAGGAAAAGACACTATGACGCTTTTATGCTCTTTATTATCCCATACTTATACAAAAAAAGGAAACAGTTTGAAGGTATTTTCTGAAAGAAATGAAACTTTGTGTAAGCTGTCATCCAGTGATTGGACCATGCGATTTGCTTTCACTACAGATGGATGGGACTGTAAGGCCACTATGCACAGATTCCCCATGTAGA
>ENA-OQCB01000164-OQCB01000164.1-human-gut-metagenome-genome-assembly--contig:-NODE-164-length-31727-cov-6.716171_pt1 | contig 31727 bp, 28 predicted proteins | sample MGYA00242493_ERZ504568 | MGnify/ENA primary metagenome ERZ504568 (study PRJEB26092, sample SAMD00036229) | human gut metagenome | host: Homo sapiens | study: EMG produced TPA metagenomics assembly of...
CGACTTCTAAGCCCTCTAAGGTTACGGTATCAATGATTGTAATGTCTTTTCCAGCTTCAAGCTCTTTGTTGCCGTCCTTATCGGTAGCAGTCGTATGAATTTTGATGATACGCTCTGTGATAAGTACCGTTTGCCCGTCGTCCTCAATGTCCTTATGTTCTGCAACTTTCACGGGTTCGTCTGGATTGCTTAAATCATACAATTCTTCAAAGGTAACAAGGTTTTTGCCACCTAAAGCAGACGCATTGAATGTATAGGAAATTTCCACTTTCATAGCTTCATCATCAGCGACAAAGGTATAATCGTTTTCTACACGTTTCCCGTCAATGATAAGCTCGGTGTTTTCTTCTTTTAACATCTGCCAGCCTTTGAGCTGGTATTTTGTGCCTTTTGTAAGTCCGTCTAATTTGACAGTATCAACGATTGTTACCTCTTTTCCTGCAAGGATAGTTTTTTCTCCGTCCTTGCTGGTCGCTGTGGTATGGATAGAGATTTCTTTTTCGTATTCATCAGTCAGCGTTCCTAAATCAATCACAAGATTATTTCTTGATACCACGATTTCAAAAGGTGGGATAAGTTCAAAACCTTTGTTACTGTCGCAACGCATTTCTTCAATGATGTAGGTATCATAAGGTAACGCCCCCTTGCTGTCGTCTGGTTCAGAAGTTCCAAACCACACACCGTCCTCGCTGGTCTTGCCTGCGTTGGTATTGTGCTTATGAGAAGCCCAGTCAGCAGAAGTGGAGAATTGCCCGTTATCATCAGTTACCACTACATGACTTTCGCCCGTTGTCTTGCTTGTGATCCTAAAAGGAACATCAGCAAGACGCTTATGTGTGCCTGCACCGATTTTCACACCCTCAATATCTCCACGCTTAATCTGATTGTAGATAGAATGGGCTTCGTCGGTTAAGTCCACGATTTTTCCATTTTCTGTGATTGCAAAATCAATCGGCTTCGCACCGTCAGTTAAGTAACCGTTTGGAGCTTCACTCTCAACGATACGGAATTTTCCATAAGGTAAGAGGTCAGAAGAAGTAGAAGCGATACCCTCAATATCTGTACGAATTGTTTTTACCACTTCATTTTTCTTGTATATCTTGCCCTCAACCAATACTGCATTATCATTTAAGGAAATAATGTCAAAGGCAGTATCTTTCAAAGTGGCACTTCCTTGTGGCTTTGTATCGCCCGTTTCTAAATCTCGTTTCTGAATTTTTACACCGCCACGGATAACCTTGTCTGATACGGAAAACTGGTTACTTCCAGATAATACGGCAAGGTCGCCGTCCTCGGTAATCTGTGTTACATATAAGCCTTTTATCTGTTCGGACTTATCGCCAGTCTGCATATATGCACCGTCTAACAAGTAGCCGTTTGGAGCTTTTGTTTCCTCAACGGTTAGCGTTCCAAGTGGAAGAACCGCCTTACCGTCCTGCATATAGAAGCTGTCGCCAGATACCTTGTATGCGTCCGCTAATTTTGTGATGTAATGAGTTGTCCCGTCGCTGTCTGTTTCAGCGATTGTCTTTGTAACCCATGTACGAGTAGCTTCGGCAGGGAGATTTCCTTTATTGTAGAAGCCAGCATAATACTTCCATGTAAATTCCGCACCTGCTAAAGAAGCGTTCCCCTGCGGATTGTCTTTCTGTGTTTCCATATCAATCTTGAAAAGCTCAATCAAAGTGTCCGTTACTTTTGGTTTATCAGATACTTTCAAAGTCGCTGTTTCGCCAGCTTTGATTGTTAATGGATAAACTGTTTTATCCACTTTATATCCTGCTGGTGCAGAAAGTTCCTTGATATAAACTGTACCAGCCGTTACCTCTGCAACATCTGTATTTCCGTTTTCATCAGTCGTAAGGGTGGCAAGCTGTTTCGTGCAGTCCTTATCAGCAAAGACACCATAGGTTGCACCTGCAATAGAGTAATTTCCGTTACCGTCGGTAATGCTGGTATTACTGGAAGTCTTTTGTAGTTTTGCATTTCCGACATTCAGCTTCGCCCAGAATTGTCCTAATTCCTGCCCCTCGCCAGAGTAGATATAACCGCCACATTCATAGCGTCCTTTATTTTCTTTGACAAAGGCTCTTGCACCAGAGAAAACTTCGTCCTGTGTCGCCTTTGGAATTTCATCATAAGAAGCTCGCACGTTATCACATTGCCAGCCAAGATGTACGCTCAATCTCTGCCAGACTACAAGCTGTCTTAAAAGGTAAGCGTGATTTTTGCTTATTCCGCTGTGGCTGTCTGTGTACTGTTTTACATATTCAATAGATAAGGCAACGTCGCTTATCTGGTCGGCACTCATGCGTGAGCTTGCGTCATCTCTGGTCTTGTAGCCATTCTTAAAGTCTGTGTTAATGTCGATACAGTAAGCGTCCTCGCCCTCAACGGTCAAATGCCCCTCGTTAAAAGTAGAACCAATCGAACCGTCATTCATTACTTTTTCAACAATACCGACACGCTCTTTTGACTCCGTCCAGTATTGCTTGCTTTCTGCATGGACGGGTGTAGTCGGTAAAGCAGTAACGACAGTCGCAAGAGCTAAGAAGCCCGTACACAATCGTTTCCATGTCTTTTTCATAAATCTAATGCTCCTTTCATTTTGGGTAATAAAATAGCCGTCCAATAAGAACGGCTGGAAATAGAAAAGGAACGTCATGTTAGGCGTTCCATAGTCTATAAGATATTCAATTTTTCTTGTTTCAATACTGATGTGCTGTACCATATCTTTGCATATCTAGGAAAACTTGCGTATCAAGGCTCATTCGTTAGTAGTAAATAAGTAGTAAATTGATGTGTTTGTTTCCTTGAAAATGCTGATAGATACTGTGTTTTAGCGGATAATCAGATTTTTATTGTGTTTTTAACATACAATTTCTACTATACAATAGGTATGAAAATGAAATATGGCAGGCACCTAGCCGATTTCAGAGCCGCATTCTTTGATATCGGCAACACCTGCTTTAATCAGGTGCATGGACAGATTCCACCTGCAAATATAGATCAGTACGCAGACTACAGGAAAAAGGCTTTCACTATGAGCCCTATTTTGAGCAGCTGTTGGATGTCGCAATTACCTATTCCGGCAATCGCAATACGGATTTAATTCCGGCAGGCGTGACAAAAGCCACAGGCATTCACCAGCTGATGAAGCTGTGGAGGCTTCCCGGACACGATTATCTATGCTTTGGCGATACAAGAACAGATATTCCCATGCTAAAGGACGTGTGTCTGGGTATTACCATGGAACATGCGGAAAAGGAAGTAATGCTCCATGCAGATGCGGTATGCGGCCGCAGTGACTGTAACGGTATTTCGAGTTTTCTAAGAGCATCCTCTCTTATAAAAAAGGAATCGTATGCCGCATTCTAAGAAAATAAAAAATGTTTCCATATGCAGATGAACTGCGTATAGAAACATTTTTTATATGATATTTTCAGTTGACAGATGAGAGCTTTACGAAAACAGCAGCTCCATAGATTCCTTACTGTTGATTTGAACAATTTTATAAAAGTATTCTTTCTGATCCATATCAGCACGCTCCAGATCCTCTTCGATACAGCCATCCCGCAGATACAGCAGCCGCCTGGAATAGCTCGCAATCATGGCATCATGAGTCACCATAAGGATTGTGACCTTCTCACGCTCATTCAGCTCCTTTAGGATTGTGAGCAGTGTATGTGAATTTTTGGAATCCAGACTGCCGGTTGGTTCATCTGCCACAATCAGCTTGGGCTTGTTAATCAGGGCTCTTGCGACAGCACATCGCTGACACTGTCCTCCGGAGCATTCCACCGGATATTTATCCAGTACATCCACTAGCTCCAGCCTCTCTGCGGTTTGCTGCACACGTTTTCCGATTTCCTCCTTCGACATGTTTGACAGGGTAAGAGGCAATGCGATATTTTCCTTCAGCGTCAGAGTATCCATCAAATTAAAGGACTGAAAGATAAATCCTAGATTTTCACACCGGAATTTTCCCGTTTGAGATTCCAGCATACTGTAGACATCAACACCATTGATTTTCACCTTTCCCTTTGTCGGCATATCAATTGTGGAAAGGTTGTTGATCAGCGTGGACTTCCCGGAACCGCTGGGTCCCATGATACATATAAAATCTCCTTCGTGCACTTCCAGTGAAATGCCGCGCAATGCTTCAAATTCATTTTTTGTATGACGATTATAAATCTTCGTTATATTCTTAGCTTCCAATATAGTATTCATATTCTGCTCTCCTATTCCTCCATATATGCTTCCATCAGATCCTGACGGAAAATCAGTTTCATATAAATGCGATACATCACCACAGATGCCACCAGCAAAAAGCCGATATACAAGCCGTGCGCTGTAATACAAAGCTCCACGCCACATCCCCTCCTGCCGCAAACAATGAAGTTATGACCAGTAAAGGCGGCAGAGATAACAACAGAATGATGCCGTAAAAGCCGACGATTTCCTGCTTGATAATTTTTCGGATATCCGTTTTCAAATACGATTGCCGTCATATTGCGAAAGACCTGACACTTACTCAATCCGTCGGCAGACAGCTTATAAACAAGACAGATACTGATTTGAAGCATCGATACGAGAAAGGCGATCATAACAACCATAAAGGTTGCCGTGTCGTTATAAAATTTACACAGATATAGAAATAATACCGCTGTCGACAATAAAATAATCGTAACCAGAAGATTTCCGTTGACCATGCTGTAGCGCAGATTTCCCAAAGATATCAGAAATGGCAGATTTTCTGCAAACATCCGATTTTTTCATCAGGGTTAATACATCCGGAAGTATATAACGAAATACATTCCCTGCGCCGAATACGATGGCTACACCAAGATATATCAGAAAAATGGCATTCATATAATGATAGTCAATCGAGAACAGCAGATATATGGTCAACGCATACACACATACATATACGATTTTCATGAATACCTGCTTCTGTTTTCCAATCGGATTCATCGACCGTCTGGCACGCAGCAGTTCATTCATGGAATCCATTCGATAGACAAAACCTGCATCGACAATAACCAGCCATACGGAAACAATCACAAGGGTAGCGATGCAATATCCAAGGGCTGCGGAAGAAAAGGTGAACACAGGTGCCTGTATATTCATCGACAGATAGATGACATGATTCACCAGCGGAAACACACAGCAGCCTGCAAGAGCTCCCAGCGGTGCTGCAATTCCCATGATCATAAAATTTTGCACAATCAGGAACTTGGCTATTCGAATAATACTGCTACCGCTGATCATCATTACACCAATATCATGTGTTTTTGACATCAGAAAAAATTTGTTTGAAAAAAAGACTGTCAGTATGCAGATGAAAATCATAAACAAAGACAGCATCATCGTAAAGATTCCGGATCCAATGCCTCCATCAAAGGAAGCAACAAGCGACATTCCATCCTGTGACATTGCAGAGGCATCACGCAATGACTCACTTCCGTAATAGGGATTTGCGATGATTGCGAAAAACATCGTAATCACAAGGGAAGCGGAGAACATCGAGAATGCGAAAAAGAACGCATCTGCAGGCTTTCGCCTCAGATTCGTATAAGAAAAACGAAGTAATTCCATATACTCTCCTCCATAGTTTTAAACATCTAGCCATTGTAAACGTTAACACAGAAAAGTTTGCTTTGCAAGACTCAAAGAGGATGATGCCCTACCTTTCCTTTAATTTTATTCATGCAGCAGCAACTGGATTCAGAATTTTCCACAGACATAGCATTTATATGACAAGCTATGACAACGACAGCAGATTATCGGTGAAAGAAAATGAGATATCCATCTTTCAAAAGTAAATGCATACCATACACCCTGCCTGAAAAACAAGGGCTCTCACTCCCGTCTTTGATGCAGCTGTGCAAACGAAGATACCTCCACCCAATACAGTCAAGTTTTCTCGCTGCGTGTATTGCCTGTTATAAAAAGCGGTGCAGCGGTTTTTGGTTCTAACACAGTAACATATAAATGATTAAGCTGTTTAAAAGAAAAAGGTGTCTGATAAAGAGATTCTGATGTCACAGACAAATGCTTAACCGTAGTAAATTGAAGCGAATGAATAAAAGGGAAGATGATATAAGGCTAAGGCTGCCACATCTTCCTTTTCATAAATATTATAAAATTTCATAAAAAGCTACTTCTATTATATCCTAAGGCAAATAAGCCTCTGAATTTTCATCTATTTATTTTTTCTCATAGACAGCAGGATTTCCCCATGTCCAGGTACCTTTTTGTGCACCGATTTCAAAGTGCAGCATGGCGATTCCCAAATCCACCATTTCAAAGGAATCCGTATGGGCAACCTCAGCATAAACACGATCCTTTTCCTGACGGAAGCGCACCGGCTGTTTAAAAAGTGCTGAGGGTGCCAGCTGCACTGCCTCCATTCCGTTTTTCATCCAATCCGGACTGTGCGCTGTGATATCTGACATTTCCTCCACGGTTTTTCCTCTGCGCCGTGTTGCATGCGAAATCAGCTGTTCCTTTAAGGTTTTCTTATGTGCGGTATAGCCGATCGCGATAACGCGGTACAGCTTCTCATCTTCCTTTACATAGGGCTTTAAAGCATCTTTCGCAAAGGTACCGCCAACCCAGCAGGTTCCCATATTGCGCTCTACCGCCTCCAGAATCAGTCGTTCACCGAAATATCCCAGCTTCTCCTGCATATATACATCACGGGAATTGCCCATCATCATAATGAAATTCTCAACATTGTGAAACATGCCGTAGCTGTTGCGAAATCCCTTAAAGATTTCCGGATGTCCGCATACCAGCTTCATATGCAATCCGTGCTTCTGGTTATACATATGAATGCGTTCCTTTAAAAAGGCTGCATCCTCATCCCGCAATTTCTCTCGCAGATAGCTTCTTCTGGAATGTCTTTTATACATAGCTTCCTTCAGCATCTCAGTTCCCCCTGTTCCTGTCTTCAAACCGCAGCTCATTACGAAATTTTAACGGCAGATCATATAGAATTTCCTGATTCACAACAGCAAAGCAATCCTGATCGGCATACTTTTGAGGTGCATGTGCATCCAGACCATAGACGATATCCACATCATAGGTACAGGCAATCTCCCAGAAGCTGCGATATGGATAGGTGTAGCGAAATTCCTCTCCCAGCTTGCGTTTCCCATAGCGCAGACCGTTCAGATTGACCTCCAGAATAACCCCGTGCTTTTGTGCACTCGCACAGATTCTATGGGCAGCCTCACAACAGGCTTCTGTCCAGACTTCCTTTCCAAACATAAACAGATCAGGATGCGCAATGATATCCGGTAATCCCTTCTCACAGGCCTTTTCAATCAGGGAAGCGTAGTGCAGTACATCCGCATCGCTGTGATTATCATAAAACTCCGGCGCATACAATGCAGGGCCATGCTGTCCGAGAATGAGATAATCCATCTCTTCCTTATATTGCATAAGCTCATCCAGCTGTTCCTCAAAATATTCGATTTCCATCCCCAGACGGATTTCGATTTGATTCTGATAAGTATGCTGCAGCTTTCTCACACTGCTCACATAGTCTGCAAGCTCTTCCACCCGCATACGCTCTCCCGGTGCATCACCGTTACGATACGGGGCATGGTCACTGAAACCCATATACCGATACCCATTCTTTATCGCTCCCTTTACATACGCTTCATCACTTCCTACAGCATGCCCGCACCGTTCTGTATGACTGTGATAGTTAAAATTCTGCATGTTTCCGCCTCCTTCCATAAACTTCTATATTATATAGGAAAAGCTATAGCTCCTCCTCATAAGTGAACCCAAGACCCTGTACTTCATTTGCTTCCATAACGATAACAAATGCCTCCGGATCGATATGCGACACCAGATGCTCCAGCTCCGGCAGCTGCTTTTTGGATACCACAGCCATTATGACCGGTCGTTTCTCAGAAGAATAGCCGCCGGTTGCTTCCAGAATCGTAGTCCCACGCTCCAACACCTCATGAATACGGTCCATAATTTCCGTATGCTTATTGGATACAATCATCACATTACGCGCATCATGTCCACCGATCATCATGGTTTTATTGATCATATAGCTGCTTACCCAGACTGACAGAATTCCTGTAAGTGCAGCCTGCAGTCCGTATACGGCAGCACCAAGCAGTACGGTAAGCGCGTCCACAATCAAAACCAGTGTCGGAAGCGGTATATGGGTATACTTGTTAATGATCAGTGGTGGAATATCCATACCTCCGGTACTGGCACCTGTACGAAACACACAGCCGACACCGATACCCATCAGCGCACCGCCGTAAATGGTGGCTAAATATTTATCCATGATAAAGGTATCCGGAGCAATCACATGTTTTGCCAGATAGGACAGTAAAGTAAGCAGCAGCGGATAACAGATTGTACTCAGAATCGTTTTTGCCGCAAACTTTTTCCCCAGGACAAGTGATCCTGCAAGAAACAGTACGACGGTCAGTACATTGATCACCAGTTCAGGATTCAAATGAATCAGCGGCTCCAGTGCGATTGCAACACCCGCCAGGCCCCCCGTCAGTACATCATTGGGCAATATAAACCAGGCAACCCCCATGGCCAGAGCAATATTTCCCGCAAGGATCCACAACGTATCCTGCACCAATTCTTTATTGCTTAATTTCAAAAGTATCCCTTCTCTCTTTCATGCTCCTTCATTATAGCATATTTTAGAACGATATCCCGTACTCTTCCCTATTGTGTGTCTACTTATAGTTTCTATTCATATCAGCAGTGTAATGTTTATCATTTTAAAGCATGAAAAAGAAAGATACTCCACCATTAAAAACGATGAAATATCTCCTCAGTTCTATTTATAAGTTAATCCAACTCCTCGCCATTTGTTTCTATAACCTTTTTGTACCAGGCGAAGCTGTCTTTTTTTATTCTTTCCCCACTGCCCTTTCCATAATCATCATAATCTACATAAATGAATCCATAGCGTTTTGACATTTCAGAAGAGGAACAGGAAATGATGTCAATCGGTCCCCATGCATAATAGCCTCTGACATCCACACCATCACGGATTGCTTCTTTGATCTGTTCGAAATGATTCCGATAGAAATCAACACGGTACGGATCATGAATATGACCATTTTCCAGTTTATCATAGAACCCGCTTCCGTTTTCTGTAATATAAATCGGCTTCTGATAACGATCCCAGAAGGTATTCAATAAAATTCTCAATCCAATCGGATCATAGGTCCAGCCCCATTCATTTGCGGGCAGTTCTTTATTACGGATGGAGTCATTTCCGTTCTCAAAGCTTTCTTTTGTCACAATACGAGTGTAATAATAGGAGAAGGAAAAGAAATCACATGTATTCTTCAAATCCTCTTCATCCTGTTCTCCAAATTCCACATGAATATCATGATCCTCGAAGAAGCGCAGGGCATATCCCGGATACACGCCTCTTAAGAGTACATCCGAGTAAAAATATTCCATCTGGTTATGCTGAAGGGCTGCCAGCTGATCCTCCGGCTTGGAAGTTGCCGCATAATCATGTCCGCCGCACAGCATCATACCAATTTGTAAATCCGGATACGTTGCGTGTGCATATCGTGTAGCGCGTGCACAAGCGACCATTTCATTATGCACAGCCTGATATTTCGCACTCTTTAAATCATCAACCATATCTTCGGCAACACCCAGATGGTTAAAGGATTCATGAGAAATCAAGTTGATCTGGTTTACCAGAATCCAGTGCTTAACCTTATCATGATAGCGGTCAAAAATCACTTTGCAGTAGTTCTCAAAGAAAGAAATGGTTTCTCTGGAATACCAGCCCTTGTACTTCAGCGTAAGATGTAACGGCATCTCATAATGGGACACGGTAATCATCGGCACCATATTGTGTTTGAGAATTTCATCGAAAAGCGCATCATAGAACTTCAAGCCCTCCTCATTAGGAGCTTCATCATCCCCATTCGGAAATATTCTCGCCCAGTTGATGCTGGTACGGAAGGTCTTCAGTCCTAATTCAGCCAGCAGTCTGAGATCCTCTTTATATGTATGGTAGAAATCAATACCCCGGCGTTTTGGAAACACCCTTCCATCATTGTTTCCGGCATTCATTGCATCCTTCACGTAGGCGGAAGTAACTTCATCATTATATTTCTTTGTAATATCAATATCATCACGGAACTCATTGATATCCGCAACACATAGTCCTTTTCCTCCTGCTGTATAGGCACCCTCCAGCTGATTTGCAGCTACAGCGCCGCCCCACAGAAAATCTTTTGGAAAACCATTCGGTATTCTTGCCATATTTGCCTCCTTAACAATCTTTATTTTTCCAATGCAGAAATACGTTTCTCATAAGCACTGAATATTTTCAGCAGCTGTTTCGCAATATTGATTTCACTGTAAATCGTCATTAACGTATCCTGTGCATGCGCAAACAGAAGAGAATATTCCGACTCATCACCACGGGTTTCTCCCTGAATTGCATCGGTCTGCACTTTATGAGCCTCTGTAATCTTTGCCTGTGCTTCCTTTAATTTTATATCGGCTTTTTCAAAATCCGCTTCGGATATGGCATCCAGTGCCTCCTTGCATGCGACCCGGGCATCCCCGGCATGCAAGATAATAGACATTGCGGATTGTACTGTTTGTTCACTCATCATAATAACTCTCCTCTCACTATTATTCAGCAGCTGCTTCTGTTGCAGTTTCCTCATCAATACACTGCTTTTCATAGGCTTTGAAGAACGGGTACCAGATCGCACCTCCGACAACAAATATAATCAGCATGACTGCAATGGCCATAATGGATCCTTCCGATGTGATCCATGTGGAAATCGGGAATGGACAATACCACATTTCAAACTGAATTTTAGGAATTGGGGCAATGGCGATTACCTTACATGCGATCCACACCAATGCCGGTAACACGATACCGTTGATCCACATAGGCAGCATCATAACAGGGTTCCATGCAATACAGCCGAACACCACAGGTTCATTGATATTGAAAATCGTTGGTCCAATACAGGCACGTCCTAAAGATTTCAGCTTCTTCGACTTGGATAATGCAAGGAAGATAACCAGCGGCATGGTGCAGGCAATTCCACCGATCCACAGATAGCAGGTATAGACGCAGGATTCCGTATACATGTTCAGGTTCGCTACAGACGCTGTTCCTGCAGTTGCCAGTGCGATATTTGCGGCGATGCTCTGTAATTTTACAGGAGATGTCGCAGGTGCAAGAACCCATGAAGAAATACCCATGGAATAAATAAAGCATTCCAGAAAGCAGACCAGGATGAATCCATACCATGTATTCATAATACCCTGTAATGGCATAAAGAAGGAAGTGATAATCGCATATAAATCGATGTTCAATACCTGTACCACAATAAACCCGGTGAATATGATTCCGCCAATTGGCAATAATGCATCAAACCACTGACGTACAAAATCCGGGATTGCACTGTCTTCTTTAAAGAATGAGAATTTGCCAAACAGATTAAATACAATACTGGTCACAATACCGGTAAACATTGCACAGAACATTCCGCCTGCACCAAATGCACTGGAACCAACCCCCGGTTCCCCTGCTTTGACAAGCTCCGGAGTAATGGATATAAAGAATAGAATCAGACCGGTTGCACCGGCGATAATTCTCTGCTTTCTCAATCGTTTCTTCTCACAGAAGTTAAACGGAATCAGAAAGCTGACAAGTACAGAAATCATTCCCATTGTCCACCCATAAGGTGTCCAGAAGGAAAAGGGCAGAGTCACAAACCCTTCGATAACCGTTCCCACGCAAAACAGGGATCCCAACAGGATAAATGGCAGTACCTGCATGATAGAGTCCTTTATCGTAACGACCCAGGTGTTGTGGTTAAACTTATTCATTTTCGGCGCAAAACTATTTTCAAGCCAGTTTATTAAATTATTCATATGTATCTCCCTTTCTCAGTAACGATTATTTTTCCATTTCCTCAAGTAAGTGGGCAATCGCCATTTCTCCGTTTAATACAGAGTAATAATCCGGTTTCATTAAAATTACTTTGACATCCTCCCCATGTGTATACTCCTCAACCTCATCCAGAATATAAGCCAGGTGTGGTCCAACCATCAGGACATTGATTTCATCAATATAGTTTTCAATCTCTGATTCACTACGTGCTTTGATATCAATATCAAGTCCCTGTTTGGATGCAGCCTTTCTCATTTTGGCTGCCATGAATCCGGAACTTGCTCCGGAACCGCAGACGAGTAATACATTTAATTTTTCCATAATAATCTTCCTTTCAGGCTTCTTCGCCTCATCACACCTATAGTATGCCAAATCGGTTTTTAAATTTCTAATCATGTTTTGCACGCTGTAGGGGCAGATAATTATTTTCCCCAAGCTCGTGCAAAATTCTGGTTGAGAATTACAGTCCGGTAAAATATAATTTTAACATATAGTGATTTCTGAACAAAAAGCAGGTGATGAAATGAAACAGAAAAACAAAGAGCTGATCCGTGCTTTATTTGACCTACAACCGGCAAATACCAATTTATTAGCCAATCATCTGAATGTTTCTGTACGCAGTATAAAAAATTATGTACGTGAAATCAATGAAGAATATCCCGAAGCTATTCATTCATCAAGGGAAGGATACCGTCTGGATATGGAATTAGCGAAATCCATACTGGATGAAACTGCAGATCATATTCCCCAGACGTCGGAAGAACGTGTAATCTATATTTTAAATCAGCTGATTAATCATCATCAGGAGGAAGCAATTGATATATATGATTTATGTGATGAATTGTTTATCAGTCTTTCTACCATCAAGAATGAGCTGCAAAAAGTCAAGCGCAGACTGGCAAAATATGATTTGGAATTAGTGAGTCAGAAAGATCAGATTTCTATAAAAGGATTAGAAAAAAACAAGCGCAAATTACTCAGCACCCTGTTATATAATGAATCCAATGTTAATTTTGTCAATTTAAAATCATTACAAAACTCCTTTCTGGATATTGATATTCCGTATATTAAGAATACGGTATTACAGATATTTGAGGATTACCATTATTTTATCAATGACTATTCTTTGATCAATCTGGTCTTGCATATCACCATTGCGATTGACCGTATCCGGAAGAACAATATCAATACAACGAGCATTGACCAGCAGCCGGCGGTTCACCTGCATGAGTATGAGCTTGCGGAAAAAGTGGCAGGACATCTGGAAGAACATTTTCATATTACCTACAGTAAGGCGGAAATTTATGAAATGACACTGCTGATTATTTCCAGGGCAACAACAATTGATTATAAAAGTATAAACGCCACAAACCTGAAGGATTTTATCGGAAAGGACTGTCTGGATCTGGTAAAAGAGCTGATTCTCGATATCAACTCCTTCTATTATATTGATTTGAGTGAATAGGAATTTCTTATCCGGTTCGCCCTTCATATCAAAAATTTACTGGTGCGCTCCAAGAACAATTACTTCAGTAAAAATCCACTCGCGGATGGTATTAAAACCTCCTGTCCTCTGATTTATGATGTATCGGTTTCTCTTGCCGCAACGATAAAAGAAAAGACAGGAATTTCTATAAACGATGATGAAATTGCCTATATCGCCTTTCATCTGGGAAGCGCCCTGGAGGCACAGAAAAGCCTGACAGGAAAAAAATAACTGTAGCGTTGTATTGTCCCAGCTATTACGATATGAGTCTGAAGGTTACCGATGTGATCAAGCGCTATTATTCGGATGAATTGCTGATTACAAATATACTTACCGATGAAAGTGATTTTGATAAAATTAAGGATACAAATCTCATCATAACTACAATACCTGTTTCTGTAATTACTTCGATACCTATGATTCAGATTAGCATATTCCTCAATCAAAAGGACAGACAGCTGTTAAATGAAAAAATAGAAACAATCCGTAAATTAAAAAAACGCAGCGTTTTTGAAGGCTATTTGAAAGAGCTGCTTCTGCCTGATTTCTTTGAGGTCCTGAAGAGTGGATTTTCTACAGAAAAAGAGTGTATAACATATATGGTAAATAAACTGATTGCGCATGGATATGTGGATGATGAATTTGAGAATGAAATAATATCCCGTGAGAATATGTCCTCGACAGCTTTTGGCAGCTTTGCGATTCCGCATGCAATGAAAATGCATGCCAAAAAGACAGGGATGAATATTGTTATCAGTGAAACGCCGATATCATGGAACCAGCAGGATGTGTATCTGGTGCTCATGCTTTGCTTTAACAAAAGTGACCGTTATATTTTCAATGAGATTTTTGATCCGATTACCATGATTTTAAGCACACCGGAAAATGTCAAGAAGCTGTGCGGATGTCAATCCTATGAGGACTTCATTTCCACGATGTCGGATCTGTTACAGTGAAGCAGGCTTAAAATTTCCTGCATGTAGTTTACCGTTTGAACTAAGTAGAAACCCGGCATGCTCGATATACCGGGTTTTACTTTATTATGAAGCAAGCAGCTGCTTCCTTCTATACATGTACACATACAACACGAGCACAAGAGCAAAATTTATCAGTATCACAACAAATGACTGTGCGGACAGAACAATCGTAGAGCTGTTGTTGATCTGCTCATAAATCTGTTGAGAATATAGAAATTTTCCCACATTGCGTATGGAGGCATTAAACATTGACAGCATGGGAATAAAGGAAGTAAGCAGCATGGCAGGAACGGACAGACCGCTGGCAGCTGTCTGATTATCACTCACAACCCCAATCAGTGCGCCAATAACTGAGGAAATCAGAATACCGCATGCATTCAGCAGCAGAAACATCCACAGCTCCTGCAGGGAGAATTTCCCCAGTAATCCCATAAACAGCACACCTGCCATACAAAATACAAACACATACGCTCCGATGCCCAGCAGATATTCCATCGGTTTTACATTCGACATCATGAGCATACGTAAAGAGCCCTTCTCCTTTTCCTCACTGATGATCGCAGACAGGATGAGAATCGGAGCCATGCATACATACATAACAGAAAACAGATTTACAAAGTATCTTTTCGGCAGTTCAAATTCGCCGGCGGAAAGTGTCAGAATTGCTGCGATTGCCGGAAACATCACAAACTGTACAAGCGTAGGCTTATTACGAAAGGTGTCCTTTAGCTGCTTACGGATGATTGCATATATATGAGAAGGCTTCATATCAGACCAGCTCCTTTCCTGTCAGTGAGATAAATACAGTTTCCAGTGTAGGCTCCATGGAATGGATGGTCTCACATGTCCGGCTTCCATCAGATGCATAATCTTTACTGCATCTCTCTTGATATCCAGCACAATACTCTCTCCCTGCGCTGTCGTTATGTTAACCTGATTCGTCGTATTGTATTTGCAGCAGATAGCTTCCGGTGTATCACATTCGATGATAGAGCCCTCATTCAAAAAGGCCACTCTGTCGCATAGGCGTGTTGCCTCCTCCATATCGTGTGTTGTCAGAAAGATAGTGACACCCTTTTCCTTCAGCTCAAACAAAAGCTCATGAATGTTGGATGTTGTTGCCGGATCCAGTCCCGAGGTAGGCTCATCCAAAAATAAAACCCTAGGCTCATGAAGCAATGCTCTGGCAAAGGAAAGCCGCTGCTTCATACCCTTGGACAGCTTAATGACTGCTTTCTGTCTGCTGTCATACAGAGATACACGGCGCAGTGCCGGTTCTATGACATTATAAGGAAGCTGATAGAGCCTTCTGTATATATCCAGATTATCTATACAGGATAAACGATCATATAATCCAGCTTCATCCAGCATCATACCAATCTGTGCATACGTATCATCACTTAGCTGCCCGGAATCATTCCCCAGAACATATGAGCTGCCGCCGTCCTTCTTTAATAAGCCAAGTAGAATCCGTATCAGCGTTGTTTTTCCTGACCCTGACGGTCCCAGAAGTCCAAAGATTTCCGGCTTCTCAATGGAAAAGCTGATATCCTTTAAAACCATTTTTTCCGCAAATCTCTTCTGTATGTGATCCGCTTCCAGTATTGTCATTTTTTCCTCTCCTCTTTCTTTGCCTTATAGGCCTCCAGCAGCTTCTGATATTCCCGATCCTTTCTTCGTGTGGCATACACACTTAGCAGAGTTGCTGCCGAGAAGCTTAACAGAAAGCAGACAACAAAGCCGATCCATGCTGCATGATCATCAACAGGAAACCAGCGGCATACATAAATAAACGGTAGAATCAGCATCACAACAACTGCAATACGCAAAATAATTTTGTAGGTCAGACGCATTGCAGGAAATACTGTGGGCTTATCCAGAAGCAAATTGCATAATGCCAGAAGAGAGGAAAGCAATAAAAGCTCAAAAACAGCAGAAAAGGAAATACCGCCCTGCACATAAAAGCTTGACACCTTCATAATTCCATCCCGGCATGTGACACCTGCCAGTGCAATTACAAAAATCGCAGTAAAAAAGGACATTGTTACATTTCTAAAAAATTTAACCAGATAGTTATACATGCCATTATTCCCCTTTCAGCTTCTGCTTAAATGCCTTTACATAGGTCCTTGTGACCATATGCTGATGACCGGTATCCAGATATACCCGGATTCTTGACCCCAGGTCTGCATGCATGCTGGTTACATGTTCCATATTGATAATTGTTGCTTTGTTGATCCGTATGAAATCATCATTCAGCTGTTCTTCCATCTGATAAAGCCAGAGCATAGACTCGTAACAGCCCTGTGCAGTATATAAAAAGGTACGCTTGTCACTGGAAGCGATAAAGCAGACATCCTCCAGACGCAGCAGATATTCCTTATCTCTTTGCAAGCCGATCAGCTTTTGATGCATAGCTGCCAGCAAGCGGAAAGCTGCCTGTTTTTCCTCCAACGAGTCAAACCGGATGCGGACATCCAGCTGTTGTGAATCCTTACCCTCAATGATTTTCATACCGCATCCTCCTGTTTTATTATATTTGCACATGAATAGAAAAGCTATAAAATTCAACCAAGTTGCAGGAATCCGTGACTCACCTGCAAGAAAAAAACACCAACAGGAAAAAGCCGTTGATGTTTGCAAATATAGCTATTGAAATATCTCCTGAAAAAGGGAACGCGGTTGAACCTCCGGAACACACACACTTTCTGTTCGCAATGTACCGGTAATCGTATCTCCTTTTCCATCACCCTCGGTAATCACTAGCTGATTCTGTTTCCAGTCAGCCTGAAGATCCTTTCGGTAAGCAAATAATTCCTTATTATGAAGCACCATCAGAATATAGGATTCCTTATGTACACCACGAACCAGCTCGGAATAGATATCCTGAATTTTCTGTTTCAGCTCATAGGTCTGCTTCGTATTGCTGTCATAGCGGATTTCATAATCAATCTCTGCTCTGGCATTTCCATGAATCATAGCAGATGCCATAAGAAACCACAGACAGCCGATTATTGCATAACGTTTCATTTCTTCACCTCATAGCTGAAGTATGGACATCGATTGCAGGATTATACCTGTTTCTTTATAAAGGCAGAAAAGCTATTTTATCGCCTCATCTTTTTCTGTTATATACATTTAGATAGAAGTGATCGAAATCGCAACTCTGTAAAATGCAAGCTGACAATCCTTTTAAAGCAGGAAAAAATCAAGAATATGTGGATTTTTTAGGAATTTCATACCTTCTTAACGTATAGAAGTATGTAAGTGATGATGAGCTTACAGAAGGAGGTTTTCGTCATGGAAAATACGAAAGCAAATACTGTATTGAATTACTGCAATGATGTATTCTTCAAGTACACCCTTTCCCGTGAGGATGAAGGCTCTGTGTACGCCCGCAACACCATTATTGAACGTGTTACCGGAATTAAGGTAAAGGAAAGCACTGTACAGAATCCGAATCTGGATCCCGGAACAATCGGGAAGAAACGCATTATTCTGGATGTTCATGTGAAGGATGAGAAAGGTCGTTTTTTTAATCTGGAAATGCAGACGACCTATGCAGGAGTAGCGGAAATGATGCGCTTTGAATTTTATGGGGCCAGAGCATTGAACAACCAGCTGGATAGCAGTGAAAAGTACAAGGATTTAAAGCCGGTATATCAGATTATTTTCATTGAGAAATGCGCATGGAATAATAAAAATCTGATCAACCACTATCAGATGCGCAATGAGCAGGGGGAAGATGAGAGTAAACACCCATTGATTAGAAGAACCTACATCCATCTGCCCGTTATCAATGAAATCGCTAAGAAAAAGGCCATTCAGCAGATGGATGACTTTGAACAGCTGTGCTTCCTGTTTGAAAACAATGCGAAAAATGATATACTGGAATCAAAGGAAAGGCTGGTGAAGGTATTCGTGAACAAGTACGAGGAAATGCAGAAGGATGATGAGCTGTGGTCAACCGCAATGGCGATTCAGATGGGAGAGGCACGTTATCGCTACGGCTTGGAGGACAGCTTTGAAGAGGGGATGAAGGAAGGAATCATTAAAGGGAAAGCTGAAGGTAAGGTTGAAGGTAGAATCGAAGGAGAGAGACAGCTCTTACATAGGCTTATGGAAGCCAAATATCAGGAAGACTGCACAGCATGGCTGCAGTCATTAACCGAGGACCAATTGCATATCGTATCAAGTTTAATTTTAAAGTGTGATACCCTGGAGGCTGTTAAAAAACAAGTACATACGGCTGACACGATGTAAGTAATCGTATAAGAGCAACACCTTTAACCATATCTCCATACAATGAAAGGCTCTCTGCATAACAAGTGTGGAGAGTTATTCATGCTTATGATACGCAGTTTCAATCAAAACCCATAAGTAATATAAGCTTTCTTTTGCCCTTATCTAAGCGTTATATACAATATAGGTTAGTGAATAGTAACCGTTTTCATAAAGTTTTCATGAATACCGCTGGCTTTTTTCTGTTTCTGTGATAAAATACCATAGGAAATTCAAGATTTCCCGGAAGTTATACATATAACGATGGAGGTAACATATGGATTTTGATTTACTGATTGTCGGGGCCGGTCCCGGCGGTATCTTCTCTGCCTACGAGGCGATGAAACTGAACCCGGAGCTGAAGATTGCTTTATTCGAAACAGGAAACCCGCTGGAGAAAAGAAAATGTCCGATTGACGGGGTGAAAATTAAATCCTGCATCAACTGTAAGACCTGTGCCATTATGAACGGGTTTGGCGGAGCAGGAGCCTTTTCTGATGGAAAATACAATATCACCAACCAGTTTGGCGGTACCTTATACGAACATATCGGAAGGAAAGAAGCAATTGATCTGATGAATTATGTCGATGAAATCAATGTGGCAAACGGTGGACAGGGGACAAAGCTTTATACAAATGAAAATACGCATCTGAAAAAGAAATGCATGCAGAATGATTTACATCTGCTGGAGGCAAGCGTACGCCATCTTGGTACGGATGTGAATTATATTGTTCTGGAAAACCTGTACAATCAGCTGAAGGATAAAATTGAAATCCACTTCCATACGCATATAGATGCAGTGGAAAAGCTGGAGAACGGCTATCGTCTGGTGAGCAGGGATAAAAGCTTTACCGGCAGCAAATGCATTATATCCACAGGCCGCAGTGGAAGCAAATGGATGGGAAGCATCTGTAAAAGCCTGGGAATTGCCACGAAGAGCAACCGTGTGGACATCGGTGTGCGTGTAGAACTGCCCTACAGCATTTTCTCCGATCTGACGGATGAATTGTATGAAAGCAAAATCGTATACCGTACGACGAAGTTCCAGGACAAGGTCCGTACCTTCTGCATGAATCCCCGCGGTGTTGTCGTCAGTGAAAATACCAATGGAATTGTAACGGTGAACGGGCACAGCTATGAAGACCCTTCCCGCTACACAGAGAATACGAATTTCGCCCTGTTGGTAAGCAATCACTTTACAGAGCCGTTTAAGGACAGCAACGAATATGGGGAAAGCATTGCGCGTCTTTCCAATATGCTGGGGGGCGGCGTTATCGTACAGCGCTTTGGTGATTTGATACGCGGACAGAGAAGCACGGACTCCCGTATCGCGGAAAGCTTTGTCACACCAACCTTATCCGCTACACCGGGTGATCTGAGTCTGGTAATTCCCAAACGCCAGATGGATGACATCATCGAAATGATTTATGCACTGGACAAGGTGGCACCGGGAACTGCCAATGATGATACCCTGCTGTATGGTGTAGAGGTAAAATTCTATAATCTGGAGGTTGAAATTGATCATAATCTGGAAACCAGGCATGAAGGACTGTACGTGATTGGTGATTGCAGCGGTGTTACCCATTCCCTCTCACATGCAAGTGCAAGCGGCGTTTATGTCGCAAGACATCTGTATAGCAATAAGCATTAAAAAAGAATCGTGAGCCTGTATAGTGCAGGACATCACGATTCTTTTTCTTTTATAAACGCAGACAGATTTTCTTCACGGACTATAACGTTTGTTCTGTACGCTCAATTATATCATCCTGTGTTTGCCTGGACAGGACATTAAAGAAAGCAGAATAACCGGCAACACGGACAATCAGATCCCGATGCTTCTGCGGATGCTTCTGTGCATCAAGCAGTGTATCACGGGAAACCACATTATATTGAACATGGTAACCGTCCAGGCGATTAAAGAAGGTACGTATCATCATTTCCAGCTTCTGCTTATTCTCCTCGCTCGACAGCATCTGCGGCGTCATTTTCTGATTTAACAGCACCCCGCCGGTAATTTCATGTGTCGGAAGCTTGGAAACGGTTTTGAATACAGCAGTAGGTCCGTTCTTATCCATACCATGTGATGGGGAACAGCCTTCAGCAAGCGGTGTGGCAGCATTACGCCCGTCCGGAGTAGCAAGAGTTCCCTTTCCCTGACCGACATTGGCAGAGATACTGGAGGTACCGGCATACCGTGTTCCTCCGATCGGTCCTCTTCCATAACGCGTATTCGGATATTTTTTCACTTCGTTGATATAGACATCATAGGCATCCACAATCAGCTGGTCTACATAATCATCATCATTTCCATATTTGGGAGCATCCGCAATCAGCATCTGTTGTATCGCTTTATGCTGTGGTGATGTAAAATCATCCATCAATGCATCCCACAGCTGATCCGCAGTTATTTTTTGTTCCTCAAATACCAGCTTTTTTACTGCTGCCAGACTGTCCGCAAGGTTGGCGATTCCCACCTGCAGCCCGGATATGAAATCATATACAGCTCCCCCTTCTTTTATGGTTTTTCCCCGTCCGATACAATCCTCCGTCAATGCACTGCATAATACATCCGGAACATCCTGCTCCAGAACGAGATCACAGCAGTTTTCAATGATCACAGAATGTCTTGTGAACTCACGTATTGTTATATCCCATGCTTCCTGTAGCTGAGCATAGGATGTCATTTCACTGAAATGTGTAAGCCCCTCCACCAGCTTTACCTGACTGGCAGGATCCACACCTGCATTCATGGCGATCAGCAGCGTTTTCGGAAAATTCAGAAAGCTCATACCGGTACAGCGATAACCCCATTTTCCGGGTACTGCAGTTTCCACGCAGCCAATCGCGCTATAATTGTATGCATCTTCTTTACCAACACCCTTTTCCATGAAGGATGGAATTATAACCTCATCGGAATTAAAAGCCGGCATCCCGGTTCCCAGCTTTACGACCTCGATTGCTTCATCCATAAACGCAGCAGATAAATTTCTATGATAGCGTACAGTCAGATTAGGCTGTGGAAGACGGGTCTGTGCAACAGATTTTAGTATGAGAAAGGACAGCATATTTACAGCATCCTGTCCATCATGGGTCTGTCCTCCTACCGTAACATTCTGATACAGGGGAGAACCGGCACTGAATTGTGTATGCGACCAGCTTCTTACCTTATTGATAGTAAATGTTTTCAGCCACAGATTTGTTAAAAGCTCTACGACCTGTTCCTCTTGCAATACCCGCGTATCCAGATCATGCTTTACGTATGGATATAAATACTGATCCATACGTCCATAGGAAAGAGAATGTCCATTGGATTCTATCTGTAAAACGAGGTGGACAAGCCACATGGACTGTATAGCTTCACGAAAATTTTCAGCCGGTTCATACGGCACCCTGTCCAGTATCTGCGCCATTTTCTGTAATTCCTGCTTTCGTTTTCCCTGTGCTGCTTCAGCCTGTGCAAGCGCACGCTCAGCATAGCGCCTTGCAAATGCCTGTACGGCAGCAATGACGATCAGAATCGCCTCATAAAAATGATATTTGGAAATGCTATCCGGATCTGACATATCCAGCTTCCTTTTCTCCTGCAAGGTTCGCTGCTCATAATACCTGAGCCCTTTTCGCATAATTTTTCCATAGTCAACAGCGATATGTGCATCCCCGCTTGTGATATTTCCTTCCGCTTTGATAATACCGAGATCATAAAAGATTCTGCTTTCCGGAGGAATCATGGCAAGTCCTTTATCCAGTGTTGTATTATGATACCAGTAAGGAGCGATGCTTTTTAGTTCTTCCTTTGTCTCTTCATCGATTTGAAAAACATCCCCGTCACGAAGCTTGAATTCATCCAGCTCTTTTATAACCCAATCCATCGCATATTCCGGGAAGACAGGTGCTGCCCGGTTTTTCTTAGCCTGATTACCAGCGAGCAGTGTCTGCGGCTCGATAAAGATCGGCATATTCTCCAAAATATTTTTCAGCATGAAAGCACGCTTTACAAGCAGCGGCTTATCCGCATGCTCCTGATATGCCTGTGTCGCAAGCACAGCACGTGTGGCGTCAATGGATGCCTCTGTATTCAGAAGCTCCTCTCTGAAGCTATGCATTCTTTCTGTGAGTGTTCCAAAGTGTTCTCTGTTTTCCATATGCTTTCCTCCACGCTTGTTTTTAGTTTCATATGAAACATAAATTCAAACAATACACTATTATAGTATCATATCGTTGAGTTAAGTCAAGATTAATATTTCATTTGAATACAATATTAGTTTCATTTGAAATATTTATTTTACAATTTATCACTCCTGTGCTATGATAACGGTAGTAAGGAGTGATGTTAATGTGTAAAGGTATGGTATTCAATATCCAGAAATTCAGCATACACGACGGTCCCGGTATTCGGACAACCGTTTTTCTGAAAGGCTGTCCGCTTCGCTGCCGCTGGTGTTCCAATCCGGAGTCTCAGCTTTCAAAGACACAGATATTATATGATGCATCTGTTTGTATACAGGATGGCGCATGTCTACAGGCATGTCCGCAGCAGGCAGTTCAAAGAAAGGGCAGCCGTATTGTGATCGACGATGCACAATGTCTTGGCTGTCTTCGCTGCATCGCTACGTGTAAAGCAAAAGCCCTGCAGGTGGAAGGCGTCTGCAGGGATGCTGATGAGGTTGTCGCAACCTGCCTGCAGGACCGCGACTTTTATGAAGAATCTCAGGGTGGTGTTACACTTTCCGGCGGAGAAGCTCTGGCACAGCCGTCATTTGCAAAGGCACTTGTTTTACGCCTGAAGCAGGAGGGAATCCATGTCGCAGTTGAAACTACCGGATATATCCAGCCCGCTGTATTTCAAAAGCTTGCCCCGCTGTTTGATCTTTTACTGTTCGATATCAAGCATTATGACACAGAACAGCACGTTCTTGGGACCGGCGTCAACAATGATCTGATACTGGAAAACCTTGCATGGAGTGTGAAACATCAGCTCTGTGTTCTTCCACGCATACCCATCATCCCGGGATATAATGCATCCCTGCAGGATGCAAAAGGCCTTGCTGCACTGCTTACATCACTCTCAATTCAACGGGTACAGCTCCTTCCCTTTCATCAGTTCGGCGAAAAGAAATATGAAATGCTGAATCGCGACTATGAAATGAAGCATAAAAAAGCCCTGTATCCGGAAGATTTAAGAGATTATCAGCAAATCTTCCTGAATCAGGGTATTGATTGTTTCTTTTAGGGGCAGATGCTCCTTTTTTTATACCTTCACTTTTTTTACTTCCACACCTTGCTCCGTGAGGTACTGCTCGCATTCCTCCGGTATACGATCATCGCTGACAACCATATGAATATGACCGGTATCTATCAGATGAACAAGTCCCTTCTGTGAAAACTTAGTGGATTCTGTAACTACAATGACATGATTTGCCTGTTGAGCCATATCACGTACCGTTTCACTGCGCATATAATCATTTCCCGTAAAACCTGAATCCGCTGTGAATCCATCGGTACCGATAAACAGCTTATCTACATAAAACGGCTCCATGCATCTTCTCGTCATCGGTCCAACCATGACCTGCGAGCTCTGCTGGTATTCGCCTCCCAGCAAAATGATTTGCAGAGTTCCCTGCTTACGTATATAATCAGCAATAAAAGCGGAATTGGTGATCACGGTCACATTCTTTTTTGTTTTTGCGATTTCCAGAGCGACCAGTGCACAGCACGAACCGGATTCAATCATAAGCGTCTCCCCATCCTGAACATCCGCCACCGCCAGACTGGCAATTCTCTGCTTGATTTCATAATGATAGACGAGCCGGTTTGCCAGATCATCACTGTCATGCAAAGCCGCATATCCATGCTCCCGCAGAATCAGACCACTGCTTTCAAGCTGCATGAGATCCTTGCGAATCGTCACCTGTGAAACAGAAAGCAGCTCAGATAATCTGGTTACCTCTATTTTTTTATATTGAGAGAGAAGCTCCAGTATTTTTGTATGTCGTTCATGCACAATCATCAACTCTTTTCTATATTAGAATATCATAAACCTTTCTACTCGACAACTTGATTCATAACAAAACCCGTTTCCGTGGATAATTCATTGTGAAATCAATGATTAGACGATATAATAACAGTAAGATACATAAAATATCTGTAGTACAAACACACTCTACTTAGAAACAGAGAGAAAATGGAGGAAATATGAACGTAAAGAAAATAACATTATTGATGTTATCTGCAGTCATGGCTTTTTCATTCACCGGATGCTCAAAAAAGGATTCCGGAGAAGAACAGAAAAAGTTTGATGAATTTATGAAGCAGGAATTCGTGGAATCTATGGAACAAAGCTATCCGAATACGCACATTATTCTGGAAAACCCAAAGGATTACAGAGTAGATACAAGCAAGACCAAGGTTCAGATTGATAAAGAACTGAATGAAACAACCATGAAGGAAAACAAGGAGCTGAATGAGAAATCCGCGAAGGCCTTCAAGGAATTTGACCGCGATACGTTAAGCGATGAGCAGAAGGAAACCTATGATATTTACAGCTACATGCTGGATTACACTACAGAAATGAACGATTCCAAGTTTGATTATATGAGTATGCCACTGGAATCCATGACAGGTATGCACACACAGCTGCCAACCCTGTTCTCCGACTGGACACTTCGCAATGAGCAGGATGTAAAGGATGTTATCACACTGATGAAATCAGTCCGTCCGTATATGGACAGTATTCTTGCCTATACGAAAAAGCAGGAAGAAAAAGGCACACTGATGCTGGATATCAAATCTGTAAAAGAGTATTGCGAGAAGGTTGTTAAGGAGGATGTAAACAGCAGTGTACTTACCGGGCTGAATGAAAGTATCGACAATCTGAAGCTTGGGGATGATAAGACAAAGCAGTACAAGGCTGAGCTGAAAAAAGCATTTCAGGAGTATTTCCTGCCTGCGTACAGTGATATCATCAAAACGATGAAGGAGCTGGATTCCTCTAAAAACAATACGCTGGGACTGAGCCATATGAAGAACGGAAAAGAGTATTATGAGCTTCTGTTCAAGCAGGCAACCGGCACGGATAAATCCATCGAGGATATTAAAAAAGAATTAAACAGTATGTCGCGTTCATCCCTGCTTGCCGTACAGTCTGTGATCTCCAAAAACAAGAATCTGTATGATGAATATGTAAACGGAAAAATCAAAACTAAGTACAAGGACTTTGAAAGCATGCTGAAGGATCTTGATAAGGATATTAAGGATGACTTTCCATCCGTGGGAACACTGAATTATCGAATCAGGCCGATCGGTGAGGATCTGGCATCCGGCGGTGTTGCGGCTTACTTCAACATTCCTGCACTGGACGGTACCACACCGAAACAGATTCGTGTGAATATGTTGGAGGATGCACTGAATGTACAGTCACTGGAAACCTTCTCTACCGTTGCACACGAGGGAATTCCGGGACATATGTATCAGATTGCATATGCCTATAAGAATGTAAAAGACCCATGGAGAAACAGTATGGCAAGCTTCCTTGGTTATACCGAGGGCTATGCCACATATACCGAGCTGTATGCATTAAAGTATCTTGACGGTGTATCTGCGGATGCTGTCAAGCTGCAGCAGAATATGGTTGTCTATCAGGATTGCCTGATAGCTCTTGCCGATATCGGTATTCACTATGAAGGATGGACAAAGGAAGATTTATCAAATTTCCTGGAGGAAAACGGTCTTGGCGTTTCCGATGTCAGTGATTTCTATAACCAGCTGCAGGCAAATCCAACAGCATTCCTCTCTTATTATGTAGGATATGTCCAGATTGCCAACCTGAAGAAGGATGCACAGGAGGAACTAAAGGATAAATTCAATGACAGGGACTTCCATGAAGCAATTCTGAAAAGCGGTGCAGCACCATTCCATGTTGTTGAGGAAAATGTAAAGGACTATATAGAAAGCGCAAAATAAACAATCTGCAGAATAGGGTAGAGGAATAAACTTAAATTTATTCCATTGAACTATACGTAAAGGTCACGTATACGGTCCTACATTTATATCGGTATTACAAACTCTTAAGAATCCAGGGGATGCACCAGGTCAGGTCTGTCCCCTTTCTTAATGCCTAGAATTTTTGAAGATCATTTGAAATTTACGACCTTCATCGTACTTCTATAACATTCTAATCTTATGTTTACGCATTTGTAGATATCTTCTTTTCTAAATTTACTCTTACATGCAATATTTAATTTCATTGGATTCTTAAAAATAGTTTTGATTTCTTCCATTGTTTATGATGACACATCTTATCTTATGGCGTAACCATTGTCCAAACTTACTAAGGAATATTTTCATGCTTCCTGTTTTGAAATAGTTTATCCATCCCCGCACAACCTGATTTACTCTTGTAATGTCTTTACTAATGGTTCGGAACCGGCATGTTTTCTTTTGAAAGCCTTTTTAATTATAGTATATAACCGTTTTTTTCTATCTTTTGTAGGCTTGCACTTTCATCCTTGTTCTCACGGGTTAGATATATGCCATGCCCGACACACTGATTATCAAAAAGACAATCTTCTCTGGGATTGTCTTTTTTGATAATCAGTGTACAGAATTGATGATTGCCCGGGAAAGCAATGGCACAATCTGATTTTTTCTGGATAATATATCCTCCTGAAAGCTATGCTCTTCTTCAAAGTGGTTTGGAAACGCCTCAGCGACCACATCCGCAATATCACCGGCAGCATAGAAGACAGAGCCGTTCTCCAGTATACTCGTAAATGCAACAACCAGAAGATCAAGTCCTTTTTCCTGTGCAAATTTCACCATTTCGCTTTGCAGAGTATCCTCGATTTCCTTGGCTTCACTTACCTGATAGGCAATCACCTGTGAGATCATGACAGTTCTGCCGTCGATTTCGAATTTTTTGATATCCTGATTCAGCAGCTCACGCGGTGTCTTGTTACTGATATTGGAGCTTACCTTGAACATCTCTTTCGCAAATACATCGATATCCAGCTCCGCAATTTCTGCCAGCATTCTGGCAAGTCCCTTATCCTTTGCGGTTGTTGTCGGTGATTTGAATTTCAGCGTATCGGAGAGTATTGCGCCAAGCAGCAGACCGGCAATATCCTTCGGTATACTCATCTGATTTTCCAGATATATGGATGTTATGATGGATGCCGTACTTCCTATGATTTCATTACGGAAGGAAATTGGCCGGTTAGTGGAAATATCACATACACGGTGATGATCCACAACCTCCAGTAAGTCAGCCTTTTCTATACTTTTCACCGATTGTGCATATTCATTGTGATCCACCAGAATAACCTTCTTGTTATGCTGATTCAAAATGTGATAGCGTGAAACATAGCCGATCAGATGGTTTTCATCATCAATCACCGGATAGCTGCGGTATCTTGATTTCAGCATTTTCTTTCCCACCTCATCAACAAATTCATTTTTATTAAAGCTGACGAGATCGGTTTTCATAAGCAGCTTGACCGGCGGAGAAAAGAACAGATAACGGGAGGTATTCATTGTTCCATGCCCAGAGAGGATGATGGGACAGTGATATTCCTTCGCAAGTGCAATCACGCTTTCTTCAATATGCTCCGTCCATACCGCAACCAGGATTCCCGCTCCCTTGCGAATTGCTGCTTCCTGTGCTTCCGAGTCATTCCCTACAATGACAAGACGGTCCTGCAGTTCATAGTTGTTAAGCTTTGTTTCCGCAATCGCAATGACGCTTGTCTTTCCGTTAAAATGATACGCTTTATCCATGTATATCATTTTCCCGCTCACCGTTTTCGCGATATATTCCGGCGGAGTCTCCTGCAGAAGCTGAATAGCGACAGCAGTATCTCCCAGACCAACCGTAGCGAGGTCTGATTTGGTAACCATCCCCATTAGTTTTCCCTGTGCATTGATAACACCGTAGGACTGCTTGTTTTGTTCACTCATCAGCTCCAGTGTTTCCATAATGGTTGTCTGCGGACTGATTGCCAGCGGGCCGTCAATTTCAATTTCATCCAGAGTGGCGCGCGCATCCTCGAACAGCATAGGCAAATCCATGTGGAAGCGTTCAAGCAAATATTCAGTTTCCGCATTCACCGGACCAAGGCGGCAGGCAATAGCATGAAAGCCCTGACGCTGCTTGAGTTTTGCATAGGCGATGGCGGATGCGATGGAATCCGTATCCGGATGCCTGTGACCGGTGATATATATTTTTTCCTTGTTCAGCATAAGCTCCTCCTTTTCTATTACATTCATCCCTGACGTTATGATTATAAAACAGATTGGCGTAAATTCCTATAGAAAATCATTCACTTTTGTCAATGCTGCTTATATTATGGATGAATATAGATGAAAAAGAAATTAAAATGCCTGAATTTAGGGGAAGCTTAGCCGACTATAAGTATAAGAATTGAAGCAATAATACTAATAATCATATTTTCATTTATTCCCAATATCGTTTTTTTAGCCTTTTCGATATCCTTTACTGTCTCAAAATCAAACCTCCATATACACCTGCTTGCGCGAATCAAGACCCAAAATTGAAAAACAGATACACCACACCATAACAAACTGAGAAAGAAAAATGAAATGAAATCAGTTGAATGAAACACACACCAAAACGAGGATAAAAAACAGCTTATAGAACCAATAATATAGCATACTATACGAACAAAGTCTTCCCATTTATATCTGCTTGCTTTTATGTATTCATTCAGGATACGCTCTTCTATCAAAGGAATTGCATTCAGTGTTTCATTTCCAAAAACAAGAAGATGCTTCCATGCACCTATTCGTTTCCAATCCAATTGCTTTGCCCTCAGTTCAAGCTCTCTGTCAAACATGTCAACCGGAATCAAACAGTAGGAATGCTGTACTCTATATCCTCTTTCAAAATAAAAAGAAGTATCTTTTACCTTTTTTTAATCTCCAATTATCTTCAGCTAAAAGCTGCAGATATTCAAGAACATACTTATATTGAATTAAAAGAAAGCCAACAGATTCTTCTTTCATAACTTCCTGATTTTGCATAGTACCATCCCAAGTGCATAATAACAAAAAAACGTTATTTTAACTACTGTTTTGGTATCTAAGCACAAGTTTTGTCATTTAAACAAACATTATAAAAGGTGTCCTTCCTAGACACCTCTATATTTTAAGAAATGACAGTATCAGCTGAAATATAGCATTTTCTATATTGATTTCCATAGAGCCCTGATATTTCTCGCATAGCTCTTTTATATTTTTCAGTCCGTATCCGTGCTTATCTTTATCTTTTTTTGATGTTGATAATACATCATCATTCCATTTTATTCTTACAGAGTCGCATGGATTTTCAATCTTAATAATGACCGTGTCTTCATAGCTCGCAATTACCATATGAATCCATGCTTCCTTCACAAACTGCAGTGCCTCGATTGCATTATCCAATGCATTTCCAATATGGATATTAAATCAAAATACATTAATAAATAAGAGAGCATCACTTATTTTATATTCAAATGGTATGTCCATTTGATGTGCTATTGCGGCCTTTGTATTCAGAATATATGTTCAGGATTTCATTGTTTGTATTTGCATACGTTACAATTTCCACATGGTCACTTAGCTGTTTAACATATTCCAATGCATATTCAGGATCTTCTTTAATTTTACTCTGAAGTACCGTAAAGTGATGCTTAAGGTCATGACGAAGCTTTTTGTTCTCTGTATTCGCATGTGTAAGCTCATCTCTTAATTTCAACTGAAATTCTTCACTTTGCAGCTTCAACTGTGTATTTAGAAGTTCCTGACTCTTTTTCCCCAAGATGATATGATATCTGCCAAACAGAAAGAATATCCCAACCATAAAACCAAGTTGAATGTAATCCATGGATACATACATGATACTGTTTTTCCGGATCGATATATGGCACAACATTCTGGATATAATAGAAATATGCGCATACAACAATAGCAAGCACGGCAAATAAAGGCCAGTCTTTATCATCAATCATGTACTGACGATTATTTCGGTGTTTAAATAATTAGGTAGATAATGAATAATAGACCTATTTCTAATAAATATAGTATCGCTTCTTGATCAGGCGTTAAAATGATATGAAAAATAGAGTCTAATAATATGAAATCAATGATTCCTCCTAAAAGCTGTACTGACAATACGAACACATAACCGAAAACGATGTAATATATGCATTTCCATATATTTGTGTGAAAAACAGTTATAATAATCAACATCATGAGAATATCTTCTATGATATCCGGATAGTATCTAACTATACCAAACTCATCTTCCCATGAAATGAAAGCAAATATAGCCAGATTTCCTATGAATACAATCAAAAGAAATATTAGAAATAAGCAAGTTTCTCTTTTTGATTTATAATATGTTTTTAATTCCATTATCTTATATAAAAAGAAATAAGAACATATGGATCTTAGCATATGCATAATTAGTAATGCATCAATATATTCCATGACTATCACCACTGCCATTATAACATGATTTAACTATATGGTGATAGTATGCTTTGTCGTAATTATTTTTATTATTAATACTGTGAGTAATCGTAAAAGTGATTTTCTTTCCCTGCTCGCCTATAGAATAAGAAGTCCTTAAAATACTATACGTGTTATTCTTTGAAACTATTTTAGCGCTGCATTTCCCTGATGTAATTTTATTATTAGTCACTGTACAACTACCAGTAGCACTATAAACATTGTATCTGGTCTTTGTATAATAGACCTTCTGATTAGCCCATGTTTTTGATCTTCCTGAATAGTATGAAATAACACTTCCTAAGTCCTGTACACTTCTAACATTTTCCATAAGGAAATCAGTGGTCTGATATCGATTCTTATAAAATTCATCCTTATACTGCATAACAAAACCGTTTAAATCATCACCATTGATATCCTGAAAAATATAGCGGTCCGGCTGTTGATAAAAGGAATCAAACATTTCGATTTCTTCTGTCAAATCTAAATCCTCTTCCAGTAATTCATCTTGCACGTTCTCTGATGCAAATACATT
>ENA-OQCB01000165-OQCB01000165.1-human-gut-metagenome-genome-assembly--contig:-NODE-165-length-31637-cov-11.545192_pt1 | contig 31637 bp, 19 predicted proteins | sample MGYA00242493_ERZ504568 | MGnify/ENA primary metagenome ERZ504568 (study PRJEB26092, sample SAMD00036229) | human gut metagenome | host: Homo sapiens | study: EMG produced TPA metagenomics assembly of...
TCCGGAAAGAGTAGGTATAGACGAGAAAGTATTACTCGAAAAACGGATTACAAGATACAAACGTGAATTAGAACGAATTACAGGGACACATATAGAAATTGGCAATGCATGTGTTCCATAGAAGAAACAATCTTTTTCTTTTCGCCAGCACTTATCTTGCTGTCGATGCAAATGAGTTTAGTCCGTTTTGGATATATAAACAAAGAGATAAACTTAAACTCGATTTCCAGCTAACCGAAAAAAAACTTAATTTATTTTGCCATGTAAAATATAGTTCGTAGTTTTGCGAACAACAAACAAGAAAGGAGATATAAAAGTGAAAACTAAGCAGTACACAGAGGAACAGGAACAGATGGCTCGTTTTGCTAAAGCTATGGGTCACCCGGCGCGGATGGCAATTCTTAGTTTCTTAGCTAAACAAGAAAGTTGTTTCTTCGGAGATATTCACGAAGTACTACCCATTGCTAAAGCAACCGTTTCGCAGCATTTAAAAGAACTGAAAGATGCAGGGTTAATTCAGGGGGAAATAGAAACACCGAAAGTTCGGTATTGTATCAACCGAGAGAATTGGGAACTTGCCCGTAAATTATTTGCTGCATTTTTGGGCGATTGTAAATGTACAGGTACATCGTGCTGTGGATAACAGCACCTTTTTTTGAGAAATATGTTCGTAGTTCTACGAATTACGATTAATATATTAACTTTATAATTGAATAGAAAATGGAAATCAAAGTATTAGGAACTGGGTGTTCAAGCTGTAAAGCATTGTACGAAACCACAAAACAAGCTATTTCTGAACTGGGCTGCGATGCAACTCTAATCAAGGAAGAAGATTTATTAAAAATCATGGAGTATAATATTTTAAGTCTCCCGGCTTTGGTTATTGATGGTAAAGTCATAGTTGCCGGAAAAAGATTATCCTTATCAGAAGTGAAAGAATTGATAACTAAATAAATTATCTACTATGAAGAAGTTATTTTATCTACTAATTGCAACAATCGTTTTAATTTCCTGTGGTAATGGTTCAAAGAATAAAACAGAAACCAGTATAACAAAAGAAAATCAAACTAACCGTGTTGAAGTTCTATATTTTCACGGTGCGCAACGTTGCATAACCTGCCGGGCAATAGAAGCCAATACGGTAGCTCTTTTAGATAGCCTTTATTCAAAAGAACAGGCGGACGGCAAAATCATCTTTAAAGTGATAGATATATCCAAAAAGGAAAATGAACAAGTTGCAGATAAATACGAAGTTACATGGTCGTCTTTATTTGTGAATGGTTGGAAAGACGGTAAAGAGAATGTAAATAACATGACGGAGTTTAGTTTCTCCAATGCAAGAAATGAACCGGATAAATTTAAAGAGGGAATAAAAAACAAGATTGACGAATTACTAAAAACATTGTAAGATGGACTTTCTTCAATCACTATTAGACAATAGTTCCATTCCTGCTATTACAGCCTTTATCTTAGGTATTTTAACGGCAATTAGCCCGTGTCCTTTGGCTACCAATATAACGGCAATAGGATTTATCAGTAAGGATATAGAAAACCATCACCGTATATTCATAAATGGATTGCTTTATACATTCGGCAGAATAGTAACTTATACAGCACTTGGTTTCGTTCTTATTCCTATTCTTCGTGAGGGTGCAAGTATGTTCATGGTTCAAAAGGCAGTCAGTAAATACGGCGAAATGATTGATTACTCCGGTTCTAATTATTATCGGAATATTCATGCTTGATATTATAAAGCTGATATACCCAAAATCAATATTGGCGGAGAGGGTCTAAAAAAAGAAAACAAAGGCGTTTGGGGAGCTATGTTTATTAGGAGTTTTGTTCGCTCTCGCCTTTTGTCCTACAAGTGGGGTTTTCTATTTCGGTATGCTTATGCCTTTGTCAGCAGCAGAAACAGGCGGGTATCTTTTACCTGTAATTTATGCTATTGCTACGGGGCTACCTGTAATCCTCGTTGCTTGGATATTGGCGTATAGTGTTGCCGGATTAGGCAAGTTTTATAACAGAGTACAAATCTTTGAAAAATGGTTTCGCAAAATTGTTGCTATCCTCTTTATTGCGATAGGAATTTATTATGCGGTCATTCTTTATCTATAAACAATGTATTAATTAAAATAAAAGACAGTATGAAAACGATAGAAATTTTTGACCCTGCAATGTGCTGCCCTACGGGTTTGTGTGGAACAAATATTAATCCTGAATTAATGAGGATAGCTGTTGTTATCGAAACATTGAAAAGACAGGGTGTTGTTGTTACCCGTCATAATTTGCGGGACGAACCGCAAGTTTATGTAAGTAACAAGACTGTAAACCAATATCTTCAAAAGAATGGTGCAGAAGCACTGCCTATTACTTTGGTGGATGGTGAAATTGCAGTCTCTAAAGATTATCCCACAACCAAACAAATGAGTGAATGGACGGGGATTAATTTAGACTTGATGCCCATTAAATAATCGTTGAACAAATTAATATACAGAATAATGAAAGCATTTAATTTATCCGATATAGAACTAACTAAATACTTATTTTTCACCGGAAAAGGTGGAGTAGGAAAAACATCTATCGCTTGCGCTACGGCAGTGGGATTAGCTGATAAAGGGGAGAAAATTCTTCTTATCAGTACAGACCCGGCTTCTAATCTGCAAGATGTTTTCAATCAGACCTTAAACGGACATGGTACAGCTATTTCAGAAGTACCGGGGCTGACGGTCGTAAACCTTGACCCTGAACAAGCAGCAGCAGAGTACAGGGAAAGTGTGATTGCACCTTTCAGGGGGCAATTACCTGAAAGCGTTATTCAGAATATGGAAGAACAACTTTCAGGCTCTTGTACGGTAGAAATCGCTGCCTTTAATGAGTTTTCAGACTTTATCACCGATGCTGATAAAGCAAAGGAATACGACCACATTATTTTCGATACAGCACCTACCGGACACACATTGCGAATGTTGCAACTTCCATCGGCATGGAGTACATTTATTAGCGAAAGTACACATGGCGCATCTTGTTTAGGACAATTATCAGGCTTGGAAGAACGAAAGGGTATCTACAAACAAGCGGTTGAAACATTGTCCGATACAAACGCAACACGGTTAGTGTTAGTTAGTCGTCCTGAAATAGCCCCATTGAAAGAAGCTGCCCGTTCTTCGCATGAATTACAGTTGTTGGGAATTAAAAATCAGCTATTGGTGATAAATGGCATTTTGCAACAATTAGATGAAGCGGACAATGTATCACAACAACTGCATGACAGGCAGCAAAAGGCGTTACAAAGTATGCCTGTTGCAATATCTGAATATCCCATGTATAGCGTTCCTTTACGTTCTTACAACTTATCGAATATTGCTAATATCCGCCGTATGCTGTATAGTGACAGCCTTACGGATAATCCCTGTTATCAACCCATCACCGATGCTAAAAGTATAGATGAATTGGTAAATGACCTCTATACCTCCGGCAAGCGTGTAGTGTTTACAATGGGAAAAGGTGGTGTAGGGAAAACAACTTTAGCCACTGAAATAGCCCTAAGATTAACAAAGCTCGGCGCAAAGGTTCATCTTACCACTACTGACCCGGCAAATCACCTGAACTATGATTTTGCCATTCAATCGGGTATCACAGTAAACCATATAGACGAAGCGGAAGTATTAGAAAAATACAAGAACGAAGTTCGTAGCAAAGCAGCCGAAACCATGACTGCCGAAGATATGGAATATATAGAGGAAGATTTACGTTCACCATGTACGCAAGAAATCGCCGTATTCAAGGCTTTTGCCGAAATTGTGGATAAAGCGGAAAATGAAATTGTAGTGATTGATACCGCACCAACCGGACACACTTTGTTGCTTTTGGATGCAACCCAAAGCTATCACAAAGAAGTGGAACGTACACAAGGAGAAGTAACCGGGGCAGTAGCCAATTTATTACCTCGTTTGCGCAATCCAAAGGAAACGGAAGTGGTAATTGTCACTTTACCCGAAACCACACCTGTATTTGAAGCGGAACGCCTACAAACGGATTTGCAGCGTGCCGGGATTAATAACAAATGGTGGGTGGTAAACGCCTGTTTGTCATTGACGAATACAGAAAATTCATTTCTGCAAGCAAAAGCGCAAAGTGAATTGACTTGGATTAAGAAAGTAGAAGAATTGTCAAAGGGTAATGCTGCCCTGATTGAATGGAAAAACTTATAAGAATATGAAGATTTTAATCCTTTGCACTGGCAACAGTTGCCGTAGCCAAATGGCACACGGTTTCTTGCAGTCATTCGATAAAAACATGGATGTCTTTTCAGCAGGAACAAAACCTGCTGAAAAGGTTAATCCGATGGCAGTAAAAGTTATGTCTGAAACAGGAATAGACCTTACCAACCATATCCCCAAAAACGTAAGCCTGTATTTAGGGCACGAATGGGACTATGTGATAACGGTATGTGGTGGCGCAAATGAAAGCTGCCCCATGTTTACAGGCAAGGTTACGAACAGATTGCACATTGGATTTGACGACCCATCGGAAGCGACCGGGACACCGGAGTTTATTAACAGTGAATTTCTTCGGGTGCGTGATGAAATAAAAATGCGTTTCTACGATTTTTACCTGCAAGAGTTAAAACCGCAATTAAAATAAAGGGCAGTCGTTATGGAAAAGAAACAAGGATTTGGATTTTTTGAAAGATACCTGACCGTTTGGGTAGCCTTGTGCATCGTCATTGGGATAGCCATCGGGCAATGGCTTCCGGCAATACCGCAAACATTGAGCAAATTTGAATATGCCAACGTGGCTATACCTGTGGCTATCCTGATTTGGTTAATGATATATCCCATGATGTTGAAAGTAGATTTTCAGAGTGTCAAGAATGTTGGCAAACGTCCGAAAGGGATTGTTATTACTTGTGTGACGAATTGGGTGATAAAGCCTTTCACCATGTTTGGAATAGCTTATCTATTCTTCTACGTTATTTTCAAGTCATTAATTCCTGTCGGATTAGCCGAAGAATATTTAGCCGGGGCGGTCTTATTAGGTGCTGCACCCTGCACGGCGATGGTGTTTGTATGGAGTCATTTAACCAAAGGTGATGCAGCTTACACATTGGTACAAGTCGCAGTCAACGATTTAATCATATTGATTGCTTTCGCTCCTATCGTGGCATTTTTGTTGGGTGTAGGTGGCGTTTCTATCCCGTGGGACACGTTGATACTCTCGGTTGTACTGTTTGTTGTCATTCCGCTTTCTGCCGGAATAGTGACCCGTATAACAGTTATCCGGCGCAAAGGAATAGACTATTTCAATACCGTCTTTGTCCGCAAGTTCGATAACTATACAGTTGGCGGATTGCTATTAACGCTTATCATCCTGTTTTCGTTTCAGGGGGAAACGATACTGAACAATCCGCTGCATATCGTCCTGATTGCCGTTCCGCTTGTGCTGCAAACAGTGCTGGTATTCTTCGTAGCCTACGGTTGGGCGAAGTGGTGGAAATTACCCCACAATATTGCCGCACCTGCCGGAATGATTGGAGCAAGCAATTTCTTTGAATTAGCGGTGGCAGTGGCTATTTCTCTTTTCGGCTTACAGTCCGGTGCTGCGCTGGCTACCGTAGTGGGCGTATTGGTTGAAGTTCCGGTAATGCTTATGTTGGTAAGAATAGCCAATAATACAAGAAGTTGGTTTCCTAAAAGTTATCGTGAAAACCCATTCAATACAATAAATCACTGTGAATAAAACCATTAGGCAACATTCTATTCAAAAGGGAACTAACTTAATACAATTTTTAATTAACCATCTAAGAGAGTGTCTAACAAGCAAAAGTTAAACACTCTCTTGCCTCTTTATATAGATATTTTTTTGTTACCCAATAGCATTTGAGTAACAAACTGGTAACAAAATAAAGGAATTTATAGACAAGTACAGGAAAACAAGTAAAACAAAGGAAACAAGATAAATTAAAGTCAAATTATTATATATCAGCTATTTTTCCAAAGCTGATAGCTATTGAAAATATTTTGCCACAGGACATAGCTCCCCGGGCCAACAGAAGACAAGGGGTTCAAATAGGTGTAAGACATCCAGATCGCTAACACGGTATTTTTTTGCCCCAAGGCTTGTCCGGCGCTAATACGGTCATTGTATTTCGTGCCGATGCGCTTTCCCCAATAAAACTGCGCGATACAGGTTATCAAGCCGCCTAAAGCGATCAGGATTTCTACATAAATCTCCGCCTCGCTATTGACCAAGGATTTCACGGTCTGCCCGGTCACGATAGCTAGAGCGACAGCCCAGAGGTAAAAGGCCATATCCCGAAGCCCCGCAAGGAAGCGATGGATAGGTGGTATGAATCTACGCAACAACAAAGCTAGGAAAAACGGGAATAACAGCAATGGGAAGACTTTTCCCAAGATCTTCAAGAATGCGGCGAAGAAAGTAATCTCGGCATGCGGCTCCACTAACGGGAAGACCAACGGCACGACAATCGCTGCCAATAGATTCGATAATAAGGTATAAGTAGTCAGACTAGAGGCGCTTCCCCCTAATTTACCCGTAATCACGGCGGCCGCCGTAGCGGTTGGGCAAATCAGGCAGACCATCGCTCCCTCGAACACATCCCGGTATTCCTCTCTCATTGGCAGCCAGAGTAATAAGGCGGCAAGCACCAAACTGGAAACCGCTTGGATAAGCAATAGCCAACCATGCCAAGGGCTGGGCATCAATTCCCGGACAGAGATCTTACAGAAGGTTAAGAGCAACTGCGCAAAAATCAAAAAGGGCGTCAGATACGCTATTAAAGTGTACATGAACGGCTTTGTAGGCTCTAGAAAAGTAACATTGGCGAAAACAAAATACCCTATCGCACCCGCTAACATGGAGATAGGGAGTGTCCATGTCTTGAAGAATTTCAACATAACGCCTATTCTTTTAATTCGGGATGCAAAATAACATCTTTCCACCGAAAGAGGCAAACAAAAACCGTTCTATTGTTGGCTCTGTCTCCTAAATTTCGAGGGAGATAAGCCCTCCTTCTTCGTGAAAAAAGTAGAAAACTGCGATACGGTCTCGAAATTAAGCGCATATGCTATCTCTGAAATACTTAATTGAGAAGTACTTAATAGCTCTTTTGCCCGAAGATAACGTAAATGCAATTGATATTGAGCGGGAGATACACCAGTATAAGATTTAAAGGTACTTCGAAACCAAGAATAACTCACATTCAAACTCTGAGCGATCGATTCCAGCGGCATAGGATTATCAATATTCCTCTTCATGATAGCTCGCGCCTCATTGATCTTCTCCACCGCATCCGACTGCCCTAAAAAACGATTCTTCTCTTTATAATATATCTCCCCCATCAGATAAAACACGATACTAGAAATAAGTTGCTGATAACCGTTTCGCTCCTTTATGGCATGAGAAACTATTTCTTCATACAAACCTATAATCGTAACATTCACCCCTATCTCATAAACAGGGTTCTCTTTTGAGAAAAATTTATTAGAAATCCAACCCTCTATTAAATTACCCCTAAAACCCACCCAATACTCGTACCAACCATTTTCCGCTGGAGAATAGGTATGCCACTCTCCCGGAAACAATAGGATCATCGTCCCTGCTTTAATCCTTTTTCGTTTAAAAGACTGGGATTCAAAGAACCCACAACCTTCAGAAATGTACACCAATTGGTACTCCGTTAAAATACGTCCTTTTTCCGGGTTGAAAGAATAAGTCTGAGGATGTTGTTGCCTAGCGGGGTAAATACTATGCGGAGGTATGGATTGATAACCGACTGTTGTAACCATCATCCCCCATAGCTCATCCATCGGACTAACATTCAGATAACGAATGTTATTATTTTGTGTACTCATAAAAAGATCTCCTCCTTGTAATATTACTAAATAGTTGACCAAAGATAATATATTTTTCACACACATGGCAGAAGATATGAAGTACTAATTACTTGCCCGATGCAGTATATATCCTAAGGGGCTTAAAGTATATCTTCTACGACAAGGGAAGTTCACCTTCCCTAAACTATCACTTTTTCTAAAATATAAAAATCAAATAGATAAAACAAGACCAAAAGCAACCCTATATCTTTGTTGTTGGTCAAAGAAGATAATATGAAACTAAAATTCAATCTATAAACATGGAAAACGAAAAAAATAAATGTAGGATTGGTTGGGATGGGATTAAATACCTATTGGTCCCAATTTGAAGGACTCTATGAAAAACTTTGCAAATATCAGAAAAAGATAGCAGACTCTTTAACACGTCCGGATATAAGTATAATCAACGCTGGGATCTTAGATCGTCCGGAGGAAGCCAAAAACATCGCAGATGTCTTATCGCATGAAAATATAGAAGTACTTTTTGTTTATATCTCGACATATGCGCTATCATCTACGATATTACCGTTGGCACAACGCCTAAAAGTTCCCATAATACTATTAAACATACAGCCCTCTTCTCACATAGACTATACATATATTAATAGTCTAGGAGACCGAGGTCTCATGACAGGCGAATGGTTAGCGAATTGCCAAGCATGCTCCGTCCCTGAATTCGCAAATATACTTATCCGTTCTGGGCTACCTTTTAAGATCGTGACGGGGCATTTGGAAGACAACGCGACTTGGGCCGAGTTAAACGACTGGCTCGACGCAACCGTGGTTATGGCAGGTATGAGAGAGCATCGTATGGGTATATTAGGCCATTATTATTGTGGGATGTTGGATGTTTACTCAGATATATCCCAGCAATCCTCTTCTTTCGGCACACATATCGAACTACTGGAAATGTGCGAGCTAAAAGCTTACAGAGATGCGGTATCAGACCAGGAGATCAAAGAAAAAATAATGGAATTCCAACGTAAGTTCGAGGTAGTCGCTGAATGTGAAGAAACGGAGCTAATACGTGCTGCTCGCACATCCGTCGCATTAGACAAATTAATCAAAAGCCATCAGCTAGGCTCAATGGCTTACTATTACGAAGGTTATCCCGGCAATGATTATGAGGATATCGTAACCTCCGTTATAGCAGGTAACACCTTATTGACCGGCGAAAACATACCTATAGCCGGCGAATGCGAGGTTAAAAATGCTCAAGCCATGAAAATACTCTCCCTGCTAAAAGCCGGCGGATCTTTTTCCGAGTTTTATGCCATGGACTTTAAAGACGATGTCATATTACTTGGTCATGATGGCCCTGCCCACTTCGCCATGTCCGATGGTAAAGTAAAACTCGTGCCTCTTCCTGTTTATCATGGTAAACCGGGCAAAGGATTATCCATTCAAATGACCGTCAAAAATGGGCCTGTCACCCTATTGTCTGTTTGTGAAGGAAAGGAGGGAATATTTTTATTGGTAGCCGAAGGAGAGTCCATTCCGGGCCCTGTTCTGGAGATAGGTAATACAAATAGCCGGTATCGTTTTTCTTGTGGGGTAAAAAGCTTTATGGAAAACTGGAGCAAAGCAGGTCCGTCACATCATTGCGCTATCGGAATAGGTCATCTTGCTAGCAAACTGGAAAAAACGGGATTTTTATTAAATATTCCTGTCATAAAGATTGCTTAAGAGATCATCTTAACACCTCTAACAGATAAGATTCCTTGGAACCGTCCATATATAACTACCCTTGCGAATAACCTTTAACATGCTCACTCTATAAATATCATAGTTCTATCGGAACTATGTCTCTTTTATATTCTCTCTTTGCAAAATTCTAAAAATATCAGGATTCGTATATTAAAAAAATGATATTTAATGTTTGATAAATGATATTGTTTTTACAATAAATATCTTTTTCATATGGCTATAAACCCATAAATACATCTATAAACCTCATAGTTCCGATAGTACTAATAACAAATTAGATGTTGCCTATGAAATAAAAAGTATTAGACCTTTAAATCACCTATTTTACCGGTAATCATTTTACCACCAATAATTTAATATCAATCCAATAATTTAATTATTTAAATTATGAAAAACATCCTTTTCGCAACAAGGAAGAGCAATGGTGTTCCAATGTTAAAAAGCACCCTTCCTATTATTCTATTTAGCATGTTTCCGGGAGTTGCCAGTATTGCGGCAACGGAATCTGCGACTCCTGACAATCCATTGGTTTCAATGGTGACTCAACAAAACAAAAAAGTCAGCGGTATTGTTTATGACACAAATGGAGATCCTGCCATCGGAGCAAATGTCATCGTAAAAGGGACAACCAATGGAACCATTACAGACATGGATGGTAAATATACGTTGGAAGTACCGGCAAATGCCATTTTGCAAATTTCCTACATCGGATACAATACCCAAGAAATACCAGTAGGTAATAAAACAACAATCAACGTAAATCTTAAAGAAGATACACAAGCCCTAGACGAAGTGGTCGTCGTAGCCTACGGTACTCAAAAAGCACGTTCAGTAACAGGGTCTATGAGTAAGCTTGATGCTAGTGAACTATCTGATATGCCGGTTTCCCAGATTGGGGAAAAATTACAAGGAAAATTCTCTGGAGTACAAATCAACCAAGCCAATGGAGAACCAAACGGCGGTTTAGTGATCCGTGTGCGTGGTGCGGCTTCTATCAATGGAGGAAACGAACCATTAGTTGTTATCGATGGTTTCCCCACTACTTCCAGTTTGGCATCCATCAGCCCGGATGAGATCGAGAATATCACTGTATTGAAAGATGCGGCTTCTGCCTCTCTGTATGGATCACGCGCAGCCAATGGTGTTATCTTGGTAACTACAAAAAGCGCTAAAGGAGTAAGCGCAGGTAAACCGCATATCGATTTCAGCGCATACTTCGGAATTGACAAGGTCTCCAATCAAGGAAGACCGGATTTGATGAATGCACAAGAGTTTGCCCAGTTCAAGAAAGAATATTATGAAGATCAAGCACTTTACGAAGGTTATACAGGAGGAGTTCCCGAATGTTATCAAAACCCACAAGCAATCGGTAAGGGCACGGATTGGTTTGATATTCTTTTGCAAGACGCAATCACACAAAACTACAACTTAGGCCTAAGCGCAGCAGGAGAGAAATTCAAATCAGCTGTCAATATCAATTACAACGCAAAAGAAGGTGTTATTTTGAACACTTACTCCAATCGTTTCGCCGCACGTGCCAATAACGTATATGAAGCATCTGACCGTGTTTCATTCGGATTAAACGTCTCCGGATCTTACACAATCGGTCAATTAACAGACGGATTAGGTGGTGGACGTTACATCATAGGTTCTGCCATGTTGATGGACCCGCAGTTGAAATACAAGAATGATGACGGAACTTATCCTATCGCCTATACGCAACCGGGTATGTTCGCCAACCCTAACTATTATCTTGTTCTTACTCAGCGCCAGAATCCATCTAAAACCTTCAGAGGTACAATCAATGCCTATACAGACATCAAGATCATTGACGGCTTGAAGTATCGTTTAAGTGCTAATGCGGATTTGGCGAACAACTCTCGTTCAAACTGGATTCCATCTACCGCAAACGGAGCTATGTTCTCCGCTCCTCCTCAACCAGCCACAGGTTCCTATCATACTTCTAATTACGTAAACTGGCTATTGGAAAACACGTTAACTTACAACAAGACAATCGCTAATGATCATAACCTTGATATTTTAGTAGGTTATACGACTCAGAAAAACACACAGGAAAACGCTCGAATCGACGCTTCCGACTATCCGGATGATGAGCTACCTTGGTTTGGAGCCGCAATCACAAGAACAGGAAACTCTGATGCTGATAAATGGGGTAGCTGGGCCATGATCTCTTATTTGGGACGTTTGAATTACGACTATAAAGAAAAATATATCTTATCTGTGGCATTCCGCCGGGATGGTTGTTCTCGATTTGGTTCGAACGCAAAATTCGCCAACTTCCCATCCGTTTCTGTAGGTTGGATCGCTTCAGACGAGCCTTTCATGGAGAAATACGATAAAGTTAGCCATTTGAAACTTCGCGGTAGTTATGGACTGGTAGGAAACTACAACATCGGAAACTATACCTATTTAGCTTCCGTAGGCTCCTACAACTATGTGACAGATGGATCTATCACCGCCGGACGTGCTCTTTCCCGTATCGGAAACAACGAGCTGACCTGGGAGACAACCAAACAAATGGACTTCGGTGTGGATTTAGGGTTATTCAACGATCGTGTATTCTTAGTCTATGATTACTACAGAAAATGGACGGATGGTCTGTTGTATCAGATTGATATCCCCTACTCTTCTGGATTCAGCAATATTCAGTCTAACATCGGTGAGTTCCATTTCTGGGGTCATGAGATCAGTTTGGAAACAAAGAATATGGTAGGAGCCTTTAAATGGAATACGCAGATTAATGTATCCATCGACCGAAACAAAGCCGCCAAATTGGGGACAAACGATACTCCCATTGGAGGCTTCAACAATCAAGAAGATTACAACCGTACCGCTGTAGGGAAACCATTAGGTATGTTCTACGGATACGTATACGACGGAGTATTCATGACTGAGGCTGAATATGAGGCAGGTCCTAAACATGCGTCATCCATGGTTGGTACTGTACGAATGAAAGACCTGAATGGAGACAACAAGATTGACATGGACGATAGAACTTACATTGGAAATCCGAATCCCGACTTCACATTCGGCATAACGAATGAATTCTCATGGAGAAACTTTGATGCTAGCCTGTTATTGACCGGATCCGTTGGAAACGACATCATTGACGGCACATTGGAGTGGACAGAGAATATTGATGGCGTATTCAACGTACACAAAGGTGTAGCCAACCGATGGCGTTCCGTAGACAATCCCGGTGACGGACAAGTTCCCCGTACTCGTACAGGTACAACAGAGCTATTCCGTTACACAAACTCTCGCTGGGTATCAAACGGTTCTTATTTAAGGGTTAAGAATTTGACCGTAGGCTATACTATTCCTATCAAGAAGAATCCATACGTGAAAGGACTACGCATTTATGCAAGTGGACAGAACTTATTGACTTGGACAGGGTATAAAGGTATGAACCCGGAAGTCAGTGGCAAAGGTGCCAGTGGCTTATATCAAGGGGTAGACAATACCGCTTATCCGGTAGCTCGCACATTCTCTTTAGGCGTTAATGTTAAATTTTAAAAGTTAAATCAGTATGAAAAAAAGATATCTATATGTTGCAACTTTGGCTGCATTGTTGAACTTTTCGTCTTGCAGTAATTCTTTTTTGGACTTAAATCCGGATACAGCCATTACAGCAAATACATTCTACAAAACAGCAGAACACTTCGACCAAGCACTAGTCGCTTCTTACACGGCTTTCAGAAGCATTGCTCAAACCGGAATAATGATGGATGAGATGCGCTCGGATAATTCCTTCTATACCTTCTACTCAGGAGATAGAGGCCCATACGCTTCAACGGAGGTACTAGCCTTGTTCTTGGATAGCGGGGATCCTATTAGCTGGATAGAGACCCGATACAAAGACAATTATACTTGTATAGGTCGTGTCAATACAATCTTGAATCGCTTGGAATCCTCTGAAATGACAGATTCAGAAAAAAACGCAGTAAAAGCCGAGGCTCTATTTTTAAGAGCATACTATTATTACGACTTGGTTCAGCACTGGGGGGGAGTCCCCTTGATATTAGAGGAGGTACAGAACGAAGCAGATGCGTTTAAAGCAAAATCTTCAGCAGAAGAGGTTTATAACCAAATTATCACAGACCTTACGGAAGCGATCACGCTAGGTTTACCTGTGCCTTCTAAATTCCCGCAAAGCGGACGAGCAACGATGGGAGCCGCAAAAATGTTGAGAGCATACACTTACATGTCTCAACCCGATCGGAATTATCCGGCCGCAGAGCAAGACTTGAAAGATATCACAAAGATGAATTATACATTGTTGAGTGATTACAATGCTGTATTTGACAAAGCGAATAAAAACAACCAAGAATCCATATTGGAAGTACAATACGCCAATGACGGTAGTACAGATGAGTGGAATCGTATTCCTTGGAATATAATCCCTAAATGTAGTAACAATGAAGTCCTTATGGGTATCGCTGGTTCCAATTATGTAGGTGCATGGCCTGGTGGTACCGCCGGAGGCTGGAATGTTCCCACGGATGAAATGATCCAATCTTATGAAAAGGGAGACAAGCGTTTAGAGGCATCTATCGCAGTGGCAGAAGGAACGTTGGATGGTGATAACTTCACATTCGAAGAAGTTAAAAGCCCGATCGGTTATACGCCAGCTGCAGGAAAAGACTTCCGTTACTTTGTAAAGAAGTATTATCATCCACCTTACACCTATTCACTGAGGGCAGACGATAATTTCCCGGTTTACCGTTACTCAGGCGCCTTGTTGCTATTATCAGAGGCATTGGTGAAACAAGGTAAGAACGCAGAAGCTTTGCCTTATATTAACCAAGTAAGAGAAAGAGCGGGACTTAAGCCTTTAGCGTCTGTAACATTAAACGATGTTATGGATGAAATGCGCCATGAGTTGGCCTTCGAGAACAAACGTTGGACGGATTTAATCCGCAATGATCAAGCCATTGAAAAAATGACAGCATTCGGCAAGACCATGAAAGCTCTTTATCCGTGGATTTTACCTTCCGCATTCAACGTCACGAAAGAGCGTTTCGTATACGCCTTCCCGAGACGTGAAATGGACATCAATTATCTATTGGAACAGAATCCCGGATATTAATATAATCTATATTATTCCTTTTGAAGAGGGCCGGCAATAGCCAGCCCTCTCGGAGATTACACTAATTTTATAGCGGATTTATATAAACAATTTAATAGCATGAAAACACAGGAATTAGTCAAGTATCTATCTTTCGCTATTACATGCGGATATTTATCTTGGGGCTTAACGAGCTGTGATGGGCAAAAAGCCATGAGTTCCGACAATTGGGCTACATTGGAAACCGGATTTAAAGATCCGAAAGCAGAATATCGAACAGCACCTTTCGCCGTATGGAATGGTAAGGTGACAAAAGAAGAGGTAGAACGGACAATCCAAGAGCTGAAAGACGCCGGATCTGGAGGAGCATTTATACATCCACGTCCAGGCCTCATTACCGAATATATGTCAGACGAATGGTACTCTTTGTACAGGCATGCTGTCGAATATGGAAAAAAAAATGATATGAACATCTGGATCTATGACGAGAACTCATATCCCAGTGGTTTCGCAGGTGGACATGTTCCCGAACTGATGCCGGAGTCTTATAATCAAGGACAAGGCTTGGCTTTGAAAAAAGCTGAGCTATTACCCGAGAAGTTAGACAACTGTTTTATCTGCCTAAAAAAAGAGGGTGACAAATGGAAAGACATCACAAACGAAGTTGACTCCTACAAACAAAAGAAAGGAGAATATTACCTGTATGAGAAAACATTCTATGGACGCTCGGATTGGTATGGTGGATATTCTTACGTAGATGTCATGGTAAAAGGCGTAACCGAGAAGTTCATCGACGTAACGATGCAAGGTTATGAGAAGGTTGCTAAAAATGAGTTTGGCAAGACCATACCGGGTATTTTTACTGACGAACCCAATATCCAGAGCTCCGGAGGTCTGCGCTGGACACCGGATTTGTTCGACGTATTCCAGCAAAAGTGGAATTACGATTTAAGACCTTTATTGCCATTGTTAGAAGAAGAAGTCGGCAACTGGAAAGAGGTACGTCATAACTACATGGAAACCTTATTGCAATTATTTATCGATCGATGGTCAAAACCATTTCATTCCTATTGCGAGCAAAACAATTTACAATGGACAGGCCATTACTGGGAACATGGTTGGCCTTATATGAATGACGGACCAGATAATATGGCCATGTATGCTTGGCATCAAGTCCCGGCCATCGATATGTTGTTCAACCAATTTGATGATAAAAGCCCCGTCGCGCAATTCGGTAACGTACGTGCGGTAAAAGAGCTGAGGAGCGTGGCCAATCAAATGGGATATACCCGGACTTTGAGTGAGACATACGGTGGAGGAGGCTGGGATGAGACCTTCAAAGACTTCAAGCGTTTAGGTGATTGGGAATACGTATTAGGTGTCAATTTTATGAACCAACATCTTTCGCACATGACATTGACCGGCGCTCGTAAATACGATTACCCTCCAGTATTTACATACCATTCTCCTTGGTGGTCTAACTACAAGAGCTTGAATGATTACTACGCACGCTTATCTTGGGTCATGAGTAAAGGTGTACAAGACAATGACATATTGGTTATCGAACCGAACTCTACCCTATGGAGCTATTATTCTCACACAAAAAGTAGCAAGCAATTGATGGAAGTCGGGCAAGCCTTCCAAACCTTTGTGACAACTTTGGAAAAGAGTCAAGTAGAATACGATCTGGGCTCTGAGAATATCATCAAGGATCAAGGAGCCGTAAAAAACGGTCAATTCGTCATCGGAAAAGCAGCTTACTCAACAGTAGTTCTTCCTCCTTTGATGGAGACTTTAAATAAGCCCACATTCGATTTACTACAAAAATTCGTTCAGCAAGGAGGAAAAGTGGTACGTTTCTCCTCTCCCAATCGGATTGATGGCGCAGAAAACGGCGAATTAGCCAAAGTATTAAGCGCACAATCGGTCATATCCTACGATCAATTGAATGAAAAAGTCATTCAAGATGCTTTTCCTCCAAAAGATTGCAAATTTTCTTTTAAGGGAGGCGACTTATTCCATCAACGTCGTAAGTTTGCAGATGGGGAATTGCTATTCTTAGTCAACTCATCCATGACCGAGTCCGTAGAGGGAACCATAGTCACAGTCGGCAAATCTGCAATCCGCCTAGATGCCATGGAGGGTAAGATTTATTCCTATCCTTCCGTTGTAGACAATGGGTTATTACATACAGATTTCCATTTGGAACCTGCAGGAAGTTTATTACTTTATTATTCCAACCATATATTGAAAGGATATCCGGAAGCACCCGCTATCGCCGGAAATACGAAATTGGCAGCTAGCAAAAGTGTTGAAGTAAAACGTTTGAAAGAAAATGCATTGAATATTGATTTCTGTGATGTATCCGTAAAGGGAAAAACTCAGAAAAACATTTATTTTGCACAAGCTGCCGATATGGTATTCAAGGAATATGGTTTTACAAATGGCAATCCATGGAACACTTCTGTACAATACAAAAGAAATATCTTGGATAGGGACACCTTCAAGACCGGAGGATTCGTCGCAACCTACCATTTCAACGTGAATGATAAGTTTGATTATTCTACGATGAAACTGGTAGCTGAACGTCCTGAGTTTTTCTCCGTGAAAGTAAACGGACAGCAAGTACAGGCCATTCCTGGTGAATGGTGGCTAGACCGCTCTTTCGGAGTATACGCGATCGGAAACATGGTGAAACAAGGAACCAACACGGTCGAGATGAGTGTGACACCAATGAGTATATTCGCAGAGATCGAACCGATCTATGTGATCGGTGATTTTGCGGTTGTTCCTGAAAGCAAAGGATGGAGCATCAGCGCTCCAGTAGAGAAACTGACTTTGGGCAGCTGGAAAGAACAAAAACAACCGTTCTATTCTTGGGATGTTTCCTATACAAAGGAATACGACGTGAAAGATACCTCTAAACCCTACACCATCCAGTTGAACGCTTGGAACGGTACGGTCACCGAAGTCTACGTGAACGGCGAGAAAGCCGGAATCATCGGGTTTGATCCATATCGCTTGAATGTAGCCTCCTATTTGAAACCTGGAAAAAATCAAATAGAAGTCCGCGTAATAGGAAGCCACAAGAACCTGTTAGGCCCGCATTATAACAACCCGAATCCGGGTCTGGCCAGTCCATGGCATTGGAAGAATATCCGCAAGCAAATACCCGGCTCCGACTATCAGATGCTGGATTATGGCTTAATGGAAGATTTTGACCTTGTTTATTAATAGAGATAATAATGGCATCAAAGCATGATTATACGCATAACATGCTTTGATGCCATTTATTTAATCACAATAGATTTTTAGCGATGTTTAAATATTCATATAAATATGCACTGATGGTATACTTGCTGTTATTGAGCGCATCACCCATATTCAGTCAAAAAAGCGATGAATTGAGACATTCATTCAATGCTCCTCCCAATCAAGCGAAACCCCGTGTGTATTGGTGGTGGCTCTATAACCGAATAAACAAAGAAGGTATTACCCGAGATTTGCAGGAATTCAAGGAGAAAGGGATCAGTGGTGTGAATCTGATCTGCACCGGAGGATATGCAGGTGACAAAGCTTTAGAAGGAATCAAGTGGCTCAGCCCGGAATGGCGTGAACTTTTCCGGCACGCCGTCAGTGAAGCTAAACGACTGGATATCGAATTGGGATTCAACCTGTCCGGAGGATGGACGATGCTGGGTCCTTGGGTTACGTATGACAACGCAATGAAAAAAGTAGTCCAATCGGATACGATTATCGCAGGAGGTAAGAAAGTCTCCATGAAACTGGCTCAGCCGGAAACCGTAGAAGGCTATTATAAAGATGTCTGGGTACAGGCTTTCCGTATTGACACCACAAAGAAGTTGGTAGACGCAGAATCCGCAAAAGACCTAACCCTATACATGAAACCAGACGGAAACTTTGAATGGAAAGCCCCGAAAGGAAATTGGTTGATCCTCCGCACAGGATATACCTTGACCGGACATACTTGGAGCCGTTGGTTCGCCTATCCCCAAGGGGACACTTTCGCAGAAGGAGCCGGATATGAGATCGACTATTTAAGCAAAGCGGCCCTCGACAACCATTTCAACCACTTGGGAACAATTATTCTTGACGAGGTCAAAAAGGCAGGAGGCGATTTGGCCTATTTCTGGTCGGATAGCTGGGAATGCGGGAAATTAACTTGGACACAAGATTTCCCTGAACAATTCATGCACTACCGGAAATACGATTTGAAACCTTATATGGCCATATTGTCCGGATATATAGTTAAGGACTCTCTCTTTTGCGAACGTTTCCAAGAAGACTTCGATCGCACGATTCAAGATTGTATCGCCGATAATTACTACGGTCATTTTTACGATCTCTGCCATAAGAACGGACTGAATGTCGGCAATGAAGCCGGAGGACCTAATGACATTCCACCCCAGGATGTCTTAAAGAATCTAGGACGATGCGATATTCCTGCCGGCGAGTTTTGGGTTCATTACAAATTGCCGGAAGACGGAATGAACTCCCGGAAAAGCGCCCGGTTGAATTTGAAACAAACCGCCTCTGCCGCTCATATCTATGGTCTACGTGAGGCGCAAGCGGAAGCTTTCACCCAAATGGAACAAGATCGTACTCATTGGTCGTTAGGCCCGTATGATTTGAAACCGTATGCGAATGACGCATTCTGCGAAGGAATAAACCGCTTTATGTTGCACCAGTCAACCTGCCAGCCACCCGAGGATGGAAAACCAGGTTATGAGTTTTGCGCTGGACAGCATTTTACCCCCAACCTTACTTGGTGGGAACAATCATCCGCATTCTTCTCTTATTTATCACGATGCCAATATCTGTTGCAAGAAGGTAAATTCGTAGGCGACGTATGCTATTACATTGGCGAACAGACTCCATCACTGGTTCCTCCTCAGTACATCATTCCGTCGTTAGGTCTAGGATACGACTGTGATTATACGAATGTGGAGGTCTTGTTAACGAGAATGTCCGTAAAAGATGGTAGGATTGTCTTGCCGGACGGCATGAGTTATCGCTTACTCTATCTCCAAAATTGTGTCTCACCGGATAAGGAGATATGCGAGGCCGTTTCTCGCTACCAACAATTAGAAGTACCTACTGAAGCATCGGAAATAATGTCCCTGGATGTGCTTAAGAAACTGCGTGAACTGATTATGGACGGAGCAACTGTCATAGGCGCACCACCAACAATGTCCGCAGGACTAGACAACTATCCTTATGCGGACAATGAGGTACGTAAACTGGCCTCAGAGATTTGGGGAGACTTGGATGGGAAAAACATCACGGAGCGTAGATTAGGTAAAGGAAGGATCATCTGGGGCAAAACCGCACGCGAGGTTTTGCAAGCGGATGGAATCGGACAAGACTTCGCCTATCTGAACCAGACTGCAGAACCGGAAAAATTCAATTACATCCACCGTTCATTGGACGATTGCGATATATACTTTGTCATCAACCGGACAGGCAAACAAACTTCTAGCCAATTTACGTTCAGAGTTCAAGGTAAACAACCCGAGATTTGGGACCCTGTAACAGGCGAGATGAGAATAGCCTCCTCTTTCACCCAGCATGATGGATATACGACCGTCCCCTTAGAGTTCGTTCCGTACGGTTCTTACTTTGTCGTATTTGACAAGACAATCTCAACGGATAAGCAAGGAGAAGGCGATCGTAATTTCAGCAAGCTGGAAATAGCGCAAGATTTAAGCCACTCTTGGGAAGTGATGTTTGACACAACTATGGGAGGCCCGCAAAAGGTCTTTTTCGAGGATTTATCCAATTGGATAGATCGGCCAGAGGAGGGTATCAAGTATTATTCGGGGACAGCCACTTACCGGAAATCATTCAACCTTTCTTTCAAGAAAGGAAACGGCGAACGTATCTACCTAGACCTTGGAGATGTCAAGCATGTCTCATCAGTTCGGTTCAACAACAAAGACTTAGGTGTCTTATGGTGCACCCCGTGGCGAATAGATATCACGGACTATGTAAAAGAGACCGGCAACTTCGTAGAAATCGATGTGATTAACTTATGGGCTAATCGGGTGATCGGTGATTGGAAATTACCCAAGGAACAACGGTTTACCCGTACTCATGATGTTTTCCGTTTTGACATGTTAAGAGCTAGTACCCCGCTTACGGACGCAGGTTTGTTAGGGCCGGTTAGCATTCTAAAAGAGAAAGTATGGGATGTGGATACACGAAGTACCGCCTTGGACTTATCCCCCGCAAAGTGGATATGGTATCCCGCAGGTAGAACCTTGCAAAATACATTTGTATTATTTCGGAAAGATATCGTATTGGACAAGAAACCTCATAAGGCTATCGGCTGGATATTGGCAGACAGCCGATATCGCTTGTTTGTCAACGGAAAGCGAATCCAATGGGGGCCAGCCCCTTCCGATCCTCGCTGGCAAGAGGCTGATCCAATAGACTTAACCGCATTTCTCACTGAAGGGAAAAATGTAATCGCTGTAGAAGTTTGCTTTTTCGGTTCTGGAGATGGTACACATCCAATGGGAAAGCCCGGATTTATACTAAACCTAGACATGGATCAAGAAAAGTTGGTGACCGACGCCTCATGGGATTGTTTTCTTGCTAAAAGTTGGCGACCGGGACAATATAAACGTTGGTTCCTACGCTCCTTACAGGAAGAATTCGATGCTCGGCTATATCCATACGGATGGGATACCTCTGATTTCAAACCAGACGAAAATTGGACAAAGGCTATCCTTGTAAGCCAAGATGGCAAGGAACCTTCCGTGTGCAACAGCTCCTCCGAGTATGTCTGGGAAATATTCGGTGACAAGCAATTGTCCGAGATACGGAAAAGAAGCATTCCCACTATGCGAGAATTTGATTTCCATGTCACTACGCTAGAAGAATCTATGTGGATCCATTGGAAAAGACCAGCGGAAGATTATTTTGATTTGTTGGTATCAGACGCTTTCGAGACAATCGATAAACCAATCACAAGATCTCTCGGGGATGGAGAGTGGGAAATATCACCGCAGGGAAACTACGCAGCTGCCCTGACATTCTCTTTTCCGGAACAAGGTGTCGGATGGCCTCATTTCACGATCGATGCACCCGAAGGGACCATAGTGGAGCTACTGGTTCATGAGGCTCATCAGAAAGGAGGCCCAGCACTTATCAACTCGCATTTCAATTCATGGTCACGCTTCATCTGTAAAGAAGGAATCAACCATTTTGAGACTTTCGATTTTGAGAGTTTCAGATGGTTACAACTGCATATCCGCAACTTCAACCGTCCCATAAAAATAGCTTCAGTAGGTATGCGTCGTCGTATCTATCCTTGGAAGTCGGAACCTACTATCGTTATATCGGATGATACCATCCAACACGTAGTCAATGCCGCCGTGAATACATTATTTAATTGCGCTCAAGAAACTCTAGTAGATGGAATGGCTCGCGAAAGACAACAATACAGTGGAGACGGAAGTCATCAACTACACGCCGTAATCCAAACACTAGGTGATATAACGTTACCGTATCGATTCGTGAACACTTTCAGCCAAGGGCTTTCCATTGACGGATATTTCATGGATAGTTGGCCCGCATGGGATCGCTTAGCTCGTACGGTTGAACGACAAATGCATTTAACAGGTTGGGGCCCAATATTGGATCATAGTATTGGTTTTTGCTTTGATGCTTTTCATTACTATATGTACACAGGCGATCTACAAGGATTAAAGGAGGTCTATCCCAGACTACTCTCCTTCTTCAGCTATCTCTATAAATTGACTGACAAATCAGAACATCTGGTTCCGGTGGAGAACTTAGGAATGTGCTCTGTCTATATCGACCATGAGGCTTATAAGCAAACGAAGCATAAGCAACTCGCACTCAATCTATACATCGTTGCCATGTGCCGAAATGCCTTATCTACATTATGCCAAGCGTTTGGCAATACTCAAAAAGCAGATGAGATCAATCAGTATGCGGCGGACATTCTACAAGGATGTATCCAAAAATTTTGGGATAAGGAACAACAAGTCTATGTAAGCAATCTACCATGGAAAGACGAGGAAGGAGAAATTCGTTACTGCGATCGTTCCTTAGCGACCGCCTTGATCTTTGATCTATGTCCAAACGGAGAGACCGCAAAAGCATTGAATCTATTAGAACAAAGTCCAGCAGAAATGGGAGTGTCGTATCCCTGTAACGCCGTATGGCCTCTATGGGCTTTGGTTAAATACAGGAAGATCAACACAGTCTTATCCGACCTAAGGGAAAAATGGGGCAACATGAGTTCCGTATGGGCCAATAATACGTTGCAAGAGTTTTGGCAGGCTTATCCCGACGAAGGTTCTCAATGGAGCCATTGTGCCATGTATCCCCTAATTGCCCTCAACCAAGGCATCGCTGGAGTATACCCACTCAAACCCGGTTGTGAGAGAATTAAGATGGAACCTCAATTAGGTGATCTTGAGCATATCCGTTTTGACGTGCAAACCCTCAAAGGAGCCATTCAATTCTCGGCGCAAGGCATAAAAGGGAAACGTGAGCTACGATTGCAAGTACCGGACTCTCTCTCTATCGAGTTAAGACTGGATAAACGAGAAAAGGTGGATTTGCCACTTTTACGCACGGAAAAAGACGGAATCAACGTATATAAGATCACACATCCCGGTTCTTATGTATTAAAACTAAAATATACTTAATTGTTGGCCCATAACATTCTAAATTCGTTACTATATGAAAGGAAATAGAGTAATTTTAAACACAGCCATTCTCTTGATAAGTTCAATGAGTTTATTAAAGCTGTCCGCTCAGAATGAAAATTCATGTGTACCTACGAATCTTCGTTGTGAGCATTTGGCACATCCTTTAGGAATCGACCGTCAGTCTCCCCGATTTAGCTGGTATTTGTCTGATACCCGAAATGGAGCTAAGCAAACGGCTTATCAGATCGCAGTAGGAAAAGACTCTTTGGCGCTATCTAAGGGAAAAGGTGCTATTTGGAAAAAGCAGATATCCGGAGACCAAATGCTGACCACTTATACGGGAAAGGCCTTAGAACCTTGTACACGTTATTATTGGAGTATCAGCGTTTGGGACAAGGACAAGAAGAAATCCCAGCCGGTTGTCTCCTCCTTCGAGACCGGCTTATTGACCCAAAGAAATTGGCAAGGCAAATTTATCTCAGACGGAAAGGATATGGAGTCTCGTGACACTCCTTATTTCAGGAAACAAATCTCATTAAACAAAGAGGTTGAATCCGCTCGCGCCTATATTGTCGCAGCCGGTCTCTACGAGTTATCTATCAATGGTGAGAAAGTCGGAGATCACTACCTAGATCCCGCCTTTACGGATTATGGAAAACGTTTGCTGTACGTGACACATGACGTGACAAGCCTTTTGCAACAAGGGAAGAACGCAATCGGTGTAATCTTAGGAAACGGATGGTATAATCATCAGCCAGTCGCAGAATGGAATTTCCACAACGCTCCATGGCGTGACAGACCATCATTTTGTATGGATATTCGCATCCGTTATACCGATGGAACAGAAGAGATCATTGCCTCGGACAATAGCTTTAAGACAAACTCCGGGCCTATCACGTTCAACGCTATTTATCTCGCGGAAAACCATGACTTCCGTAAGGACATGCCCAATTGGAATAAGCCTTCTTTTGATGACTCCTCTTGGCAAACAGCGACAGAAGTAGAAAAGCCGGATGTTATCATATCCTCCCAAACAATGCATCCTATTCGTATCACAGACTTTCGCAAGCCGATTGAGGTGAAAAAACTAAGTGATACGCTTTATCTGTATAACTTTGGGCAGAACTGGTCGGGTATCACCACTTTTACCGCACAAGGCGAAGCTGGTACGAAAGTAAAATTACGCCATGGAGAACAATTGGATTCCCGAGGTAAACGTTTGTTTGATGATAACAATACCCAATTCTATCAAAACGTAAACGAACCACTCAAGTATGGAAAACATCCGGAAGACGAATTGTTCCAAACGGATGTGCTTATCCTAGACGGGAAAAAGAACACGTTCACTCCACATTTCAACTATAAAGGATTCCAATATGTGGAAGTATCTTCCAATAAGCCCTTGGAACAGGACAAACAAGATATGACCTCCCACTTTATCCATACCGACTTACCACAGATCGGCACATTCGAATGCTCCGACTCTTTGATAAATCGTTTATGGCGTGCGACCAATTATTCATATCTGTCTAACTTGGTAGGGTATCCTACTGATTGCCCGCATCGTGAGAAAAACGGATGGACTGGTGACGCGCATTTAGCCATCGAGACCGCTTTATTTAATTACGATGGTATCACCTTGTATGAGAAATGGTTGGCAGATCATCGGGATAATATGTATGAAAACGGACGGTTACACTGTATCATTCCCTCTGGAGGCTGGGGCGGCGACATCGTAGACTGGACTTGTTCCGTAACGCTTATTCCTTGGGCGATCTATGAGTTTTATGGAGATCAGACCTGTTTACGTGATAATTACATCGAGATGAAGAGACATACCGATTACTGGTTGAGTAAGTTCCCCGATGGTTTAGTAGGAGATGCCGGATTGGGAGACTGGGTACCTCACAAAGCTGTAGCTAACCGAGAATTATCGGCCTCTATCTACCACTACAAAAACGCAGATATTATGTCACGCACAGCGAAGCTATTCGGTTATGAGGAAGAGTATAAATATTATAAGAACGAAGCGGAAAAAATAAAAGCAGCGATCAATAATAAATACCTCAACAAAGAAACCGGAATCTACGCTAGCGGTTATCAAACAGAACAGAGCATGCCACTCTATTGGGGTATCGTACCGGAAGAACTGAAAGCGAAAGTCGAGGAGCGTTTATCTGAACGTGTACACATGGATAAGGATCATCTGGATTTTGGCATCATGGGTTGCAAGACCGTACTGAACGCATTGACCGAAAGTGGGCACGTAGAACAGGCTTTCCGTATGGTCACACAACAGGACTATCCCTCATGGGGTAACTGGTTGAGACAAGGGGCAACTACTTTGTTTGAGAATTGGGATTATAATGGATTGGCGTGGGGATACTCACAAAACCATATCATGTATGGAGAAATTGGAGCCTGGTTCTATAAAGCTCTTGCCGGAATCAACTTTGATCCACAGCAACCCGGTTTTAAAAACATCCTGTTAAAACCGCACTTCGTGAAAGAGCTTACGTATGTAAAAGCTTCTTATCATTCACCGTATGGAGAAATTATCTCCGCATGGAAAAGAGTGGGCGACAAAGTGATTTATCAAGTGACTATTCCCGCTAATACAACGGCGACTTTATATTTGAAGCATAAAGACGTACCGAAAACTTTATCATCAGGATCTTATGAATTTGAAATTAAATAGAGTAGATATGAGAATTTTGAATAAGACGATTTTATCGGGAATGCTGCTTCTACAAATGTTCGCAATTTGCACACAGGCCTCTTCCTTGAAAGTGAACCACCTCAAATGCGAAGAATTGGTAAATCCGTTAGCAATAGATAATACGACACCTCATTTTAGTTGGCAATTGAATAGCGGCAGGCAAGGAGAGCAACAGACTGCTTATCAAGTATTAGTAGCTTCTGACAGGGAACGACTGAATGAAAACAAGGCCGATTTATGGAATTCTGGTAAGGTGACCTCCTCCGCATCTACTTGGATTCCCTATCAGGGAAAGCTTTTGGCCGCTAAAAGTTTTGCTTATTGGAAAGTACGTATTTGGAATAAGGATGGAGAAGTATCCGAATGGAGTACTCCTGCTTCTTTCGGTATTGGCCTATTATCCCCACAGGATTGGAAGGCGCAATATATCGGTATAAACAACGAGGATCCTCAATCTCCCTTATTGAGAAAAACGTTTGAATGGAATAAGAAGGGAGATAAGATGCTGCTGCATGTCAACTCTTTAGGCTACCATGAGGTGTACTTAAACGGTTCGCCGGTAAGTGATATCGTATTGACCCCAGCGGTCTCACAATTCAATAGACGGTCACTTTCGGTCACCTACGACATCACTAACTCGTTGCGAATCGGTAAGAACGAATTGGTTATCTGGCTAGGAAAAGGTTGGTATCAAGACCAACTTCCTGGTGTCGTAAAAGGCGGTCCCTTTGTCCGTGCCCAATTAGAAGTGCGAAATAACAACGCATGGGAAACCTTTCAAGCCACAGACGCTTCTTGGCTGGCACGAGAAAGTGGTTACACCTCATTCGGGACTTGGCAGCCTCATCAATTCGGAGGTGAGGAGATCCATGCGGAAAAGCTGATCGCCTTGGATGCCGTTTCCCTAAACAAGGTAAGCTGGGCACCAGTCAAAGTTGCCGATATTCTAGAACACACCACCTCCCCACAAATGGTAGAACCCAATCGAATCCAACTAGAATTTCACCCGTTGTCCATAGAAGCATCCGGAGACACTGCCTGGATTTTCGATATGGGAACCAATCTGACCGGATGGACAAAGATCAAGTTTCCTCCTTTAGAGAAGGGACAACGGGTTCGCATCAGTTATTGCGACTTTTTGGATAAACAACAGTTCCGGGATAACTTATATGAGGATTATTACATCGCAGCAGGCAAAGAGCAAGAGGTTTTTATCAACAAGTTCAATTATAAGGCATATCGTTACCTGAAGGTGTCCAACCTAAAGCAGGCACCGGCATTAAACGATGTTACGGCCTATCTGATCCATACGGATTATTCAAGTTCCTCTTCTTTTGCTTGCTCTGATGAAGATTTGAATGCAATTCATGATATGATACAATACACCCTACGCTGCTTAACCTTGGGAGGATATATGGTAGACTGTCCTCAAATTGAGCGTTTGGGATATGGTGGCGATGGGAATGCGTCAACACCCACGGTTCAGACAATGTTCAACCTTGCTCCGCTTTATACGAATTGGATGCAAGCTTGGGGGGACTGTATGCGCACTAACGGAAGTATGCCTCATACGGCTCCAAATCCGTATGCAGCTGGTGGTGGACCATTTTGGTGCGGTTTCATGATCGCAGGTTCTTGGCAAACGTATGTAAACTATGGTGATACTCGTTTATTGGAACGTTATTATCCATTCATGCAACAATGGCTGGAATATGTAAAGGAATACACCGTCGACGGCTTATTGAAAACATGGCCGAATACGGATTATCGGAACTGGTATCTGGGAGACTGGGCGACACCTGAAGGGATTGACCAAACAGATCCCCGATCGGTAGACTTGGTAAACAATTGTTTCGTAGCAGTTTGTTATCAGACAATGGCTAAGATCGCTCAAACATTAGGCAAGCCTAACGATCAGAAACAGTATGAAGGCAAAGCCGACCAGTTGAGAACATTGATTCATAAAACATTTTACGACTCAAAAAAGGCTAGTTATGGTACCGGCACACAGATCGACTTGGTTTATCCGATGCTTGCCGGAGTTACTCCCGAATCACAGATGTCTAACTTGTTAAACACATTGTATAAAAACACCGCCGAACGTTTCCGCGGCCACCTAGCAACCGGCCTAGTGGGGATTCCCATAATTACGGAATGGTGCATCAAGAACCAACAAGTCAACTTCATGTACCAGATGTTGAAAAAGCGTGATTATCCGAGCTATTCGTATATGATAGATAACGGTGCGACCACGACTTGGGAACACTGGAACGGAGAACGCAGCCATATCCATAACTGCTACAACGGGATCGGCACCTGGTTCTATCAAGCCCTGGCAGGGATCATGCCGGACGAGGCGCATCCAGGCTATAAACATGTACGAATCTCTCCGCAATTGGCAAAAGGGATCTCTTGGGTTAAGGCCTCGAAAGAAACACCTTATGGCAAGATACTTGTCCATTGGGAGAAAAAAGAGGGTAGTTTGTTGTTAAATGTAACGATCCCCGCCAATAGCGAGGCGACAATCACTTTGCCAAGCCATACAGGGCAAGTCCGTTTAAATGGCAAGACGCTAACAAACGCTACCTCGATACATATCCCTTCCGGCAATCACCAAATCGTTTCCTCATTACCTACGAATCCCGAAGTTGAATAATCATAAGTTTCGAGCCTATCGATTTGTCATTCCCTGGTCGTAGAGACACAGCACACGATGCCTCTACAACCGGGGAAGAATATAGTTCCATTATTTCTTACAGCTTAATCTTAATGTCCTTATTCCGTAACGGGGGATAGAGAGACGCATTGAACTAGCGCCTTTCTTCTCGGTGACGGTTAAGTCCTCGGCCAGACGGTTATCCAATTCCACCAAGCTCGCTTTCACGTCTTGTCCTTGAAAGGTTATCGTTTTTGGGGAGGCATCGCTTTGGGCATTGAATAAGCGGATGTAAAGGTCATTCCCTTTATAGGCCATGGAGACCAACTCGTAGGCGTTATCCTCTATCCGGAAAAGGGAACCGGATGTCAAGGTAGCATCACCGCCCAAGGTCGCAACCAAAGGCTCATTGCGTCGTTCGCTTTGTGTCCAAATACGGCTTTTCTCCCAAGTTCCGGCATGAGGGATCAAGGCATACGAGATCTCGGTCGGACGGTCTATGATATAATCCCGGCCCCACAAGCCTTTACCGGCGTATTGTACGTTCAAGGCCAATGGGAAATCCTTACCATGCGCATAGCTGGTCGTATGATCCGTGAATAATGATAGACCGCAAGAGTTATCCTTGCTCGCTACATCCACCCAATTCAAGATGATGTTATGCTTGATACTATCCCAACGATTGAAAAAGGTATTCTCCAACCGGCTCTTGCAAACATCGAACGGAGCGTCCTTATAAATCTGTTGGTTGGCGATCTGGATAGGCAGATACACCAGAAGTTTGTAGCGGTCGTCATAGAACGACTTACGAGGATTATCCGCACGGAATTCGATACCCGGCTCACCAATACGGGGACTTCCTATCCAATCCAGCTTAACACTCATATCGATGCGAGGCTCTCCCTGCGTTAACCGGATCGTTTGGGTAAACGGGTACTTTCCGATCTTACCTCTCACGGCGACCTTCACGAATAAAGGCCCTTGCTCCAACACGCTCACCTCAGCCGGTTGATCCATACTGGAAAGGAAACCACCCTCATCGATAAAATATCCCCGAAGCTCATTGAACCCACGTTCATTCCGATTATCCACGAATTCCTTGCCTCGTACGGCTTTCGCTTTCAAGCTTTCTATTACACCTCCTTTAGAGGGGTTTAGCACCAAGGTGTATAAATCACTTTCCATGCGAAACGTACCGTCTTTCTGTCTCTCAGCCTTCAAGGTTCCAGACTGTTTATCCTCTGCCTTCCGGATCGCATAAGAGGCATAACCGGCTGAGGGGACTTGCGCACGAAACAAGAGTTTTGAAATGCCGTCTTCCGTCAACCATTGAGCCGGTTGTTTCTTTCCTTGCTTATCAAGAACCACCCAATCCGAGTTTCTCCATGAGACGGGAACTTCCACCGCCACCAATTCATTCCGGTCGGTAGCCAAGGTATTATATACGTACACCGTGGATTCACCTTCCTTTTCTTTCAATAAGGACAAGGCGTTATCAATTATCTGACGGCTGTTTTGATTGGTCACCCCAGTCCAATCCGTAACCGTCTCCGCCCATGTCTTTTTCCCTTGTAATCGATTGTAAGGAACGATCCAGCAATCATGATGCTGCGACAATAGAAGCGTGCGCCATCCCTCATCGATACGTTCAGTCGGCCATTCCATGCCTTTATATAAGCGAGCGTAAGCCGCCATTTTCTCCGCACGGACGATAGCGTTCTCGGCTATCCGTACCTCTCCGGCCAAACGCTGCATGACCTGCGTTCCCCACATCAAGCCACCTAGGACATCCTCTTGCGAGAAATGCCAATCATCCTGAGTAGTCCCGACGGAACAGTCTTGGATGTAATTCCGCCAAGTCTTATAGGCGGTCGGCGTATAATAGCCCGTCGTATCCTGTCCCAGCCAAGGGCCTTTATCCCAACCATGGCTCCATGAGGCATCTTGGATACACATGCCGACCGGGTGCTGGATGCCGGCATCCAAGCATTTATGGATGTAGTCCTCCGTATTGAACCACGAGATGGACTGCCAACAAGAGCCGGGTTGTAAATCCTCGCAGGCGTAACGGGGGACGGTGGTAAGTCTCGTACCATCCGGCCCTACCCAATTCACCAACTCACCTCCGTAGGCGCTTACGTAGCCCCCCCACATCGTATTCGGGTTCTTAGTAGAGGCATACGAGAAGCCGAATGACTTCAATATATAGGGCAGGCAACTGGTAAAGCAAGGCTCCTCCGCCGAATAGGTGGTGAATACCGCCTCAGGGAAATGTTTCCGGATTAGCCGCATTCCATATTCGAATTGGCGGATAGCGCTCTCGCCGGATGTTCCGAAGAAATAACTTTGGGCATAGGTCGGGTTTACGTACTCGATCCGCCCGCTCTCCACGGATTGATCCTTAAATAAGCGCTTGAAAGCCTCGTAACCTTCGGGGTCTCGTTGCCGTACGACTTCCCATGATTCAGGCTCGATCTCGATATTGATATTCCAGTTAGGATTCTGCCTTAATTTCTGGGCGATAAAGGCGGTCTGTCCCACCGGGTAATGCCCGTAGATACCGCCATGATAGCCATCGATGAAATAGGCTTGTTGGGCATCCGCCCAACCGGCCAACAAGAATTGGCTTAATACGAATATCGCTAGTTTCTTTTTCATATTAATATGTACTATTAATTCACATTTAGAATACTTCCAGTCGGTGGGAGACAGGGCACGCCCCGTCTCTACAAATCTGTAAATTTCTTGATCTCTATTCGCAAGGGGATTGGTTTATTTTGCTCATAGATCTGGTTAACCAGATCCTGTTGCTCATTCACGCAATCCTCACGAATCCCCTTGTGCATGTATTGTAGCCAAA
>ENA-OQCB01000168-OQCB01000168.1-human-gut-metagenome-genome-assembly--contig:-NODE-168-length-31497-cov-6.532292_pt1 | contig 31497 bp, 19 predicted proteins | sample MGYA00242493_ERZ504568 | MGnify/ENA primary metagenome ERZ504568 (study PRJEB26092, sample SAMD00036229) | human gut metagenome | host: Homo sapiens | study: EMG produced TPA metagenomics assembly of...
GGAGTTCTTGTGATGTTGGCGGGTTGGCTGGAAACATTACAAAATAATGTACCTCTGGCATGGAGCATTACTTTCTATCTTATGGCAGGACTATTTTTGGCACTCACTATCTATCATCGTTTCATGCTCCCTTATCCCGATTCCGACGTCAAACGGGAAGGCCTGACACCCAGCAAACTGCTAGAAGACTTCTTTAAAACCTTTGTCTCTTTTTTCCAGAAGAAACATATAGGTCTTATGTTCTTTTTCCTGCTCACCTACCGACTGGGCGAATCTCAATTAGCCAAAATCGCCTCACCTTTCCTTCTGGATAGTATCGAAAAAGGAGGATTGGCTCTATCTACAACAACAGTCGGAATGATTTATGGCACCATAGGCGTTGCAGCTCTCTTATTCGGTGGAATCATCAGCGGTTTGCTTGTTTCCCAAGACGGATTCAAAAAATGGATATTACCCATGGCATTAGCGATTAATCTCCCCGACCTGTTATATATCTGGCTGGCAGCAGCAACCCCAGATAACCTCATTCTAATATCTATTTGTGTCGCCATTGAGCAGCTAGGCTACGGTTTTGGTTTCACTGCCTATATGCTTTATCTGATTTATATTGCGGAAGGCGAGCACAAGACTGCTCATTATGCTATCGGAACCGGATTTATGGCATTGGGCATGATGATTCCGGGAATGCCCGCAGGCTGGATACAGGAACACATCGGATATACCAGTTTCTTTATCTGGGTCTGTATTTGCACCATACCCGGCATTATAGCCTCATTGATGATTCGCAATCGGCTGGATGATTCTTTCGGTAAGAAACAATAAACTATTTACTTAATAACTTAACACATTAACAAGTAACAGTCATGAATGTAACAAGTAACAAACGTCTGTTGGCACTTGATGTAATGCGAGGCATTACTATCGCAGGAATGATTCTGGTGAATAATCCGGGTTCATGGGGATATGTATATTCCCCTCTTAAACATGCTCAATGGAACGGTCTCACCCCCACAGACCTGATTTTTCCTTTCTTTATGTTTATCATGGGAATCTCTACTTACATTTCACTCAGAAAGTATAACTTCACGTTCAGTACCCCCGCTGCCCTGAAAATTATCAAAAGAACGACTTGTCATTTTCCTTATCGGGATAGCCATCAACTGGTTTGCCTTGCTTTGCTACTATCACGACCCGCTTCCCTTTGCCCAAATCCGGGTTCTGGGAGTGATGCAACGGCTTGCCCTTTGCTACGGAGCATCCGCATTAATTGCCTTGCTTATTAAACACAAGTATATCCCTTATCTGATCGTCGCCTTATTAGTGGGTTACTTCATACTCCTCATCACCGGCAACGGCTTTGCCTACAACGAAACGAACATTCTTTCCATTGTAGACCGTAGCATCCTGGGAGATGCACACATGTATCAGGACAATCACATCGACCCGGAAGGACTTCTAAGCACTATCCCTTCTATTGCACACGTACTGATAGGCTTTTGTGTCGGCAAACTACTAATGGAAGTGAAAGATATCCGCGAAAAATTGGAACGTCTCTTTCTTATCGGTACGATTCTCACTTTTGCAGGTTTCCTGCTTAGCTATGGATGTCCGTTGAACAAAAAGATATGGTCGCCGACTTTTGTTCTGGTCACTTGCGGATTAGGTTCCAGTTTTCTGGCTTTACTCGTCTGGATTATCGACATAAAAGGATACAAGAAATGGAGTCGTTTCTTCGAATCCTTCGGAGTAAATCCGCTCTTTATCTATGTACTGGCAGATGTTCTCGCTATCCTGCTAGGTGTCATTACCGTCACATATCAGGGAGAAAACACTTCCTTGCAGCAAGTCTTTTATGCCGGTGTCCTTCAGCCCGTTTTCGGTAATGAAAGCGGTTCCCTTGCTTATGCCATTCTATTTGTCCTTCTCAACTGGGCAATAGGCTATATATTATATAAAAAGAAAATATACATTAAGATATGATACTTATTGCAGATAGCGGTTCTACCAAAACCGATTGGTGCATTGTATTCAACGGCACCCTGATTAAACGAATTGGAACGAAAGGGATAAACCCTTTCTTCCAATCGGAAGAGGAAATCCAACAAGAGTTAACTGCCTCTCTCCTGCCACAGTTACCGGAAGGGACGATAAACTCCGTTTATTTCTACGGTGCAGGATGTACGCCCGAAAAAGCTCCCGTCCTCCGACGGGCAATTGCCGACAGCCTGCCCGTCATAGGAAATATAAAAGCCAATTCGGATATGCTTGCCGCCGCCCGCGGACTATGTGGACACGAAGCAGGCATTGCCTGTATCCTCGGCACGGGTTCCAACTCCTGCTTTTACAATGGCGAAGAGATTATAAGTAACATTTCACCTCTTGGATTTATTCTGGGTGACGAAGGAAGCGGCGCAGTATTAGGTAAACTGCTGGTAGGCGATGTACTGAAAAACCAGCTTCCGTCAACCATAAAAGAGGCTTTTTTAAAGCAATTCGACCTGACAGTCCCCGAAATCATCGACCGGGTTTACCGTCAGCCTTTCCCGAACCGTTTTTTGGCAAGCCTCTCTCCTTTCCTGGCTCAACACCTGGACGAACCTGCTATCCGCACACTCGTGCTCAATAGCTTCATTGCTTTCCTTCGCAGAAATGTAATGCAATATGATTATAAGCAATATCCGGCACATTTCATCGGTTCTGTTGCACATTGTTATAAGGATATATTACAAGAGGCAGCACAGCAAACAGGGATTCAAGTCGGTAAAATCCTCCAAAGTCCAATGGAAGGATTAATCCAATATCATCAAAAATAATTTCTCTATCTACAATTAATTGGTAAACAGCAATTTGTATTATGCAGATAACCGAACAACCATCGCTTTACGATCACCTGGAAAAGAAATCCGTACGGGAAATACTGGAAGACATCAATCGTGAAGATCAAAAGGTAGCATCAGCCGTACAGAAAGCAATTCCGCAGATTGAGCACCTTGTCAACCTGATTGTCCCCCGCATGAGACAAGGCGGACGTATCTTCTATATGGGGGCAGGGACAAGCGGCCGTTTAGGAGTATTGGACGCTTCGGAGGTTCCCCCTACCTTCGGAATGTCTCCCAATTGGATTATCGGACTGATAGCAGGAGGTGATACGGCCTTGCGCAATCCCGTAGAGGGCGCCGAAGATGACACAAACCGTGGTTGGGAAGAATTGACCGAACATCACATCAACAATAAGGATACCGTTATCGGCATTGCCGCTTCCGGCACTACTCCTTATGTAATAGGAGCTTTACACGAAGCACGCAAACAGGGGATCCTGACTGGTTGCATCACTAGTAATCCCGATTCTCCTATGGCAGCAGAAGCGGATGTTGCCATTGAAATGATCGTCGGACCGGAATATGTCACAGGCAGTTCCCGAATGAAATCCGGCACCGGGCAAAAAATGATTCTAAACATGATCAGCACTTCTGTGATGATCCAACTCGGACGGGTGAAAGGAAACAAAATGGTGAACATGCAATTGAGCAATCAAAAGTTAGTGGAAAGAGGAACACGGATGATTATGGAGGAGTTAGGATTAGACCACGATCATGCCCAAAAGTTATTATTGCTTCATGGTTCGGTAAAGAAAGTAATTGACGCAAACAGCCAATCATTTCACCGAAATACAAAGTCTAATTAACCTATACCGAATTTTAGGAGAGGGACAGGAATAAACTGTATCATGCTCTCTGTTTTGTAAATTGATGAAGAAAGAGAGTGTCCGAAAAGTGAAGTGCACCCCAAAAGTTTTTTGTCTAACTTTTGGGGTGCACTTCATAATAGACGCAACACCTGTTTATCTTTATTATACTATATAAGATTATAATTCTACAATCTTATCTAACTTTACGTTATAGACCAATGCCGAATAAGGTTGTAAAGAACCGTCTTCGCTAGTACCGGAGCCATATCCACTCTGATAAGGAATATACAAAGTCCATAATTCACCTTCTGTCATATGCATCAATGTATATGACCAACCTGTAATTACCCCGTCCAAAGAAAATTTGGATGGTGAATCGTAGTTGCTAGGTTTAATCCCATTAAAGTTCTGCTGCACCACATCTCCGTTAAAATAAGTCATACGATAATATGCACTTACCGTAGAAGTATATAGTGGTTTTTTCTGACTGCTATTTTCATCCTTACTAATCTTCTTAACGTACAACATTTGATTATTAGTCGGATCTTTGTAAGCATGAAGTTTTTCCGGGTCGTTATCCGGCAAAGCCTTATTCTCGGCGCTGTTATATACATTTGCAATAGAATCAATGAATGCCTCACTACGTGCCTGCCAATTATCATAGCGCCCCGCCTCCTCTGTTTCACTACAAGCAGTAAACGTCAGAGCCAGCAATACTAAAGAAAATAAATAGATCTTTTTACTCATTCGTCAAAGGTTTATTGTAAAGTTTTCAATAGAGAAGTGATACTTACTCTGTCTGCAATGATATTATTCAGTTCAGAGATAGCCACACGTTCTTGCTGCATGGTATCGCGGTTACGCAATGTCACACAGTTATCTTCCAGTGTCTGATGATCGACTGTTACACAGTACGGGGTACCGATTGCATCCTGACGGCGGTAACGCTTGCCGATGCTATCTTTTTCGTCATATTGGCAATGGAAATGGAACTTCAGGTCATCGATGATTTCACGCGCTTTTTCAGGCAGACCGTCTTTCTTCACCAACGGCATAACCGCCAGTTTCACCGGAGCCAAAGCAGCAGGCAATTTCAAAACAACACGGCTTTCACCATTTTCCAGTTGTTCTTCGCAATAAGCGGCGCTCATAATGCTAAGGAACATACGGTCTACACCGATAGAAGTTTCAATTACATACGGAGTATATGATTCGTTCAGTTCAGGGTCGAAGTATTTAATGCTCTTTCCGGAGAACTTCTCATGTTGTGACAAGTCGAAGTTGGTACGGGAGTGGATACCTTCTACCTCTTTGAAGCCAAACGGCATCAGGAATTCGATGTCAGTTGCAGCATTTGCATAATGCGCCAATTTATCGTGATCATGATAACGATAGCTTGCATCGCCGAAGCCCAGCGCCTTATGCCATTTCAGACGGATTTCTTTCCATTTCTTGAACCAGTCAAGTTCCGTTCCCGGTTTTACGAAGAACTGCATTTCCATTTGTTCGAACTCACGCATACGGAAGATGAACTGACGGGCAACGATCTCGTTACGGAAAGCCTTACCGATCTGTGCAATACCGAAAGGAACTTTCATACGACCTGTTTTCTGCACATTCAGATAGTTTACGAAAATACCTTGTGCCGTTTCCGGACGAAGGTAAATCTTCATAGAACCGTCGGCAGTAGAACCCATTTCGGTAGAGAACATCAGATTGAATTGACGAACCTCTGTCCAGTTCTTAGTTCCTGAAATCGGGCATACGATTTCTTCATCAATAATAATCTGACGAAGTTCCTCCAGATTATTGTCGTTCAGTGCTTTTGCGAAACGGGTATGAAGAGCATCACGTTTTGCCTGATGTTCCAACACACGTCCGTTGGTAGAGCGGAATTGAGCCTCATCAAAGCTTTCTCCGAATCTTTTGGCAGCTTTCGCTACTTCCTTATTGATTTTATCGTCATATTTAGCCAACTGATCTTCAATCAGTACGTCGGCACGATAGCGTTTCTTGGAATCTTTGTTGTCAATCAATGGGTCATTGAATGCATCAACGTGTCCGGAAGCCTTCCAGATAGTAGGATGCATAAATATGGCAGAGTCGATCCCGACAATGTTTTCGTGCAACAGCACCATGCTGTCCCACCAGTATTTCTTGATATTATTCTTCAATTCAACGCCCATTTGACCGTAGTCATACACAGCGCCCAGTCCGTCGTAGATATCGCTTGAAGGAAATACGAAACCGTACTCTTTACAGTGCGATACTAATTTCTTAAAAACATCTTCTTGTGCCATTTTCTTTTCTATATCTATTAATTTGATTTTGCTTTTTTCGTAAAAAGTGCCACAAAGATAGGGATTTATCTCATAAATAAGACAGGTAGGGTATTAATTTATCTTATTCCTGAACTTCTTCGCCAAAACGGGAAACGAGAAAAGAAGATAAGCCTCCTCTTTTTTGTTCAAAAATATAAAGTCGGAATATGTTATTATAGTTTATCACATTAATAGTTGAAATTAAAACATTTCAATGAATGCGTTTCAAATAAATCAAAAAGTGTTTACTCTTTATTCATAATCGATTAAACCTTTTCTAATAAATAAATGAATCGTTTATTATAAACGTCACCCTAGTTTATTATAAACTTTCGCACGCCCTTCCAAAGCGAATATATCAATATTATGCAACAATAAAGGCTGCGAATTTATAATAAATCCACAGCCTTTATTCCCCAAATCGTTTTTGTGAGTCTATTTCCATAGACACCAAACGTCTATGTCGTCAAATTATAGTACCATTCCAAGGTACAAGAAGATCCTCTATGATAGCAAAAAGCAATTCTTTTTTTCATTTATTCCGGTTTTTAGCTAAAAGACAATAGTCGATTACAAATATACAATATAAATAAGACGTTGTCAAGTAAATCTGTTATTGGCAGAGTTAAATAATGAAAGAATGAATCTTTAAAAAGTTATGCATATCATTTATAAATGTCTTTATTCAAAGATATACCAATTAAATCCTTTTGCGGGTATTCTAATTTTCAACGAGATAGAATAGTCTCTGTCAACAGTATAGGTCCGGGCTTTGCCATCCTGTTCTTTTACCCGAACTTTATCATGCAAACCAGTATAGTATAATGGTACCCGAATAGTGCGTTCGATGTCAGTTAAAAGAGGGTTATACACAGCCAGAAAGCCTTTCTGTTGAATGTCAGGATTAACATGCAGGATACCATCCCAGTCTCTGCCATCAGGGCGACGTAAATGAACAATATCAGAATCTAGAATACGACGATATTTCTTATAAAAAGCGACCCAATGACTTACCATTTTGCGAGTATCCTCTGTATCATACAGTCGGGGACCTCGAAAACATGCCTGGACTCCCGCCCCGAATAGATTCTGCAAACGAATCTGGTAATGCTCCAAATGTTCGCAAAGAGGCTCAATAGTCGCAGCTTCCCCGCCTCCATGATATTGTGTAAGAGGAACAAACATAAAGCCCATAGTCGGAGTTTTCTGCCAAGTTCCATCATATATGTTTTGGCGTTCAATAATTTCCTGATATGCACGGGGCAACGACCAGTTTGTTTCTACATATCCCATTGGGGTTTTGTTGGAGCCATTGAGAAAATACCAATCGGGAACATTCAAATATATGCCCTGTTCACGACACCAACGATAAAAGTCCCGTATCACCTCCCATTGCTTCCATTGGGAATCCAAATAGCCGCGATGATGTTTGTGTTGTGTCGAAGCACAAGGATCTCCGGGATAAGAACCGTCATTCTCAAATACCCCCATACCCGTCTGCGTAAAGAATGAGCGTAACTTGCCAAAGTAAGTATCTCCCCATGAAGAAGCAAGACAAGGAGATTTTCCAAAGCGGCTTCCCTCTTCCCGTGTTGTAGCAGGTTTTCCTGTCTTTCTACTGATAGCGGCATCTTCCGTCTTGGCGCCTCTGCTTGCCAATAGCGAATATCCGCCGAGTGCTATACCTTTAGAGTGAGCATAAGCATTCAGACGTTTCATCATTTCCATATATTCCGGAGAATTGTTTTCTATATTAAACCCGCTGCCAAAAGTCATTATTACCATTTCAAAACCAACAGCGGCACATTGGTCTATGGCGGCCTTAACAGAAGCTTCATCCGAGCGGCGAACGTGCATAAAAATAGGATTCTCTTGAGTCCAGGGTGCCATCATTCTCCAAAAACGGCATTCCGCTAACCCGCGGCGTTCATTATCAGTGGCATCTCTCAGCATTTCAAAAGCTGTGCATGAACGGAAAGTCATTCCCGGAGTTATTTCATAATCAGGACCAATAGGCGGGCATACTTCTAAACGCGCCGGTTTGTACTGTCCGTAATACCGTATTCCGGTAGCTTCATATTCCGGATGGTCGAACACCCAACGGACTGCCGGATTGTCTTTCATCGCTTCCATATCACCTCCCATAGCATAATCAGTCACTACAAAGAGCTGTGTAAAGCGATCTATATATTCACGAGGCGCGTCAGTCTGTGCAGGAGATTTCCGATAATTACGAGTGTAAGTACCCGGTTCCTGAGCCAACATACGTATTTCATGCGGTTCACCATAGTGCACTTTGGGAGCTGTTTCCGTTAAAGCCAGTATTTCAGATTTAAAAGAATTCAGAACAATCGAAGATTTTCCTTGATTTTCAACTTCTATCTGTTTTGACAGGATAGGAGCCCCATCATATAGCTCATAGATCACTTTTTACCGACACATTCCGTATCATTTCCGGTGCACGTGGGGCAGCTTTATATGTAAAAACAATCCGCTTGCCGGGAGCCGGCCATGGATTTTTGTTCGACAGCCATTCTTGTTTGGGACGATAGGGAAAACGTTCGATCGTTTCTCCCACTGTATGGCTCACATACGTGAATGCAGTGTCGCAACTTATCATATCCTCAATAAAATCGCTATTCAGAAAATTTTGAACCGGTTGTTTATAAAGCCCTCCTACCGGATATTCCATACCATTAATGGTCAATACAGCTTCCGGACGGATAGCACGCAGCTCCGCATTGCCATTCATCAAATTGTCAAATGCAATCGTTGCGACATTAGGAGATAATATGAATGTACGTGAGAGTAGCCCGTTACTAAGGCACAATTCTTTATCGGTAGTTGTCACTTTGGCTTGATAGGATGATCCGTCAATCAACCAATCTTTTTGAAGATTCAATGCAAGAGAATATTGTACTTGTAATGCACACAATATCACCAGGATGTGTTTTTTAAGGTGTTTCATATAACTCAATATATTAATAGATAAATTCAAACATAAGCAAAAATACAGGAGGTGCATAATTTATATACACACAAATATTGTAAAAAAGTACGGTTTTCAATCTACATGAACAAAATAAGCACATTTTATGGAGGATTTGAACACATTTCTACTAAAAAAGTCTATCGGCAGAATTAAATACACACAAAGTCAACTCCGCCAACCGGTCAAATAAATCAAGAATATGACTCTTTATCCCATTAACCTGTATGTTCAGAAAGCAAATCCGGTGCCCGCTAAAAGATTAATGAAGCTGTCAGTATCATAAAAAACGTGAGTTCTTTTCGTCCTCATATGAATTTATTTCGTATTTTTGCGTGGACATCCCCTTTTTTGATGTTCAGGAAGATTATTTGTTGTAAAAGCAAAGTGAAGATTGATTTATGAGTGACGAAATTAACGAGATACCGGAAGAACATTCAGACTACAAACCGGCGGACGCACGGGACGAAAACGTAAAACACCAGTTAACAGGCATGTATCAGAATTGGTTTCTGGACTACGCCTCATACGTTATTCTGGAACGTGCCGTACCCCATATCAACGACGGTTTGAAACCTGTGCAACGCCGTATCCTGCATTCTATGAAACGTCTGGACGACGGGCGATATAACAAAGTGGCAAATATTGTGGGACACACGATGCAGTTCCACCCTCACGGTGACGCTTCTATCGGCGACGCTCTGGTGCAACTCGGACAGAAAGATTTGCTAATCGACTGTCAGGGTAACTGGGGTAATATCCTTACGGGAGATGGTGCTGCCGCCCCTCGTTATATCGAGGCACGCCTTTCCAAGTTTGCACTGGATGTTGTCTTCAATCCCAAGACTACCGAATGGAAATTGTCTTATGACGGACGAAACAAGGAGCCGGTCACTCTCCCTGTGAAATTCCCGTTATTGCTGGCGCAAGGAGTGGAAGGTATCGCCGTCGGGCTTTCTTCCAAGATACTGCCGCACAACTTCAACGAACTTTGCGATGCCTCTATCAACTACCTCCGTGGAGAAGAGTTCCAACTATATCCCGATTTCCAGACGGGTGGTTCTATCGACGTAGCCAAATACAACGACGGCGAACGTGGCGGAGCCGTAAAAGTACGTGCGAAAATCAACAAGCTGGACAACAAAACGCTTGCTATCACGGAAATCCCTTACGGAAAAACCACTTCATCCGTAATCGACTCTATCCTGAAAGCTGTTGACAAGGGAAAAATCAAAATCCGCAAGGTGGATGACAATACGGCTGCCAACGTAGAAATACTGGTACACCTCGCCCCCGGCACTTCGTCGGACAAAACGATTGATGCACTATACGCTTTCACCGACTGCGAAGTGAGTATCTCTCCCAACTGCTGCGTGATTGACGACAGCAAACCTCATTTCCTCACCGTCAGCAAAGTCCTGAAAAAATCGGCAGACAACACGCTGGATTTGCTGAAGCAGGAACTGGAAATCAAGAAAGGGGAAATCCTGGAAGCACTGCATTTCGCTTCCCTCGAAAAGATATTTATCGAAGAACGTATCTATAAAGACAAAGAGTTCGAGCAGTCCAAAGATATGGACGCTGCCTGCGAACACATCGACGAACGGCTGACCCCGTTCTATCCGAGCTTTATCCGTGAGGTGACCAAGGAGGATATCCTCAAACTAATGGAAATCAAAATGGGACGTATCCTGAAGTTCAACTCGGACAAAGCGGACGAACTCATTGCCCGGATGAAAGAGGATATTGCCGAAATTGACGACCACCTGGCGCACATCGTCGACTATACCGTCAACTGGTATCAGATGTTGAAGAACAAATACGGCAAGAACTTCCCTCGTCGTACCGAACTGCGTAACTTCGACACGATCGAAGCCGCCAAAGTGGTGGAAGCCAACGAAAAACTTTACATCAACCGCGAAGAAGGATTTATCGGAACAGCCTTGAAGAAGGACGAGTTCGTAGCCAACTGCTCGGATATAGACGACGTGATTGTCTTCTTCCGCGACGGGAAATATATCGTCACTCCGGTAGCCGACAAGAAATTTGTAGGCAAGAACATACTTTATGTCAATGTCTTCAAGAAGAATGACAAACGTACAATCTATAATGTCACCTACCGCGACGGCAAGGAAGGCACAACCTATATCAAGCGTTTTGCAGTCACTTCCGTTGTCCGCGACCGCGAATATGACGTCACGCAAGGGACACCGGATTCACGTATCACTTATTTCAGTGCCAATCCGAACGGGGAAGCCGAAATCATCAAGGTGACTTTAAAACCGAATCCGCGTGTGCGGCGTATCATCTTCGAGCGTGACTTTAGTGAGATCAGTATCAAGGGACGACAAGCACAGGGAGTTATCCTGACCCGCCTGCCGGTACACAAGATAGCCTTGAAACAGAAAGGCGGTTCCACACTCGGCGGACGTAAGGTATGGTTTGACCGTGATATCCTCCGTCTCAATTATGACGGACGCGGCGAATATCTGGGCGAGTTCCAGAGCGACGACACCATACTCGTTGTGCTGAACAACGGTGACTTTTACACCAGCAACTTCGACCTGAGCAATCACTACGAAGACAACGTAAGTATTGTCGAGAAATTCGACTCCAACAAGGTATGGACTGCCGCGCTATATGATGCCGACCAGCAGAATTACCCGTACCTGAAACGTTTCTGCTTCGAAGGTTCCAACCGTAAGCAGAACTATCTGGGCGAAAACAAGAATAACCGCCTCATCCTGCTGACCGACGAGTTTTATCCCCGCCTGGAAGTGATATTCGGCGGACACGACAGTTTCCGAGAACCATTGGAAATCGATGCGGACGAGTTTATTGCTGTCAAGGGATTCAAAGCTAAAGGTAAACGTATCACCACTTACACAGTGGAGACGATTAACGAGCTCGAACCGACCCGCTTCCCCGAACCGGAACAGGAACCGCAGGAAGAGGCAAGTGAAGAACCCGAAAATCTGGACCCGGACAGTGACAAAAGCGAAGGGGATATTATTGATGAAATCACCGGGCAGATGAAATTATTCTGATGAAGAAAAAACTAATATACTTGGGGCTGACAGGATGCATCCTGTTCGCCCTTTGCACAAAATTACAGGCACAGATTGATTCCCTGCAGACTCATCGTTATGTAACACGTGCCACCATGTACGGCATCGGTTTTACCAATGTGTTCGACACCTACCTGTCACCACAGGAATATAAGGGAATCGACTTCCGCATTTCCCGCGAAACAATCCGTATGACAAAGTTGTTCGACGGCAATGTTTCCGTACAGAATTTCTTTCAGGCAGATATCGGCTATACGCATAACCGTGCCGACAACAACAATACATTCTCCGGATTAGTCAACTGGAATTACGGCCTGCATTACCAGTTCCGTCTGACGGAGAACTTTAAATTACTGGCCGGAGGACTGATAGACGCCAACGGCGGCTTTGTCTACAATCTCCGTAACACGAACAATCCGGCTTCCGCAAGGGCATACGTCAATCTGGACGCTTCAGGAATGGCTATCTGGCATCTCAAAATCAAACGCTATCCAATGGTGTTGCGCTATCAAGTGAACCTTCCTGTCATGGGAGTTTTGTTCTCACCGCACTACGGGCAGTCTTATTACGAGATTTTCTCATTGGGCAATGCCGGCGGAGTGATTAAATTCACTTCTTTGCACAACCAGCCTTCCCTCCGGCAAATGCTCTCGATTGACCTGCCGATAGGATATACCAAGATGCGTTTCAGCTATCTGGCTGATTTGCAACAATACAAAGTAAACAATATCAAAACACATACCTACTCTCATGTATTCATGGTAGGATTTGTGAAAGACCTATACCGAATCCGAAATAAAAAAGGAACAGCCCCTCTGCCTTCATCGGTAAGGGCCTACTAAGAGAACGAAAGATTTAATGTTGAAATTTCAAAGAGCGATAGATAAGAAGAATGAAAAATAAGATTATACAATTACTTTTACTAATCTGCTGCCTGCCGGCGCTGACCGGTTGCATCAGGGAAGAAGAGTACGCCAATGATCCCGTAGGCAACTTCGAGCAACTATGGAAGATCATTGACGAACAGTATTGTTTTCTGGAGGCAAAAGGCATTGACTGGGATGCCGTACACGAAAAATACCGAAAACTGGTGGTACCGACCATGTCCAACGATGATTTGTTTGACCTTCTGAGTCAGATGTTATATACCCTGAAAGACGGGCACGTCAATCTTTCTTCCGCCAAACGCACTTCTTTCTATGATGAGTGGTATCAGGGGTATGATTGGAACTACCGGGAAGACATTCTTTACCAGACCTATCTGGGCAGTGCCAGCAGCGGTTACTACACAGCAGCCGGACTGAAATATAAGATATTCGACAATAATATAGGATATATCCGTTATGAGAGTTTCAGTGCAGGGGTAGGAAACGGTAATCTGGATGAGGTTCTTCTCTACCTGTCACCTTGCAACGGATTAATCATTGATGTACGCGACAACGGAGGGGGAAACTTGACAAACTCCACCCGTATCGCCGCCCGGTTCACCAACCAAAAGACGCTGACCGGATACATTCAGCACAAGACCGGACCGGGACATAATGATTTCTCCCAAATGGAACCGATTTATCTGGAACCGTCCAACAGTATCCGGTGGCAGAAAAAGGTAGTGATATTAACCAACCGTCGTTGTTACAGCGCAACAAACGATTTTGTCAATGCGATGCGCAGCATAGAAGATACAGAAATTATCCAGTTGGGCGACCGGACCGGAGGTGGTTCCGGTCTTCCGTTCTCGTCCGAACTGCCGAACGGTTGGAGCATCCGCTTCTCCGCCAGCCCGCATTTCGATAAGAACAAACAGCCGTTGGAAGAAGGTATCGCACCGGATGTTGCTATCAATATGTCTAAGGAAGACCAACTTGAGAACAAAGATACACTGATAGAAAAGGCATTTGAGATACTAAGCGAATAACTTTATTGCCGAATAATTTGTCAAATCAGAAAATCTTCCTATCTTTGCACCGCTAAACAAAAAAGCTACCTGCGGATGTGGCGTAATTGGTAGCCGCGCCAGACTTAGGATCTGGTGCCGTGAGGCGTGTAGGTTCGAGTCCTATCATCCGCACCAAAATAAACTAGAAAGCCTTCAAGATACATTCTTGGAGGCTTTTTAATTGCTTACAATATGAAGAAACATCAACTTTGCTGTATTGGTCACATCACATTAGATAAAGTAGTTACCCCTCAAAGCACTGTTTATATGCCGGGAGGAACCGCTTTTTACTGTTCACACGCCATTCGTCATTTCAATGATATCGACTATACACTGGTCACGGCAGTTGGTGCAACAGAAATGAACGTTGTAAAACAGCTGCGTAAGGTCGGCATTGACGTCACTGCATTGCCCAGCCGGCATTCCGTATATTTCGAGAACATCTACGGGACCAATCCCGATGACCGTACCCAACGTGTACTGGCAAAAGCTGATCCTTTCACCGCTTCCCAACTCCGTGAGATAGACGCGGAGATTTACCACCTCGGCTCCCTGCTGGCCGACGACTTCTCACTGGAAGTAATCAAGGAGCTTTCCCTAAAAGGATTGATTGCAGTAGACTCACAAGGTTACCTGCGTGAAGTACGTGACACTCATGTATATCCGACAGACTGGACCGACAAGCGGGAAGCCTTACGATATATCCATTTCCTGAAAGTCAACGAACACGAAATGGAAGTGCTGACCGGCCTTTCCGATCCTCACGAAGCCGCCCGGCGGTTGCATGAATGGGGAGTAAAAGAAGTGTTAGTTACATTGGGAAGCATGGGCTCACTTATTTTCAACGGGACGGACTTTTTCCGTATCCCGGCTTATAAGCCTGCGCAAGTGGTGGACGCGACAGGCTGCGGCGATACATATACAATCGGCTATCTGTATCAACGGGTATCCGGAACCGGCATTGAGGAGGCGGGGCGTTTCGCCGCTGCGATGTCGACACTGAAAATCGAGAAATCCGGTCCTTTCAACGGCAACAAAGAAGATGTCGTCCACTGCATAGAGACAGCGGAAGAAATGTTTTAAGGTCACTATTGCTATTTCACATCGGTTCCTTTTGTGTTAAAATCGGACATTCCTGTATTTTCCAAAATCTTTTTTGCCTTTCGTTTGTTCACTTTGTTACTTTCGCCAAATAGCGGCAGAAAAAGACTTCAACCTAAATAGTAACAAATGGAAAAATTTAATGCAATGAGGACTAGACTTTTACAACATCTTCAGAAGAAAACCACTTGGTTTAAGAGCATAGTGGCGCTCACTTGCTTATTGCTTACCTCTGCATCTGCCTTTGCACAAACAAAGACGGTGACGGGTACGGTAACAGACGCTGCTAATGAACCACTAATAGGCGCATCGGTGCTCGTACAAGGAACTTCCACCGGAACCATTACAGACATGGACGGTAAGTATTCAATCTCTGTCACCCCGGACGACGTACTGGCATTTTCCTATGTGGGAATGACCTCGCAGAGCGTCAAGGTCGGTGCGCAGACCGTTATCAACGTCACCTTGAAAGAAGATTCGCAAGTGCTAGCCGAAACGGTAGTTATCGGATATGGTAGTGCTAAGAAAAGGGACTTGACAGGTTCTATCACCAACATCAAAGGAGAAGAACTTGCCAACAAACCTGCCATGAACCCGCTTTCTTCCTTACAGGGAAAAGTGGCCGGCGTGCAAATCGTAAACTCCGGACGTGCCGGCTCCGACCCGGAAATTCGTATTCGCGGTACAAACTCTATCAACGGATATAAACCTTTGTATATCGTTGACGGACTATTCAACGATAACATCAACTTCCTCAACCCGGAGGATATCGAATCCATGGAGATTCTGAAAGACCCGTCTTCACTGGCGATCTTCGGTGTCCGTGGTGCTAACGGTGTGATTATCATCACCACCAAAAAAGCCAAAGAAGGACAAACACTGGTAAATATAAACACCTCCTTCGGTTTCAAGAAAGTAGTAGATAAGGTGAAGCTGGTAAACGGATCGCAATTCCGTGAGTTATACAGCGAGCAGCTCGCCAATCAGGAAGACGTCCCGTTCGACTTCACCGGCTGGAATGCAAATACCGACTGGCAGGATGAAATCTTCCAGACAGCTTTTATCACCAACAATAATATAAGCATTACGGGAGCTTCGCCCAAACATAGTTTCTATCTGGGCGTAGGTTACTCGTATGAACAGGGCAACATCGAACATGAGAAATTCAGCAAAGTGACGATTAATGCAAGTAACGATTACAAGATTACGGATTATCTGAAAGTCGGCTTCCAGTTCAACGGGGCACGTATGCTTCCCGCCGACTCCAAACAAGTACTGAATGCCCTCCGTGCCACCCCGATCGCTCCGGTATATAATGATGAATACGGACTATACAGTGCGCTGCCGGAATTTCAGAAAGCACAGATCAACAATCCAATGGTAGACGTCAGTCTGAGAGCAAACACCACCAAAGCCGAGAACTACCGGGCGTCCGGTAATATCTACGGTGAAGTGGACTTCCTGAAACATTTCAACTTCAAAGCGATGTTCTCTATGGACTATGCTTCCAATAACGGACGGACATACCAGCCTATCGTCAAAGTGTACGACCCCACTGTCAGCGGGAATATAGCCACCTTGGGAACAGGCAAAACCGAGGTCAGCCAGTTCAAGGAAAATGAAACGAAAGTACAGAGTGACTATGTATTGACATATACGAACAGCTTCGACAATGGCAACCATAACCTGACTGCTACTGCAGGTTTCACGACTTATTACAATTCCCTGAGCCGCTTGGACGGAGCACGCAAACAAGGTGTAGGTCTGGTGATTCCCAACGATCCGGACAAATGGTTCGTGAGTATCGGTGATGCAGCCACTGCCACCAATGGAAGCACGCAGTGGGAACGCAGCACACTGTCCATGCTTGCACGTGTTATCTACAACTATAAAGGCAAATACCTGTTCAACGGTTCGTTCCGTCGCGACGGTTCTTCCGCTTTTTCTTATACGGGCAACGAATGGCAGAACTTCTTCTCTCTGGGAGGCGGCTGGCTGATGTCCGAAGAAGAATTCATGAAAGATATCAAATGGCTCGATATGTTGAAAATCAAGGCTTCTTACGGTACGCTGGGTAATCAGAACCTAGATAAAGCCTACCCTGCCGAGCCGTTACTGAGCAACGCTTATTCCGCCGTATTCGGCAAACCGTCTATCATCTATCCGGGCTATCAGCTTGCCTATCTGCCCAATCCGAATCTCCGTTGGGAAAAAGTGGAAGCTTGGGAAGCCGGATTTGAAACGAATCTTCTCCGCAACCGACTGCATTTTGAAGGTGTTTATTATATGAAGAATACGAAAGACCTGCTGGCCGAAGTTCCCGGTATTTCCGGAACAATTCCGGGGATAGGTAACTTGGGACAGATTCAGAATAAAGGAGTAGAAATGGCTGTGACCTGGCGCGACCAGATCGGCGAATGGGGATATTCTGTCAGTGCCAACCTGACCACCATCAAGAATGAAGTGAAGAGTCTGGTTCAGGAAGGATACTCTATCATCGCCGGAGACAAGCAGCAAAGTTATACAATGGCAGGCTATCCGATCGGTTACTTCTACGGTTATAAGGTAGAAGGCGTTTATCAGTCGCAAGCCGACATAGACGCATCGCCCAAGAACACGCTCGCCACCGTCACCCCCGGTGACTTGAAATTCGCAGATGTCGACGGAAACGGAGAAATTACTCCGGAAGACCGTACCATGATAGGTAATCCTACCCCGAAAGTAACTTACGGTTTCTCCCTCGGAGTGAACTACAAGAACTGGTCGTTGGGGATCGACATGATGGGACAAGGCGGTAACAAGATATTCCGCACGTGGGATAACTACAACTTCGCCCAGTTCAACTACCTCGAACAACGGCTGGACCGTTGGCACGGGGAAGGTACTTCCAATACCCAACCGTTGCTGAACTCCAAGCACTCTATCAACTACCTGAATTCGGATTATTACATCGAAAGCGGCAACTTCTTCCGTATCCGTAACGTACAACTTGCCTATGCATTCGACAAGAGCCTGCTTGCCAAAATCCGCCTGCAAGCCCTGAAAGTGTATGTCAACATACAAAACCTGAAAACATGGAAGCATAACACCGGATATACCCCGGAACTGGGAGGAACCGCCACCGCATTCGGCGTAGACAACGGAAGCTATCCCGTACCGGCAGTCTATACGTTCGGTATTAACCTGACATTCTAATGGCAAGATAGTAGCGTAGGGGCGAAAGAGGAGAAACCATGCAGGCCCCTTGCGAAACTTCAGCAACTTTAATCTTTAAAACTATAATTGTATGAAACTAGATAAATATATATTTTCAACCTTTATTGCTGCGGCCGCACTCACTTTGGGCAGTTGCAGTGACTTTCTGGACCGCAGTCCGCAAGGACAGTTTACAGAAGACGATAATCCCAATGCGTTGGTCAACGGTAAAATCTACAATGTCTACACGATGATGCGTAGCTACGATATCACCGCAGGCACTACCGCCCTCGCTATCCACTGTCTCCGTTCCGAAGACGAAGAAAAGGGAAGTATTGCCAGTGACGGGTCGGATGTAGCCGAGATGTATGACGACTTCAAATACACGGCCTCCAATGGTCTGCTAGGTGCTTATTGGGGAAAGAACTACGCCGTTATCTATCAGTGTAACGACATCCTCGACGCCATTGCCGAGAAAGAAACTGCCGGACAGACCGAAGCCGAAGACATCATCAACAAAGGTGAAGCCTCTTTCTTCCGTGCCTATTGCTACTTCAACCTGGTAAGGGCATTCGGCGAAGTCCCTCTGGTGACTTACAAGATCAACGACGCTTCGGAAGCCAACATTCCGAAAACCACCGTCGATAAAATCTACGAGCAGATTGATGCCGACCTGAAAACCGCCGAGGAGTCACTGCCGGAAACATGGAGTACCGAGTACCTGGGACGACTGACATGGGGAGCCGCCCGTTCTTTGCACGCACGTACATATATGATGCGTAACGACTGGAACAATATGTACACTGCCTCCACCGACGTCATCAAGAAAGGGCTCTACAACCTGAGAACTCCGTATAATGAAATCTTCACCGATGATGGCGAAAATAGCGGCGGTTCTATCTTCGAACTGCAATGTACCGCTACTGCCGCCCTTCCTCAAAGCGATATTATCGGCAGCCAATTCTGCGAAGTGCAAGGTGTGCGCGGAGCGGATCAATGGGACTTGGGCTGGGGCTGGCACATGGCAACCGAACTTATGGCGCAAGCCTACGAACCGGGCGACCCGCGCAAGAACGCCACCCTGCTTTACTTCCGCAGATCGGACAGCGAACCGATTACTCCGGAAAATACCAATGAGCCTTACGGCGAATCTCCCGTCTCTCCGGCAATAGGTGCTTACTTCAACAAGAAAGCCTATACCGACCCTGCCCTGCGTAAAGAATATACCAATAAAGGATATTGGGTGAACATCCGCCTGATCCGTTATGCAGATGTCTTGCTCATGGGAGCCGAATCCGCCAACGAGAAGGGTATCTCCGGTGAGGCAATCGACTACCTGGAACAAGTACGTGCACGTGCCAGAGGCACCAACACCAACATTCTTCCCAAAGTGACCACTACCGACCAGGGAGAACTGCGTGAAGCTATCCGCCACGAACGCCGTGTGGAACTGGGACTTGAGTTCGACCGTTTCTACGACCTCGTCCGCTGGGGCATTGCAAAAGAAGTATTGCAAGCTGCCGGCAAGAATTATCAGGACAAGAACGCTTTACTTCCATTGCCTCAGACTGAAATAGACAAGTCCAAAGGGGTACTGGTGCAAAATCCCGATTACCAATAAAACAAAATAGAATATAATAATATGATATACAAGAAACTAAGTTTATTAATCCTGTTCTTTGCGACAGGACTCCTGACCGCATCCGCTCAGAAGTCGCCACAAGACATGGATCGTTTCATCGACGCATTGATGAAAAAAATGACCACCGAAGAAAAGATCGGTCAGTTGAACCTTCCCGTCACGGGAGAGATTACTACCGGACAAGCCAAGAGCAGCGACATCGCCGGCAAAATCAAGAAAGGCGAAGTGGGAGGACTGTTCAACCTGAAAGGGGTGGAGAAAATACGTGAGGTACAGAAACAGGCTGTGGAAGAGTCACGCCTCGGCATTCCGTTGTTGTTCGGCATGGACGTGATCCATGGATACGAAACGATGTTCCCTATCCCTCTCGGACTCTCCTGTACATGGGATATGGCGGCTATCGAAGAATCCGCCCGCATTGCAGCCGTAGAAGCCAGCGCCGACGGTATCTCATGGACGTTCAGCCCAATGGTGGATATTTCGCGCGACCCGCGTTGGGGACGTGTATCCGAAGGTAACGGTGAAGACCCGTTTCTGGGAGCTATGATTGCCGAAGCCATGGTGCGCGGCTATCAGGGCAAAGATATGAAACGCAATGACGAAATCATGGCTTGCGTAAAGCACTTCGCCCTGTACGGAGCAAGTGAAGCCGGACGTGACTACAATACGGTGGACATGAGCCGCCAACGGATGTTCAACGACTATATGCTGCCTTACGAAGCCGCCGTTGAAGCAGGCGTAGGCAGTGTCATGGCATCATTCAACGAGGTGGACGGCATTCCGGCCACTGCCAACAAATGGTTAATGACGGACATCCTGCGCGGTCAGTGGGGATTCAACGGATTTGTAGTCACCGACTATACCGGTATTTCCGAAATGATAGACCACGGTATCGGCGACCTCCAGACGGTAACGGCACGTGCCATCAACGCCGGAGTGGATATGGATATGGTCAGCGAAGGTTTTGTTGGTACTCTGAAAAAATCCATTCAGGAAGGCAAGGTTTCTATGGAAACATTGAACACCGCCTGCCGCCGCATCCTGGTAGCGAAATACAAACTGGGGTTGTTCGACAACCCGTATAAATATTGCGACCCGAAACGTCCGGCACGTGACATCTTTACGAAGGCACACCGCGACGCTGCCCGCAGAATTGCGGCAGAAAGTTTCGTCCTGCTCAAGAACGACAGCCCCGACGGAAATCCGAACGGCAATCCTCTGCTGCCTTTTAATCCTAAAGGCAACATCGCCGTGATAGGCCCGCTAGCCAACAGCCGTGCCAATATGCCCGGAACATGGAGCGTAGCCGCCGTGCTCGACCGTTGCCCATCACTGGTGGAAGGCTTGAAAGAGATGACTGCCGGAAAAGCGAATATCATGTATGCCAAAGGCAGCAACCTGATTAGTGACGCCGCCTACGAAGAACGCGCCACCATGTTCGGCCGTTCACTGAACCGCGACAACCGGACCGACCAGCAATTGCTGGACGAAGCCTTGAATGTAGCCCGCCGCTCGGACATCATCATCGCAGCCTTGGGCGAATCGTCAGAAATGAGCGGGGAAAGCAGCAGCCGCACCAACTTGGACCTCCCCGACGTACAACAAAACCTGTTGAAAGAATTACTGAAAACCGGAAAGCCGGTAGTACTGGTGTTATTCACCGGTCGTCCGCTTACGCTAAACTGGGAACAGGAACACGTGCCCGCTATTCTGAATGTATGGTTCGGAGGCAGCGAAGCGGCCTACGCTATCGGCGACGCCCTCTTCGGTTATGTCAACCCGGGCGGCAAACTGACGATGACTTTCCCGAAGAACGTCGGACAGATCCCTCTTTATTATGCGCATAAGAACACCGGACGCCCGTTGGGACGAGGATAAGTGGTTCGACGAAGTTCCAGCAGCAAGCATATCTCGAATGTGGACTAACGAGCCACTCTTATCCGATTCGGTTATCGGTACTTTCTTATACCACTTTCTCTTACAGCGATATCGACTTGAGCCATTCCAGCATGGACATGAACGGCTCGCTGACCGCAGCAGTGACAGTCACCAACACGGGTACATGGCCCGGTTCGGAGGTAGTGCAGCTTTATATCCGCGACGTCGTCGGCAGCAGTACCCGTCCGGTGAAAGAGCTGAAAGGTTTTCAGAAGATATTTCTCGAACCGGGTGAAATGAAGATTGTCCGTTTCAAGATTGCTCCGGAAATGTTGCGATATTACAATTATGACCTGCAACTGGTAGCGGAGCCGGGAGATTTCGAAGTGATGATCGGCACCAACAGCCGGGATGTGAAAACAGCAAGATTCACTTTGAACTAAAGTAACCGTGAAAAGTCGGTAGTAACTCAATTCTCCTCCTTCGGGAAGGAGGAGTACCCGTAGGGGGAGGTGTAGGTGAATGCGTAAGTCTATTATTATCAGCATTGTGCATCCACCTACCACCCCGGCTTTCAGCCACCCCTCCTTCCCCGAAGGAGGGGAATGAAGATACAACCGCCTCTTGCCCCTTTTACAAACCAAACTTACCTTTTACAAACCAAACTTAATAGTATCAGTTATGAAAAATAAACATCATAGAAGAATCACAACAGGAAGCCTACTCCCTCTCATGCTACTGTTTCTATCCACCCTTACCCTGACCTTCCAAAGTTGTAAGGGAAAAAGCAGCAGCAACCTCACCGCCGCCACCGACTCACTATCGGATGACGCCTTAATGGATACCGTTCAGCGAAGGACTTTCCTTTATTTCTGGGAAGGTGCAGAACCCAACAGCGGTCTTGCCCCCGAACGTTATCACGTAGACGGCGTATATCCGCAGAATGATGCCAACGTGGTCACCTCCGGCGGCAGCGGCTTCGGCATCATGGCTATCCTTGCCGGTATAGACCGCGGCTACGTCACCCGCGAAGAAGGATTGGCACGCATGGAACGTATCGTCTCCTTCCTCGAAAAGGCCGACCGTTTTCACGGAGCTTACCCACACTGGTGGTATGGTGATACCGGAAAAGTGAAGCCGTTCGGTCAGAAAGACAACGGCGGCGACCTCGTAGAAACCGCCTTCCTGATGCAGGGTCTTCTAGCCGTGCACCAATACTACGCAAACGGTAATGACAAAGGAAAAGGCCATAGCCCAACGTATCGACCGCCTCTGGCGGGAGGTAGACTGGGACTGGTATCGCAAAGGCGGACAAAACGTTCTTTATTGGCATTGGAGTCCTACTTACGGCTGGGAAATGGATTTCCCCATACATGGCTACAACGAATGCATGATTATGTATATCCTTGCCGCCGCTTCACCGACGCACGGAGTACCTGCCGCTGTCTATCATGACGGTTGGGCACAGAACGGAGCGATTGTTTCCCCGCACAAGGTGGAAGGTATAGAATTACATCTCCGCTACCAGGGCACGGAAGCCGGACCGCTTTTCTGGGCACAATATTCTTTCCTCGGCCTCGACCCCGTCGGACTGAAAGACGAATACTGTCCCAGCTACTTCCACGAAATGCGTAACCTGACGCTAGTCAACCGCGCCTACTGTATCCGCAACCCCAAACACTATAAAGGTTTCGGGCCGGACTGCTGGGGGCTGACCGCCAGTTACTCCGTCGACGGATACGCCGCCCACTCGCCGAACGAGCAGGACGACAAAGGGGTCATCTCCCCCACCGCCGCACTTTCGTCTATCGTCTACACCCCGGAATATTCTCTGCAAGTGATGCGCCATCTATATAATATGGGAGACAAAGTATTCGGTCCTTTCGGATTCTACGACGCTTTCAGCGAAACGGACAACTGGTATCCGCAACGCTATCTGGCTATCGACCAAGGACCTATCGCCGTCATGATCGAGAATTACCGGACAGGCCTGTTATGGAAACTCTTTATGAGCCACCCCGACGTACAAGCCGGATTGACGAAACTCGGTTTTAATACCAACAAACAGGATGTGAGACAACAATAAGGAATCACGGTCGGTGGAAGTGGTCTTACTGACCACCTCCGCCACCGGCGTTTCCTCCGCCTCCGCCGCCTTTCACATCATCATTGCTAATGCTTCGGGCAGCTTTCTTCACGCTGGCTTTCAGTTCTCCGATCCGGTAGCTGACACTGACTCCAAAGCTACGGCTCGGCCATTTGCTGCTGCTCTTTGACACGAAGTTGGCTCCTTCCGTATGGTTGTTGTAGCTCCTGTATTTTTCAAAGATGTTATTACAATATAAGTTCACAGACAAACGGTCCTCTTTCAGGAACGAGCGGTTCAGGCTAAGACCGTAATATTGATAACCGGCCCCCTTTCCTTGCAGACTGATATACGGCGTACTTCCACCGCCATTCAGGCTCAACCGCAACTTCAAAGGAAGCGTGTGCTGGATACCCCCGTAGAAAGAACCGTTCCATCCATAGTTGTGCAATCCCTGCGCCTCACTTTTCATATCTGTATAACTTCCGCGTCCGTTCACATAAATACGTGTTTTCGGAGAAGCATTCCAGTTCAGATAAAGGGAAAGACCGGTATTCCGGTTCTTGCCTATATTATCATAGGTGCTGTATAAAGCCCCTTGCGGTGCTATATGACCTCCGCCAAAGTCTTCCCCGTCCTCGGCAGTAATCAAACGGCTGATTCTCTCGATTCCATTATTATTAAAGGAGTGACGCAACGAGACATTCACGTTAAACTTAGCACTGAAACTGCTGTAAGCCACATCGAACGCATGACTTTTCTCACTCTTCAAATCCGGATTACCCTGACTGATAAACATCGGGTTCTGATCGTCAAAATAAGGGTTCAGGTTCCAGATACCCGGACGCCAGATACGCATATTATAACCGGCACGTATGTTCTGCGTTTTGCCGATCTTCATCCCCAAAGAGACGGAAGGCACCAAGTCACTGAAATTGGTATGGAAATTCTCTCCCGGACCGACAATATATTTCACCCGTTGTATGGTCTGTTCGTAGCGGAGGCCCGGTTTGAAAGTAAAGTCCTTATATCTCAACGTATATCCGGCATAGGCGGACAGGATATGGTTCAAATGACGGTAATCGCTGCTGCGGTCCTCGTTGTATGCATAATCATTGCTGCCTCCTGCTGCCTCGTAAAACTTATTATCACTGGAGTTCCGCCGGAAGATATACTTCACGCCGGTTTCAATCGTATGCAATTTGCCGATCGGTGTCGTATAATCCACCTGAAAGGTCTGTTCCATAGTATTCGTCTTACCGTCCGAATGGTAATTGTACAACTTCAGATTTTCTATCAGTTCATCTTTTCTTTCATCCGGAAGAATATCGAGATAAGTGCTATAAGAATCACTCGTCTGAGGTTGTGTGTTCACCTTATAAGAAAGCGTAATCATCCGTTGTTTGTTCTTCTTGGAAGTACGCTGATAATCAACGTTTCCATTTATGGAGAACCACGAACTTTTTCCATGATTGTCCGTCCGGTAGCTATAAGCAACATCCTCGTAATTTGCTCCGTACATCACGGTACTACCGTCGCTGTTACTCTTATTACTGCTGCCATACATCCCGAAAGCCACCGTCAGCAACCGTAACGTATCAATCTCGTAACTCGCCTCAAGATTCCCGTACTGGAAATTCCCCTTTGACTTGGAACTGCTGCCGGACTCAAGATATTTCTCCGTATCCGACTCAAAGTTCTCACGATAACTGTCCGAATAGCCACGCGGGCTGTTATTATAATTAAAGTTATAATTGGCGGAAAGAGTTAGTTTCCCCTGTTTCACCATTGCATAAGCACCGGTACCTGCCCCGTTATTGTTCGCGCTTCCACGGAAAGTAGCCGTATATCCTTCAAATCCGCTGCCCACTGTCACGATATTCAGGATACCGCCCACTCCTTCCGCATCATATTTAGCTCCCGGTGAAGTGATAACCTCAATATATTTAATCGAATTGGCAGGCATACTTTTCAACACTTCCTTCGGGTTATTGCTCATCATGTTATTGGGTTTTCCGTTCACGTGTACCTTGAAACTGCTGCTTCCGTTCACCTGTATATTATCTTCCCCGTCCACCGTCACCAAAGGAACTTTACGCAACATTTCCAATATACTGTTGGACTTGGAATCGGGGTCATCCTCAATATTATACTCTATCTTATCGACATCTACCTTTACCAGAGGCTTTTGTGCCACGACTTCCACCCCTTTCAGCTCATTGTTGGCTTCCGCCGAGAGCATTGTTCCCAAATCGACCACTTTAGTTGACGATTTCAACGTAAATTCCTTCACCACAGGCGCTTTACCTATCGAAGAAATACTGATTACATAATCTCCTGCCGGCACATTCAGCTTCTCCTGAAATTTACCGTTCGCACCGGTCACCGCCATTTTCAGCGCTTTCTCCGGAGCATTTTTCTTTGTAATTCTGATTGTAGCATACGGTTCCCCTTCCTGCGTCAAAGAATCCAGAAGCACACCTTTGATTGTATAAGAAGGAGCCACGGATTTTTGCGCCCACCCCGCCACAGATGTAGTGAACACGAATAGTAATAGTAGCAACAGTCTGTGTTTCATAACTAGAATGATTTAGTTCTTATTTTATTAGACGTGCAACATTTCGGAATGTTGCAAATTTGGGGGATAAAAGTAGGTGGTTTCCCAACAGTTACGAAACATTCGGAGTTAAGAAAGCAAAAAGAATAGATAAAAAATATTATACGCTCTATTTATTTCAGCCTCGTCCAATGCTTCACGCCTGACAACAACTGCTTCAAATTGTTCCATAATCTATCTACCCAACTGATATGAAAAAGCTTTTCGTATTTCGTAAGCACCTTCGCACAGTCCTGCATCCGTTCGCCTTGTCTTTTCATGGCTATCTGTATCTCATTCATTCGAGCGATTTTTTTCCCTCTGCAACAGCAGTTCCTTATCCTGAGCACCTATAATTTCGGCAAGTAGAAATATGGAAATAAATACAAGAAATTCCGTATATTCCAACTACTCTCTACAAAGGGAAAAATGCAAATTCTCTTTCAACCTATCACCACCCTTCTGAAACCCTTTACAGATCGTACTTACAGAACGGTGATAGGTTGTCAGTAACCTATCACCTTACCTATCACCTATCACCGCCCAATTTGATAAATGCCTCTTGTAAACAAGAGTACCACTCAGAGGTAACTTCCGTTTCATGCCTTGTTACAATTTGTTTCAAGGCGAAGAAACTTTAGTTTCAAGCTGCCGGAACTAAAGTTTCAAGCTATTGAAACCAGAGTTTCAAGGTGCAGAAACTAGAGTTTCTCACCGATGAAACCGATCGTTTCCCCGTATGGAACAGGCAGCAAAAAGGCATATAAAACTTAACCAAGTTTTAGTGATAAATAAATACGAAAGAGTTTGCCCGACCGGATTATAAAGCCTACCTTTATCAGCCTTTAATAAAAAAGGAATAAATAATAAACACACTTGATATGAAACTTACTTTGATGCGGGACAACGGCGGGACATTAACCATGCGAACGCTAGATATTACCCTACAAATAGAAGCGATGAAGCATGAAACGAAAGCCCGCCCGATCAGTAATCTACGGACAAGCATACGTCACGCATCACCGGACTGCAAACTAGAAGAAGCGCAAAAACTGACGAAAGTCATCCCTGCCGCCAACTTCCGCAAAACAACCAACGGGACGCAAATGACCGCATACAACGGCATCGTGCAAATAGAAGTAAACCACCTGGCAAACAGGACGGAAGTAAACCGCGTGAAACAGGAAGCGGCAGAACTTACCCAAACCCTCGCAGCCTTCATGGGTTCCAGCGGACACTCCGTAAAAATATGGCTGCGTTTCACACGCCCGGACAAATCACTACCCAAAAGCCGGGAAGAAGCGGAAATATTCCAAGCTCACGCTTACAGAAAAGCCGTCGGCTTGTGTCAACCGGCACTCTCCTATGCCATCGAACTTAAAAAACCGACATTGGATCAATTCTGCCGGCAAACCTACGATCCGGAACTTTATTACAATCCCGACTCTACCGTCATTTATATGCGCCAACCATTAGAAATGCCGTCGGACACCACCTACAAAGAAACCGTGCAAGCGGAAAACTCCCCATTCAAACGGCTGATTCCGGGATACGACAGTTTCGACACCTTATCCGCCCTCTTCGAGGTCGCCCTGAATAAGGCTTATCGTTCATTAAGCGAACTTCATCCCAACGTACATCTCCATTCGGACGATGACCTCAAGCCTCTCTTAGTACAACTTGCGGAAAACTGCTTTCAGTCAGGCATACCGGAAGAGGAAACCGCCCGTTGGGCCATTGCACACTTCTACACCCAAAAGAAGGAATTCCTGATCCGCCAAACCGTACAAAATGTATACCTGAACGCCAAAGGTTTCGGAAAAAAATCCCCCTTATCAGCCGAACAGGAACTGGAACTCCGGACAGAAGAATTTATGCAACGCCGATACGAGTTTCGTTACAACACGATGACAACCATCACCGAATATCGCGAACGAAACACGTTCTGTTTTTGCTTCCGCCCGGTCACCAACCGCACGCGCAACAGCATCGCCATGAACGCACGACTCGAAGGACTCAACCTTTGGGACAGGGATGTTGCCCGTTATCTGGACTCCGACCGTATTCCGGTTTTCAACCCTATCGAAGATTTCCTTTTCGGCGTGGATATCCGTTGGGACGGTCGCGACCGCATCCGCGAGCTTGCTTCCCGTGTTCCTTGCAACAACATCCACTGGCCTGATCTGTTTTATCGCTGGTTCCTGAATATGGTGGCTCATTGGCGCCACACTGACCGCAACTACGCAAATTGCACGGTACCGTTGTTAGTCGGTCCGCAAGCTTACCGGAAATCCACTTTCTGCCGGAATCTGCTACCGACCGAATTGCAACCCTACTACACCGACCGCATTGACTTCAGCAACAAAAGGGATGCCGAACTATCTCTCAACCGTTTCGCACTCATCAACATGGACGAGTTCGACCAAAACAGGGAGAGTCAACAGGCTTTCCTGAAACATATCATTCAAAAACCGGTAGTCAACACCCGCCGTCCTCACGGTGTAGCGACACAGGAGTTGCGCCGCTATGCCTCATTCATCGGCACGAGCAATCACAAGGATTTACTGACCGACACTTCCGGCAGCCGACGTTATATCGTCATCGCCGTAACCGGTCCGATCGATTGTTCTCCTATCGACTATGAACAACTTTACGCGCAAGCCATACACGATATTTACAAAGGAGAACGTTATTGGTTCGATGCCGAAGATGAAAAGGTTATGACCGAAAGCAATCAGGAGTTTCAAGTGATCCCCATTGCAGAGCAATTATTCCACCAATATTTCCGAGCTGCCCGGGAAGATGAGGAAGAATACGAGTTACTTCTCGCCATCGAGATACTGGAACAGGTGCAACATGATAGTAGAATCCGCGTTTCCAATTGCAACATTATCCAGTTTGGAAGAATATTGCAGAGGAATCAAGTGCCTTCCATACACGCCAAGCGCGGCAATGTCTATAAAGTTGTCCGAATCAAGCCGAAAAGAGCATAAATATACAATTATCGGTACGGTGACAGGTGAAGGATACGGTGATAGGTTAACGACAACCTATCACCGTTCTGTAAGTACGATCTGTAAAGGGTTTCAGAAGGGTGGTGATAGGTTGAAAGAGGAATTGGAAAAATCAATAGGAATTGCGAACAGTGCCCAATAGTCACTATTCTTCAGCAATGACCCAGTCTCCGATAGTTCTTGTCGTACTGTCGAAGTTGACTCCTATCTTTACAACACTTCGATGATCCGGCTGATAAGGTATAGCATATCCTTTACTGTTTATTTGTTCCAACGCTTCTTCCGGTGTACCATCTACCTTGAACTCAAAGACATAAATAGCATCATGTAATTTTACAACTACGTCAGCCCGTCCGATAGCACTTTTTACTTCCACATCCACGTATTGGCCCATCAAGCGGAATAAAAGATAGAAGATAGTCTGATAATGTTTTTCCTGCTTATTCTCCAGATCATTGGGAATCGAAGCGAAGAAAGCCCTTATTCTCTCCAGACATTCAACCAGTTTTCCGGCACGCAAGTCTTTGATAAAAGAAACCACATAAAACGTATTTTCACGTGCCGGCAAATGTACGTAGGCGGGCATAAGAGACTCGATAAATCCTTTCCGCACTTCTTTGTTGGGATAAGCCAAAGTATAAAGTTGGAATTCCGAATCGTAGCCCTTGATAGTAAGATAGCCACTTTGATAAAGCACAGGGAGAGGATCAGTGATAACACTTGTAGGAGCATCAAACTGTTCGGCAGTAGCCGTAGTCCCATCCAATTCGCGGATATCGAAATTACTCTGCTGCAATATGTTTATCAAGAAAGTAGGTGTTCCGGTAGAAAACCAGAAATTAGCATACTTTTTTTGAGCAAATGCGTTGAACAAGCTAAATGGATTGTAAATATCTTCACTATGTTCACTAAAATGATACCCGTCATACTGCTGTTTCAAGTGCAAACAGGCCTCCTCATAGGTTTCGCCATTAGCCTGTGCCATCATCTCAATATCTGCTTTCAGTTGCGTACGTAATTCCTGCTCGGTAATACCACAAATTGCGCTATAATCATCCCGCATGCTGATATTCTGCAAATTATTCAGTTCACTGAAAATACTCATTTGACTGAATTTGCTGATTCCCGTCAAGAAAAGGAAACGAAGATATTCTCCTTGTGCCTTTAAAGGACTAAAGAATTTCCGCATTTCTTCACGTAATTCATTTTGCAGTTCCGGCAAATGGTTACTGTCTAATAAAGGTGCATCATATTCGTCAATAAGCACTACTACCTGCAAACCGGTTTGCTGGTATGCTCTTTTTATTATCCCGGAAAAACGGGCTGCATAGCCCTCCTCTTCCGGAGCGTTCCCATAAATTCGCTCCCACTCACAAAGTTGAAGATTCAAACGTTCGTTCAGATCAGCCATAGTGGTATATTTCGTCATGCTGAAATCTATGTGCAGCACCGGATAGACATTCCATTCTTTCTCCAAACGTTCCATTGCCAATCCTTGGAACAAGTCTTTTCTTCCCCGAAAATAAGCGTCCAGAGTGGAAACCAGCAAACTTTTCCCGAAGCGGCGGGGACGACTTAAAAAATAAACCTTATTGGTATTAGCCAACCGATATATCAACTCCGTCTTGTCAACGTATACGTTGTTATTATTACGCAAGTCTTCAAAATTCTGTATCCCTATCGGGTATATTCTAAAAGTATTATTCATAATGCCTATCCTCTCTAAAATGAAATATAGACTAGGCAGACGAGTACCTGGAAAACCAGGCGGCTGCCTGGATTAAGGCCCCATGTGAGGAAAAACCCAGGGGCATACATTCCGGCCGAGGCGTTTTTGCAGGAGCCGGAGATACTGCGGTCCTATGTGGTGATGTCGCTCCTTAAGGAGCTGGGAGGAGCTTCCAGGGACCTGGGGCTGGTTCATGTGAGCCAGGTCATGGAACTGGCCGGGCGGTCCGTTGGAAAACAGGTGGATTTGCCCTA
>ENA-OQCB01000169-OQCB01000169.1-human-gut-metagenome-genome-assembly--contig:-NODE-169-length-31486-cov-4.839504_pt1 | contig 31486 bp, 29 predicted proteins | sample MGYA00242493_ERZ504568 | MGnify/ENA primary metagenome ERZ504568 (study PRJEB26092, sample SAMD00036229) | human gut metagenome | host: Homo sapiens | study: EMG produced TPA metagenomics assembly of...
GACTTCTGAATTTCATTTCCGTATTGCTCATAATAAGACACGGCCTGACGAATCTGATGATCAGAAGAATGAGGTATATTCTTATCTTCATTGAATTGAGTACAAAGCAAATTGTATTCTGCAAGTTGCGCCTCATTCATTTGGTTCATTTGAATAGTTTCAAGAATAATGGATGCCGTATCCGGATCTTGCTCCATTAATTGAGCAGCTTTATCTAATCCTTGTTTCACATTAGTCCCCTCCGGATGACATGCGGCCAAAGAGAGGACAAATACATACAATAAAATTCGAAGATTACTCATAGTCTCAATTTTTAATCTCTACATACAAATATGCGACAAATTTATAAGATTATTGTTAGAGTAGCGAATATTTCTTTCTTCTTTTAGTAAACTCTAAACTTGATATAGTATAAAATTAATCGTCTGATAACTGTTATTCTTTCGTCTAAATTTACTTTCTATACTTTTCTTGATAAATATCAAGGAACAGCAAGCAGTTAATTAGGAAGATAAGCTGTATCTTTGTAGCAATAAAAAATATATCATGATTAAGAACATTGTATTCGATTTTGGTGGAGTTATTGTAGACATTGACCGTGATAAAGCCGTTCAGGCATTTATCAAACTGGGATTGACGGATGCAGACAGTCGGTTGGATAAATATCATCAAACCGGAATATTTCAGGAATTGGAGGAAGGCAAACTTAGCGCTGATGAATTTAGAAAACAACTGGGAGATTTATGCGGACGAGAGCTTACTATGGAAGAAACCAAACAGGCATGGCTGGGCTTCTTCAACGAGGTAGATTTGCGCAAACTTGATTATATGTTGGAATTACGGAAGTCTTATCATGTATATATTCTTAGTAATACCAATCCTTTTGTCATGTCATGGGCTTGTAGCCCCGAATTTTCCTCAAGGAAGAAGCCATTGAATGATTATTGTGACAAGCTGTATCTATCTTATCAGGTAGGACATACAAAACCTGCACCGGAAATATTCGACTTTATGATAAAGGATTGTAATATAATTCCTTCCGAAACTTTATTTGTAGATGACGGAACTTCAAATATCCACATGGGCAAAGAGCTGGGATTCGAAACTTTCCAACCCCGGAACGGAACTGATTGGAGAGCAGAACTGACTGCTATATTAGAGGAGTAATAATTGGCCGTTATATCACTTTCTGAAAAAACATGCAACCACAAATCATACTTATCACCGGAGCATCTTCCGGGTTCGGGAAAATCACAGCGCAAATGTTATCTGAACAGGGGCACATTGTTTACGGAACAAGTAGAAAGCCTTCCGGAAACATGAACAATGTAAAAATGCTTGTTGCCGATGTCACTAATATTCTTTCTATCCACGAAGCTGTCGGACAGATTATATCAGAACAAGGACGGATTGACGTATTGATTAATAATGCCGGAATGGGTATCGGCGGCGCTTTGGAACTCGCAACAGAAGATGAAATATCCGGGCAGATGAATACTAATTTCTTCGGCGTAGTGAACATGTGCAAAGTGGTGCTGCCTTATATGCGCAAGGCACGAAGAGGAAAAATCATCAATATCAGTTCTATCGGTGGAGTAATGGGTATCCCCTATCAGGGATTTTATTCCGCTTCTAAATTTGCGGTCGAAGGATATAGTGAGGCTTTAGCCTTGGAAGTTCATCCGTTTCATATAAAAGTTTGTATTGTAGAACCGGGAGATTTCAATACCGGATTTACAGATAACCGGAATATTTCGGAAGCAACAAGAGTAAATACCGATTACAAGGAGAGTTTCCTGAAATCATTGGAAATTATAGAAAAGGAAGAACGTAACGGATGTCACCCGAAGAAGTTGGGGCATGCAATCTGTAAAATAGTAGCACGCAAAAATCCTCCCTTCCGTACGAAAGTCGGACCATGGATACAAGTCACATTCGCTAAGAGTAAGAAATGGCTGCCTGACGTTGTCATGCAATATGCTCTTCGAATATTCTATGCCATTCAATAGGCAGGTATGCAAAAATCGCCTTCTATAACTTTAATAGTTATAAAAAGCGATTTTTTATTTCTAGAAAAAACTATTCTCTCTGTTTCAGATTAGTTTTTGGGTACTAATTCCAGAAACATTGTAGTGGTCAGTAATATAGCCAATCCGATACAGACAGTTATTAATAACCAATTAATATATTTTGCTTTCGGCTTCGTATCGGCATGCAGGTTATTCAGGAAATACTCTCTGAAGAAAAGATACAAGCCGGGAATGGTTGCACTTGCCAACAAAAAGTCTTCCGGAATCTGGAAGAAATAAGTTTTGGATAATCCTATCAATGACCAGTGGCAAAGAAAAAGCACCAGAAACATATTCACTTTATGAGCAAACAGCAATAGTAGTCCGATTGTAAATACCACCACGGAACAGGGCATTACCGGAGAGGTCATTTCCGGGAAACTAAGTCCGCGGGCCAACGAAACCAGTGGGTATATAAAAGGCATTGCCAACAAGATATACGATAAGATATCATACTTATGTGTACGTTCAAAAGTTGTATATCCCGTAATAGTATCCCAAATCCAGATAATAGCCATTACTCCCCAAAACATAGCCATTACTCCATTATAGCTGCGTTCCTCACAATAAATATAATAATAGATAACTGAAATCCATGAATACAGCCCTATCATGTAGAACTTCATTCCCATTTTCACCCACGGACGTGGCCGGCAGATGAGCAATGCTGTCAGCACGATACCAATAAGAATAATAACTATCTGCAAAAGCCAGGTGGCTGAATTATAATATGCGATTGTTCTCCAAAAAATCTCCATAAAAAGTAGTTTAATTAATGTCTTGTTAAAGAAAAAGCCCGGTGTGGAAACAGGAACATCGGGAATGTGGCTCCTACCGCCAACATGAATATTACAGTACTGGCTATCAAGCTATTGGAGAAAAACATACCCATGAATTTATCCAGTTGCTCCGGGTCATTCATATTCTGTAAACACATAATCAGTGAAAATACCATATTATAGGCAAACTTGCCCGGAATCATCGGAAGCAATGCCGGAATATAGAGTACCGTCATTGGGCAATAGACCCTTTTTCCCAGCCATAGACTACCAAAACCTATTACCAAACCGGCAAATAAAGAAGCGGTAGCAATATCTACCCCTAAATAAGTCATCAGGCAAAAACGACATGCGTGTCCTAATGCCGCTAAAATCGCAATCATTTTAAATGCGCGCAAAGGTGGGTCGGAAATAGCTCCGAAGCCTATACCCGCCACTGCTGCAAAAAATCCATCGGAAAGAATATCGAGTGCTACCATATCAAATTAAGCTGTTTTTTACCATTAATAATGTAAAGGAAAGGCCGATCGCAATGCTGACAATCAGCAAGGACGCCTCCGTCAAGCGGGCAAATCCGGTCAGGACATATCCTTCTACCACATCAATCACACCATTAATCAAAGGCACTCCCGGAACGAGATACAGTACGCTGGTTGCCAGTGCTATTTCGGAAGTCGTATCAAATATCAAAGCTGTGGATGCACATAGGGAAGCCACGAACGCCGAAACAATAAATGTTATATAATGATTGATTTTCTTTTTCTGCATCTGTTGTTTCAGGTAAAATCCTGTAATTGTGGCTGAGAAAACAATGCCCATAGAAATCAAATCCCCTCCGAACAGTTTACAGAAAGAAGCATTGGCAAATCCTACCAGCAATAATACAAAAAGAGGATGTATCATCGGAGCGGAAACTATTTTCCTGTATTTTTCCGTCAGTTCTTCCAACGAGAGGCGATTGTCCACGGCTTCCCAACTCAATGCACTTAATTCCGAGTTATGTTCAAAACTAATAGGATGTGCAGGAATGTCTATAACCTCGTTACAAGCCTCATTGGTTTGTTTGTCAATAATCGTAAGAATGATGTTTTTATGAAATACTCCTAATTTTACGTCTAGCCCGAAAGCCTCACCGATACGTTTGGAATTACGGACAACCCGCGAAGTATGTACTCCGGCTCCCATTAGGTGGGCAGAATATTCGGCAATGAATTTTCCTTTTGATAATAAAGATTCGCTTGTCTTCATGCATGTGGTATTTTTAAATCGGCTGCAAAAGTACAAAAAAGAGTCATAGCAGAAGCCTTATTCTTGAATATTTTCTCATTAAATATCCGAAAACAAAAACACAGCCTTTCACAGAGCTAAAAAATAAGCTACTGTGAAAGACTGTATCAATCCTTTGATTAGCAATAAAAATAAATCGTCTTCCTTAGATGGAATAACGGGAACCAACACGCCTGCCTCTTTTAATTCATTAATCTTCTGTTTCACTTCCGGTGAAAGTTCCACCGGATCGGGATTCATCGGACGGATTCAAGAATTGTTCGTGAAGCGAATGTGTTTGTTGAGTACCGGAAGGACATATAACAGTCCATGCCAATAAAGAAAATACAAATATTCGATGTTTCAGTCGGCTTTCCATTCCAATCTATATTTTTACTAAAATAAAGACGGAAATCCGGCTGTTTTGTACTCACTATCCTCTACTTCTGAGTAAAATAAATAAAAAGTTATTTTATATTTTTAACCGCCTCCTCAATTCTAGATCGCAAATTCGGATTACTCGGACGTGCCGAACTACCAAAATCAATAATCTGTCCTTTTCTGTTTATCAAGATATAATATGGCATATCATGCACATTCCATTGGTTACAAATCTTCTGATAATTTTCTTTTCCAAAAAAATCATTTGCATAAATACATTCAATTCCCCGGTTCCTCAATGAATACTTATCCAGGCACTCCTCCCACTCCTCTTTCGGTTCGCTGCCACATATAGAATATATGACCAAATCTTTTGTGGAATACTTACTGCGTAACTGCTTCAACGGTTCCATCTCCGTTAAACAAGGAGGGCACCACTTAACCCAAAAATCAAAATAGATCACTTTTCCACGATCTTTCTCGAGCATTTCATAAATAGGTTCCATAAATGACATAGACGTTTTTTGACTTGCATTTTCATGAAATACCCCATACAATAAATTATCGGAAACCGATTGAGGATTTTCCAAATATGACTTAGTCCGATTATATATTTGGGTAATCTGTGCACGTAAATGCGGCATCTTCACTATTGAATCAAACTGTGCGTGTCGTTTTGCTAAAGCAAGTGTATCATTAGCCGTCAAACAATTAGCCATCATCTTTGTATACAAATACTGATTCAATGTGTTCTCCCCAATTAGAGACATCATATCCTCTATCTTCGGATATCTCCTATTTTTCAAAGCCATTCCAAATAAAACATAGTTTTCTACACTTTCAGCAATATCAAATAAACGTGCTGATAGTATGCCTTTATGGTAAAGCCCGTTAATTTCAGGCAACAACGCATGATAGCGCTCCAACTCCTTACCAGTTTCATCTTGGATGTGAGAAGCATAAAGTAGCAAAGCATAATAATAATCCTGTTTCAATAGTTCTTCTGTGAGAAATTCAACTTCTTCTGACGGCTTATATTTTTGTATATACTCTTGCCTACGTTCCAAACGAAGATTATACTCCCTTTTAAGTTCTGTTTCAAAATCATTATTATTCAAATTAGATCCTATACTATAATTCTGTATATAGTAATAAGCATTCTCAGTAAAAGCCAATATTTCTTGGTTTAATTTTTCAGCATCACCCGTTACTTTGGGATGAAACATATCCTTAAAATCAATCTCTACGTATACACTATCCCCCGGATGCACATACAAATGTTCGGCATAATTACGAATAGAAATCTCCCTTATTTTTGCAAAAATAGGAAAACGGAAAGAGAATGATCCATCCTTTTGGATAGGTGCACAGTACTGATTCTCCATTTTTCTAAAAAAAGGAATAATAAGAGTCAAATCTTTTTCATTAGGATAAAAATCCCGGTTCAGCACCTTGCCTGTAACAATCACTTCTTCAGCGTATTCTTCAGGTAAAGAATAGCTTTCCTCCGCTTGTTCAGAAAGTTCAGGCTGAAAATTACTTTGTGTTTTTGAACGGCAACCAAATAACAGCAAAGAAACTATTATCAGAAAAGAAAAAAGATGTTTCATCATGTGTGAGTACTATTATAACGTTTCGGTAATCAGAATATATAAAGCAGAACAAAGATAATGATTATTATCTTTGTTCTGCTTTATTTGTATGACTTTTAAAATTAAATATCATGTCAGGTGTCAGCACCTTTTTTATTTATTTCATATATTTGCGAATTACTATTTTTAATTTTATGCAAACTTATATCGAAACATCCCGATTGATCCTTCGCGATTGGAAAGAGGAAGACATTCCTCTTTTTGCCCTCATGAACGCCGACCCTCACGTCATGGAGTACTTTCTCCAACCATTAACTCCGGAAGAATCACTCAATTTTTATCATCGTATCCAAAAGGAATTTCAAACCTGCGGCTTCGGTTTGTATGCCGTAGAACGCAAAGAAGACCATGCTTTTATGGGCTATACCGGGCTGCATCAGATAACATTCGATGTAGATTTTGCACCGGGTATAGAAATCGGCTGGCGGCTGGCACATGAGTATTGGGGACATGGCTATGCCCCTGAAGCAGCAACAGCTTGTCTGGAATATACTCGTAAACAACCGGACATTACAGAACTGTATTCATTTACTTCCCTGCCGAATCTCCGTTCGGAACGTGTAATGCAGAAGATAGGTATGACACGAATGAAAGAGTTCGACCATCCGCTTGTTCCTGCTGACCATCCATTACGCAAACACGTGTTATATCATATCAAAACAGGATGAAAGCATTACCCGGAAGATTTGTATTCCTTTTAAAACGATTAACACACCAACCGTGACGGGTGAAGGTGGATGAAGAAGACAGTCCGGCAATTATATTGGTAAAACAAAAGAAATAAAGGTAAACATAGAAACTATTGACTTTGCTCTTTTTATTTTGTATATTTGTCCGAAAGAACCAACTGGAACAAGAATGAGATATACAAAAATAAAGACATAAAGATAGACTTTGAAGGCATAGATATATGTCCGTAAGAATAGAAACGGGGCAAAATCTGTAGAGATTTTACCCCGTTTTGTTTAATATATTCAGTTTCATTTACTAAATAACCCTGAATATCATTTATTATAAACGTGAGACCCGTTTATAATAAACTGTTCCATTATTTATTAAAAACACAAAATGAGTTTATTAGCATCTTGTATAAGAAAAAGAAAACTGTTTAAGAGATAGAAAAGACAGCAATGGGAACATACACAAATATATCTATACATTGAAGACAATAAACGACCTTTACAACTAATTTTCTTTTTCACTTATTACTCATTTAGTGCCTCTCAACAATAGAGATAATATCACTATTGTTCACCTATTCGTATTTTATTCTTCAGTAAAGTTTCTGGTTCACCAATTCGTCAAAGAGCCTTGCATATTTCTCTGCGACTGCTTCTGCGAACTTTTTACCTTTTCCGGCAGAGGCTCCACGCGGATCACCTACCCCGGTATCTTTCGATACTTTTCCCCAGTTTCTGGGAATCCATGCTACTTTTTCATTCAAAGACTGCACGGCAAAGGTTTTATATTCTCCACTTCCTGCTTCTTCAAGATTGACCAGTTCGGGATGATAGTGCATCATTACAGATGTCTCGACTTCATCTGCATGGTCACCCGGATTTTCAAAATAGTCCTTAACCTTTAATACGGTATACCATTCACTTGATGCAATCAGAAAGTCAGGATAGTCTACCGATAAATCACGAATCATACTTTTAAAAGTATTGCCACCATGCCCGTTGATAATTACTAATTTCCGGATACCTTGAACATAAAGGGAAGAAACAATATCCGTCAGTATTGCTTTCTGAGTTTCATAACGCGTATGGATACAAAACGGAAGTTCCCGTTGTCCCGGATTTTGCGACCCCATGCCGATAGGTGGCATGACCATACAATTTACCCCATATTTCTGTTTGGCTATCAAAGCGGCAGAAACCGCTACATCATGAGAAAGGATACAATCCGTCATATAGGGCAAATGCAGATTATGAGGTTCGGTAGCCCCCCACGGTAACGCTACAATATCATATCTCCCATCTTTTACTTCTCCATAACAAGATATGGATAAATCAACTTTTCTATTCATATACCTTATTTATTTCTGATGATTATACTATTTCATTTTTACTATCACTTCTCTCTTTTTTTATCAGACTATACTTCTTGAAGCAAAAATAGGAATTGTTTGGAGATTCTATAGCTAATCAAGGACTAAATTCACTAACTAATTAACAAATATATTACAAGCGATAGGTAACCGTTCTTTCTTCGGAAGAGTCAATTCAAAGACGCCAGATACCTTCTAAGACTTTCTCTACGGTTCCTATATTCGCTTTGGGTTGGCGGCGGCTCTTGATTGTCAGATATCCCTTGCCTTCCGTTGCTTTTACTTCCTTCGTTTTATTATCCACGTGTTGCAATCTCAAAATTACGGAAACCGTGAGAAATTTCCGGAGAATAGATTTTTAGCCAATAATACTCTTTATATAATCCGTAGGGCATACATGATAGAAATCCTTAAATTTCTTCCTAAAATATTGGACATCACAATATCCCAACATACCTGCTATTTCCGAAATATTAAATTGTTGGGAAGCCAACAATTTAAGTGCTTTATCCATTTTGAATGAATAGATGTAATCTTCCGGTGACATACCTATAATATCCTTTATCTTACTGTAAAAAGCAGTACGACTCATCCCTATATCAACACAAAGTTTATCAATCCTATATTTCTCCGTTGAGAGATTCTTTTCCAATATTTCATTGACTTTATCCATAAATAACAAATCTGTGTTTTCCATTTCCTGCCTCATAGGCACCAAAGGGAAAATGGCATCAGATAAAAAGTTTTTTATTCGTTCACGCAACGCTATACGGTTCTCAATAAGCATGCGAATATCCGCCCTGAACTTACAGATACTCTCTGTACGCAATTTCAACCGATCTGCTCCACATCCTAAATGAGAAAGATAGCTTTCATTATCAAAAGACCTTATCAGCAGAACGACTGGTATCTCTCCCATTGTTTTATCTGCTTTAACTTGAAAACAGAGCGAATCACCACTTATGCCGTTTACATTATCATCAATAATGATTGTGTCAGGAATTTGCCGGATGATAGTATGTATTATCAAATCAGGATCTTCAAGAATGGAAATCTGATAGTATCTCGACAAAGACTTTCTCAAATAATCACTGAACGGTTTATCCTTCATTACTAATAAGATATGAGGAGCATCCTTTGCTTTCAAATCTTGTTTTTCATCCTTATGAATTCGAGAGGATTTTATAACGGGACATTCTTGATTCTGGCAATGACAGTCCGTCGGGATAACAATCCTGAAAGTGGCGAATTTGCCGTGTCCGTAGCCAATCATTTTCCCTCCATGCAAACGAATGATTTTTCTGACAGTCCTCAAACCACTATATCCATATACAGGAAACAGAGCGGAAATAAAGGAAAATAAACTTTCAGCTTTATTCTCCGTTACGGTATTATTGCTGATATGTAATTCCCATGCATCCATTGTATGCGTTACGCTAATTGATATGCAACAACCCGAATTTGTTATCAAGATTATCTTGTATAAAAGATACTGAAGTGCGGCTGTCATTATGTTCTCATTTATCCTGCAACTGACGCAATCCGAACATTCGTTGACCTTCAATTTCACTTGACGGATGTTTGCGTATGGCCGACATTGATTAACAATGGAAGTGATATAAGTGGAAAGTTCAAAATCGACAGTAGCTGTCTTAGGCTTAATACTACCTTCAATCTTATCAAGCGTCATAACATTCTGATTACAGTCTATTATACGTTCAGCATATTTCAAGACTTCCTCTATTTTCAGAGAAACCGGTTCAGACAGACTAGCAGTTTTAATATCTTCCAACTGATTTCGTAATAATGTCAAGGGTGTATGTATCGAATGAAGCATATTCATTGCAATCTTATATTTTTCATGAGATTGAAACCGGACATTATACTCTGCCGCAAGATAGGCAAGTAGGCAAATAAATAGTCCAATACCAAGTCCCCCTACGGGAATTACATATCCAAGCAGAGACAAATCAGACAAAATTACATCAATAGTCTGTTTACTGCCCACAAAATCTGCTCCCTCCTTTAAAGGAAGTAAAAGCTGAAAACTAAATAATAAATTCAGGAAACAATCATTCATACTAATATCAGATTAATTTAATTAATATTTTACACTTTCAGTAAAACACGTCTGATGATTCTTTGACGTATTAAAATCCGATGCAAGTATAAACTTTTCGATACCGGTTTACGAGGTGGTTTCTGACAAAAACAAAGGGTGTTTTCTATCTAAAATGGTAACATTTTCATTTATTACTCTAATATAAGCAAATGTAAATGTAAAGCTACATTTTTATCCGATTTACATACAATAATATATATTTTTACTATGAAATTAATCAATAGAAAGCATACAGGTACAAAACAAAAACGGGCAAATATGCAATACATCACGCATATTTACCCGCATCCTATTATAATCGAGAATTCCTATTTTCTGGAAATAGAATCTTTCCTGCCTTGTTTATTTAGAATAGTTGGATTTCCTTTATATTCAATATCTCCGCTACCGCTAACTTTTGCATCCAACTGTTTAGAAGCATAACAAGAGATATCGCCGGAACCTGAAACAGTGGCAATCACTTCAGTAGCCGCCAACTTATCAGCACTGATGTCACCGGAGCCGTTTACAGTCAATGCAGCCCATTTCGCAGTGCCTTTGATATTCACATCTCCCGAACCGCTGACTATCGTTTTTACAGTAGTGCCCTTCACATTTTTCACATCGATATCTCCACTCCCTTTTATATAAGCAGAAAGATTAGTATATTGCAGATTCTCCGCTTCAATATCTCCGGAACCGGTTATGTTCAGAGTCAAATCAGCACCTTTAATAGTACCCTTCAGATATACATCTGCCGAACCTTTAATATCTACTTCATCTAATGAAGGAGAAGAAGCAATCACTTTCAAACGACGTTCTCCACTAAGAATCTTAACCCCCTTCTTGATATTCACCTGCAACACTCCATTCGCAGTAGACACTTCCAGCAAATCGACCAAATTGTCCGAACCATATATAGAAATCTCTGTTTTAGAGCCACTACTCTGTCGATATTCAACATCAGTACTGCCTAGCACCTTGATTGAGCTAAAATTGCTTACGTTATTCAACTCCTTTGTAATATACTTCTTACTGGGAGTTACGGTCTGTGCCTGCATTCCTGTTATAAACAAGAACATCAGTACTGCCAACATAGATGTAACCTTTAAACTTTTCATAATTTTTTTCGTTAAATGTTCTAACGACAAATATAAGAAGTATATTTCAATTTACAAGAAAAGAACGAATATAACTTTGCCAACCTTCCGGATCAATGCGGAACAATAATGGTCCAATAATTAAACTATACATTTTAGTTATTTGTTTATAATGAATAGATAAGTACACATTATTGTATTTACACTTCCAACGTATTTTCACCTATGCATAGTAAGTCCTTTTCAGCCGGATATTGAAATTCGTTTTTATGCCCGATAACTTTTAATTATTTCTACACCTTATTGCCTGTAGTATTCATGCACAAGAAAAGTAACCACCTGTGCAGAAATATAAACTCTGGTACGATCGCCCGGCACAAGTATGGACCGAAGCATTACCATTGGGAAACGGCCGTTTAGGGGCCATGGTATATGGAATAGAATCACCCGCTCGTTTGGACAAAAAGGAGCGGGCGATTCTTTGCATTTATCCTTTTTATATTTTACATTTGCCAGTAAAAAAGAAATTATGGCAGATAATTATATAGAAAGACAGCAGGAACAATATGAAGCCAGAAAAGCAGCTTGGAAACAAGCACAGAAGTATGGTAAAAAGAAAACCGGAACAACGCATCAGGTGAGAACGGGACAAGCTGACAAGATACCTTCCGATGCAAACAGACGGAAAAGAAGAGTTTTCGTAACAGGCGGAGCGGAAGGAATAGGCAAAGCAATCGTAGAAGCATTTTCTCAAGCGGATTGCCTGGTCGCTTTCTGTGATACGAATGATGCATCCGGTCAACAAACTGCAAAAGAAACAGGAAGCATATTCCACAAGGTTGATGTAAGCAATAAAGAGTCGTTGGAGAATTGTGTCCTGCAAATTCTGAAGGAATGGGGCGATCTTGATATCATTATTAATAATGTAGGCATTAGCAACTTTTCTCCTATCACGGAAACAAGTATAGAGGATTTCGACAAGATTCTCTCTGTCAACCTGCGTCCTGTATTTATCACTTCACGATTACTTGCCATTCATCGTAAAGCCCTTTCCTTTCCCAATCCTTACGGAAGAATTATCAATATCTGTTCCACCCGTTATCTGATGAGCGAGCCCGGAAGTGAAGGTTATGCCGCCTCAAAAGGTGGTATCTATTCTTTAACCCATGCATTAGCCTCATCATTATCCGAATGGCACATTACGGTAAACTCTATTGCACCGGGGTGGATACAGACACATGACTACAACCAGCTCCGCCCGGAAGACCATTCACAACACCCTTCCCGGCGAGTGGGCAAACCGGAAGACATTGCCCGTATGTGCTTATTTCTTTGCGAGGAAAACAATGACTTCATCAACGGAGAGAACATAACCATTGACGGAGGAATGACGAAAAAGATGATTTATGTGGAATAAGTCTATCCTTCTTGGGATGTCACGCCAATGCGATCTAATGCATTTCGAGTAATCTCAATCCCCGTCTCTACAATGGACTCTGCATGATGAAACTCCAGCATATCATAAGCATTGCCGGACATCCGTATTAATATGTCCGGCTGACAGCGTTCTATCTGATAACGAGTAATTTGTTGCATCATCATTCTTGAAGATTCTGTCAACAGATTATAAGGACTCATCTTCTTTCTCTTTCCGCAATCAACCGGTGCATTCACATCGACTGCTATCAAAATATCTCCTTCGGTGCGATGTACATGATTGAGCGGGAGGGGATTCAAGATCCCCCCGTCAATCAATACCATGCCGTCTTTTCGCAAAGGGCGGAAAAGCATTGGTATGGAAATGGATGCGCGGATAGCCTCATGTAAGCTGCCACTATCGAATCTCACCTCCTGATCACAAACAATATTGGTGGCCATGGCAACATAAGGAATCGGCAAGTCCTCGATGTTCATCTCGGGGATTATCTCCTTTAACTCTTTGATGAAGCGATCTCCTTTCACCAGTCCGTCCCGACTTAATGTGAGGTCTGCCAGTTCCCACATCTTACGCTTATCCCAGCTATACAGCCATTCTTTGCATTCTTCCAGTTTTCCCGAAGCATAATACATCGCTCCCACCATTGCTCCCATTGAACTTCCGGCAATAGAAGTTATTTCATAATTGTGACGTAATAATTCTTCTATGACTCCAATATGTGCAATACCACGCGCACCACCCATAGAAAGGACTAATGCTACTTTCTGTTTTCCCATAATAAATCCATTTTCTACAAAGAAAACAAATTCCGGAGAAAAAAGTCGGTTGGAAACATGTAATTATCGCAAATTACTATTCGCCTTGCAGCATTCCACTGTTTACCCCAGGGATTAGGAACTTTTATCCCGGGAATTATCGACAACGAACCCATAGTGACGCTGTTCCAGCTATATAGAGACACTATACCCGACACATACCGTCACTCTTTTTTATCGGGAACAACAATCAATATAAATGTAATAAAAAATGGGCTGCCGAACCCTGAAAAGTCCGACAGCCCTGTCAACCCAAAAACGATACCTATGAAACACTGTGTGTTACTTTAAATCAAATAATATACGTTGACTATGAACCAGTTCATCATGCGTGATACGGTATTGATTGAATTTCTTTCCGTTCAATAACACCTTGTTAATATATAAAGTTCCCGGTTGAGTGCGATTGCTTTCTATCACTAATTCTTTTTCCTTATACCATTTCGGATCTAAACGAATAGTCACTCTATTGAATACAGGAGTCGTTAATGTATATTCCGGCAATCCGGGACAATCGGGATAAAAACCAATCATATTAAAAATAGCCCATGCAGACATTGTCCCTGTATCATCATTACCGGGAATACCATTCGGCTTCGTTGTAAAGTACTTATCCAACAGCCGTTGTGTTTCTTTCTGCGTGCGCCATTCCTCTCCTCTAAAATAAGAGAATAAATGAGCATAGGCAATATCCGGTTCATTGGCCGGGTCATAAAGACCTTCGTCAAAAACCATTTGCAGTTTTTTGATAAAGGGGTTCTTTCCTCCCATTAACTTGGCAAGTCCATAGACATCATGTGGCACATAGAATGAATAATTCCATGCACTACCTTCATGGAAACCGGGATTCGGTTCAAAAATTCTCCCCTTGTCTGGGATTAAACGGACTGTAAAAAGTGCCGTCAGGAAGAATCGGACGGAAAGTACCGAACTCTTTGCTATAATAATGCTTATAACCTAAAGAACGTTTATAAAACATTTCCGCATCCTTTTTCTTTCCCAAAGCTTCCGCAAAGCGAGACAACGCAAAATCTGCAATATAATATTCCAATGCATGAGATACCGAGTTATCATACTGCTCACGAAGCGGTACATAGCCTTTGGACATATAATCATCATTATCCGGACGCATCAGATTCTTTGCTCCCGGCAATGTAGCCGACTTATACATCGCTTCATAAGCCAAATCAACGTCAAAATCACGTAATCCTTTCATCCATGTATCTACGATAACCGGAATACTCGGATCACCTTCCATAGTCAATGTCTCTCTTCCATACAATTCCCATTTGGGCAGCCACCCATGTTCCCGATACATATCAAGCATAGTACGTACCATTTCCATTTGGCGTTCCGGATAGACCAGTGTCAGCAACTGATGAACATTGCGATAGGTATCCCAGAGAGAAAACACTGTATAGCGGTCTCCCTTTGTCGTCATAATCTTATCACTCTCCATTGCCGGATATTCTCCGTTGACATCCTGTAATATATTCGGATGAATCAGCAAATGATATAGTGCCGTATAGAAAACAGTCTTCTGAGCATCAGTACCTCCTTCTACAGTAATTCTCGACAAATCGTCATTCCATTTTGCCCGAGCCTCTGTATGAATCTGTTCAAAGTTCCTACCCTCCTGTTCACGATCCAGATTCAGCCGGGCATTCTCTATACTGACAAACGAAACGCCCATTTGCACTTCTACCTGTTCGCCTTCCTCCGTATCGAACGAAAAATAAGTACCAACATCATCTCCTGCTATCTCTTTTCCATAGCGGGTATAAAGTTTATATTTTCCCTGGTCCGGATCCCATTCTGCCTCTACACCAGTCATAGGTCTCTGTTTCTTCCAATACCCTGTTGTTACAGGTGTTTTCTTTACCCGCATCACAAAATAAATAGGAAATACAGCTTGAGGATTATAACAGAATGTACCAAGCAGCTTCATTCCCTCAACTTCGCAATCGCTTACACGGCGAAGCATAGCACCACTTTCATTTGTCAGTCCCTCTCCCAGATTTAGTAGTATATGGCTCTTACCTTTAGGGAAAGTAAAACGGGCGATACTTGTACGTGGAGTAGCCGAGACCTCTGTTTTTACATTATACTTTGTCAGATAGTTGGAATAATAACCGGGTGAAGCCTGTTCATCCTTATACTTACTTCCATACTCCTTATAGTCTACATTCAACTCTCCGGTAGTAGGCATCAGCAACAAAGAACCTAATTCAGGACATCCGACTCCACTCAAATTAACATGAGCATATCCGGTAAAGAAGCAGTTGGTATGCTCATAAGGTGTGGACCACCAGCGGGCATCTTTATCGTATTTATTTTCTGAAGATCCCATTACATTGAAAGGAACCACAGACATCATCCCGTTCGGGCAAATTGCTCCCGGATTGGTAGTGCCAAAATTTGTTGTCCCGATAAAAGGATCAACATAATCTATCAAAAGACTTTTCTTCTCAGCAGGGGAGCTTCCTCCCTCTCCCCCATAAACGGGAAGAAGGATGAAAGCTAATGTGTAAGTTAATAGAATACGTTTCATATCTTATTAAATGATACTTGTCCGTTTAGTAAAATCAATAATCTCCTGAATATATCCGAAAGCCATACCCACAACGGTATCTGCCGCACCATAATAAACGGCTACACGTTCACCGTCCTGTAAAGCTGCACAAGGAAATACCACATTAGGGACATCCCCTTGAAGTTCATAAGGAGCAGCAGGGCCAAGCAGGTATTCGCGAGTACGATAAAGTACCTTTTCCGGATGATTTTTATCAAGTATGGCAGCCCCCATCGCATAGCGGAAACCATTACAAGTAGTAATAACCCCATGATAAAAGAGTAACCAGCCTTCATCTGTCAGGAAAGGAACAGAACCTGCACCGATCTTTGTGCATTGCCATGCACTTTCAGGGAATGGAGTTACTTTCATTACGCAACGATGCTCTCCCCAATATTTCATATCCGGACTGAAACTGATATATATATCACCAAACGGAGTATGACCGTTATCACTAGGACGACTCAACATTGCATATTTACCGCCTATCTTTTGCGGAAAAAGAACGCCATTACGATTGAAAGGTAAGAAAGCATTCTCACATTGAAAAAATTCTTCAAAATCAAAAGTATAAGCGATACCGATTGTAGGACCATGGTAACCGTTGCACCAAGTTATCCAATAACGGTCTTCAATCCATGTGACACGAGGGTCATATTTATACTCCGATTCAATCATTTCTGTATTACCGGCCTTGAATTTTATAGGTTCATGGCTGATATCCCAATGAATACCGTCTTTGCTGAATCCTGTAAAGATATTCATCTGCACAGCTTTATTATCACAACGGAATACCCCTGCAAACCCCTCCTTAAAAGGTACGACCGCACTGTTGAAAATACTGTTAGATGAGGGAATATGATAACGTCCTATAACCGGATTTTGTGAATAGCGCCACATAACGTCTGTACATCCGGACGGACGGTCTTCCCAAGGCATTTGAATCTTACTCATAATCATTAAATTTTTATGTTATTTATTTTTTGAATCATCATAAGTGAATGGTATAAAATAGGTAATCAGAAAAGCCGGAATTGTAGCAATCAAAACATAGATGAAGAAATTCCGATATCCTAATAAATCACTGAAATAGCCACTAACCATGCCCGGAAGCATTACTCCCAAGTTCATAATTCCGGATGCAAATGCATAATGCGACATTTGATGTTTCCCCGGAGCTATCTGTTGCATCATAAACAGTGTCAAACCGACAAAGCCAAAACCATAACCAAAATATTCCATAGTAATACAGGTTCCTATCAGATAAACATTGGTTGGTTGAGTTACAGCCAGAAAAGTATAGGCCACAAACGGAAGATTAAAAATACAACAAAGTGTAAAAAGTGTCCGTTTTAACCCGAACTTAGAGACATAGATACCTGCCAGCAAAGAGCCGAGCACAAAAGCTGCCGAACCAAAAACTCCATTTAACGTACCTATCTCTTTTAAAGACAATCCCAATCCGCCAACTTCTCTTGAAGCACGTAAGAAAAGTGGAGCTATCTTCATAATAAATCCTTCCGCCAAACGATATAATATAATAAAGCAGATATAGTAAAAAATATGCTTTTTAGTAAAGAAATTAGCAATTACCGCTACTAACTCCCGCCCTACTTCTGAGGTCGTCTTTTTTGTTGTAGACGGTATCTGATTAGACGGCAACATCCTTATATGATAGAGACCTATTAATACCATTATTGCCGCAATCACAGCAAAAATAATCATCCATGCATAAGAATATGCTCCTTTATTTGCTTCTAAAGAAGCCCCTTCTATTGCCCCAAAGTATTCTGCCAGTGCTCCCGCCATAGCAACTAATCCTCCGTTAGCTACCAACTTAGCAACATTATAAAATGCACCTTGCACTCCAATATATTTTGCCTGTTCTTCTTTATTCAGTTCAGCCATATATACACCGTCACAAGCTATGTCATGGGTAGCCCCACTAAAAGCAATAACAGCCATTGTAGAAATGCTAATAGCAAAAAAGTAATCGAAAAATAAAGAAAAAGCCACTATCCCAAATAATACCCCACTCAACAACTCTGTCACTAATACGAAAAACTTTTTCGTCCGATACATCTCAAGAAAAGGACTCCACAGGAATTTCAGTGTCCAAGGCATCATAATAAGAGAAGTCCAGAATGCTATTTGCGTATCTGAAATTCCTAAATCCTTGAACATAAATACAGAAACCAGATTAATAGCAATAAAGGGAAGCCCCATTGCAAAGTAAGCGGTAGGCACCCAGTAAACCGGGTTGATAGCTTTTCTGTTGAGAAACTGTTTTATTCTGCTGCATAAATCATAGTATATAGATGTAAAAAAAAATCTAATCCATTTATATATAATACAACTAAAAGAGGGAAAACTACTAACGCCTCTCCTCTAATTTTTTATTTTATTATCACTCTGTCTACTAATGATGATATAGTCAACAGCACAAATATACTAAGGAAAAATCTTTTTATCATGGTTTTTATTTCGTTTCTTCTACTACTTTCATTATTTTTGTCTTATATAACACCCAATCATTAAATAATGAGTGAACTCTTAGTCTATAAAGCCTCCGCCGGTTCAGGTAAAACATTTACCCTGGCCGTGGAATATATCAAACTATTAATTCTAAACCCGCGAGCCTATCGTCAGATTCTTGCCGTAACCTTCACTAATAAGGCGACAGCAGAAATGAAAGAACGTATTCTTAGTCAGCTGTACGGTATTCAGACAGGAGACAAAGGATCCGAAGCCTATCTCAACCGTATCAAAGAAGAAACGGGAAAAACAGAGCAGGAAATACGGGAAGCAGCAAACATTGCCCTTGGTTATATGTTACACGACTACAGTCGGTTTCGGGTAGAAACAATAGATTCTTTTTTCCAGTCTGTTATGCGCAATCTGGCTCGCGAACTGGAATTAAGCCCTAACCTGAATATCGAACTGAACAATACGGAAGTGCTTAGTGAAGCGGTAGACAGTATGATTGAGAAATTAGGCCCTACCTCTCCTGTCCTCGCATGGCTACTGGATTATATCAATGAGCGGATTGCAGACGACAAACGTTGGAACGTATCGGACGAAGTCAAGAATTTCGGCCGTAATATATTCGATGAAGGATATATAGAAAAAGGAGAAGGACTCCGTCATCGGCTACGCAATCCGGATACCATTAAAGAATACCGTAAACAGTTGAAAGCACTGGAGACTGAGATTTTGGAACAAATGAAGGGATTCTATGATCAGTTTGAAGGAGAATTAGACGGACATGCGTTAACTGCTGACGATCTGAAAAACGGTTCACGAGGAATCGGAAGTTATTTCCGTAAGCTCAACAACGGTATTTTAGGTAACGATGTTCGCAATGTTACAGTAGAAAAGTGTCTGGAAGATGCCAAAAACTGGGCTACAAAAACGTCTCCACGCTATGCAGACATTATTGCTTTAGCCAATTCCAGCCTTATGCAGATTTTGGAAGATGCAGAAAAGTTACGATCAAAAAATAACCTGTTACTGAATAGTTGCCGACTGTCTTTGCAGCATCTCAACAAAGTACAACTTCTCGCCAATATCGACAAAGAAGTACGCGAGTTAAACCGGGAAAATAATCGGTTCCTACTCTCAGACACCAATGCCCTGCTCCACCAATTAGTAAAAGACGGTGATTCCTCTTTCGTATTCGAAAAGATAGGAACGAACATCCGCAATGTTATGATTGACGAGTTTCAGGATACCAGCCGGATGCAATGGGGTAATTTCAAACTGTTATTGCTCGAAGGATTATCCCAGGGAGCCGACAGCTTGATTGTAGGAGATGTCAAACAGTCAATCTACCGTTGGCGTAATGGCGACTGGGGAATCCTCAACGGGTTAAATGACCATATCGACCACTTCCCGATTCGCGTCAAAACACTGGCAACCAACCGGAGAAGTGAAACGAACATCATCCGGTTTAACAATCATATATTTACGGCCGCTACTGATTATTTGAATGGAGTTTATAAAAAACAGCTCAACAAAGATTGTCAAGATCTGCAAAAGGCATATGCAGACGTCGTACAAGAATCTCCCTTAAACACCCAAAAAGGTTATGTCAAAGCCTCTTTCCTCGAACCGGACGAAGAACATGACTATACCGAACAGACACTTATCAGCCTGGGAGAAGAAGTCGAACATCTGCTCGCTTCCGGTATCCACCTGAACGACATAACTATTTTAGTACGAAAGAATAAAAGTATTCCCCGCATCGCAGATTACTTTGATAAGGAGCTGCATTACAAAATAGTGTCAGACGAAGCCTTCCGTCTTGACGCTTCCCTTGCTATCTGCATGATGCTGGATGCTCTTCGTTACCTCTCGGATGAAAACAACAAGATAGCACGGGCCCAACTTGCCATAGCCTATCAGAATGAGGTCTTACAGAAAGGACTGGATTGGAATACCCTCTTGCTTCTTCCCGCCGAAAGCTATCTTCCTACGGCATTTCTTGATAAAATAAAAGAGTTTCGGTTAATGCCTCTCTACGAGTTATTGGAAGAATTATTCAGCTTGTTCGAGATGAATCGCATCAAAGAACAAGATGCTTATTTATTTGCCTTTTTTGATGCAGTAACAGATTATTTGCAAAATAATTCTTCTGAACTCGACGGATTCATTCGCTATTGGGACGAAACTTTGTGTAGCAAAACAATTCCCAGCGGAGAAATCGAAGGGATCCGGATTTTTTCCATACATAAATCAAAGGGATTGGAATTTCATACCGTGCTTCTTCCTTTCTGTGACTGGAAATTAGAGAATGAAACGAATAATCAACTGGTATGGTGTGCTCCTCAAGAAGCGCCATTCAATGCTTTAGATATTCTTCCTATTAATTATTCCACGCAAATGGCAGAATCTATCTATGGAAACGATTATCTGCATGAACGCCTCCAACTTTGGGTGGATAACCTGAACCTGCTCTATGTAGCGTTTACCCGTGCCGGAAAAAATCTAATAATCTGGAGCAGAAAAGGGCAAAAAGGAACAATGTCCGAACTATTAGCAAATACTCTTCCTATGGTTGCCCTCAAAGAAGGAATCGAATGGGAAGAAGATTGTTATGAGCAAGGAGAACTCTGTCCGTCCGAAAAAGAAAAGGTCAAAGCCTCCACTAATAAATTAACCCAAAAAGCAGAAAAATTGCCCATTCAAATGGAGTCCATGCGGCACGACATCGAGTTCCGGCAATCCAATCGTTCTGCGGACTTTATCCAAGGAATCGAAGAAGAAGATTCGGACGACCGTTTCATCAATCGCGGACGTATGTTGCATACTCTGTTTTCTGCCATTGAAACAGCCGATGATATTGATCCGGCTATCGAACGATTAATCTTTGAAGGAGTTATTAGAGACCAGGAAAAAGAAGATACAGTACGTGAAGTTGTACAGAAAGCGTTTTCATCTCCCGAAATACAAGATTGGTATTCCGGAGAATGGACCCTGTTTAATGAATGTGCCATTATATACAAGGAAAAAGGAATATTACAAACTCGTCGCCCGGACCGTGTAATGATGAAAGACGGGCAGGTTGTTGTGGTTGATTTTAAGTTTGGTAAAGAAAATCCTAAATACAATAAACAAGTGAAAGGATATATGCAACTGTTGACGAAAATGGGTTATAAGAATATTACCGGATACCTGTGGTATGTAGATGAAGAAAAAATAGAAAAAGTATAAGACAGAACTCCGATTACAATAATATGAATTAGAAAAACGATTTAATCAATATGCAATCATTTCTCCAATTAGTAGCTCATGACCTATATGCCAAAATAGGAAATGACCTCTCTCGCACAGTACTCATCTTCCCTAACAAACGTGCCAACCTGTTCTTCAATGAATATCTGGCGGGAGAATCCGATCAACCGATATGGTCACCTGCCGCTATGAGTATCAGTGATCTGTTTCAGAAGCTATCTGTACAGAAAACCGGTGATCCGATTCGATTGGTTTGTGAACTCTACAAAGTATTCAAGGAAGAAACAGAAAGTCAGGAGACATTAGATGACTTCTATTTTTGGGGAGAACTGTTAATCAGTGACTTTGATGATGTAGACAAAAATTTGGTGGATGCAGATAAGCTCTTCAGCAATCTGCAAGACTTAAAAAGTCTAATGGATGACTACGAATTTCTAGATAAAGAACAGGAAGAAGCAATTCAACAATTCTTCCGGAATTTCTCCATTGAGCGCCGCACGGAGCTCAAAGAGAAATTCATATCTCTTTGGGATAAGTTAGGCACAATCTATCACCATTACCGGAAAAACTTAACTGAGTTAGGCATTGCTTATGAAGGAATGCTTTATCGCAATGTTATCGAACAACTTGATACAGATCAACTTAAATACGACAAATATATATTTGTCGGCTTCAATGTGTTGAATAAAGTAGAAAAAGAATTCTTCCGAAAACTGCAAAAAGCAGATAAAGCAATATTCTATTGGGATTATGACATCTTCTATACCCAACAAATCAAAAAACATGAGGCCGGAGAATTTATTAACCGCAACCTGAAAGATTTCCCGAACGAACTGCCTGCCAGCTACTTTGACTCCCTAAAGAAACCGAAGAAGATACGTTACATCTCCGCTTCTACTGAGAATGCGCAAGCACGTTTCCTTCCCGAATGGATACGTACTACTTTCTCATCCGATAATGAAAAAGAAAATGCCGTAGTCCTTTGCAATGAAGCCTTGTTGCTTCCCGTACTCCATTCTATCCCGGAAGAAGTGAAGAATGTCAATATCACAATGGGATTCCCGTTGGCACAAACTCCGGTTTATAGTTTTATCAATGCGGCTATGGAACTACAAACCAATGGCTACCGTTTTGATACCGGTCGTTTCACCTACGAAACCGTATCAGCTATACTAAAACATCCATATACCCGCCAATTATCGACAAAAGCAGATATAATAGAACGGGAACTTACAAAAACCAACCGTTTCTATCCGCTTCCCTCGGAATTGAAACAAGATGAGTTTCTAGCTAATCTTTTCACTCCCCGTAACGGTATCAAGGAGCTATGTGATTATCTTATCGGACTTATCAAAGATATCTCTACCCTATACCGTAAAGAAGGAGAATACAACGATATATTCAACCAACTATATCGTGAATCTCTTTTTCAAAGCTTTTTGAAAATCAACCGTTTATATAGTTTGATTGAAAGTGGAGAATTAAATATACAGCCCCATACACTGAAAAGATTAATCAGTAAAGTACTGACAAGTTCCAACATACCTTTCCACGGAGAACCTGCCATTGGAATGCAAGTTATGGGAGTACTTGAAACACGTAACCTTGACTTCCGTAATCTTGTAATGCTTTCGCTCAATGAAGGACAACTTCCTAAAACCGGTGGAGAATCTTCTTTTATTCCCTATAACCTTCGGAAAGCCTTCGGCATGACGACTATTGAGCACAAAAATGCAGTCTACGCATACTATTTCTATCGCTTGATACAGCGGGCAGAAAATATCACCTTGCTCTACAATACCTCTTCCGACGGCCTGAATCGCGGAGAGGAGTCCCGTTTCATGCTACAATTATTAGTAGAAGGTCCTCATGAGATTACTCGTGAATATTTAGAGGCCGGACAATCTCCCCAAAGTACCCCAAAAATAGAAATACCAAAAACACAGAAAATATTAGAACGATTATACCATATCTATGACGTTACCAATCCTAAGTCCCTCATTCTCTCTCCTTCAGCCCTCAATACATATCTCGACTGCCGTTTGAGATTCTACTTCCGCTATATAGCCGGATTAAAAACACCGGAAGAAGTGAGTGCGGAAATTGACTCCGCGTTATTCGGAACAATCTTTCACCGCTCTGCCGAACTAGCCTATACTGAACTGACATCCAATGGGCAAATGATACAGAAAGAGGATCTTGAACGCTTATTACGTAACGATGTTAAATTACAAGGTTACGTTGATCAGGCTTTCAAAGAAGAATTTTTCAAGGTTAAACCGGAAGAAAAACCGGAATATAACGGTGTACAACTCATTAATTCCAAAGTAATCACCTCCTATCTGCGACAATTATTACGCAATGACCTCCAATATGCCCCTTTCGAAATGGTTGCTATGGAACAAGCTGTTTCCGAAAAGATAACTATTCAAACTGACCTAGGTCCCTTCACAGTTCGCTTGGGCGGAACCATAGACCGCATGGATGCCAAAGAAAGCACATTGCGGATTGTTGACTATAAAACCGGAGGAACCCCCAAGACACCGGCTAATATCGAACAATTGTTCACCCCTTCGGAAACACGTCCGAACTATATCTTCCAAACTTTCCTGTATGCCTCCATTATGTGCCGGCAACAAACATTGAAAGTGGCTCCTGCTCTGCTCTATATTCACCGGGCAGCTTCCGATAGTTACTCACCTGTTATAGAAATGGGAGAACCCCGCCAGCCAAAGATACCGGTCAATAACTTCACCTTTTTCGAAGACGAGTTCCGCAAGCGATTACAAACATTATTAGAAGAGATTTTCAGTGAAAACGAACCTTTCACTCAAACAGAAGATATTAAAAAGTGTAGTTACTGCGATTTCAAAGCAATCTGCAAACGATGAGCATAAATATGATAATGATTGAATAAAAAAATGAACGGTGAATGCTGCATACAAGCACAAAACATTCACCGTTCATGATTTATAAATTACCGTTTTATATTCTATTTATCCAGTAATGGAATTGAGAAACTAAATGTAGATCCCTCTCCCTTCTTTGAAGTAAACCAGAGTTTACCACCATTCTTGATAACAAAGTCCTTACACAACAACAATCCGAGTCCTGAACCTTCTTCATTATTTGTACCGAAGGTACTAAAGTGCGTATCCGTATGAAGCAACTTCCTCTGATTTTCTTCATCAATGCCGCATCCGCTATCTTTCACACTAACGATTGCCATACCGTCTTCCTCAGCCAACGATACCACCACTTCCGCCCCCTCATTGCTAAACTTGATAGCATTACTAATCAGGTTACGGATTACCGTTTTAACCATATCAATATCAGCACGAACAGCTACATCTGCAACAGGTACATCCTGCACAATCTTAATATTCTTCAAGCCGGCTACCATTGTAAAGATCTCACTTACCCCCTCTACAACTTCTACCATATTGATATCCTGATAAACCACCTTCAATTTGCCAATCTGGCTTTTCGTCCATTTCAGCAGATTATCAAGTAATGAAAATACATCTTCAGTAGTTTGATTCGCCATTGTAAGCAACTCATACATCTCCTCGCCGATTGTTTCGCTCGGCAGGTTCAGAATCAACATATTCAGTACCATTTTGATAGACCCCATTGGCGAACGTAGGTCATGCGCAATCACAGAATAGAGTTTATCACGTCCCATAATTGTCTTACGTAATTCCTCTGTTTGTGCAACAATAATTCGTTTAGCCGCCACTAGCGAAATCTGATGTGTTACACGAATTATCAATTCTTCCTTGTTGAAAGGTTTCGAAATAAAATCATTACCTCCTACTTGGAATCCTTTTACGATGTCCGCCGTACTATTCAGCGCAGTCAGAAAAATAATAGGAATTTCAGACATTTCCGGATCTGCCTTCATCTGTTGAGCCACTTCAAATCCACTGATATCCGGCATCATTACATCCAGCAACACCAAATCCGGTTTTTCCTTCTTCACCTGTTCCAATGCTTGCGTGCCGTTACCGGCAGTTACAATATTGAATTTCTCATTAGTCAAAAGTACCTTCAACAAAAGGACATTTGATATTACATCGTCCACAATAAGGACTTTATATTCAGAAGGATTTATTTCCATATTCATAATTATCTTATTTTATGCATCAGACAGTTTTAAAATATTCAATCATATACTTCAGCCCGTCTTCCAATTCAATAGTAGGCTGCCAGCCGAGTTTTTCTTTTGCCAGTGTGATATCCGGCTGACGTTGTTTCGGATCATCATCCGGCAACTGCTTAAATACAATTCTCGAAGAAGAACCGGTCATACGAATTATTCTCTCTGCCAATTCCAATACGGGAAACTCATTTGGATTTCCAAGATTCACAGGTCCCGTAAATTCATCTTCCGTATTCATCATTCGTATCATCCCTTCAACCAAATCATCAATATATTGGAAACTACGTGTCTGTTTCCCGTCTCCATAAATAGTAATATCTTCATTATGTAGCGCTTGTAAAATGAAATTAGAAACGACTCGTCCGTCATTCGGCAACATCCGTGGACCATACGTATTGAATATACGAATAATCTTCACACGCACATTATTCTGACGATGATAATCCATAAACAAAGTTTCCGCACAGCGTTTTCCTTCATCATAACATGATCTGTATCCTACCGGATTCACGTTTCCCCAATAACTTTCCGGTTGCGGGTGAACAATTGGGTCTCCATATACCTCACTGGTAGAAGCCTGCAATATTTTAGCATCCAATCTCATTGCCAGTCCCAACATATTAATTGCTCCCATTACAGATGTTTTGGCAGTCTGAATCGGGTCATGTTGATAATGGATAGGAGATGCCGGACAAGCCAAATTATAAATCTCATCTACTTCAGCAGAATAAGGGTAAGTGACATCGTGTCGTACCACCTCAAAATGATGATTATCCATCAAATGCATGATGTTATCTTTTGATCCTGTAAAAAAATTATCAAGGCATATCACGTCATGACCTTCGTTTATAAGCCGGGTACAGAGATGAGAGCCAATGAATCCGGCTCCGCCACTAACCAATATTCTTTTCATTATATATTTTTCTATTGTTTACTAAAGAGACACTGTCTCTCCGTTTTGTTTATGGACACAAATGTAACCGATTTGCTCAAAATATACAATTTTAAAGAAGGATATTTTTGAAAAAAGATTAATTAAATAGTTTCACTTTCCGAAACAACTCATCACTGAGAAATGTTTATAATACTAAAGAACAACTTATTCAAACTGTTATGATAACAAATGACCCGAATACAAACCTGATAGAAGCGGCCAAAGAAAAGTTCCCTGCAAAAGGACAATTGGCAAATATATTAATGGATACCCTTTATATGGGCAAGGAAGCTATCTACCGGAGGCTGCGTGGCGAAGTCCCCTTTACATTTCAGGAAGCAGCCATTATTCAAAGAACTGGGGATATCCCTGGACAGAATTGCCGGAGTTAGCTTCAGCAACAATGCAATGTTCGATATCAATGTAGTAGATCATGGCAACCCCTTCGAAACTTACTATGATTTCCTCAACAAGCACGTCAAGTTATTCCATACGCTGCGGGAAGATCCGAATGCCTCATTAGGTACAGCCTCCAATGTAATTCCGCAGACACTATATCTGAAGCACGAACTTCTGGCCAAGTTCCGTTTCTTCAAGTGGATGTATCAGAATGAACATATTAAGTGCAAACATTTCGAAGAACTGGAGATTCCTCAAAAGATAATCAATGTCCAGCAAGATTTTGCGCAAACTTTCGCATCATATTCATTCTACCGATTACATTTGGGACAGCATGGTTTTTCTTCATCTTATCAATGATATACAGTATTTTTCCGACATACATCTCATTTCAGACGAAATGAAGCAAAATCTGAAAGAAGAATTGCTGATACTTACAGATGAGTTGGAAAGGCTTGCTATAAAAGGAAAGACAGACTTTGGTAATGATGTGCATATTTATGTGTCACAAATCAACTTCGAGGCGACTTACAGTTATCTCGAGACAAGTACACTACAACTTAGTCTGATACGTGTTTATTCCATTAATTCACTCACTACACAGGACGTTCAGATGTTTCAAAGTCTGAAAGAATGGATTCAGTCATTAAAGAAATTCTCTACACTCATCTCAGAAAGTGGTGAGATGCAACGCATCCAATTCTTTAATCAACAGCGCGAAATCATTGATGCTCTATAGAGTTCTTCCTAATTTCGATAATCGAAACTAACTGAATTTTATAATTCCAAATCATGAAAGTAGACAAGCTTATTGCCTACTTTTTTTCCATTATACGTTCTTTTTCTATCTCTATTCTATCAAATGAGAAAAAGCTCTTACTCTTCAGAACTGTTTTCCCACACAAAACTCTCGTTTACATGCCGTAATTTTGCATAGAATGTATCACAAAGATTATTAACATTAAATTAAAGGAACAAACAATGAAAATGGTATTCTAAACGAATTAATATCTACAATGAGGGAGCGAATTCCTCAAGATATGAATCTGGCCAATACTTTGGCTGACATTTTATGCATGGGAAAGGAAGCTGTCTATCGCAGATTGAGGGGTGAGGTGTCTTTTACAATAGACGAAGTAGCGCTGCTTTCTCAAAAAACTCGGTATTTCTATCGACCAGATTGTCGGTAGCCATGTATCTAATAAAGTTACTTTTCGACCTGAACTTACTTCATGCCACTAGTGCGCTGGAAAGTTATTACGAAATAATCAACCGTTATCTACAAATTTTCGACTATGTGAAAACAGATAATACGACGGAGGTGTATACTGCATCCAATTCCCTTCCTTTTACACTTTATTCTTCCTATGAGAATTTGTCTAAATTCCGTCTTTGCCGATGGATGTATCAGAATGGGGATATAAAGACGCCACATTCTTTGGAAGACATGTCTGTGGATGAACGGATCGTCAATGTGCATAAGAAGTTGAGTGAAAGTATAAGACAGTGTCCAAAAACGTTTTTCATCTGGGACACAAATATCTTTTATTCTTTTGTGAAAGAGATCAAGTACTTTGCCAGCCTGAATCTGATAAACAAGGACGATGTCATGCATTTGAAAGAAGAACTTCTTCAGTTACTTGGCGTGGTAGAACATCTGTCCATAAAGGGAGAGTTCAGCGAAAACAAGAAAGTGTCTTTCTATCTGTCCAATATCAGTTTCGAAGCCACTTACAGCTATATCGAGAAACATGATTACCAAGTCAGTCTGCTGCGGGTATATTCTATCAACTCGATGGATTCGCAAAGCTCATATATCTGCCAGATGCAACGCAATTGGATTCAATCGTTGAAGCGCCACTCTATTCTGGTTTCGGAAAGTGGAGAAGCACAGCGTATTGCTTTCTTGCAAAAGCAGTTGGAAGTTATCAATACGTTGTAAACAAAGGGAAACACACTAAACATTGTGGATTCTAGGAATAAAAAGAAAAGGATTTAATAGACGAGCTGTATCAGAATGAAGACAAACAACATTCTGATACAGTTCTTTTAGCTTTTATTCTATTGTGCGCACACAACGATACCAAGCCCAAGTTGTGGACTCTACCGTAGCCCATGCGCCGAATTCACCATTATTATGTCCGACCAGCCAATAGTTGCTATCGCGTGAAGTCAATGTCCAGTGCACAGCACTAATCTTCTCGAATCCGTTCCCTGTCCAAGTAGTCGAGTCACCGAAACCTTGGTTTTCGATATTGGTAACAGCCCCTCCCATACTGAGTACTAAATACATCTCACGCTGAGTAGGTAGACGCCAGCCACTCCCTTTACTTTCGCATGCCGCTTTTGCTTCCGCCCAAGTTTTACCATTACTACTGGAATTTTCAATCTGAAACTTAGGAGCAACCTTATTCATTGCGACACTTGTATCCGGAGTTTCACCTGAAGCAAATAACACCAAAGGATCTGTTCCTCCACTGGCATCGCGAGAGACAATAGTGACCCCCGAGGATTCTACCATCAAATAAGGGTACTTCTTTCCGCTATTTGTATTATCCCTTACGCAACGAAAATAATTATTATTACTAACAGGTGCGGAATCCGGATAACCTGCCGACATTTCCACCCCAAAACGTGTACTGGAGCCTTTAGCCTCATAGTATGATGAAGACCAGTAGTTACCTGTCCAGTTTTGATACCACCCATATATATTCTGACCGTCATGATAATTACTGTTAATCGCATTACCACCCAAAGCATTTTCATAGACAAATGACAGTAACAGTTCACTAGCAGTAGGCAGACGCCAACCATCGCCTATATTCCTACAGATATCCTCCGCATCGGCTACATTTTCCAACCGCCCCACACTTTGGTTAGTTCCGTTATAATATCTCCTATTATCAAACCGAAGCGGATAAAGATAAAAAAGAGGTTCCCCGGCAGTTGTGTAAGATTTGGTTTCGGACACCATCTGAAGGTCAATCGTACGATAAAACGGGAATTCTTCATCCGCCACGGTATGCATTACATTTCTGAACGTGATTCTTATCGTTCCGTTTTTTTCTTCTTTCCACTTGCCGGGGTGAAGCTTCAGCCTGAAATCGTATCCATGACCAACCACATCATTTCCCTTGCCATCATCATAGCCTATGATAGACTCAACATACATCTTTTCGTCCGCATTCTTTCTGCCTACAATCACATCATTATCCGGATCGGTGCGAATCAGTCCGGTACCATCATCGTTCGTTATATTCAATTCCTCAACATTCATAATTTCCCAATTGTTATTGACAAACAATTGCAAGTATTGTTCCGCACCCAGGTTGACTTTATAAGTACGACTATTGACTGTAGTGGGAATATATCGGAATGAAAACTCCAGTTCCCCTTGGTTGATGGGGAATTGTACTTGAGTGAGATATCCCTCCTTATCGTACAAGTCGAACAACATGAAGTCCCAACGCCACCACCAGCCTGTACCATCTTCAACAGTACCATCGCCCACTCTTCGCGGATTAGGCTGTATGGTAAACGCCTGCACCCTTTCACTGAACGGTATCGCATTCGTCCTATCTAATTGTGGAATCAAACCGCCGGCATTATATTGGATGATATTGAGACCGTCAGTGCCATAAAGCTTACCTTCTATCTTATCTACGGAAAACATGACATACACCGTCTGCGGCTCGAGAGGGAGTTCGTCTCCATCAGGATTTCTAATCGGGAAAAAAAGACCTCTCTCCAACACATTTCCGTATGCATCGACAAATTTGATAATTCCCGGATCTATCGTGTACTGTGTCACTTCAATATTGTGAGTCAAGCGCCCTGCCGTCAACGTAACAGTAGCCTTACGTTCAACACCTATATTTCCATTATTAAAATAAGGAATCTTCAGTTTGAGTTGGGTATCCTCGTTCGCAACGCCCGATGCCGCATCGGATCCACCTTCAAATTTGAGCCAGTCGCTCCCTGCAGTAACGGTGGCCTTCCATCCTCCGGGACTGTCAGTAAAAACGTCTATGGCAT